>Ga0315541_1002455_pt1 | contig 15508 bp, 8 predicted proteins | sample SalMarSW160190MG_FD_203095 | JGI IMG/M metagenome (GOLD analysis project Ga0315541, IMG submission 203095) | Salt marsh sediment microbial communities from the Plum Island Ecosystem LTER, Massachusetts, United States - Salt Marsh Sediment SW1601-190 ...
AATCGCGCTCCAGGCTACGATCCCCCAACGCGGCCCAGAGGCTTGGATTCCGGCGAGCCGAGGAGTGTCTCGCCACCCGCCTCGGCACGCAGCATTTCCGCTATTACAAAGAAAGAAACGCTCGACCAGGCAACCACGAAAGACCAGAACGCGAGCATCTAGACGAGCCAACTGCGGGTGGGCCGCGCGCAAACGTTCACGGCGCTCGCTCACGACGGCAGTGGGCGCCATCGAAGCCCTGCACAAGGTGAATGACCCGGCGACATGAAGACAAAAAAGAAGGCAAGCCGGGAAGGGTTTAGGGTATCGGGTCGGCTTGCCTTGCGAAAAGGATGAGGTTGTAAGACTTGTTTCGAGTCTGCTAACCCCCCTTATCTCCGAGACGAGCTCGGAGTCAACAACGGTAGAATCCTTCAAATCCCCAGGCAATGAGTACAAAGAAAAAGCGCCGCCTATCCGCAACCGCGAAATTGCCGATCTCGACGATTCTCTGCCATGCACGCCGCGCACAACGCAGACACAGTGCAGATAAACATGACGGCCCCGATCGGGAACTCCTGAGAAGCGGTGTACTAGCCGCTATTCCTCACACGCCGATCGCGCCGAGGCGCTCGATCCGATCGAAGCGCCCGTACAACAAGCCATTGCGTTCTGGAGGAAAACTAGCCTAATCCGAACGCGCTGTGAGATGAAGCCATGGCCATCCTCGTCCTGGCGCAAGCAGCCGCATCGGCTTGAGGCCAGCCCGGCGGATCAACGCAAGCCCCGTTAGGGGCGTCTGAGAGTAGCCTCGGGCGCAAGCCCGTGGAAGACGGCAGCGGCAAACACGCGGAGCCCCGTCAGGGGCGATTGAGCACGCATACGGCTCCCAGCTCAATCGCCCCTGACGGGGCTCCAAGGTATCGCGTCGCATCGTGTTCCACGGGCTTGCGCCCGAGGCTACTGCCAATCGCCGCGGCGCGGCTCGTTGACGAAGACGACGTATGCACCGGTTGTGAGGAACCCGCGCTAGTCGAGCCTCCGCTCGAGATACCTCAGCCAGTCCTTCTCGAACCGCGCGGGGGAGCGATTGAATTCGTGCAGAAGGACCGCTTCAGTGTCCTCGCCGGCCGCGTAGCGCGACAGCATCCGGTGGATTTTCCACATGCCGTACTTGTCGATGATGTAGGCGGCGAGCTGGTACGACTGCTCGTAGGCGAGCTGGACCTTCTCACGGCCCTCGATCTTGATGAACTGGCCCTGGAGCTCGTCGAACGGGATCAGACTGCCCGTGCGGAGGCGCCGCTCGAGCAGGGGCGTCGGCATGCCGTCGTCGACGTCGTGGTACTCCATGTACTTGGCGAGGCCCTCGTTGAGCCAGACGGCGCAGCGGTCGTTCGCCAGGTCGCTCACGAGCGCGTGCGTATACTCGTGGCGGATCAGGCGCTTGGTCGCCTCGTCCTTCATCGCCTTGGCGGCCGGCACCCGGATCTTGCCATCGTAGAGGCCGGCGACCCACTCCGGCACCGACCGGAGTCGGGCGAAATCGTCGGGATCGTAGACGAGCACCACGACCGTGCGCTTCGGGTAGTAGCTGAGTTGGCCGCCGACGCTGTAGTAGGCCTCGGTCAGGTGGGCGCGGAGCGACTCGACGTCGAACGCCTCGAGGTCGCCGTCGTAGCGGATATCGAAGACGCCGTGCGTCCGGCGCTCGAACCCCTCCTCGACCTGGGCCTCGCGCTCGATGGTGGCGATCCGCTCTTCGAGTGCGGCGAACTGCTCCGGGTCGATCCTGTAGGCTGCGCGCAGGTAGTACAGGGCCCAGCCAAGGTTCTGCTGCTCGTAGCAGATTTCGCCGAGCAGCAGGAGCGCGGCGGCGTTCTCGGGGTCGTACTTGAGCGCCTCGCGCAGGGTGTAGAAAGCCGTGCCCATGTCGTGGCGCTCGTAGAGCGCCCTGCCCCGGTAGGTGATCGCCACGGCGAGATTGCGCCGGAACATCGGCTTGTCCGGCTGCAAGCGGATCGCCTCGAGCAGGGTGTTCTCGGCCGCCGTGTAGCTTTCCGCGTCGATGAGCGCCACGCCGTGGGTGTTGTAGGCGCGGGCGAGATTGCCTCGGATCTCGTCGTCATTGGGCTCGATCTGCGCGGCGGCTCTAAGCGCCGCCTCAGCCTCCGCGTGCTTGCCGGCCGCGAGCAGCGCGACGCCGTAGTTGTTGTAGGCCACCGCCAGGTTGTGCGCGATGGCGCGCGAGCCCGGCTCGGCCTTGAGTGCGGCCCGCAGCGCGGTGATCGCGGCGGCGTACTCCTTGCGCTCGAGCGCCCGGAGGCCGGTGCTGTTCAGGTCGGCCGCCTCGGAGGCAGCAGATGGCAGCGCGGCCCCGAGCGCGCCCAGAAGCGTCGCGCACCAGAGCGCGCCCAGAACAAGAACATGTCGTCTACGTCGCAGATGGCTCATCACATGCCTATTGAATAGAACGCGCTCAGCCGGCGGGAAGTTCGGCGCCTTCGCTACGCATCGACGTCGAGCTCGATCCCGCTCGGCGGCGCGGCCCGCCGTTGACGGAACAGAAAAATCAGTGCCATGCCGGCGAAGAACCCGGCGATATGGGCAAACCAGGCGACCCCGCCGGTCGCCGGGCTTCGGAGCGCACCGAGCCCACTGACCCACTGCAGCAACATCCACACGCCGAGGAAGAACCAGGCCGGCACCTCTTCAGCCCAGTAGATGTACCCGATTGGGATCAGGCTCAGCACGCGCGCCTTCGGGTAGAGGATCAGGTAGGCGCCGAGCACGCCCGAGATGGCGCCGCTCGCGCCGATCGACGGCACGACGGAGTTCGGCCCGCTGAGAATGTGGCCCATCGTCGCGAGCAGGCCGCAGAGCAGGTAGAACACGATGAAGCGGATGCGGCCGCACGCGTCCTCGATCTTGTTGCCGAAGATCCACAGGAACCACATGTTGGTGATGATGTGCAGCCACCCGCCGTGCATGAACATCGACGTGAGCAGCGTGAGCCACTCGTGGCGCGGGCCGAGCTCCTCGTGCCACTGCTCGGCCAGGCGCTCGGCTTGCTCGGCAACCGCCTGCTTGGCCTGCGGCGTCAAGTAGCGCACGCCTCGGGCGCGCAGCTCGCTGAGGAGCCGCTGTTCGGCCAGCCGCTCCAGCGCCTCCCCGATCGCCTCGTCGTGCTTCTCGGCATTGCCTTGCGCCAGGAAGCACTTCGGGATGACGCCGTACCGATAAAACAGGAGCTCACTGTCGAGGCCACGGTGCCCCATCTGCCAAAGGAACACGAGGGCGTTGAGCGCAATGAATGCGACCGTCAGGTAGGCGCGGGTCCGTGTCGGATTCAGGTCCCTGAGAGGAATCATCGATGTGGCAGACGCCGGCGGTGGCCTGGGGTTAGCGTTTCTTCACAAAGTATGCGGCCACCGAATAGGTGTCAATCGTGTTCTTATCGACCGCGATGATCAGCTTCTTGCGGTATGCGCGGTTGCGCGTGTCGACGTCATCCATGTCGGCGAGCGCGTAGTAGACCGTCTTGGACGGGATCTCGGCCCGCGTCCCGGCCTCGTCGGCGATTCCAACGAAGTCGATTCGCACTTTGAGCAGGTGGGGCGTCTCCTTCGGCCACGCCTTCTCGAGGTCGATGCCGACGATCACCTCGGCCTTGAGCATGTTCGTCTCGCGGTTGAGGTATTCGGCCACGAGCACGGCCGATGGCGACGCGTCGAGCACGAGCCCGGCCACCTGCTGCTCGCCTGTCTCGGGGGACGGATCGGGCTCGGGCCCCTCGAAGATGATCTTGGGCGACCCCTGCGCCACGGTGATGCCCTCGAGCGAGCCGATGTCGGGCTCCTGAAGCAGGCGGGCTTCGTACTTGCGCGCCCGGTCGCGCCAGAGCTTGAGGTCGGCCTCGAGGTGCTCGATCCGCTCCTCGAGCTCCTGGCTCAGCTTGTTCGCCTCGGCCAGTGCCGCCTCGTACTTGGCGCGCGTCCTGGCGTCCATCTCCTGGGCCTCGGCGCGGATCCGCTCCGCCTCTTCGCGTTGGCGCCGGGCCTCAGCGAGCAGTTTGGCGATCGCCTCGCTCTCGGCCTCGATGCGGTCCTTTTCTCGTTCGAGCTGCCGCTTCTGGTAGTTCATCCGTTCGATGATGCGCTCGCACTCGGCCAGGCTGGCCTTCGCCACAGCGTGGTTCGGGTTCTTGGAGAGCACGTCCTCCCAGAGCACCTTCGCCGCGCGGTACTCGGCGGCCTGCATCGCCTTGGTGGCCCGGGCCTCCAGGTCGAGCACCTCCATCTCGGCCAGCATCGTGAGCACCTGGTCCGCGTACGGCGATTCAGGGTAGTTGCTCAGGTGCTCGCGCAGGGCGCGGTCGGCCTGGAAGTAGTTGCGGCTCTCCTTGTAATAGCGGGCGACGAAGAAGTGGGCCTCGACGGCGTAGGATGAATCGGGGTGCTCGCGGATCAGCTCACGGAAGTACAGGAGCGCCAGGTCGTTCTTGCCGTCGTCGATCCGCTCCTTGCCCTTCTGGTACAGCGTCCGTGCCGATAGCGCCCACGCGCCGACACTGACCAGAACAACCGCCACCGCCACGCCCGTGGCGACAAGGCACCGCATCCGACCTGCAAAACGCATCATTATCCCTCCAGCGCGCCGCTCTCCCGCCCGTCGGTTGACGGGCTGCCTGCGTGGTCCACCACCCCTGGTATCGGCATTTCCGGGGCCGCGCTTAAGCCAGCGCCGTGCTGGGGCGATAGACACCTGCAGGCGAGTGTGCTATAGGCAGGAGATCGCGCAACGACGATCCGTCAGACCCGGGAGGGACCCCGGAATGAGACGCACAGCGGCCCAACTCGTTCTCGCACTGATCGTTCTGGGCGCACTCGCCGCGCCGCCGCGCGCCGCAGGCTCGGACGTCGAGGACAAGAGCTACGTGGCCACCCTGAACGGCCCATGCGGCATCGCTGTCGACACGAACGACCGCAAGATCATCGCCGACACGGGCAACGATCGGGTCATCGTCCTCGACGAGAACTTCGAGCCGGTCGGCGTGATCGAGGCGCTGCGGAGGCGAGTCAACCACCTGAAGCGCCCCCACGGCGTCGCGTGCGACGCGGCCAACCGCATCATCGTCGCCGACACCGGCAACCACTGCGTCAAGGTGTTCGATCAGGACGGCTACTACCAGCTCACGATCGGCCACGACGGTGCTGCGGGCTCGCGCGCCGGCCTGCTCAGGGCGCCCGAGGGCGTCGCCGTCGACCGCCGGGGCAACATCATCGTGTTCGACACCGGCAACAAGCGGGTGCAGATCTTCGACGACCGAGGCGACTACATCATGCAGTTCCGCCACGGCAACTACTCGGTCGAACGGCTCGTCGGCCCGCCCGATAACCCGCAGGTCGAGACCGACTCGGGCGAGATCACCCTCGAGCGTCCCGTGCGAGGCTGCGCCCTCGGCGACGGCCGCCTCGTCGTGGCCGACTACGCCACCGGCCACTGCAGCGTGTGGCGCTACAGCACCTCGAGGAAGACGGCCCAGCCGGTCAAGCTCGTCGAGCCGAGAGAACGCACCGTCCGCTGGGCCGGCGACGTCGCCTACGACCGCGCTCACGATGAGCTGCTCTACGTGGAGGCGCTCTCCCCGACGAGCGGGCGCGGCGTGGTGCGCGTCGCGAGGGTCCGCACCGACGAGCTCGAGGCCTACCCCGAAGCGGTCCGCGCGCTCAAGGCCGAGCCGGCCGACTGGCCGCCCTCCTACGAGACGGCCAACGCCATGAACGGGCGGCTCGTCGAGCCGCGCGGCATCGCGATCGACACCAACGGCAACGCCGTCGTGGTCGACCGTCGCCTCAACTTCGCCGTGCAGATCGCCCGGGTGCACATGGAAAAGCAGCGGGCCTCCGACGAGCCAGCGTCCCCGCATCAGGTCACTGAGGTCGGGCCGACGTCCGCCGTCATCGAATACGACACGATTGAGAAGGTGCCGACGCTGCTCGAGTACGCCCCGGCCGACACGCTCGCCCACGGCGCGCCGCGCGCATTGACAACGCGCATCGAGCGGCAGACGGCCAAGCGCCATCACCGCGTGCTCCTTGGCGGCCTCGAGCCCGGGCAGCGATACGTGTACCGATGCCTGACAACGGGAAACGCCTACCCGCGCGAGCACTTCTGCGAGCCGCGTGTGGTGACGACCAGCCCCGGCCCCGGCGCGACGGCCACCCTCGACCTCAAGGTTCTCGTCGTCCTGTTTACCAACATCGTGACGATGCCGAAGCCCGACGAGCTCCCCACGGGCGAGGACGGCAGCCCGGCCATGCCGGACAGACCCGGACCGATGACGCCCGCCCAGATTGCGCAAGTCAAGGCCAACCTCGAGCGCGCCTGCGCCTTCTACTGGGTCAACTCGCATATGAAACTGAACGTGCGGCTCAACGTGCTCCAGATCGACGACAAATACGAGGGCGTGCCGGACGGCGATCGCGCAAAGCTCGACGAGATCCTCGCCGCGCACGGCCGGAGCACGCGCGGTGCCCGCGGCGGCATCGTCGTGATCTGCGGCGTGCGGCACTGGGACACGCAGCAGACGCGGTGGACGCTCTCGGGCGGCAAGGGCCGCACGTGGGCGTCGCCCGACGACGGCGTGGCCATCTCCGCGTTCAACGCCGGCGGCGACGTCGCCTGGCTGTTCGCGAGCGAGTACGCGCGGCAGCTCGAGATCATGGCCGGCGCGTGCGGCCATCGCTCCCGCGCCGACGGCGCGGGCGGCAGCGAGCGCGGCGGCGACTCCGGCACCGGCTGGCACGGCCTCGCCACCACCGCCCGCGAGTGCAGCCCGCAGGTGTACCTGAGCAACTTGTCCGGCACCGTACGCGTCGTGCGTGACGCCGACGGCGACGGCTTCCCCGACGACGACCCGGCATGCCCGTTCGACGAGAAGCGCTTCGGCACCCGGCCCGACAACGACGACAGCGACGAGGACGGCGTCAGCGACCTCGCCGAGGTGATGTTCTCCGAATGGCTCGCCCCCGACGGCGGCAGCCTCGATTTCGTCACGTTCGGCGCCCGAACGGCGCAGCCGTGCTTCAGGCCCCAGCCGTACAACACCGACACTGACGGCGACGGCCTCCGCGACGCCGACGACGAGTTCCCTCTCGACCGTTTCGGCCCCAAAGTGGCTCAGGCGGACATCACGATTGATGGCAAAGCGGGCGAGGCCGAATGGGCGGCGCAGGCGACGCGCCTCGTCGACGATCCGGCGTTCAAGGGCCGTGTCTGCGTCAACTGGCGCGACGAGGGGCTCTGCGTCCTGATCGAGCAGCAGATCACGCCGGAACAAGCCGAGGCCTACAACAACAGCCCGAGCCCGATGCACGTCCAGATCCGGATCGACGGCAACAACGATGGATGGACGCTCGGATCCGACAACGCCGAGATCGTCATCGACGCCCGGCCCGGCGGCACGGCCACAGCCAGGACGGTCCATCGCGACCACACGGGCGACGATGGCGCGGTCTCGACCGAGAACACCGTCATCGCACCCAACGAGGTAATGGCCGCCTGGACGGCCGGCGACGAGCGGTTCGTTCTCGAGGTCATGATCCCGAAGAACCTCGGCGCCGGCATCAACTGCATCGCAGGCGAGCAACTCGGCTTCGCAATCGAGTTTCGGCCCCACGGCGCCGAATACGGTTTGCGCCTCTTCGAGCCCCAGGCCCTGTTCGACGTCACGCTTCGGTAACGACGCTGGAAGGACACAGCGCGTCCATGACACAGCAGCCCTGTTTCGGCTCGCTGCCCAAGCGGCCTGCGTCGTGGCAGCAAGCCGGCGTGGTCGTCTACGCCGCGCCATTCGGCCGGACCGTCACCTACCAGACCGGCACCGAGCGCGGGCCGGAAGCCATCATCCGGGCGTCGGCCAATCTCGAGTGGTACGACATCGAGCTCGACGCCGAGCCGTATCGGCGCGGCATCCACACGCTTGCGTTCCCCGACAAGAAGGCCATGTCGGCGTCGCGCTCGATGGTCCCGTGGGTGCAGGCCACAGCGGACCGTATCCTCGAGGCCGGCAAGTTCCCCGTGCTGCTCGGCGGCGAGCATTCGGTCAGCATCGGCGCCGTACGCGCGTGCGCCAAGCGCCTCGGCGGGCTGACCGTGCTCTCGCTCGACGCGCATACCGACCTGCGCGACCGCTACAACGGCAGCCCGCTCAACCACGCGTGCGTCATGAGCCGCGTGCTCAAGGCCGCCCGCCCCGTGCTGGTCGGCATTCGGAGCGCGCACACCGAGGCGAACAGGACGATCGCCCGGCACGGCATCGCCATGTTCCCCGCCGAGGAGGCGCTCTTCGACAAGGCGTTCCCGAGGCGCCTGCTGCGCGAGCTCGGCCCAACGGTCTACATCTCGATCGACCTCGATGTGTTCGATCCCGGCATCATGCCGGCCACCGGCACCCCCGAGCCCGGCGGCCTCGGCTGGTACGACGTGCTTCGGCTGCTGCACCTCGTGTTTGAGCACCGCACCGTCGTCGGGGCCGACGTCGTCGAGCTGCGCCCGATCGACGGCAACGCCGCGCCTGATTTCCTCGCCGCGAAACTTGTGTACAAGCTCATCGGCTATCACTACTATCTCGCATCTCCCGAGGGGCGCCCTGCAAAGGGGTAGGCCGACGGGGCGCGACGCGCCAGGCACGCGACGACACCGCGCCCGTCGACGGGGACGGAGCAGGAAGGAGGACCACTGATGCCGCTTGTACCCGCGAAGGTGTTTCTCACCAAAGGCGTTGGACACCACAAGGAAGAGCTGCGCTCGTTCGAGCTCGCGCTCCGCAACGCCGGGATCGAGAAATGCAACCTGGTGACCGTCAGCAGCATCCTCCCGCCCCACTGCAAGCTCGTCCCGCGCAACGAGGGCCTCAAGCACCTGCAGCCGGGCGAGATCACCTACTGCGTCATGTCGCGCCTCGCCAGCAACGAGCCGCGCCGCCTGCTTGCCGCGTCCGTCGGGCTCGCCATGCCGGCCGACAAGTCGCACTACGGCTACGTCAGCGAGCACCACGCCCACGGCCAAACCATGCGGGTGGCCGGCGACTACGCCGAGGACATCGCCGCCGCCATGCTCGCCTCCACGCTCGGCATCGAGTTCAACGAGGACAAGAACTGGGACGAGAAGCGCGAGGTGTTCCGCATCAGCGGCAAGATCATCAAGACCGACAACATCACCCAGTCGGCCGTCATCCGCAACGGCGGCTACACCACCGTCCTCGCCGCCGCCGTCTTCCTGTTCTAGCAGGCTGCTGAAAAACCCTGCCGGCGCCAGAGAATCTCCATCTGTTGCGGAATGCTTCTGTCGCCCCTTCGGGGCTCAACGGGTCTCTTTTCTCGTCGAGAACCTGGGGCTTACCCGCCTTCGCCAAGGCTTCGGCGGGCAGGCGCCCCAGGCTACCCTCTGCCGGGCCTCCGGCCCTTGACCTGCAACAAGTCGGGTCAAACGCCTTTTTCAGCACCCTGCTAGCGCCGTCTTTCGGGTCGACCGAGCCCGCGACAATCGTGTATCGTGCGTTGGACCGCACGGAGACCCGGCACGATGCGCCCTCGAGCCGTCGCGATACTCGTTGCTCTCCTCGCGTTGTCGCTCGCCCAATCCTGCAAGCCGAGAGAAACGGAGGACGGGGCGCCGGCACCTGGCGCGTCAATGGTCGACTTCGCCCTCGGGCTGCAGGAGGTGGACCCGACAACGAAGCTGCTGGGGAACCTGCGCGCGGTCGTCGTGCTGATGGACTTCGCCGATGCGGCGGTGGACAAGGAGCAGTACCCGCCCGAACGGCTCCGGGCGTTCATGTTCGACCGCGAGGCGAAGGGCCTCGGCCATTTCCTCGCAGAGAACTCGGGCGGCCGGTACACGATCGACGGTGAGGTTTTCGGGTGGTACCGGTCGCGTCACACGGTCAACGAGGTCAACGCGACGGCCGGCGGCCTGCACTACGCGCTCGGGCGGCTCGCCGAGGAGGCCGTCCGCCGCGTCCTTGACGACGGCATCGACACCGCCGCGTTCGACAGCGACGACGACGGCCTCGTCGACGAGCTGTACATCATCGTCCCGAACAGCATCGAGATCGGCCTGGGCATCATGGGCCGGTACGCCGACTTCGCCGAGCGCACGACGTTCCTGCATCTGACCAGCGAGGACGGCGGCTTCGCGCCATTCGGCTTCTACCTGCGCGAGGGCGGCCACGTCATCTCCTTCGCCCTGGACCACTACGGCAACCACTGGCAGGGCGAGTACGGCATCGGCATCTGGGGCATGATGGGCCTCGGCTGCTGGGGCCAACGCGGCGACATCCCCGCAAAGCAAGTCTGGACCCGGCCGTCGCACTTCACGGCGTTCTACAAGATCGTCATGGGCTGGGTCGAGCCGCGCGTGATCACGGAGACGACGCGCAACGTCAAGCTCACGGCGATGGAGGTCCGGCCCGACTGCATCGAGATCCCGATCCCGGGCACACTCGAGTATTTCCTCGTCGAGAACCGCCAGCCGATCGGCGTCGAGGACGAGCTCCCCGGCGGCGGCCTGCTCATCTGGCACTGCACGCGCACGTGGCGCGGCGACTTCCAGCTCGTCCAGGCCGACGGCCGCGACGACCTCCAGCACGGCCACGCGGTCGGACACCCCTACCCGCCCACGACGGAGAACCTCGGCGACGCGGGCGATCCGTTCCCAGGCTCGACGGGCAACCGCACGTTCGGCGCCAAGACAACGCCGAACAGCCATACCGCAATCGGCCTCGACAGCGGCATCACGGTCCGCGGCATCAGTCCGCCGGGCGAGACAATGAGCTTCGACATAATCATCGACGCTCAGATCCACGACGGTCTCGCACGGCTCACGACGATCCGCGGCTGCCTCGACGAGCTCAAGGCGTCGCACGTTGTGCGGCGGCGCAACGCGGCCCTCGCGCTCATCGGAATCGCCGATGACCGCGCGATCCCGGCCCTCATCGACGCGCTCGAGAACCCCGACCGCAAGGTCCGGCTGTACACGACCCAGGCGCTCGGCCACCTCAAATCGGCGGCGGCCCTCCCCGGGCTTGCCCACCTCGCCGCCCACGGCGATCCCGAGCTCGCCGCGGCGGCGATCCGGGCGCTGGGCCGAATCGCGCCCGACCTCCAGGGTGGCCCCAGGCTCGAGGCGCTCGCCCGGATGACGGCCGCCCTCGACTCGGGCGCGAAGCCGGTGCGCGCCGCCGGGCTCGAAGTCCTCGGCTGGCTGGGCGACCCGGCGTTCGAGCAGGTGTTTATCGACGCGCTCGACGAGAGCGAGCCGGCGCTGCAGCGGCTCGGCGCCGAGGGCCTGGGCAGTATGAAATCGCGCGATGCGGTCGCGCGCCTCATCGTGATCGCGCGCGACGAGGCCCGCCCAGACGACGCGCGGATCGCCGCGGTCAACGCGCTCGGCCGGATCGGCTACGAACCGGTCGCTATCGCCCTCCACTCGCTCCTGCACGCGCCCGCGTTCCCGATCCGGCAGGCGACCGTGCACGTGCTTGGCCAGATCCACTCGAAGGATTCGATCCCCGCCCTCGTCGGTGCACTCGGCGACGAGGCGATCAACAAGGGCAACATGCGGTTCGCCGACCTCCGCAAAGACGTGCGGGCGGCGCTCGTCAAGATCGGCCTGGCGGCCGTGCCGGCCCTCGTTGAGTTCCTCGACGAGGAGCAGGCGCCGCTCGAGGCCAAGCTCGTCGCCGCGGCAATGCTGGCCGATCTGCGCGACCCGTCGGCCGTCGACCCGATCGTGCGGCTTGCACTCTCGCTCGGCGCGCAGCCGACCGATGACCCCGACGAGCGCGACCTGCGAACCGAAGTGCGAAACGGCCTCGCCGCCGAGGCCCAACGTCTCATCACGGACAAGCCAGTCGCGGGCACGGAGAACGAGCAGCGGGCGGCCCGGCCCGCGCTCGATCTACTCGCCTCGGTCGGCACAACGTGGCTCAAGAGCGACAACCCGTCGCGGCGCATCGACGGGGCCGAGCTCCTCACGCAGTGCGCCCAGGCGCCCGCGCCCAACGAGCTCCTGGACGCGCTCGACGACGGCCACGCCGACGTACGCGAAGCGGCTGCAACAGCGTTCGCGACCCTCGAGGACGCGCGCGCAGTGCCCGGGCTGATCGAGCTGCTCAACGACGACTACAAGACGGTGCGGCGGGCGGCGGCCGCGGCACTCGCCCGCCTCGGCGACGCTCGCGCCGTCCCGGCGCTCGTCGAGCGAATGACCCACGAGACCGACGACGACGTCTCCGCCATGATCACGTGCGCCCTGGCCAATATCAGCGCGCCGGAGGTGGTCCTCCTGCTGTGCGACGCGCTCAAGTCGCCCGTCTACGAGGCGCGCACCGTGGCGGCCCGCGGTCTCGCGCAGCACAAGACCCCCGAGGTCGTCGACGCCCTGATCGCCGCGCTCCCCGACGCCGACTACGGCGTGCTCGTCAATGAGCGCTGGGCGCGTCCGCACAAACCACGCCTGCGGGTGCAGGCGATGGGGTCGCTCGCAGCGATCGGCGACCCGCGCGCGATCGAGCCGATCACCGCCTACCTCGAAGCCGACGATCTCTCGTCGAGACTGCCCGCTGCGCTCGCACTGATGCGCTTGAGCGGCAAGCAGATCAGCGGCACGCCCTGGCCCGACGTCGTCGCCATGCTGAGCGAGCACATCGAGGCCATCACCGGCCGCGAGCTCCTCGAGTTCGTCCCACGCGAGTACCTGTGCGAGCCGCCCTTCTCATTCTGAGAACGCCTGCTTGACACCCCTACCCCGGCCTGGTACCGTCGCGCCCGTAGGGAGAGTCCGGGACTGCACGCCGCGCACCAGCCCAGGCAGGGGGGCCATGGACAAGGCGCACGTACTCATCGTCGAAGACGAGGAAATCAACCGGAATCTTCTGGCCGAGAACCTCCAGGAATGGGGTTACTCGGTCACCGCGCTCGACGACGGCCAGAACGTCTGGAAGGCGATCGAGACCAGGCCGCCGAGCGCCGTGCTCCTCGACCTGTTCCTGCCCGGCGGCGACGGCCGCGAGATCCTCAAGAGCCTGCACAAGCTGCGCCAGGAGATCCCCGTCATCGTCATCACCGGCCGGGCGACCGTCGACAACGCCGTCGAGTGCATGCACCTGGGCGCCTACCACTTCCTCGAAAAGCCGTTCCGGTTCGAGCAGCTCCAGCTCCAGCTCAAAAACGCCGTCGAGCTCAACGAGCTCTCCAGGAAATACTCCTCGCTGCGCGACGCGGTCGAGACGGCCGACCAGTTCGAGAACATGATCGGCACGAGCGAGGAGATGCAGACCATCTACCACATCATCCGCAACGTGTCGCAGAGCGACGCCTCGGTCTTCGTCACCGGCGAGAGCGGCACGGGCAAGGAGCTCGCCGCACGCGCCATCCACAACCGGAGCCGGCGCGCCGACAGGAACTTCGAGCCCGTCAACTGCGCCGCCATCCCGCGCGAGCTGCTCGAGAGCGAGATGTTCGGCCACGAAAAAGGCTCATTCACCGGCGCCTACCAGAAACGGATCGGCTGCTGCGAACGCGGCGACGGCGGCACCCTGTTCCTCGACGAGGTCTGCGAGATGCCGCCCGAGCTCCAGGTCAAGATGCTCCGGTTCCTCCAGGACCGCACGTTCCGGCGCGTCGGCGGCAGCGAGGTGATCAAGGTCGACGTGCGCGTCATCGCGGCCACGAACCGCGACCCGATCGACGAGGTCGCCGTCGGCCGGCTGCGCGAGGACCTCTACTACCGCCTCATGGTCGTGCCGATCGCCATGCCGCCGCTGCGCGTGCGGCGCGAGGACATCTTCCTGCTCGCCACCCACTTCCTCGACCTGTTCGCGCGCAAGAACGGCAAAGCCTTTGGAGAGATCACGCCCGAAGCGCTCCGGGCCCTCGTCCGCTACCCGTGGCACGGCAACGTGCGCGAGCTCGAGAACGTCGTCGAGAACGTCGTCGTCCTCAACAACGACACCACCGTCAAGCTCGACCACCTGCCCGACCGGATCCGCGACCACGAGCCGCCCAACGGCGAGGACGAGAACGAGATCGTCATCGAGGTCGAGCGCATCAAGGACGAGATGGACGAGGTCGTCCCGATGGACGAAGTCGAGCGCCGCGCCATCGAGCACGCCCTGCGCATCACCAAAGGCAACGTCCCCGCCGCCGCCCGCAAACTCAAGATCGGCCAGGCGACCATCTACCGCAAAATCAAGTCCTACAACATCCAGGTGTGAGGCCCCACCCGCACGGGCCGAGAGGGCAGCCAAGTGCTCTCCGCACACCTCACCCACCTTGAAGGGATCAGGGGCAAGCCGTCACACCGAGGAGGTACACGTGCTGAGCACCGGAGTGGCACCCACTGCAAACGCAAGGGATCGGAATGCCTTGACAGCAGACCGCGTACGGGCGCAAGTTTTCAAGGGGTTCCCTCTTGAGACACCCCTGCTATCGGAGGTCCTCCGTGCAGACCATTGAAGTGCATGTTGAGCGCGACCACTTGGAGCGCCTGGCAGTGTCGAAGAGCCCGGTAGCGTCAGTTGCCGAGCTGATATGGAACTGCCTGGATGCGGATGCCACCGTCGTACACGTTCGACTGGAACGGAATAGCCTGGGAGGTATAGAGGGAGTTACCCTTGACGACAATGGCCACGGCTTGCCGCACGAGAACGGGGAAGCTGCCTTTGCCAACCTTGGCGGATCGTGGAAGCGTGACAGCAGCCGTACGCTTGGTGGGAGGATCCTGCACGGGAAGCAGGGGAAAGGCAGGTTCCAGGCATTTGCACTCGGCAACTCCGTCACGTGGACGAGTCACTACCAGGTGGGCGGGGCCGCCGCCGAGTACACCATCGAGGGGACCCGCTCGCAACTCCATAGATTCACCATCACAGACCCTAAGGCGTCAACGCTGAGCGGATCTGGCATGGTTGTGCGGGCCTCTGGTGGGAACCGCTCGCTGTCTTCCCTTGAGGGCCAGCGCGTCAGACAGCTCTTGACTGAGGAGTTCGCGCTCTACCTCCGCCAATACGCGGGAGTCAGGATTATCTACGACGGCCAGTCGCTAGATCCATCGTCCGTGGAGGACAACGTTGCCGACTACTCCATTGGACCCCTTGCACTCAGAAGCGGCAGGCATATCGAGGCCGAGCTTACGGTCGTAGAATGGTCCGTCCCCACAGAGCGTGCCCTGTTCCTGTGCGATGAGAATGGCTTCACCCTATCGAGGGTGCAGGCGGGGATTCAAGCTCCCGGCTTCGTTTTCACCAGCTATCTCAAGTCCGCGCTCATCGGGGAGCTCGGCGAGACCGGGGATCTTGTTTTGGAGGAGCTCCACCCGGATCTGAGAGAGCTGATGGACGCGGCAAAGAAGAGGATGCGGGAACACTTCAGTCGGCGCGCCGCCGAGAGGGCAACGAGCCTTGTGGACCAGTGGAAGCAAGAAGAAGTGTACCCGTACACTGGCTCACCGACTGGCCCTATTGAGG
>Ga0315541_1002457_pt1 | contig 15496 bp, 9 predicted proteins | sample SalMarSW160190MG_FD_203095 | JGI IMG/M metagenome (GOLD analysis project Ga0315541, IMG submission 203095) | Salt marsh sediment microbial communities from the Plum Island Ecosystem LTER, Massachusetts, United States - Salt Marsh Sediment SW1601-190 ...
TTTCGAAAAATAGGCACCAACCTTGAATCCTTCATCACGGAATGCCTCAAACAACGCTCTGGTGATGTTTGCTTTTGGATTCTTGTGGAAGGGACATGCCGGATCGGTAATTTTATAATCAGTCAGTTTTGTGTCAAACATGCAGAACCCATCGTGGTGTTTGGTGGTAAAAACCAGGTATTTCATTCCGGCTTCTTTAGTCAGCTTCGCCCAGCTTTCAGGATCAAACTCAACCGGATTGAACGTTGTTTTCAGGTTTTCATAGGCTTTAACATAGTCAACATAATTGTCCATGTTCCTGCGGCACCAGGGTACATCCTCGGAGCATATTGACCATGATTCAACAACGCCCCACTGGGAATAGGGCCCCCAGTGCATCATAAAACCAAATTTCAGGTCCTGCCATTCCTCAAGATTTTTCAGGACGAGCGGATCGGTTTCGGTATCCGGATGTTGAGCAGATACGGATAACACACTCAGTAAGAGAATTATCGTGTGGAAGAATCTTCGATTTCGACGGATAGGCGTTGTTTTCATGGGTGTTTATTTTAAGTTCCGCACCTGCCTGCCGGCAGGCACGGCCTACGGAGCGGGTGATTTTACGTGTTCTGTTGATCTACCAACGTTCCGCTCCTCCAGAGCGGATATTTATTTGTCGCATTAAATCTACCAATGTTCCGCTCCCCTGGAGCGGGCAAATGATTGAATCCGTTCGGGTTGCCTACCTCTCACCCGTTTGGAGTGATAATTCTTCAATTTGATTACATTCTATTTTTCATTGCTCCAGCGGAGCAAAACGTTGGTAGAAAAAGATCATTTTTCCTGAACCCAAATTGCTCCGTAGGAGCAAAACCCTGGTAGCATTAATTTGTCAAAAGAATAAAATCGCTCCGTAGGAGCGAAACAATTACTATGTGTCAAAGAAATCAAAAAGATATTTTACATTGTATTCAACATCAAACTGTTTTAATAATTCAATGTATTCTTCTCTGAATGTCCTTGTCCGGTGATGTTCTTCCTGATTCATTATGTATTTGATTACCGGATCTCTTTGTTCTTTACTATAGGAAAATGCTCCAAAACCTTCCTGCCAGTAAAACCTGAATTTTGACAATTTATTATCATTTATGAAAAGCGAAGAATCAGATTTAATATCCCTGACCAGGTCTGAAATTCTTATATCAGGCGCCAAACCAAGGAGCATATGGATATGGTTGTGTGTGCCATTAATTGCAAGCATTTTCTGATTTTGGTTAGTAACAATTCCCGTAATGTATTTATAAAGTCTCTCTTTAAACGCAGGAAGGATCATTGCGTCTCTGCTTTTAACGGCAAAAATCAAATGGATGGTTATTTGTGAGTATGTGTTTGCCATAATCTTAACTAACTTGTTCCGCACTTACGGAGCGGGTAGTTATACGTGCTTTGTTCGGCTACCAACGTTCCGCTCCTCCGGAGCGATTGGAGCAATAACATTTCAATTTTAACAAAACCTTGCTCCGTCAGGAGCAAAACGTTGGTAGAAAAAATCGATTTAAGAAAAAACTTCGCGCCGTAGGCCTTGCCTGCCGGCAGGCAGGTGCGAAACTTCATTACTCAAAACCTTACCACAACCGGATTGGTTCCTGGTTCACCTGGGATTAATTCTGAAATAGTTTTCCACCTCTCCGTTTCGGGATTGCCGATTTTCAGGTTGTATCTTCCTGAACCGTCCACAATCCCTGAGAATTTATCTCCCTTCATTCGCACACTCAGAAGCAATTCTTCCGTTTTAGCGTCATAAACAAGGAGCGCCGGATTAAGAACCCCGTTTGATTGAATGGTGATTTTATCGCCCGTTCTGTTTATTCCGGCATTATCAAACTGATTCACCGTAACAGGCCACCCGGGAAAACTGTCTTCCGGTCTCAATCGGTCCGCATCGGCCAGAAAACGAATGGCATTGCATGAAATATCCCGTGATTCCGGGTCAAAGGTGATGATTGAGTAGCCGGAAGAACTCAGCTGAGCCCGCTCATACCGAAGCTCAGACCGGGTGTTATCGGGCAGGTTGCCCACGGCATAAACATAATTTTTATGTCCCATGCCACCAATGTATTCACCTGTATTGTCAAGATCGTGGTCCGGTCTGTTCTTGTAGGGAATACCTAACCTGTCGGGGAGAAATCGCCGCTGGTAACCGACAGTGATGGCAGGTGTGCATAACGCCCAACCGGCATCCCTGAACTCATCTATACCGTATTGAACGAAGAGCGGCAGATGCTGATCCCCGCAAACATGAAAAGCATAACATCTCCTTAACAGATCAACCAACTTGTTTCGCGGAGTTTGCGGCCAGCCACCTGAATCCATGTCTCCAGCCAGGATACCGTCAATACTGCCGTGGTGTGTCGGGATGTTGGCAAACAGAGTCTGGCTTAGCAGCACCTTCATGTTTGCTCCCTTCCAATCTTTCATCCAGTGTGTTAAAAATTCGAACTGGCGATCACCGATTAATTTCAAACCGGGTTTATCCAGCCGTGACAGGTCGATACCCTGTTCGGTGATCCAATCCTTTCGACCTTCCTCCCAGAAAGCCGCTTCTTTGGGTCCTGATTTAAAGATGCGGTCGCTGATGATGGCAAAGCTTATTTTCCCATAAACCATGTCTGTATACCAGATGGTAATTCCTTGCTCTACCGGTGTCGGATCGTATGGGTCAGGCAGGTGACTGGATTGTGTGGCATGGACAACATTGATCATCTCTGCCGGTTCAATATACCCTCCACTTGTACCTGCATACTCCTGCCAATCCTCCAATTCAATTTTACGACCTCCATCACCCCACAGGTTTCCCTGAAAAACATCGTGGTCATCGGGCGTGCAAATGGTTGGTCTTCCTTTCATCACATCACCGAACGCCCATCCAAACATGTACCATTTGCCCAGGTAATTCAAGATCGCACGTTCAGCCGGGAAACGAATAATGGAATATCCCCCGTTTCCTTCATAAATCTGGTCTCCTGAAAAATAGAGAATGTCAGGATCTTCCTTCAGGAGGTTAATGACTACCGGTGTGTATGGGAATCCATAGCCATACTGGCAGGTCATTCCTCCGAAAACCAGCGGTTTATCAACCGGTTCCTTGCGTATGGTACCAATATATTCATAATCCGATGTTTCACCATCCTTCAGGTTTTCCGAATAAGAAATGCGGTAGTTTACCTCCAGATCGGGATCCCAGTTGCCAACCCTGAAAGTAGCGGTATAGGAATCAACCCTGAGTTTTTCCGTTGCCAGTTTTTTCCAGCCATCACCTTCCTCAATTTCAAGGTGAACTTCACCGTTAACTTGGGCAGAAACCGGAGCAAGTTGGGCGGTTAATTTCAGAACATTACGGCTGTTTGTATACATAGCCCAGAGGATTGCACCAAACCGATTTTCTTCTTCATAGCTGATCTTGGTTCCTGAAATTTCAAGATCATCAAGCCAGAAGGAGGGGCCGTTCGAAAATGGAGAAGCAACATGATGGTTTACACCCAGCACGATCAGTCCCTCTATTTCATCAATACTCTCTTTTACCAGCCACGCAACCTCTTCCTGTTGTTCATTCATGAGTCGAAGCGTGATCGCTTTTCCCTTTAAACTGAAGTTTCCTTCTACCTGGATATGAAATTTTTCCCAGCTAAAATCTGCGGGAAAACTGACCGTTTGGTCTTCTATGAACAGAACACCATTCGTCCTGACACCCAGGTTTAATCCCTTGCCGAAATAACAGGCAGCTTTAACATCCGGATCTTCATCGTCTTTCACCCCGATTGAAAAGCCAACAGTCCCTTCCTGATCTCCTTTATGCAGCATTCCACAGGTAACGTTCAATGCAAATGTTCCGTTTCCGGGCTTTATCGGATAGGTGATGAGATTTGTTCTCATATTGGAACTGTTCCCGGTACATTCCAGCCGGCCTTCGTTGATTTGCCAATCCTCCAGCGGGATGGTCCAGAAATCCTCACCCGCCCAGACCCGGTCAGGAAGAATGTCGAAATTATTGCTGTATTTGATTGCTTCTTTTCTCCTGGAGCAATTGCTGAAAAGCAAAGTAAGCCCAAGTAAAAATGTTAGAAAACAATAATTTTTCATGCTCTTTCTTTGTCGGTTTTGAAAATTGTGATTTGGGACTTATTTGTCATTTGTGAATTGCAATTTGTAATTTATCTATGTATGATGAATTCAAATTAAAGGATATAAAGTTTATATTTTCATTTGCATGAGAGGTTTTATTACTCCGCATCCTCTAACCATCTGAGGTTAATAATGGCAAAGGTGATTTTTCCATAATTGTCATTTTCATACAGTATCCCAACGGTTTCCTGATCGATTTTTGTCAGGCAGGAATAGGCAAAGGAGCCACTATGGACCACTTTGCTGACCGGCCAGGTTTTACCTTCATCGTAACTGATCCGGATGGTTCCCATTTCCCTCTTTTCCTGTGATGCCGGGTTGGAAAACAAAATCCGGCTTCTATCACTCCTCCAGGTAAAGGAAAACCGTATAATACTTCCCATGCATTCGGGTTCCGGTAATTCAGGATGGTCAACCAATCCTGACCAGCTTTCCCCGCCATCCTGACTAAACGTCACTTTTCTCAGCTTGTTACCGGAGGCGCTTCTTGAATTGAGCTGAACCGTACCGTCCGGCATTTCAACCATTTGAACTTCATTTCCCATTCCAGCTGAATTTTCCGGTGCTACCTTCCCATAGTTCCAGGTTTCACCCTGATCATCACTGTAGGCAGCATAAACCTTCCAGTTGCCATAGGGCCCCTGGTTGAACGGCATGATGATCCTTCCTGCATGCTCTCCGCGAGTAAGTTCTATCCCAACTCCCGGGCCGGTTGCGGTGCTTGTGACAACCGATTCTCGTTTTACACCACGGGTCACCTCTTCGGGATCAGACCATGTAACCCCATCGTCATCGCTGTACATGATAAAGGTCCGGCAAACCTTTTCTCCGTCATAACCCGGTTCCGCTTTGTGCTCATCGAAGCCTTTGAAATAGCGCTGGTACATCAGCAGGATCCTGCCTGTCTCCCGGATCTGCACAGCCGTGGGATTGTTCAGGCAGTTTTCCCCATCCTCTGCAATGGTCTCCAGGGGGCTCCAGGTAAAACCACCATCCAGGCTTCTCTTAAGGACTATGTTATTCTCAGCGTGATCCGAAAGACTTGCCCTGCCTTCTGCAAAAGCAAGTATTGTACCGGTGCTGGTTGTCAGGACAGCGGGTATCCGGTAGGTATCGTACCCTTCTTCCCCGCTGATAAAAACATCAATATGAGTGGTATCATCACCGGATATTCTGCACCCGGAAACGGAAACCAGGATTGCTGTTAAAACGATGATTCTGTTCATTAGTTTCATGAAAATATAGATTGGTATGAATGGAATCTAATTTTCTGTTATCTTATTTTTCTTAATTTTTTCTCTATTTTACGTTTGATTTTTTTGTAGGAGGGAGGTGGTCCCGTCCGAACCTGCCTGTTGTCGATAAACAGCGCATCCCCCATCCCGCAATCTCTGCAGACGGAGGGTTCGAATGTGTCAATTTCACTGAATACAACTTTATCCCCCAGTTCAACAGCAGCTCTTTTTGCCCGCTCATAAGCCAGGTTTTGAGCAGGGCACCAGCCATTGACAAAAGCTGTCACTGTAACCTGCCCGGGAATCTTCTCCGGCTTCTTCTTTTTCCTGATCCATTTCGGAGGAACGGCATCCGCTGTAAACGGTTTCCAGACCAGGGTCATTATGCTTTGCCTGTCAACCTTTTTAAAACCGTGTTTCTTAAACCACGAAGCTTTCATCCATACCGGGATTGACAGTCCCCAGGCAACAATTCCTTTCAGCCCCATATTTTTCACATCCTCTTCTGCAGCGTTTAGCAAGGCTTTACCCATCCCTTTCTTTCTGAAATCACCTCTTCCCTGTTTGTATCCGTGTACCCAGATGCAGTTAATGAAATATAGATCCTTTCCTTCAGCGACAGAATATTCTATAGGGACATACTGAATCATGCCTCCGACTACTCCCTGATCATCCAGGGCCAGTTTTACACGGAGTCCACGATCCTTCATCCTATTATACCAGAGCTGTTTCTTGTTCCCAGACTCCTTCATATCATCCGACCAGTCTTCAAGACAGATAAAATATCGATCTTCATGTTCCGGTGTCAGGTCAATGACTCTTGGTTTTTTCATGGCTTATTTGGACTTGAATTCATTAAATGTATAAATTTACAAGGACTAAAAAAAGAGTATTCTATGAAATCAATAGGCATAACCGGTCTTTTTGGCTTAATCCTTGTTTTCGGATTTAATGCGTGCAAAAATGTTGCTGCACCAACCATATACTCGAAAGAGAATACACCCATTGAATATACCATTGAGGGTGCTGGAGAAAAAACGGTGGTTTTTGTGCATGGTTGGAGTTGTGACAGGAGTTACTGGGATCTCCAGATGCCCTATTTTGCTGAAAACTATACTGTGGTGGCAGTGGACCTGCCCGGCCATGGCGAATCCTCTTACAACCGGGAGGAATGGAACATGGAAGCGTTTGGCGAAGACGTTGCTGCCGTTGTGGAAGGACTTGACCTTCGAAATGTAGTGCTTGTAGGACACTCCATGGGCGGGGCGGTTATTCTTACAGCAGCAAGCAACCTGGGAAATCGCGTTACCGCTCTTGTTGGTGTTGATACCTTCCAGGATTTAGAATCAGCTATTCCCGAAGAAGATGAACTCGATGCTTTCATACAACCCTTTCAGGATAATTTTGTTGAGACCACCAGAAATTTTGTTCGTAACATGTTTTACCCAACAGCCGATTCGCTGCTGGTGGAACAAATTGCAAACGATATGTCCGCTGCCCCTCAGGAAGTTGCCCTTGGATCATTTAAGGGATTGTTTGCATTCAATCCCATTCCTGTTTTGGAACAGATTGCAGTACCCATCTACGGTATAAATTCAGATATGTATCCTGTAAATGTTGAAGCAGGGAAGAGACATACAATAGCGTTTGAAATTCAAATTATGGAGGGGCGCGGTCATTTCCTCCACCAGGAAGATCCCGAAACCTTTAACAGGATGCTTGAAGACATTTTAAAAGAGATATTTTGATTAAGGTAATTCAGGGTGTATTAACAAGAATCCCAACGGGATTCAACTATGAATAACCCGGTACAAGCCCCGATGATTTTGTCGGGGCGTAGTGCCGGGTATATGAGAATAAAATTCAACCCTGGATGGGGTTGAATAATAACGTGTTGAGGATTACTATTCAACCCCTCTAGGGTTGTAAATCATCCGTTACCAAGCACCACCGGTTGTTACCGGTGGTTATTCATTGTTCTACCCCTAAGGGGTAGATTTTTATGATCTTTAATTTAATCAAAGAACCGAAAATACAATCTGAACTGGCAACTTAAGCTAATCTGCGGTATCATACGAAATCATCACCCAACGATTCTTCTGCTTTTCAAGAATCAGTAGAAAAGCCGCACTCAGATCCTTGTATTCCAGCGATTGCCATATCACAGCGTGTTGTTTATCCTGACTGAACAAAGGGGGCGAAATGAAAAGAAGCATGGAATTGCAAAGCTCCTCCAGGTTGCTCTCCCTGTCTGTGATGACGGTAATGTTGTAACTGTCTACTAACGAACGGTTGATTTTTTTATTCCAGTTCTGTTCCAATTGCCACTCCATGTATTCCCGGTCCTCCTGTGATAGGATCTCTTCCGTCTTTTTAAGCATTGTCAGAATCGGATCCATCTGTTCCTTGCCCGGCATGAGATGGAAAACACAACCGGTATAACCAACCGCTCTGACATCATCACCATAGGGGATAAACACATACTGATTGAGCACTTCATTGATCAGATCATACTGGATCTTATTGGAGGCCTTTCTGAACGAAGAACTGTCGCTGCATCCTGTAAAAAGCAGGAGAAGGAAGAGGAGTGCTAATGGTGTTTTCATGATGCAAGTTACGAATTAAAATGAATCGAGGGAAACAGTAAGGCAAATCGATAAATTGGGACATTAGGTTATTACAATCGTTGGAATAACTACTTTTATAAAACCATTTGTTTGCAATGAACATGATTTTTCTTATTAAAAACAGGTTACTATGAAATCGATAGGTATTTCTTCCACAAAATTCCTTGCGCTATTCCTTATGACTTTGAGTTACAGCCAGGGCCTGATTGCACAGGAAGAGGGTTTAAACGCGATTGACATACAGGATTTGCAGGGACACCTCTATTTCCTTTCATCTGATGAGCTGGATGGAAGGGCAACTACTGATCCAAGCATCCATACAGCAGCCCGGTATATTGCCGGCGAATTGAAAAAACTGAGGCTTAATGCAGTCGACGGGGATAAAGATTATTACCAGTATTATACACTGATAAAAAATGGATTCGTTTGGGATAGCTGTATGATAACCATGGATCATGGTGGAGAAACGGCTACAATTAATGAGGAAAGCTTCTATTTCTTTCCTTATCCGCAGGAAAACATCGACATTACAGGAGAAGTTGTTTTTGCAGGCTACGGTATCTCTTTACCCGGTGAGGAGTTTGATGAGTATTCCGGGATAGATGTAACGGACAAGATCGTGGTTGTCATGGATGGAGCACCGCTGGATGAAGAGGGTAATTCCCGGATTGAGGACGTGTCCATATCGGGCTATTACCGGTTCTTTTATAAACTGATGACTGCCCAGAGTGCTGGAGCAAAAGCGGTGATCTACGTTTACCCCCCGAACAGCAAGTATGATAATCTCCTGGATGAGCAACCCGGATTCGGATCGTTCCTTAGCGAATCGATAAAAATGGAGGGGGATGATGAATCGGGACAAATGAATGTGATTCCCGGAGTTACTACCAAACTGATCATGACAGGAAGGGAGGTGGCAGAACATTTGCTGGAGGGAACGGGCAAGACACTGGCAGACCTGCAAAACAAGATTGACCGTGAACTTAAACCCGGATCCTTTCTTATTCCGGATAAAAAGGTTACGATACAGGCACGGGTTGAGGAATCCTGCCTGGAGGTTCCCAACATCATCGGGTACCTGGAAGGGAGTGATCCGGAATACAAACACGAGGTGGTTGTGTACAGCGCACATTTTGATCACCTGGGATCAAGGAATAGTGAACAGATCTTTAATGGAGCAGATGATAACGCTTCAGGTAGCACCGCACTGCTCGAACTGGCAGAGGCATATACCATGCTCAGACAAAAACCAAAACGAAGCATTTTGTTTTTATGGGTTTCCGGTGAGGAGATCGGACTCTTCGGCTCAAGATTCTATTCGAATAACCCGGTTATTCCGCTTGAAAATACACTGGTGGATATCAACCTCGATATGGTCGGCAGGGTAAAAACAGATGCCGATACGGGTAGCTCGGTCTTCATGACCGATAGGGAAACCGTTTTTGTGATTGGTGGGCACCAGAGTATAGACCTTCGTGAAATAAATAACAAGGTGTTTGAAAAAATGAGATTGACTCCCGATTATTCCCTTGGCGATCTGGACCACCCGGATCGTTTGTATTACCGAAGCGATCATTTTAATTTCGCCAGAAATGATGTTCCGGCACTTTTTTTTACAACCGGACTGCATGCCGACTATCATACCATAAGGGATACCTATGACCGCATCGATTTTGAAAAATTTCTTGCGGTTACCAGACTGGCTTTTATGGTAGGATATGAAGTGGCAAACCGTACGGAGCGAATTGAGGTTGATAATCCGTTCAGCAGCTGGGAGCAGTGAAATATACTTCTATTATTGGAGAGCGACTCTCCGAGTCGCTTTTTTCGCTGAAGACGGGAGGTGAAGAAGCGCTCCATTGAGCGCAAACGATCAAACAGCCTGAGGACCTTCTCCAAAAGTGAAAGCATTTCCCACTACTAAATGCATCGCTGAACCACTTCATTCATTTCATCTTCCTGTTCCTCAATCGATTTTAGAAGGGCGAACTGGTTCTGCGTCCGGTGGAGGTTGTGTTCTTCGTAATCAATTTTATAATAGACATCTCCCATCAGGTAATCCGTAAGATTCCGGATCCCCTGCATCAGGGTGATCAGTTTTCCTCCATAGACCAGTTGCTTTTTTTCTACCGGTTCAAGAAAACGGTTTGCTTCTGACAGGTAGCCTTCCGTAAGTGCACGGAAAATGTTCAGGCGCATGGCAACCTTATCGATGTGAGGATCATCCTCCTTTCGCGTATTGGTAAAGGTCCTGACCATATCGCCAAAATCAGAGAGTACGGTTCCGGGCATGACGGTATCCAGATCAATCACGCAAAGTCCTTTCTCACTCTGCTCATCCATCAGTACATTGTTGATCTTGGTGTCGTTGTGTGTCACACGAATGGGTATTTCTTTCCTTTCAAGCAATCCGGTAATGGGCTCTGTCAAGTGTTCATGACCCATTGCGAAAACAATCTCCTGTTCACATGATCTCTTTCGGTTCGCTACATCTGCTTCGACTGACTGCTTTAATTTCCCATATCGCATGGTGATGTTATGGAAATCGGGGATGGTATAGTGCATTTTCGTAATATCCAGGTCAGACAGGTACCGGCTGAACCTGCCAAAGGTCATAGCGGCTTCAAAAGCCTGTGATTCTGTATCGACGGTATTAAAGACTTTCGTATTTTCAATGTACCGGTACACCCGCCAGTAATCACCTTTCTCGTCGGCATAAAAGCTTTTCCCACTCTGGGTCATGATCAGTTGAAGAACTCCCCTTTCCGGATCAGGATGTTCGGTATCGGACCGGATCTTCTCAACCTGGTGGTTAAGAATGGTTTCAATATTCGCCATTACCTCCATGGGTTTGGTGAACACACGGATATTGATGCGCTGGAGAATGAACCGGATATCCTGGTCATCCCGGTAGATAACAATGTACGTATCGTTGATCAATCCGGTGATATCGACTGTCGCCCGGATGAATTTGCCGGGTAACAGGAAATGCTGCAATATTTTCTTTACATCGTGAATCATTGGTGTAAGAAATAGGCTGAAGATGAGGCTAAGGATATAGCCATTTTATAGATAGTATATTTTTCTTCAAGGATCATTATCGATAAAGTATCTCTTTTTTAATCCTCCTTCTCCGCACGCTGTCGCCGTAACTTCAGCGTAGGCGCCCGGTCGGTGGATTATTCGCGCACGCAATGCTTTCGCACCATCCGCTCATGAGGTTTTCGCTCCTTTGTCACTCAAACGTTCGGCGGACGAGAAGGTCTGGTCTAACCTGCCAGCCGGAAGGCTGGTTCCCCGGGGCTTGCCCTGGGGTTTAATACCATTTATTCAAATCTTTGCCTTAGCCTCAGCCTTAGCCTTTTAAATTATTGTGCTCTGAGCTTACTGAAAGACTTGAACAGGAAGAACATTCCTCCTGAAGCAATAACCGCCAGGATCACTCCCTGTAACAGTTTACCGTAAACAAAACTGCCAATGGAGAATAGGGAGCAATAGATTGCAATGCATCCAATAAAAACGCAAAGTAACTGGATCGGCATTTCCCAGGCAATGCCATGGTCCTTTTCATCGATCATATCGTTCTCTTCCCTGGCATTTTTTACGACTGTTTTCCACCCTGGACCTCCCGGTCTGGTCAACCGGTAGAATCCACGCAAGGTTTCTTTTCTTTCCGGTTTGGTCAGGTAAGTGGTTAATACCCAAGCGAAGCTGGTACAAACAATGGCGATCAGGAGTTTGATCGGAAAAACTGTTCCGGAGAGCGCCTTTTCCCCCATTTCCAGGTAATCGGGTGGCAGTGGGTAGATGTTTTTAAATGCATCTGCAAGCGCAAGATCATTCACAGCAAATACCAGAATGATGGCTACAGCGGTTGCAACGATCATGGCAACCAGCTCTGTCCATGCATTGATTCGCCACCAGAACCAGCGAAGCAGGTATATCAGTCCGGATCCGGCACCTGACAATAGCAAGATATTAAAGGCCTGTGTCGCATCCTCAAGGAAAAACAGGGCAATGCAGCCGGCAATTACCATTAATAAAAAGGTTGAGATCCTTCCGACCAGGACGAACTCCTTCTCACCGGCCCCCGGTCTTACAAAACGTCGGTAAAAATCATTGACCAGGTAAGAGGATCCCCAGTTAAGATGCGTCCCGATGGTGGACATATAGGCTGCGATGATCGAAGCAACAACCAATCCCAGCCAACCGTGCGATAATTTTGATAACATGACCGGGTAAGCCACATCATCCTTCAGGAATTCTGATGTGATGGCCGGGAATTCAACCTTGATGGATGCCAGGTCGGGATAGATAATGATCGAAGCCAGCGCAACGATAATCCAAGGCCATGGGCGTAAGGCATAGTGTGCAAAGTTAAAGAGCATGGTGGCTCCAATGGCATTTTTCTCATCTTTTGCAGCCAGCATTCTCTGGGCAATATAGCCGCCACCTCCGGGTTCGGCTCCGGGATACCACACAGACCACCACTGGACGGCGATCGGGATGATAAGCAGGGGGATAAAGACCGCCGGGTTGCTGAAATCGGGGAAAAAATCGAGCTTCTCCTGAAGTGCAGGATGGCTCAACAAACTGTCCAGACCTCCGACTTCTGGCTGTCTGACTGCCACAACAGCAGCTAAGACAGCTCCGAACATGGCGATGCTGTATTGAAAAAAATCGGCCCAGATCACCCCCTTCAAACCCCCGAGTAGGGAGTACATAACAACGACTGTGGAGGCGCCAACAACAATGATCCATGGCTTTAGCCCAAGCATTACGGCGCCGATCTTAATGGCGGCTAACGTTACCGTACCCATGATCAGTGTATTGAAAAAGAGCCCCAGGTAAATGGACCTGAACCCGCGCAGGAAAGAGGCTGCTTTTCCACCATACCGCTTTTCATAAAACTCCAGATCGGTCATTACATTGGACCTGCGCCAGAGCTTGGCATAAATAAAAACAGTAACCATCCCGGTGATTAGAAAAGCCCACCAGGCCCAGTTTTTTGCCACCCCGTTTTCCCGTACCATCCCCGTTACCAGGTTTGGTGTATCGGCTGAAAATGTGCAAGCTACCATTGAGATCCCAAGAAGCCACCAGGGCATTCCCCTGCCGCCAAGAAAAAATTCCGTGGTGTCTTTACCGGCTGTTTTTGAGGCAGCCCAACCGATAATCAGTACAATGATAAAAAATATCCCAACGATGGTCCAGTCAATTGCGATGAGTTTCATTTTATTGAAGTAAATCCGTAAAAATTCTAAAAAATTCTTGCCAGATCCGGTAAAACTAATTTAAAATGAATTTTTTTCCAAATGAATTGAAAAATCAAATTCGGTGAACTCATTCATCCATAACATGACAATACCGGTTGCAGAAAAAGATACTGAATCGCGTTTTTTCTCCGTTAAATTTGAGGATATCTTTTTTTATTCAGATATTCAGGGAAAATAAACTCAAGATCCTATGAAACCAACAGTAAAAGATCAAATCAAACGATTTATTGTATTGATAATGAGCTTTTTATTAATGTATGGTTGCCAGCAGAAACAGCCAGTGAATTACCTTGAAGAATCGAATGAAGATTTTGATAAACGAATGGAATGGTGGCGGGATGCCGGATTTGGAATGTTTATCCATTGGGGAGCGTATGCTGTTCCCGCAGGAATCTATAAAGGAGAAGAAATACCCGGAATTGGAGAATGGATCATGAATACCGCTCAAATACCCGTTGATGAATATGAGGAATATGTGAAACAGTTTAATCCTGAAGATTTTGATGCGAATGAGTGGGTGCAGATTGCAAAAAATGCAGGCATGAAATACATCGTCATTACCTCCAAACATCATGACGGTTTTTGCCTGTGGGACTCTGATGTCACTGAATATGATATCATGGATTTCGCCCCGTTCAAAAGGAACATATTAAAGGAGCTGTCAGAGGCTTGTGAAAAGGAGGGAATCCGCCTGTGCTTCTACCATTCCATTATGGATTGGCATCATCCTGATGCAACCGGTGAAAATTTTGAGAAATACAGGGAGGAGTATCTGAAACCACAGGTTAAGGAGCTGATAACGGAATATGGAGATATCGGCGTGATGTGGTTCGATGGGGAATGGATCGAAGAGTGGACGGAAGAACAGGGTGAAGAACTATACAATTTTATCCGCAACATCAAACCGGAAATGATCATCAATAACCGGGTCGGAAAAGGCAGGATGGGCATGCAGGGAATGAATAAAGACCAGACCTATGCCGGTGATTTTGGGACCCCGGAACAGGAAATTCTCGGAACATCATCCACCTTCGACTGGGAATCATGCATGACCATGAACAACACATGGGGATTCAAGAAAAATGACCATGACTGGAAATCGGCAAAAGTATTGATCCATAATCTGGTGGATATTGCTGCCAAAGGCGGTAACTACCTGTTGAATGTCGGTCCTACCGCGGAAGGAATTATTCCACAACCCAGTGTCGACCGCCTGGAAGAAATAGGAGAGTGGATGAAGATCAATGGTGAGGTGATTCATGATACCAGAACATTCCCGTTTTATAAAGAGGGCAACGATATCCGACTTGTGTTGAGCAAAGATGGAGAAACAATATATGCAATTGCACTCTCTTGGCCAGGTGAATCACTTGTCCTGCAAAGTGTTAGACCCGATGAGGGGAGCGAGATCCAATTGCTTGGCTCCAGCCTCCCCATGAACTGGACCGTTCTGGAAAATGGAGACCTGGAAATTGAATTACCCGAAAACCTCCGGGAAGAGTCGAACAGACCCTGTAAATACGCATGGACATTCAAGATCAGAGGAGAGGCATTACCCTTAGCCGATGCACCCGCAATCATTACAGCCCGGAATGAAAGCGGTGAGCAGATCCTGTTCTCCGGAGAAATTGAAGTGCGAATTGAGGGAGCTGAACCGGGTGTACCCGTGCATTTTACCCTGGATGGTTCAGATCCAACTCCGGCTTCTCCCGAATTTACCACTCCAATCAACCTGGATAAAAGTACGATCCTTACAGCAAAAGCATTCAAGGATGGAAATAAAGCAAGCTTCACCGGATTTACCGAATTCCTGGATATCGAGGAGGAAGAAGTCCACTGCCTGAATTATGCCTGCTATGAAGGGGAATGGGAACAGCTCCCTGATTTCAGCCAGCTGGACCCTGTAAGAGAAGGCTATGTTTATCAGATTGGATTACACCAGGTCCATCCCCGTGAAAACTATTTTGGGATCGTCTTTAGCGGAAAAATTCACATCAAAGAACCGGGAGAGTATACCTTTTATACCCAATCGGATGATGGCTCCAGACTGTATATTGATGGAGAAATGATCGTAGATAATGACGGCCTTCATGGAATGGAAGAAAAAGCAGGCAAGGTTTCGCTGACGAAAGGGCTCCATGATTTAACTGTTAACTATTTTGAAGCAGGAGGTGGTAATGCCCTTCGGGTGTATATG
>Ga0315541_1002458_pt1 | contig 15489 bp, 16 predicted proteins | sample SalMarSW160190MG_FD_203095 | JGI IMG/M metagenome (GOLD analysis project Ga0315541, IMG submission 203095) | Salt marsh sediment microbial communities from the Plum Island Ecosystem LTER, Massachusetts, United States - Salt Marsh Sediment SW1601-190 ...
TTAGCAGGCTTTCTAGCGCTCGTTTTTTTATGCAAACCCAATGAGGCGTGTCTGGAATAAGGTTGTTACGGCATTCTGGATGTCGACAACGTATGGATTGGTAGCCGAGGTTCCAAACTTTTGTTATAGATGGATATAGGCTTGGAAAGTCCATGACTGCAACATTGAAGTGGACGCCTGGAACGGGTTCAACAACAATCGCGCCTTTGTATTTCTTGCCCTTTATGATGGCTTTTGTTGCTGTTTTACCTTTTATGGCTAGGATGTCTGCTGCGTTTGGAATAAGCATGTTTCTTCTGCGGTGTTCGCGGTGCATGAAGTTCCTTATCCATCGTGATACACCTTGGCGGCTCACGTCTTCCATGGGCATGCTGCTGATTCTGGCTAGAACTAGAATAAGCTTCATAACTAAATCATCTTCGAAACTTGTGAGCCTAAACGTGATTTCACCATCTCTGAGACAGTATTTGGCAAGCTCTGTGTAAGTCAACGCGCCTATACTCTTGTCCAGCTTGATTTTTTCTGTTTCAATTAGAGCTTTACCAACATCGTCAAGCTTGACGTCTCGATAACGGTTGCTGAAGGCGTAGATTTGTATGGAGCGATTGAAGAAAAACTTGTACAAATCAATATGCACGCCATACTTTAGTGAACAAACGCGTCTACCAACCTCTATTGGAATTTCATTTCGTCTAAAACCAAAGTTTTCTGCCCTGTGAGTTAAATAACGCAAGTCAAAATCGTCACCGTTAAATGTGAGGACGAAGGGGTAATCCCATAAAGCATCAAAAACCGCTCTTATGAGCTTCTCTTCAGAATCAAAGTATTCAAGGTTTACATCGGCTGGAAGATGTTCAGTTCCTTCTCGAACATTCTGTCTCTTCAATAATAAAACTCTCTTCTGTCCATCAGAGCCATAGAGCGATACACACACGACTGGATAAGCGGCTTCACGTGGATCAGGCATCCTTGTTGGAATTGCTGAGTGGACCTCTATGTCTAGTGCCACGCGGCGGAATTTTGGGGCTGGATACTCCAAAAGCCTAGCCCACTGCTCAATGTACTGTTGCTCTTCGGATGTAGCATCTTTGAAAATTCCACGTATGCGCCTAGTCATTCCTTCAGCTTCTTTCAAAGACTTTGGGACAAGATCGCCATTTTTAACTTCGTAAATCATCCCAGGCCAAAGGTTCCTGTCATAAATGTAGGATTGGTAATACTTTATCTTGGCTTCCCAAACTTTGATTTCCTCTGGAGATATCGGTGTTCCTGACACTTTCGGAAAGTCTTCTGGAATTATGTCCCTTATGCATCCTGCTGGGCGGCCGCCAATGGCTAATGGGTCTTTCGCTATGACTTTTGTTACTTTCACGTTTCCATCAAGTAACGGGTCGAATTTTTCAACTATCTCAAAGTGGTCGAAGCCTGAATGCTGAATTAGGCGGTTGATTTTTTCAAGTTCGTATGGTGAAAGATTTGTTAGGCAGTATGGCATGTGTCCAGTGTTGTCATACCAGAAATAGATTTGACCTGAATTGGGTTCATAAAGTTTGATTAGTGCTTTTCTGGTTTTTCCATTGTATGTGGCTGAAACGAAGTATGAAGGCGGCAAGTTTTCAGGAGCCACCGGCGGAAAAACACGTTTTTCCTTTGCTACGGCTTGCGTGAAGGATGGGGCTTCCACTTTGGTTTTTTCTGAAGGCTTGGCCTTTGAATGAGAGAATTCAGTTAAATGCTTTTGCGCCATTTTAGTCCTTAACCTAAGTTACTTTATGAACAGGATAGACTAAAATCTTTGCTGGTATGCGAAGTCAGCTTCTCTCATTGCACACTAACTTTATTGGTTGCATCTATTTTGATGGTCTTGATGAGTTCTCCAATTGTTGATGGGCCTTTATCTCCCACTCCATGCTTTCTGACCGCTATTTCCTTTGATTTCGCTTCACGTTCAATGCATATTGCCATGTATGGGATTTTCTGAATCTCAGCTTCTCTAATTTTGTAACTGATTGTGGAGTTGCTATCGTCAACTTCCGTTCTTATCCCATAAGCTGATAATTTTCTGCAAACTTTATGAGCATACTCTACATAATTGTTGCTGATGGGTAATACTTTCACTTGTGTTGGGGCAAGCCAAACAGGGAGATTTCCCTTGTAATGTTCGATTAGTATGGCGAAGAACCGTTCAATAGTGCCGAGAAGGGCTCTTTGAATCATTACAACTTCGTGCGGTTCTCTATCTGTTCCAGTATAAGTTATGTTGAAGCGTTTAGGTAGGTTGAAGTCGAACTGAATGGTTGAGCATTGCCATTCTCTGCCTGAAACATCAACTACGTAAATGTCAATTTTCGGACCGTAAAACACGGCTTCTCCTGGCATTTCCCGATATGGAATTCCTTTCTTTTTGAGAGCTTCGGCTAGGGCTTTTTGAGCCAGTTTCCACTCTTGTTCTGAACCCATGTATTTTTTGGGTTGTTTTGGTTTTCTCGTTGAAAGATATACACGGTATTTATGGAAACCGAATTTCTTTAGGATGTGCTCAGTTAAGCCTAGAATTTTAGGTATTTCTTCTTCTGTTTGCTCTCTAGTGCAGAATATGTGGGCATCGTCTTGGGTGAAACCTCTCACCCGCAGCAGACCATGTAAGGTGCCTGATCGTTCATATCTGTAGACGGTTCCCCATTCTGCATATCTTATTGGAAGGTCTTTGTAGCTTCTCGGTTCAGACTTGTAGATCTGGATGTGGAAGGGACGGTTCATTGGTTTTACCACGTAAAGTTGCTCGTCTTTTTCAAAAATGTACATGTTCTCTCGGTAATAGTCCAAGTGTCCCGAGATTCTCCAGAGTTCTCCACGAGCTATGTGCGGAGTGCAAACAAGTTGATATTCATTTTTCAAATGCTCCTTTTCCCAGAACTCTCTGATTATTTTGCGAACTATCGTGCCTTTTGGATGCCAAAGAACTAAGCCGATGCCTACTTCCTCGCTTATGGAGAATAAATCCAATTGTTTACCGAGGACTCTATGATCAGCGTTAGACAGTTCTCTCTTTTTATTCTGTTTTTCTAAACGAAACAAATTCTCGGGGTTTCTAACGTGTTCTTTTCGTTTTAAAAGTCTCTTAGGGTTGTGTTTCTAAATACCCCATTTTAAACCACGAGTCTGTTAATAGCGCATTATCCTATTTATTCCTTGTTCCAGAAAACAAGCTTTCGATATGCGAGACGAAATAAAGAGAAAAATACCCTTTAATTCTTATCTAACCATTACTATTCCAAAACACTTGTTCAGGTGAGTGAAACAGATTTGCTCAAAGAAGCTTGGATGCTTGCAATTGAAACCCTAAGCTGGATGGAAATGCAAAAGCTAAGCGAACGCTTAGCCTTAGCAAAAACCATCAAACAATTGAGCATAAGCGATTCCAACGCTATTAGACTCGCCCACAGACTTATGATTGAAACTGTCAGAAGACGAAACTTCATAGACAAATTCATCAACAACGCCTTAAAGCCCGACACAATAAGTGAATTTAATCTCGGTGTTCAAGCATTTTTACGACTTTACGTTTACCAAACAAGAATAACAAAAAACTGGTCTAAAATCGACATCAAGGAAGCCAAAAACATAGCTAAGCTAGCCCGCTCCATTCTCGGATGGAAAACTCTTCAAAAAGTTGAACGTGTGCTGGGCTTGTTACTAACGCAAAAGCCAGCCTCAATCCTTAAAGACGTAAGCGATGAAGAGAGAATCGGACTCCGAACCTTTCATTCAACATGGTTCGTGAGATACTGCCTCAAAATCTTTGGCAGAAAAGAAACCCTAGCCATGTTAGAAGCAAACATGCAAACACAACCAACATACATAAGACTGAACACGCTTAAGACGGAAGAAAACGAAATTGTGGAAAGACTTTTCGAAGATGGAATAAAAGTTGAGAGAGTTAAACAGCTAAAACACACATACACCATTGTTGATACAACACAACCATTAACCAAAACAAAAAGCTTCCGAGAAGGCTCATTCTACATTCAAGACAAGGCAAGCTGTTTCGCATCTGAAGCCGCAAACCCAAAACCTGAAATGACTCTCCTAGACGTTTGTGCTGCACCAGGAGCCAAAACCACGTATCTGGCTCAGTTAATGCAAAATCGCGGGGTTATCTACTCTATAGATTATTCAAGACGTAGGATGGCTGTCTGGAAAAATGACGCCGCTCGTATGGATGTGAAAATCGCCGTGCCAATCATTGCTGATGCATGTAATCCTTTGCCGTTAGAAGTGAAAGCAGACATTGTGATTTTAGACCCGCCATGCACGAGCACTGGAGCTTTCAGAAAGCTTCCTTCAGCAAAGTGGAGACTTACGCGACGTTCTGTTGATAAGATGGCTGAGATTCAATGGAGGATGATAAACAACTGCGCTGGGAAAGTGAAATGTAGAGGAGCCTTGGTCTACTCCACATGTAGCATAACAGTTGAAGAAAATGAGATGCTTATTGAAAGATTTCTGAAGTGGCATCCAGAGTTTTCGCTTGTTGAGATAACCCCGAAAATAGGCTTACCAGGCTTGAGAGGACTGGAAGAATGCCAAAGACTCTATCCGCATGTACAAGGCTGCAATGGTTTCTTCATCGCAAAACTGTCAAAGAAGTAATATTTTATAGACTAGAAGCTGATGTTTTTCGGAAAGATTACAAATGTATAGCTTTTCATAGAATAATGGTTTAGACGTTACATTTTAGGAATAGCATTTCTGTTTTCAATGGATGAAGAAATCTGGAAATGGCTGCTTCGGCTTTGGTCAATTCTTTCATGTAAGGTGCCATTTTTTGGACTAAACCCGCACTATTTAATAAGTCATACATTACGCCGTATCCGCTGACAACTATGTCTTTGAAACCGTTTTCTGCAAAGAGACGAGCAATGGTTTCTGGGTCAGTTTTCTCCTGTTCGTCGTATTCTATATCGCTGCAATAAGGTTCTACTTCTTCAATGCTCATCTCTGTTTTCAAGGTTTTGCGTTCAAGAAATTCAGGGTCAGATAATAGCTTTTTTCCCAGAACACTATCTTGATCAATAATGCAGCGATAATCTGTTTCCTTGTGAGGATGTAGCGAACGTCTCACATAACGATATCTTATCAAGCTTTTTTCTGTGAATCTGAAATTGCCTTCTCCATGAAAACGCCTTTCGTGGGTCAGTTGGTATTGCCAGTTCGCCTCTATACAAGCGACCTTTCCATTCTTCTTTAGCACTCTTTTGATCGCTTGTAGAGATTTTTTCTTATCTGAGAAGGTTGCTAATGAACCGCATAAAATAATAGCATCGAAACTTTCGTCAGAAAACTTCAGACTTTCCGCATCTCCAACCTCAAAAACTACGTTATTTGCTCCACTTTTCCTTAGCCTATTTTTTGATATTTCAATCATCCTTTCTGACTTATCAATTCCAATAATTGACCCAACATCCTCTGCAATATACAATGATGGGTGACCTGTACCACAACCGATGTCCAGAACTTTCTCACACCCTTTAACTGCATTTCTAAACAGCTCGATCTCGGTGAGAATGGTCCAGTCATATCGTTCACTGGGAAGAAACTTTTTGTCAGCGTCTGCGTAGATGCCGCTTCCTGCCATTCGATCATAAATCTCCCACTGCTCAACTTTCCTGTAAGTTGGGTGATTTTTCACAACGACTCCTCACGACTAAAGCTGTCTTTTTTGATATATACACCCAGAAGCCTATAAGACATGCTCAATGTTTGAACGCCTCCGCGAAATGGACTACGTGAAAATTCACAAAAAGACGATTAGGATCTCCTCGTTTTGCTATTTGTCAAAGTATCAATAATTTCCTTTTCCCGATCTGACAGCTACTATACTTCTCGCAACCATATTCTCAATTATGGTTTGCACACTATTGCTTGCATGTGTCCAGCCAATGCTAGTGCGTCTTTTCTCTCACATAAAGCAAGCTCGAATTGAAGTATCTTGTTAAATAAATCTTCTGAATACTCCTTTTTTACAAACAGTTCCTTTGAGATTCGCAAAGGCATAGTAACTCCTTTGCCAATGATCTTTTTCACTTGAAATCCGTTTCTTTTCAGCAATGTTTGAAACTCGTTTGGAGTCCATGTGTGAATTTTAACTTTGCCATGTCTAGCCATGGTATTGTATTTTTTGCGAAACAGAATGTTCAATGCGTTGTTTATTTTGTCTGGGTTTGGTTTTTCGGGCAAACAAGCTAACGATTGAACATAGCGATTTTGTGCAGAAATGATTAATCGCGCTTTCCTCTTTAGAACTCGCTTCAATTCTCTTATAAGAATGTCAGGTTCTTTGAAAAGGAAAAGGGTGTGCTCGCAGAGAATCATGTCAAAGGTTTCGTCTGTATAACCTGTTTTTGTGATGTCGCCCTTTTTTGTGGTGATTTTATGCTGGAGTCCTTTCTATTTCACTTTTTCGGCGGCAATTTCAAACATATTTTCTGAAACATCCATTAAAATCACTTTACAGCCTTTTCGCGCCATCCTGATTGCCCAAAGACCAGTTCCTCCACCAGCATCCAGAACCAAAGCGTCAGGGTCAACAGGAACATATGGTTCAATGTATTTCCAAGTAATAACGTCAAAAACTTTGAAGTATAACATGTTAAATGTTGAATCGTAACTTGATGATCTTTTGTCATAATACTCTTCAATCGTCATGTCTTCGCCTTCTTTACTATCTACTGTATTTGCGATTCCTCGCTTGATATTACGTCTTTCTCGATTTCTCTATGAAGCATAAAGTTTTCAGGATTATCTTTGCAGCTTGGATTGCTGAAACTCCTTGGTCGAAGTTTGGGGCGATTTCAGTAACGTCAAAGCCTGTTACGCGGTTATCACATATATTGTATAAAATTTTCAGTAAGGTATGTGTTTCAAGTCCTTCTGGTTCAGGGTTCTGCACTGCTGGAGCATAAGCTGGGTCGAGAACATCCATGTCAATAGATAGGTACAGGTTCTCATAATTTGCAAGTTCTTCCTTTAACCGCTTTACAATTTGTTTAATTCCTTCGTTTCTGATTTGCTGTGCCGTAAAAAACTTTATCCCAGCCTTTTTTGCATAGTTCAGCTCTTCTTTGCAGACCGCTCTGGTGCCGACCTCAATTATTTTTGCTGGCTTTACTTGTTCGTTTATTCTCCGCACGAAGGTTGTATGAGAAAGTTTCAGTCCTAAAAACTCGTTACGCAAGTCAAGATGTGCATCAAAACTAACCAGTGCTGTTTTCGAGGCTTTTTTTACTAAGCCTTTCAATATGCCTAACGTGATTGTGTGTTCTCCGCCAATGGTTACAGGTGTTTTTCCCGCTTCCAAAATGTCTTTGATAACAAGCTCCAGTCTCTCCAAAGTTTTCTTTGTGTCTGTGGAAATGTGTAGATCGCCCAAATCATGCAGTTGCAAATCTTCTATGTCTATGCCTGTGCGGAAACTGTAGGTTTCAATGTTCAAGGAAGCTTGTCGAATGGCGTTCGGTCCAAATCGCGCTCCAGTTCTGTAAGTGCTTGTAGCATCGAAGGGAACGCCTAAAATTATGTAATCCGCCTTTTCGAAGGATGTTTGGAGACCACTGAAAACGTTTGATTGGGACACAAAAAGTTCATGATGACTCATTTTGTTACTCCTTCTGTTTCTAGTTTGCTTATCTTGCCAGCTGGTTCTAAACTTTTTCGTTTGCTTTGAATGATTAGCCCAAAACATTGGTTCCCTTTCTGATCTTGTAAAGGTATAAGATGATGCCCAAAATGAATGATACGCTGCAAAATCCATAGACGGCCACATATGCAATGTAAGTAGGCATTATACCAACAAACGCGTTGCCTTGTAAGGGATAGAGAGGATTCATTCGGTGGTAAAGAAGTGAATCCAGAAACATATGGAAATAAGCACCAACAAAAGATGTGAATAGAATCTTTTTAAAAGAGGATTTCTGTGACACTTGAAACTTCAGCATAACATTGGTTAACGAGTCCCTAAGCAGATAAACAACAACGGCTACCAAAACAGCAAGTATGGATGAGCCGATATAGGAATGGAAAAAGCCATGAGAAGGCCAAGAGAGATCGAACAGAAGAATGAAAAAGGGTTCTACGTCTGGAATAACGCTTGCTATTAAGAGAGTTAATAGATCAAAAGTTGAGGAGAAAGCTAAGCCGAAAAGAAGGGCTGGACCAAGGTGGAAGGGAGTGAAAGGCATAATGATTCACCGTTATACTATTATACGCGTAGTTGAAATATTAAAATTCCGAAAAATAAAGTCTGGAGAGAAGTCTTTTGAACATTAAATTTATTAACGTTGTTGTTAATGCATTTAGGTTAAAAGGCGGTTTGTGGATGTCGCTTAAGTCAAAACTTAAAATCGAAAACGTTGGTATGTTCGCAGCTTTCGTCTTCTACGCAGTTGTTGGAATAATTTGTTTTGCTGTATTGGCAATAGTTGATTTCAGCCTCATTCACATAGGCATAATTGGCATCTTAAGCCTAATAACCGCCTACGGATTGCTTAGAAGCAGAGCTTGGACGCTCTGGGTTGTCGTAGCCCTCTTATTTATAGCCACAACCTTTTCAGCATACACGCTTTACTTCGCCTTCGAGAAGGATGTGCTTCTTGACGTAGGCATGATTGCCTATCTTCTCTTCACGTGGGTTTTCACGGCTTACACTGCAGCAAAGAGAAAGACCTTAGAAAGCTAGACTAGCATAAAAGAAAAGTTTTAGCTTTCAAGTTCTTTTTGGAGAATTTCCCGCATTTTTATTGCATCTACATCTGGAACTGGACTCTCGCTTATTATCACCGGTCTCAGCTTAAACTCCGCTATAACCTTCGCAAGCATCGTGAAGTCTGGGCCATATTCTGCCTTGTCCATTGTGTGATGGCGTCTTTCACCCTTATCCGTGAACTCAACCTTTGTAAAGTGGCAGTGCATGTTTTTAACAGCATCTGTCCCCGATCGTCTTTCAATTTCTTCCACAACCTTGCGGAAATCCTCAACTTTTTTGAAGCATCCTCTACATCTCGCGTGTAAATGCGCCCAATCAATTACAGGCTGCGTTTGTTCAACCTGTTCGCACAAGCTTAAAATTTCGTCTAAACTTCCAAACTGGGAAATCTTTCCCATGGTTTCCGGACCAAGTTTGACATTTCTAATCCCCAGAGCTTTCATGGTTTCAACAACTTCTTTTGTGGCTTCTAAGCAATCTTTGAACGCTTCTTTTGGCTGTTTTCTACAATAAAACCCTGGGTGGAAAACCACAACGTGAGCTTTCATCCATTCAGCAGCCGTTGCGCACGCAATTAAGCGGTTTTTACTGGCTTCAATAATCTCTCTTTTTCCACAAAAATTTATGAAATAAGAACCATGGAGACTCAGCCAAACATCATGTTCCTCAGCTTTTAAGCCAAGCTCTTCGGCTTTCTCCCTTCTAATCTGTGGTTTTGCACCCCAACGGACAGCTTGATACTCAAAAGCGTCAAGCCCTTCCTCCCTTAAAAGTCTGGGAACATCGGCTAACACTGCCTTCATAGCCCTAAATGCCATAGGAACCCCAGCTGGACCAAATCTTGGCTGGTCAGCCATTCCAGAATCCTCTTAACGTCTCCTGCTTTTCTTGTATCGATAAATTTTTCGTTTACGTCCTCCGTAAAGAAGAGATACCAAGGCAGAAACCCAAGCGGCAACGTTTTGAAAAACTAGATATTTCCCAGCGTCATCCAACTCAACCAACGGCTTTGTCAGGCCTCCGAGGCTTAGGACGAAATCTCTGAATGCTGGTGCAGTAGACAGTAAAGCGTTGTTTGCGGCTGAGCAAATCCAACCAATAGGCGCTAAGGCTGTTGCAATGCCTTTTCCAGAATTGCTTATCCATGTCAAAAAGCCAAGTAACCAAGAATCGTTTTGGTAGGCGTTTGACACTGTCCAATAGATTAGTTGCGGGTATGTCAAGACAGACACGAGAAGAATTAACGCACCGAAAACTAGTAGCACTGTTAAGGCGCTTTTTATTGTTGCTCTTGCAAAATGTATTTTCTGCCAGATATACGCAATTCCTCTAATCCTTAACAACCCGGACTTTAGTCCCCCAAAGAAGTCTCTTATTTTTTTTGTCAGCTTTTTGACCTCTTTAAACCCTCGTTCTTTCCTATGTTTGGAAACAGACCTGACCTTTCCTTTCCATTTTTCGGGTGGTTTTACGGCAACGTGCCTAGTTAGATACGTCCAGCTGGATACAAGTGCAATTATTACAGCGATTGGAACCAAGTGAAATAAGGGACTAATTGTTATTGTCATAGTCCAATCAGTGCCTGAAAATTGAGGACTCCACTGTTGCAGCGTTTCATCTTTAACGCCGAGGTTTATAGCGTAGAGGACAACAATGTATTCGATTAATGCGGCTACTATTAGGAATAGGAGTATCGCCATCAGACCTTTAAGCGTCGTCCACTGGAAGATTAAACGTTTCGGAGGCTTTTTCGTTGACAACTGATTCACCGTTGTGTTGTGCAGGGAATATGAGAGTTCCCATTAAAAAATGTGACTGTGAATACCACATACTGATTTCAATTCTGAATCGTTAAGCCCTAAACTCTTTATTCCAGGGGCAAATACGTTTGTTTAGTTTCCAGTAGGGCTGTGCAAAACTATGGAAAAACCATTCTAAAAAGAGGCCACTTTATGGATACATCAAAGAACATCAAAGTGAATTTTTCAATGTTGCGGCAATGGAAATTCATGTCCACACTTTGGACACTTGACAAATGTACATTGCACAGAGGATGGACAGCCGGAACAGGCCAAGGCTCTGCCATACGTTATGTCAAAGGTAAAACCACACTTTGGGCAACTCAGTACATGCTTCGATTGCGAACTCATTTTATATCACTTTCTCTAGATCAAACACCTACGGAGATTTTAAAAACTTTTCTGGAATTAATGGTGTAGAGAGGTTGCTGTTGACTGAAAAACAATTAATATTATATTTTTGAAACATGCAATCTTGTTTATAGACAAAATCTAATCTGGGAAAACAATGCAGAAGACAGGTAAAACAAAACGCGCAGAACTTTACAAGGATCGAAATACGCAAGCTTTTCTAGGCAAATTCTTGAGCGGTGAAATAGGTGAACTCGAACCGGTTTATGATCCTAAACTTGGTTATCGGTATCCAGTTGTTGAAGCAATTGTTGGCGACGCCGCAGATGTAGAAGATTTTTTGAATAGACTTTGTGAAGCTGGAATATTAGAGAGAAGGCTCTACGATAAGATTATTTATTGCCCAAAATGTGGTTCCGCAAACATTTCTGTTCATTATTGTTGTCCATACTGCAAGTCATTTAACATCCAGAAAAGCTCCTTAATTGAACACGTCAAATGCGGGTATATGGATATAGAGGAGAACTTTCTTAAGGGAAACAAGTTTGTTTGTCCAAAGTGTCATGAAGAATTGAAAAAACTTGATGTTGACTATAGACAGGCTGGAACATGGTGCACTTGCAAAAATTGCAACAAAAACTTTGACATCCCCGTTACCGCACATTTCTGTAGAGATTGTCATGCAAATTCAACTTTCGAAGATGCAGTTATTAAAGATGTTTACGACTACAGCTTGAAAGAAGAAATTAGAGAAGAAGCTGCAGTGGGCTGGGTTATAATCGAGCCCATGAGTGAGTTTCTGCGAGAAAATGGATTTGAGGTTGAAATTCGTGCCTTCCTGAAGGGCAAGTCTGGTGCAAACCACATGTTTGACATAGTAGCCTATAAGGGAGATGTTAAAAGAAAAGTAACAGTGATTGATTTGGCAATCTCAACAGAAGATGCCGTGCCGGAGCAGCCAGTAATAGCGTTATTTGCTAAGATATTTGATGTTTCTCCGGACAATGCCTACTTGATTGCGATTCCGGAAATGAGTGAAAATGGGAAGAAAATGGCAGGGTTGTATAATATCAAAGTGGTAGAGGCGGAAAACCAGAAAGATGCAATAAAAGCGTTAGAAGATAAAATGCTTGAGAAAGAGTAACATATGAAAAATAACATAAGGTAAAGTTTATATCGTATGTTTGCCTTTAATATCTAGAACAAAAATGCAGAACCAAAACACAATCAACATATACCTTGAAGAACGGAAAGCCAATGAACTCAGCAAATCAACCGTCAGGCTAGATAAGATAATATTGAAAAAGCTGGCTAAATTCCTACACAAACCTTTCAAGAAAGCAACCAAACAAGACCTAATAAGATTCTTTAACCATATGCAAGAGATCCACGCCTCTAGCACAGTTCACGTTCAGAAGGCCAGGGTCAAGCATTTCTATAATTGGCTCTTCGGACTTGACAGAGGCGAATACCCTGCCTGTGCGAAATGGATTAGACCTACAAATCCTTACAAGGACAAGTTGCCAATCAATCCAGAAGACCTTCTATCAAGAGAAGAAATCAAGAAAATTATGCAAGCGTGCAACCACACAAGAGACCAAGCGATAGTGTCAAGCCTTTATGAAAGCGGAGCTAGAAGTCAAGAACTCTTAGATTTGAAAGTTAAAAGCGTAGTTTTCGACAAACAAGGCGGAGTAATTACATTAAAAGGAAAAACAGGACAGAGACGCATACGCTTAGTTGAAAGCATACCATATTTACAAGCGTGGATAAACATTCACCCTTTCAGAGAAAATCCAGACACACCATTATGGTTTTCAGCACGGTCTAAAAACGGCATAAGTTATCCATACCTTTACAAGCTGGTTGCTAGGCTTTCAAGACAAGCTGGAATAAACAAAAAAGTTACTCCGCATATCCTACGCCATTCAAGACTCACAGAACTAGCGAAATACCTTCCAGAACAGAAATTGAAACTCTTCGCAGGGTGGACACCTGACTCTAAAATGGCAAGCGTCTATGTTCATTTAAGCGGAAAAGACCTAGATGAAGACATTTTGAGCCTACACGGATTAGAAACTCAAAAGCTGGAATCACCACTAAAAAAGACAAGTCTCACACCAATAGAATGTCCACGTTGCCAACAGAAGAATCCAGCAACCGCTAAATACTGCCTTCATTGTGGAATGATATTAGACCAAAAAACAGCCTTAGAAGTTATGGAAAGATCGACCAAGCCCTTACACAGAATAATCTCAGAAGAAACAAAAGACGTAGTTTCTCTTATGAAAGAAATGCGAAAAGAAGAAGGCTTAGAATCAGCTAAGAAACTCTTCGGAGACTTTGTTAAGGATTTACAAGCGGAAATAGAGAAGAGCATAAAAGACGTGCAAAATCAAAATCGGTTAGCTTTGAAAGAACTTAAGACTTTAACGAAAGCGGTTGAAAAGGCTCTAGACTAGACCCTTTATTTTTGTGGATACCAACCTACACAATAAACGTAGAAACTTTAAAATCGTAGCAGTAAAACATTCTTAGTGGTTATTAGAATGACTGTGTTAGATGTGTTGGAAAGGTTAAGCGACTTGGTTTTTGGTCCACCTAAGGTAGCCCCCGCACCACCAGAGATCCCAAAGAAAAAAATAATCCCTGAGCTTGGAATCGCCATAGAAGAGCTTGAAGTCGCCATAGACGTTTAATTCCTCAAAAGAGGAAGACTCTTCGGTTTTTGTGCATACCAGCCTACACGATAAGCAACACAATTTTAAAAGCTAAATGCTGAACTATTACATTGGGGTTCACTCAGTTGTGGAAACTTGCTGAGCCACTTGAAAGGAGAGACTCATAAACCTTCTAAGCTGACACGTTTAGGCGAGGAAGGAGAAGGTCTCTTGAACCCCACCCCTACTAAAAACTTTTTAAGAGTGCGAATCAACACTTTTTAAATATGCAGAAAAAGAAACAACCGAAGAACAAGCCTAAAACTCATTTTCCAACCGATTTCTTAGACGTTATCTTATTTTGCGATGTAAGACCATTCATAAAACCTTAGATTTTTGTGTAGGTTAGTATCCACAAAAACATTCGCCATTAGGTAATCTTTGGAGTAATTTTCTCTCTCTCCTAAAGAGATTCTTCTCTCTCTTCTCTCTACTATCTACTATTGCTGTTCTCTTCAGACTCTTCGTGTGGTTGTTTCTGAACGCTATAAGTGAGAGAGAGAAATGTAGTTTGCGTCTCTAAGAGGTTGAAAAAGCCTAGCTTTCTCTCAAAACATATCTGAAAAAGGCGGTCTTTAATGTTGAAAAAAGCCTTAAAAGAAGGTGTTAAGATAATCTTCTAAAGGTGTTGTTGTCTATGGGAAAGCGTTGGGTGGAAGGAATCCATTACACCAAAAAAGACGGTTCTTTGGAATGTTTAAAGTGTGGAAAAACCATATCGTCTTTGCCAGGTCTAGGTCCGCACCTTGCGAAGTGTTATGGTCGTGAGGGGGAGACCCCCTCTACTAACGGAGTTTCGGAAGGTGAAACTTTGCCCGAAGAACATGACGCTATGCTGGAGCTGTTGAAAGACCACGGAATCAAAAAAGGTAAAGCCATAACGGATTTAATGTCCTATCGGTCTTGGGATGATTATAAGGCACTTCAAGAATATTTGGAACTAAGCGGAGTAAGACCTGACAGGCAAAAACTGATTTTGGAAGGTTGGAGTCAGCATCGTGGAAGCACGATTCCGTTAGGCTTGATTGAAAGCATCCGAACTGTTACACCTTACCAGCAAGCTGTCGTTTTGACGGAGGAAAAATTATCACAGATTTTAGACGAGAGAGAGAAAAAGCGAAGGAAAGAAGAGGAAGTGCAGATTTTGAAAAGGAGACTAGACCAGCTAGAACATGGAAACAGTAATCCACAATCAAGCGAGGTCGCACAGTTGAGAGAAGAACTCAGAAAGTCTAGGCAAGACCAGATTTTAAGCCGTCTTGACGCTATCGAAAGAAATCCTAAAACTGATAATGCTACGGTTCAAGGAATCAAAAGCTTAGAGAACACGGTTCGAGACTTCATAGGGATTTTGAATCCTGCGAATCCTTTGCCGAAAAAACAGCTAGAACCAAACTCTAGAGAAGGAATTTTCAATAAAGTTAATGAGAAGTATGTGAGTGAGGAATAAGTATGAGTGACGAAGTAGCAAACCGCTTGAATGAAGTTATAAAAAGGTTTCAAACGATTCGTGAACCATTAAGGCGAAACCGCAAGTTGAGAAGAAAAGCGTTTTTGGACACGTTACTAGACGGTTTGAAGGCACGATCAGAGGCTAAAACAAATCCACGTTCAGAAGTGGTTTCAGTTGAAGAAGTGATAGAAGAGAATGTTAGGCTTAAGGCACAGTTGAAGAAGGAAAAGGAAGAAGAGGAGTTGTTTGGAAGAAGGCACGACATCGCCATAGAAATTTAGGTGTTGAGCCTTATGGAGATTCACGTGAAACTTGCGAAGGAACTAGACCCTTTAAACGCTGATTTTGTTAAAATATGCCCTCTTTTCTGTGCTTATATAAGCTGTCCTCTTAAGGAAGAAT
>Ga0315541_1002461_pt1 | contig 15487 bp, 14 predicted proteins | sample SalMarSW160190MG_FD_203095 | JGI IMG/M metagenome (GOLD analysis project Ga0315541, IMG submission 203095) | Salt marsh sediment microbial communities from the Plum Island Ecosystem LTER, Massachusetts, United States - Salt Marsh Sediment SW1601-190 ...
CCGGCTAAGCCGCCCAGCAACTTTATCGTCACCGGCATCTACTTCTACGATTCCGGCGTGTTCGAGTTCTGCCGGACGCTCAAGCCGTCGGCGCGGGGCGAGCTGGAGATCACCGACGTGAACAACGCCTACCTGAAGCGGGGCGACCTGACCCACGAAATTCTCGACGGGTGGTGGACGGACGCCGGCACCTTCGAAAGCCTCTTTCGCGCGGCCTGCCGCGTGACCGAAGGCGGCGCCAACCACGTGTGAGCGGAGCCGCCGAAGGTCGATGACGCACATTGCCGAGGACACCTGGACATGAGTCGGATTGAACAACTGAGCGTTTTTGACGGCACCATCGCCGATGCGGCCGCGCAGGCGACGGAGCGGCGCGAACCGCTCCTGCTGCCCGTGCAGGTCTACGCCGACGATCGCGGCTGGTCGATCATGAACCAGTTCCGGGGCGTGCTCGGCCCCGAGGGGCAGATCAACTTCTCGACGCAGTATCCGGGCATCGTAAAGGCATGGCACCGGCACCGCCGCCAGACGGACTTTTGGATGTGCGTGCGCGGGCACCTGAAAATCGGCGTGCATCGAGAGGAGGGCGACCGGCAATGGCTGGGGGTCATCGGCCAGATGCGGCCGGCGATTGTGATTATCCCTTCGCTGCTGTGGCACGGGTTGGCGACGGTCGGGCCGGAGCCGGCGTGTCTGCTATATTACGTGACCCGGGCGTATGACCCGGCCGATCCGGACGAGGAGCGCCGGCCGCACGACGCCGTGCCGGGCTTCCCGTGGGGGGTTTTGCACAGATGATCGCGTCGGAACGCATGGGCGACTGGAAAAACACGATGATTGTGGTGCTCGGCTCGGGCGGGATTCTCGGCCGCGCTTGGACGGAGCTGCTGGAACGGAGCGGCGCCCGCTACCGGGCGTTCGACGTTGACCGCGTGGACCTGACCCGGCCGCACACGCTGGAGATATTGGACGAGATCTCGCCCGCGTGGGTGGTCAACTGCGCCGCCTACACCGACGTCGACGCCGCCGAGTCGAACGCGGCCGTCGCCCAGGCCGTCAACGGCGAGGGGGTGGGCAACCTGGTGCAGGCCTGCCGCCGCCTGAACGCCTTCCTGACTCACTACAGCACCGACTACGTTTTCTCCGGCGACGGCACCTCTCCCTACGCGGTGGACAGCGCCCCGCATCCGGTCAGCGTGTACGGTCGGACCAAGCTGGCCGGCGAGGTGATCCTCCGCGAGTCCGGCCACCCGCACCTGCTGATCCGCACGAGCTGGCTGTACGCGGCCTGGGGGGCCAACTTCGTGCGAACGATCGTCCGCAAGGCCACGGAGGCCGCCCAGCTCCGCGTCGTCGACGATCAGCACGGCCGGCCCACCAGCGCCAGGCACCTGGCGGCCATCAGCCTCCAACTGCTCCAGCGCGGCGCCAGCGGCACCTGGCACGTTACCGACGGCGGGGAATGCACCTGGTATGAGCTGGCGCGAGAGATCGTTCGATTGCTGGAGGCGCCCTGCCGCGTCGAGCCCTGCGCCAGCGACGCGTATCCGCGCCCGGCCAAGCGGCCAGCCTACAGCGTGCTCGATATCAGCGCCACGGAAAAGGAACTCGGACCCATGCCGCACTGGAAGCAGAACGTCGCCGCGGTCGTCTCGGAGCTGGCGAAACCGCGGCAGACGCGGCGGGGCTTCGCCGGGGGAGCCCGATGAGCAGGCAGCGCGTCCTGGTGACCGGCGGGGCCGGCTTCATCGGCTCGAACTTCGTTCGATACCTGCTCAGCCACGACGAGCACGTCGAGGTGGTCAACTTCGACGCCCTCAGCTACTCGGGCAACCTGGAGAACCTCGACGACCTCGCCAACGACCCCCGCTATCGCTTCGTGCGCGGCGACATCTGCGACGCCGTGGAAGTGGAACGGGTGATGGCCGAGGTGGATTCGGCGGTGCACTTCGCGGCCGAGTCGCACGTGGACCGCTCCATCCTCGACAGCCGGCCGTTCGTCAGGACCAACGTGCTGGGCACGCAGACGCTGCTGGACGCCGCGGTGCGGGCGAAACTGAAGCGATTCGTTCACGTCAGCACCGACGAGACGTACGGCTCGCTCCCGCTGGACCGCCCCGAGCAGCGGTTCGACGAGGAATCGCCGATCCGGCCGAACAGCCCGTACGCCGCCAGCAAGGCCGCCAGCGACATGCTCGTCCGGGCATATTGTCACACGTTCGGTCTGGAGGCCGTCATCACGCGCTGTTCGAACAACTTCGGGCCGTACCAGTTCCCCGAGAAGGTGATCCCGCTGTTCGTCACCAACCTGCTGGAAGGCAGGAAGGTGCCGCTGTACGGGGACGGGCGGAACGTCCGCGATTGGATTCACGTCGAGGACCACTGCGAGGCGCTGGCGGCGGTGTTGCAGCGAGGCCGCCCCGGCGAGGTGTACAACATCGGCGGGGACAACGAGCGGTCTAACCTCGAGTTGACGCGCACGATCCTCGAGATCATGGACATGGACGAAGGCCGGATCGAGTACGTCAAGGATCGCCCCGGGCACGATCGCCGCTACGCGGTCGATTCGACCAAGCTGCGGGAGGAACTGGGCTGGCGGCCGACTCGCTCCGCCTGGCCCGGGGCCCTGGCCGAGACGGTCCGCTGGTACGTGGACAACCCGACGTGGTGGCAGCGGGTCCGCAGCGGCGCCTATCGCGATTACTACCAGCGCCAGTACGTCCAGCGCAATTCCTCCTGACCGCGCCGCTCGCGCCCGGGTTCTCATCCCGCCCCGGGGCGGCGCCAGGCGTAGGCTGGGTTGCGCAGCAACCCACCTTTGCAGGATAACGTGGACGCACTATCATGCCTGCATGCCAAGGTTCTACCGCAGCCGCCGGCCCGGGGGGACGTTCTTCTTCACGGCCGTGACGCACAGGCGGCGAGCCGTCCTTACCACGGAGTTGGGGCGCCGATGCTTTCGCAAGGGGCTGGAACGTATCCGCGAGCAGCGCCCGTTTGATCTGGTGGCCATCGCCTTGCTGCCCGATCACGTGCACACCGTATGGACGCTGCCCGAAGGAGATGCGGATTTCTCCACGCGCTGGCAGCTGCTGAAGAGATACTTCACCCGGGCGTATCTGGCGGCCGGGGGCGCGGAATCCGAGCCGACGGCGTCGATGTCGCGACAGAAGCAGCGCGGCCTGTGGCAGCGCCGCTTCTGGGAGCACACCTGCCGCGACGAGGTGGACTTGAAGCGGTGCGTCGACTACGTCCACTGGAACCCCGTCAAGCACGGGTTGGTTTCGCATGTGGCGGACTGGCCGTGGTCGACGTTCCACCGGTACGTCAAGCTCGGGGAATATCTGTCCGACTGGGGGGGCGAGAATCCGTGTCCGGACCTGTTGGTTCCGGAATAGGAGGAAGGTGGGTTGCTGCGCAACCCAGCCTACGAAATTCGGCGTCGAACCCGCGTTGCGTGGCCTGCGGCCCCGCGCGGGTTCTCATCCCGCCCCGGGGCGGCGCCAGGGGCAGAACACCCCGGCTGCGCGATGGCGCGGACATCGCCGGAAGTGTAACGGAGAGGGCGGGATTCGAACCCGCGGTCCCCGAAGGGACACCGGTTTTCGAGACCGGCCCGATCAGCCGCTCTGGCACCTCTCCCGGCCGGCGTCGACTCGGCCGGACCAGGCTTCGCCGAGGCAGGCAAGCCCATTTTACCGGCTCGGCCGGATACTTGCACCGCTCCATTCTTATCGGCTCTGAATCCCAGAGTTATTCAACTTGCCTGACGGAGTAAACCGATCTAAACTTATATAGGATAAGAGCGTTACTGTATTCAAAGCAGCCAGTTGAATGAGTGGCGAAGGCTTGGGGCGGGTTGCGGCTGCGCCTGCGGCCGGACCCGCGGAAAGAGTGTGCATGAACCGAGCGGAAATATTCTCAGTTACCATCAATCGGTTCCTGGCGCCGGTCGCCGAGTTCCTCAGCGACCCGTCCGTCTCCGAGATCATGATCAACACCCCCGAGGAGATCTACGTCGAGAAGAACGGGGAGATCATCAAGACCGACGCGAAGTTCGAGAGCGAGGAGGCCTTCCTCTCGGCCATCACGAACATCCTGCAATTCACCGGCAAGCGGCTGACGGCGGAGCGGCCGCTCCAGGACTCGCGCCTGCCGGACGGCTCGCGCGTGCACGTGATCCTGGGCCCGCTCAGCCGCCGCGGCACCTGCGCGACCATCCGGAAGTTCGCCAAGGTCATGTTCGACGCGGAAAACCTGGTCAAGCTGGGCACGTGGACGCCGGAGGCGATGGAGTATCTGCGAGTGATGGTGCTGGGGGAGAAGAACATCATGGTGGCCGGTGGCACCTCCTCCGGCAAGACCTGCCTGCTGAACGTGCTCAGCGCGTTCATCCCGCACAATCAGCGGATCGTGGTCATCGAGGACTCGGCCGAGCTGGAGCTTCAGCAGGACCACGTGATCTCGCTGGAGTCGCGCGGGCCGGACCGTTACGGGCGGGGGGCGGTGGGAATCCACGAGCTGTTCCGCTCGTCGCTGCGGCTGCGCCCGGACCGGATCATCATCGGCGAGTGCCGCGGCGGGGAGGCGCTGGAGATCATTCAGGCGATGACCTCCGGTCACGCCGGCTCGATGAGCACGCTGCACGCCAACAGCTCGCTGGACGCCCTGAACCGGCTGGAGACGCTGTGCATGATGTCGAAGGTGGAGCTGCCGCTGTACGCCCTGCGGGCGCAGATCGCCTCGGCCATTGACGTGCTGGTGCAGATGACGCGCTTCAGCGACGGCCGCCGGGGCGTGACCGGAATCGCCGAGGTGCTGCCGCGGGGCGAGGACGGGCGCTACCGCGTGCAGGACATGTTCGCATACAAGCTGGACGAGGCCTCCGACGCCAAGGCCGGCGACCTCATCTGGACGGGCGCCAAGTGCACCTTCCGCGACGAGCCGGGAATGCGCGTGCTGCGCGGCCAGGCGAAGCTGACCGGTGGGATCTTCTCGGGTGAGCAGGGGGACGTGCCGGCGGCGGGGGAGGTGAGCAAATGACCGGCCACGCCGAATCGCTGGGGCGCCGGCTGGGGCAATGGGCCAGCGATGCCAGAGGCCAGATGACCGTTGAATGGGCCCTCGTGCTGGCGGCGGTGGCGCTGCCCATGTACTTCATCCTAAGAATGCTAACCGGCGTGCTGGTGGCACATTTCCAGATGGTGACGCTTCTGGAAACGCTTCCTTTCCCGTGAGCGGTCAGGCGGGCAAAGGCGGACAAGAACGGACTGACCTGAGGTGAGGCAAGATGAGAGCAGCATGGAGCGTCTTGAAACGGCTGCACGCCGATGACCGCGGTGCCGAGGGGCTGGAAAAGCTCCTGATCATCGCCGCCGTCGTGCTGCCTCTCCTGGGGCTGCTGATCTTCTTCAGTAAGGATCTGATGGCGTGGGTCAAGCAGCTCTGGGAGCAACTGAAGGGCGGCGCGCCGCCGGTGGACACCGGCTAGCATGATATTGGGTCATGGCGGCTAACACCGCTTTGCTGGGCGTGCCGGCGTGGTCGACGGCGGCGCTGCTGGTGCTGGTGTCAACGGCGGCGGCGACGGATGTGCGCTGGCGGAAGATCCCGAGTTGGCTGACCTACCCGGCGATCCTGATCGGCTTGGCCGGGCACGCCCTCGCCGGCGGGCTGTACGGTTCCGGCGACCAGCCGGGGCTGTCCGGGGCGGCGGCGGGCTTGGCGGTGGGGTCGGGTCCGCTGCTGTTGTGCTGGTTGGCGGGTGGCATCGGCGGGGGAGACGTGAAGCTGATGGGCGCAATCGGGGCCCTGGGCGGCTGGCGGCTCTGCATCGGCGCCATGCTGTACGGGTTCATCGTCGCGGCCTTGATGGCCATCGTGGTGATGGTTCACAAGCGCGTGGTTTGGCGAACGCTGCGGCGGGTGCTGCACACGATGGCGTTGCTGGTGATGCCGGGCGCCAGGCCGGCCGACCCCACCGGCCCGGACAGCCCGAAGATTCCGTTCGCCGCGGCCCTGTGCGCGGGAACGGTGGCGGCCATTATCTCCAGCGCGCTGAAGTCCGGCCTGGGGCAGATGCTTTTTGAGTGAGAATGGACGTTTGGAAAGGCAGATGAAAGGATCGCGGCCAGGAAGGCTGAGGGTTTCGACCTCGGCGGCAATCGCGCTGGCCGCGGCGGCGGCTGTCTGTGCCGCCTGGGCGGCCGGGGCCGGCAACGGCGGCTGGGCGGGGGCGTTCCTCCGCAGCCGGGTCACCCTCTTTGCCGGAGGCGTCTCGCTGGCGGCGGCGGTGGCGCTGTACCTGCTGGCCGGGACCCTATGGCGGCTGGGCGAGGTCCGGCGGGCGCAGCGAAAGGGCGCCGACCAGGCCGGCACGGCCGTGATCGAGTTCGCGCTGGTCTTCCCCATTGCCCTGCTGATCGTGCTGGTGATGGTCCAGTCAATGCTGCTGGTGGTGGGCAACCTGGCGGTGCATTACGCCGCCTACGCCGCCGCCCGGGCGGCGGTCGTGTGGGTGCCCGAGAAACTCTCCTACGGCGAGCCGCGGAACATGGTGGAGAACGAGACGACCTCGGCCAAGTTTCATCGGGTGCGCTCGGCCGCGGTGTATGCCCTGATGCCGGTCTCGGCCGGCAAGCCGGGCGCCGGTGGGGCCGGAAGCGCCGGCGGAGCGGCCACCATCTCCGAGGGAGTCAGGGGATTCCTGGAGTCCTACCAGGCGGACGTGCCCGCTTGGGTCCACAACCTGCTGGACGCGAAATTCCAGTACGCCTGGGACTACACCGAAGTGACGCTGCAGCCTCCGGCGGCGGGGCCGGCCTACGGCGACCATGAGGACCTGCGCGTGCGCGTGCGGCACATGCTGTACCTGGCCGTACCGTACGTCGATCGGATATTCGGCGAGCCGCTTTCCGGCGGCGTCGACTACGGCGCCGCCCTGGAGGCGACCTACGCCCTGACCAACCAGGGCGTGGAGGATGATATCGACGTGGAACAGTTCCCGCGGACCGTGGGACGCGACGAGTGGTAACGGCTGTCAGATGAGTTCGGGACAGACAGGACGGAACGGCAAGACCACGCCCGGGGCGCTGCCGGTGGGCACCAAGCTGGGCAAGTATGAAATCGTCGCCCAGCTCGGGGCGGGCGGGCAGTCGATCGTGTACAAGGGCTACGAGCGGCTGCTGGACCGCTACGTCGCCATCAAGCAGGTCGCCCCCCAGTTGGCCGCCGACGCCGAAAGCCTCGACCGCATCCGCCAGATCACCCGCCAACTGGCCAGGGTGAGCTGCGAGCAGATCGCCACCATCCTCGATTTGATGGAGGAGCCGGCGGGGGTGTTCCTGGTGATGGAACTGGTGGAGGGCCACACCATCGCCACCGCGCTGGAGGACAACCCCGGGCCGGTCGAGCCCAAGGCGGGGCTACAGATCATCTGGCGGATCGCCGCCGGGCTGGCGGCGATTCACAAAGCCGGCATCGTCCACCGCGACCTCAAGCCGGGCAACATCATCGTCGGCGAGGGCATGCGGGTGAAGATCACCGATTTCGGCGTGGCCGCGCGGGTGGGGGCGGCCACCTCCATGCGCCTGGGCACGACCAAGTACATGGCCCCGGAGCTGTTCTCCAGCGATCCGGTGGACGCCCGGGCGGACATCTACTCCCTGGGCATGATCGCGTACGAGATGCTGGTGGGGCGAGAGAAGTTCAACGAGATTTTCCACGAGATCGTGCGCGACCCGCATAGCGAGTCGCTGCGGTGGATGAAGTGGCACTCCTCGCCGGAGCAGTTGGCGCCGCTGCTGACGGAGGTGAACCCGGAGGTTCCGGCGGCGCTGTCGGCGATCGTGGAGAGGATGCTGACCAAGAACCCCGACGAGCGGTTCCAGAGCGTGGAGGAGCTGGGCCGGGAAATCCGAGCCAGTTTCTCCGCCCGCGCGGTGTCGGGCGAAGGCCCCAAGCGTCGCCGGTTAAGCATGGACGCGGCCGCCGAGGCCGAGCGACGCGGGGCGGGCGCCGGCCTGGTTGCGGCCGAGGCCAGCGACCTGACGCTGCCGCCGGTGGCGCCCGAGTCGTCCGAGCCGGCCACCGCCGAGATCCCCAAAATGCCCATGTCCCGCGGCAAGAAGCTCGCCCTGATCGGGATCGCCGCGGGAATTCTCATGGTCGCCCTGGTCACGGCCCTGGTCATACACAGCGGCAGGCAGCAGCAGTTCCGGAAGGAGGCCTGGGGGCTTTACGTGGCGGCGGAAAAACACTATAGCGCGGGAACCAAGTCAGAGAAGCGCCCGGAGAAACAAGAGGCGTTTGAGGCGGCGCTGGCCGAGTTCGGCAAGGTCGTCGCCGGGTACGAGCGCAAGGCGCCGACCGTGGCCGATCGGACCCGGATCATGCAGTTCCTGTGTCGGGCCCAGTTGGCCGTGCTGGCGGGAAATCGCCAGGCCGCCGGCGACGACCTCCGCAGCGCAATCGACCTGAATCGAAAGCTCCAGGCCGAAACCAATCGAGCCGAGCTGCTGAGCTGGACGCGCAAGATGGAGGAGGAGACCGACGAATTCCGGGACTACTGGTTCCGGCATCTGGAGTACGACCGGGCCATGGAGGACGCGGACAAGGCCGCCGACCGGGGCGAGTTCAAGGACGCCCTGGCCATCCTGAACGACAAGGCGGATCCGGCGGCCCCGCTTCTCGATCAGCGCGAAAGGGTCAAGAGCAGGCGCGAGAGAATCCTGAAAGAGCAGAAGCAGCAGGAATACTGGGAGCACATTCAAAACGGCGACGAGCTGGCCAAGAAGCCCGACGTGGACGCCGCCCTGGCGGCCTACGACGCCGCCATCGAGGTGCTGGAGACCGCCCGGAAGAACCAATCGCTGCCGGACGACATCTACAAGGACTTGAAGGAGAGGGCCGAGAAGAGAAAGACGACCCTGCGCAACGAGACCGAGTTCGCCAAGGCCATCGCCCAGGCCAAGCAGGCCGAGAGCAAGAAAAGCCTGCTGGCGGCCGCGGACGCCTACGAGAAGGCAAACAAGTACAAGCCGGAGAAGAAGCTGCTGGAAAAGGCCGCCAAGCTGCGACACGATCACTACCTCGCCCTGGGCAGCCAGCACCTGAAGGCCGATCGGATCCGCGAGGCCGAGACGGAACTCAAAAAGGCCCAGTCCTACCTGAAGTCGGCCGCGGTGGAGGCCCAACTGGCCGCCCTCCAGAAGAAAATGACTTACCGGCAACTGATGTCGCTGGGCGACAGGCTGCTGCGGCAGCGGAACTACGAAGGCGCCCTGGAGAAGTACGTGGCGGCGTCCAAGTTCCAGTCCGACGGCGAGCTGCGGGGCAAGATCGGCGAATGCAATTTCAACCTCTCCCTGCGCAAGGCCGAGGGCTTCCGGCAGCAGCAGAAGTGGGCGGAGGCCCTGCGCGAGTACAACCGGGCCAAGCGGCACAAGCCGGACCGGTCGGCCGAGGTGGACGCCCGGATCGACTTGGTGAAGACCGAGCAGGCCTACGCCGCCTACATGGCCGCGGCCGAGGAGGCCCGGAAGAAGGGCAACTGGGTCGACGCCCTGGCCAACCTCCAGCAGGCAAAGGCCAAGCTCGCCCGGCCGGAGGTGGACGAGAAGATCAAGCAGGTCCGGTACGAGCAGTACCTCGCCCAGGGCGTGCGGGCCATGGAAGACGGCGACTACGCCGGGGCGAAGGCGTATCTTAACCTCGCCCGGAACGTCAAGGCGACGGCGGAAGTGGACAAGCTGATCGCAGAGTGCGAGAAGCAACTGGGCGGCAGCGCGGAGCGGTGAGGGTGGCCATGTTTCCCAGAGACAGCCGACACGACCGCGGCGGGCAGATCCTGGTGGTGGCGCTGCTGGGAATCGTGCTGCTGGCGGGCATGGTCTTCTACGTGATCAACGTCGGCGACCAGGTCAACCGCCGCGTGGCCATGCAGAACGCCGCCGACGCCGCCGCCATTTCCGGCGCGGCGTGGATGGCCCGGAGCATGAACGTCATCGGCATGAACAACGTCGCCACGACGCGCATGCTGGCGCTGGTGCCGATTCTGGACGCCTTCCCGCTGTCGGTGCAGATGGCCCACGAGGAGACCGGCGCCTGGGTGAGGTGCCTGGAAGACCAGCTCACCCGGGGCGTGACCGACTCGCGGCTGCGCGGGGGGCTGGAGTCGCTGCGGGATCGGGTGGCCAAGCAGCGGGACGTCCTGGCCCCGCTGGACGACCTGTTCAACCACAGCAGCTTCCGGACGGAGACGGTGACGTTCTGGCAGCTTCGCGGCTACGGCGGCCCGCCGCCGCACGGGCAACTGTGGCGCGGGGCCCGCAGCCTGGACGAGATGTCCCAGGCGGCGCTGGACTCGGGCGGCGTGCTGGCCCAGGCCAACGCCGTCCGCTACGGGCGGCGGAACGAGGCCGAGGCCGCCTTCGTCGTGCCCGTGCTGCCGGTGCTGCCCGGCGAGCGGACGAATTACGGCGATTTCGAGAGACCGGTGAAGGCCGGCAGGATTCCCGACCGCGCCTGGCCCCATCGGCTGGGCCCGTACGACCGGCTGTTCAAGTGGCGCAACTACATCTACAGGAACCTCACCCAGCGCGGCAGCTACGTCCCGCCCAACCCCGGGCACGGGGCCGTCCGCGGCGGCAGGGGCAACGTCAACGTCAGCAACGCCCGCATCCGCGGCCGCAGCGCCCGCGGGACCACCTCCACCGGCCACTGGACCCGCGACGTCATCGGCAGAATCCTGCTGGGCTACAACGTGTACGGGCCGTACCAGTGGATGCGGCGGAGAATCCACGGCTATTCGCAAGGCTGGTGGCAGAGCCGCGGCTACTATCCCGGAGAGCTGGCCGACACCTTCTTCCACGAGTACCACAAGAAGATCGGCGACATCAAGCTGGGCTACATGTGGGGCTCCCAGCAGCTCAAGCAGATGCACTCCCCCCTGTGGGTCACCGACTACCCCACGTGCGTGGCCCTGGGCGAGCGCCCGGACGTCCGCGTCACCCGCACCATGTTCTACGTCGTGGAGATCCGCAGCAAATACCCCAAGGACCATCCCAGCTACCTGTCGTCGGGAACCTACGTGACCAACGGCGATCTGCCCATCGCCATGTGGGTGGACAACTGGGAAGACCCGGCCGACTGGAGTATCGCCAAGATCGGCGACTGGATCTGGGAAGACACGTACTCGTATGAGACCACCGAGGATACGGACATCGGCATTGCCAAGCAGGTCGACGCCACCGGCCAGCCGATCTGGCAGAATGTGTACATGGTCGCCCAGTACGTCTTCGGCGGCATCGACGTCGGCGGGGAGGTGGAGGTCCGCAACCCCGCCAACTACACCGATCGAGAGGACCTGCCGGCGCCGATCCTGATCGACACGGCCGCCGGCGACTACGAGGTGGCCTCCCCGGACCCGAAGCACGATTGGGGCGTCCGCCGGGACGCGTTCACCTACCTGGGCGTTTCCCGCAAGGACAACGCCCCGGCGGTGTGGGCGAGCCGCTTCGGGAGGCCCAACCCCTCCGGCGGGACCGTCGCCGTCGCCCAGGCCGAGATCTTCAATGCCCGAAGCTGGGGCCTGTGGACGCAGGACTGGAAGGTGAAGCTGGTGCCGGTGACCGGCTGGGGCGACTGGATGGGGCGATTGGACCAGGGCGTGGGCGAGGCCGCGGACACCGCCGGCTTCGTCGACCCCGCCGCCGTGGAGGCCGTCTGGGAGTACCTCTCCCGTTTCGACGAGCAGATGGTCGGCCAGATGATGCAGCACTGAGATAAGTGAAATGAACGGGCAGCGTCACGTGAATGCGAGCGGAATTCGCCGGCGGCCACGGCTGCACCGGCGCGGAACGGCCACCATCGAGCTGGTCGCCATCGTGCCCATTCTCGCCGGCATCACCGGGCTGATGTTCTTCTTCGGCTGGGCCCTGATGAACAAGCACGAGGTCCTCCTCGCCGACCGCTACAGCGCCTGGCAGAGGGTCGAGACCGGCACCTGGCCCACCGAGGACAAGCTCAACGAGATCGTCTTCAACGAGCGGGCGGTGGACGTGGATCTGGCGGGCGGCGCCGTCGCCGGCGAGACCACCGCCGACCTGGTGACCGAGGCCGGCTACTACGGCCCCGGACCGGAAGAGCTGGCCCGCGAGCTGCTGCTGAGCCGCTTCCCCAAAGGCCGGCGGGCGACGGTGACGGCCGATTTCGACAGCAACGAGGCCCTGTGGGAGCGATTCAGCGGGGCGATTCGCCACGCCCACGCCCGCGAGGGCGTCACCTGGCGCCGGGACGAGGTGCGCTGCTGGCGCACGCTGCGGGACCTGTACTACATGGAAATGGACGAATCGCTGCAACGGGTCCCGCCGCCGGCGCAGAACATGGCCGGGATGATCCGCGGGCTGTACCTGGCGCACTGGTAAAACGATGGTCCGTTGTCCCGGCCGGAAATACAGCACACGCCGGATGAACCGCACGCCCAAGGAGCTTCCGCAAGCGATGCCCGGGGTATTGCCGCCAGCACGACGAGCAGGGGCGGGGCTCTGCCGCGCCCACACCGCGATTCTGCTGGCATTGGGCGTCGGCGTGATCGCGGCCGCGCTGCTGGCCCACTACCGGCTGGCGGGCCGGTCCGCGGAGAAGCCGCCCGCCGGGCCGGGCGCCGGCCGCCCAGGACGGACCGTGTGGCAGTGGCCCACGCCGAGCGCGGCGCCGGCGATTCCGACCAGCCCGGCCGAGCTGGCCACCCGGCCGTTTGCGGGAACGGAGTTCGGCCCGCTGGAGAAGCTCCCCGCGGACCTGATCGCACCTCCCGGCGCGGTAAGGAGTTATGCCTTCCGGCAGCGGCTGCCGGACGGCGTCATCGACAACGTGGTGTATGTCTCCGAGGCCGACGTCGCCCGGGTGGAGGCCTTCTACCGAACCGCCCTGGAAAGGACCGGGTTCAAACTGGTAAGGCCGGCGGCGACCGGCCGGCCAGCGAAAGTGAGGTTGCTGTTCCTGCGAGGCGCCAAAGAGTCCTACTTGGTCAGCCTGAAGCTAACCGATAAGGGAAAAAAGGTTAGAATATCCATAGTGGTCACGCGGGCTTCGCCGTAGTCACCCGGCGCCGGCCGGGGGGGGGGGCGCCGGCCGAAGAGGAATGAATCATGGCCGAAGAGGTCGTTCGCAGCAAAAAACTGCTGGTGGTGGCGCTGATCATGGGCGTGGCGGCCGTGGCGCTGTTCTACCTGTACACCTCGTACAAGGAACAGCGCCTCCGCGGGGACGAGGTCCGCGTGCTGAAATGGGCGCGCGACATCGACCGCGGCGAGGAGATCACCGGCGCCGACGTGGTGGACGTGCCCCTCAGCAAGCGGGCGCTGGGGCAGGTGGAAGGCGTCATGCAACTGGATGACCGCGACAGCCTCATCGCCCCCGGCACGGTGGTCAACCGCAGGGTGCGGAAGAACGACTTCGTCCGTTTCAAGGACGTTCTGGAGACGCTCAGCGGCCGGCCGTCGGAGAACATCACCACCGGCATGGTCGCCTTCACGCTGGCGGTCGACCCCTACCACACGCCCGGCGACCTGCTGCGCGTCAACGACCGCGTGGACGTGATCGGGCTGGTCAGCATCCGCGGCAAGCCCGAGACCCACATGCTGATCCAGAACCTGCGGGTGCTGGTGATCGGCGGCAGCAGCGTCAACCCCGACGAGCAGATCGGCGGCGGCACCGGCCGACGGGCGGTAAAGAGCATGCGCGTGTATCGCTCCGTGACCGTCGAGGTGAGCCCGGAGGTGGCGGTGCAGTTGGCCGGTCTGATGCCGCGAATTCAGGGCAAGCTGTTTCTGGTCGTCCGCAAGCCCACGGACACGAAGGCCAGGTACGACAACAAGCTCAACCCCGAGATCCTGCCGGTGCTGAATGAGCCGCTGCCGGAGCTGTAGCGGCGCGGACGGCGGGGCCTGAGGCGAACGTGGAAATCTGGATATACAACCACCTGACCGACGAGCGCAGGGTCGTGGAGGTCGACGACGCCGAGGTGACCATCGGCCGCGACGAGCGGAACACGATCCCGCTGAAAAGCCGCTTCGTCTCGCGCCAGCACGCCCGGCTCTTCCGCGACAACGGCACCTACTTCGTGGAAAGCCTGGGGATGAACGGCACCATCGTCGCCAACAAACAGATTCCCATCCGCAGCCGCTCCAAGGTCGACTACGGCGACGAGATCCGCGTGGGCGAGTTCTCGCTGTTCCTGATGGAGCCGTCGGCGCACAGGGGCGCCCGGCCCGCCGAGGTGCTCACGCCCCGGCGCCGCCTGGTCGAGCTGGAGCAGCAGATCCACGCCGAGCTGCTCCAGCGGCTGAACCTGCGCGTCGCCGCCCAGGTGGCCCGGGCCGACGCCGAGTACGCCGCCCTGATCAAGCGTCACCTGGGCGAGATCATCGCCACCCGGCTGGACGAGATCGACGAGGAAATGGCCGACGAGCTGGTGCGCGACTTCCTCTGGCGGAACATCATCACCGAGCTGAACATGCGCTGCACCGGCAGGATGATGTACTCCTACGGCTTCGAGGACTCCGACATCGTCCAGCCGGAGGAGGAGAAGCTCATCAGCCAGATCGTCGGCGACGTCCTCAGCGACTTTCCGCTGCGGCTCCAGCCGCAGTCGATCAAGCAGGACGCGGCCATGGTGGAGGCGGGCTTCGCCCAGCAGCGGGAGCGCATGCGGCCGAAGCTCACCGACGAGCTGATCCGCTACATCGTCACGCGCATGCTCAGCAAGGAGATCGAGGACGTCGTCTTCGGCTACGGTCCGCTCCAGGACCTGCTGGACATGCCGCACGTCAACGAGATCATGGTCGTGGGCAAGGACCGGATCTACATCGAGAAGGAAGGCGTGCTCTCCAAGACCGGGCGCAGCTTCTTCTCCGAGGAGATCGTGTACTCGATCATCGAGCGGATCATCACGCCGGTGGGGCGCCGGATCGACCGCTCGACGCCGCTGGTGGACGCCCGGCTGCCGGACGGGTCCCGCGTCAACGCCATCATCAACCCGCTGAGCCTTTCGGGTCCGACGCTGACCATCCGCAAGTTCGCCCGCATTCCCTTCACCATCGACGACCTGATCGAGTTCGGCACGCTGACGGAGACGACGGCCAACTTCCTGAACGCGTGCGTCGCCGGTCGGAAAAACCTTCTCATCTCCGGCGGAACCGGCAGCGGCAAGACCACCACCCTGAACGTGCTCAGCAGCTTCATCGACCGGGAGGAGCGGATCGTCACCATTGAGGACTCCGCCGAGCTGCAACTGCCCCACGAGCACGTCGCCCGGCTGGAGACGCGCCCGCCCAACATCGAGGGCAAGGGCGCCTACACCATTCGCGACCTCGTCCGCAACGCCCTGCGCATGCGGCCGGATAGGCTCATCGTCGGCGAGGTCCGCGGGCCGGAGGCCCTGGACATGCTCCAGGCGATGAACACCGGGCACGACGGCTCCATG
>Ga0315541_1002462_pt1 | contig 15487 bp, 14 predicted proteins | sample SalMarSW160190MG_FD_203095 | JGI IMG/M metagenome (GOLD analysis project Ga0315541, IMG submission 203095) | Salt marsh sediment microbial communities from the Plum Island Ecosystem LTER, Massachusetts, United States - Salt Marsh Sediment SW1601-190 ...
CCTTTTCTTTTCGCGCTCTATTCTATCGTAAGGCCCATTGCATCATCTCTGATCCTGGTGGTAATGTATTACGTGGTTACGCGCGGGAAGACCGGCTTGGATCTGTTTGCCTATATCTATGTGGGCAACGCTTTCTTTATGTACGTTTACAACGTCTTATTCGGAATCAGTTGGGTTATTCACGACGACCGGGAACATTACCAGATGATCCGATACATCTACATCTCGCCGATAAGAATGTATTACTACCTGTTCGGACGGGGAATTGCCAAGATGATTTTGACCACCGTTGCGGTGATTATCACCATCGCTTTCGGCATGCTGGTGTTGAAGATCAGGATCGATCTTCTGGCGGTGAACTATCCTTTGCTTCTATTCTCAGTAGCCGTGGGGATATTCATCATAACCTGTCTGGGAATCCTATTAGCCGGAGTATCGCTGATCACCGCTCATCACAGCTGGGCTTTGACCGAGGGTATAGCCGGGCTTTTCTATCTTGCCTGCGGTGCCATCTATCCCATAGACATTCTGCCCACCTGGCTGCAGTATCTCTCCAAGGTGCTGCCCCTAACCTACTGGCTGGAGCTGGTCAGAAGATCGATCCTGGGGAAGAGCATGAGCACAACTTTGGCAGGCTATTCCAATTTTGAGTTGGTCGCAATCATGGCAGTGACCACGCTGGTTCTGGCTCTGTTTTCTCATTACATTTACAGGTCGATCGAGTACATCGCCAGAAAACACGGAAAGATAGATCAGCTTACCAATTATTGATATGGGTTAGAAAGCTGGAAGGTTGGCAGGTTAGAAGGTTCGAAAAAAGGGCTGACTGTTGCTGGTCATTGGGGTGTAGCAGAGTGGCAATGCATCCGGCCGTTAACCGGAAGATCGGAGGTTCGAATCCTTCCACCCCAGGTTTTTCAAACGATCCGGGAATCGAGATTCAAATCTATACAATCCGGTCCAATCAACACGAGGTGATTGTTATGGAAGGCAAAAAGGTAAGAATCAGAGCCATAGAAAAGACGGATATCGATGAAATCATGAAATGGATAAACGATCGAGAGGTGATGGACAATTTGTTGATAAGGTATCCGGTCTCCAGATACCAGGAGGAGAAGTGGATTGAAAAGACACTGGAGGGAAGTGATGAGAGAAACAAAGTCTTCGCCATCGAGACAAAAGAAGGGGTCTATTTAGGCGGCATAGGATTGCATAGACTTAACTGGGAGAATCGGAATGCCGAGGTGGGTATCGTTATTGGAAAGAAGGAGTACTGGAACAAAGGATATGGTGCCGACGCCATGATGGCTATTCTTGATTTTGCCTTTAATCGTATGAACCTGCACAGGGTATATCTACGCGTTTATGACTTCAATCAACGGGGAATAAAATCGTACGAGAAATGCGGTTTCCGCAAGGAAGGTATCTCGCGGGAAGACCTTTACGCTCAGGGCAAATACCACGATACCATTCTGATGGGAATCCTGAAGGATGAATTTGAAAAAATGCAGAAGGAAAGTCACCCATGAATTATTTGGCTTTCACGTAACACAAGGATATTGCCGTTTGTATGAACTGTGGCGAAAAAGGCGAGTTGTCTCTGATGTGCAAACAGCTTAGATCGACATGGAAAAAAACGTTGGCTTAGCTCTAATACTGACCACTTTGGCCGGGCTCTCCACCACCTTGGGAAGCCTGTTGGGTCTTGCTGTCCGCAGGCCCGGACCTCGCTTCATGAGCGCCACATTAGGATTCTCCGCGGGCGTGATGGTGATGGTCTCCTTTGTCGAGCTCTTGCAGACGAGCATCGGCTCGATCGGCTTTGCCTATGCACACGTCGCTTTCTTCGCCGGAATCATCGTGATATTCTTGATCGACTTCTCGCTTCCGCACGAATGGGCAGGTCACCAGGATCGATCCGAGCCTCAAAAGGACGATAAGCTTCTGCGGATGGGTCTCTTGGTTGCTTTTGGGATTGGGATTCACAACTTCCCGGAGGGAATGGCGACCTTTGCCGGGGCTCTTAAAGACACCAAGCTGGGGGTAGCCATAGCCGTGGCCATAGCCATACACAACATTCCGGAAGGTCTGGCCGTGTCTGCGCCGGTGTACGCCGCCACCAAAAGCAGGGGAAAGGCATTTCTTTGGTCTTTCTTATCAGGCCTGGCAGAACCAGTGGGAGCCGGCATTGCCGCGCTAATTCTGTTGCCCTTCCTTACTCCGGCTGTGTTAGGCTGGCTTCTGGCTTTCGTTGCAGGAGTCATGGTTTTCATCGCATTCGACGAGCTTGTTCCTACGTCGCGATCCTTTGGACAGGGACATGCCGCCATCCTGGGGGTGGTGTTCGGGATGGCAATAATGTCGCTGAGTCTGTGGATGTTAAAATGATCGATGAAGATGTAGTGGCGGAGCTTGCCTCCGCCCAGATAAAAAAGCAGGATGTAGGGGTGGAGCTTTAGCTCCACCCAAAGAAAGTGCGAACCCAAAGGATCTGTTGAAAAAGAATCCAGCACCTAACTTAAGTTAGGTGCTGTTTTTTTTCGAATGACCAGAGTGCGTCCCGATACATCGGGACATCATCCAGCGGTGAATTTCTCTTTGGTTAGCAAAATACATGGTAGGGAAGGGAGCCCATGCCCAACCAATCACTTGCTCTTTTTCAGTGACCTCGCTTTATGGTGAGCGACTCGTCCTGAAGGAAAATCGAACCATGAAATAACTTTCTGTTCTGTGAGGTCTTGCCCGCCCCTGGCGGGTGTGACCTGACACTCCATATGTCAGGTTCCCTAAGCGCATGACATTTACAAACTGCTGAACTTGGTCGTTGATGCTGGTTTTTGGTAGGAATCAATCGAAGGATATCTGAAGTTAAAGGACTTCCCGATGGAAATCCAGGAGAACGATAGCTTTTTCAGGAAGAGACGACAGCAAACGGAACCTCTTTGACATCGGCAAGGGGAAATGCCAATCCGAAGCATCAGAAAGGATCTGAAACCAATGGCCAATGGAGGTCGTATTTTAGAAAGTAAGTTTCTGGCTCAGAGCGATGATCGAAAACATCATATGCTATTCGATTATGACCTTTCTTTGGGACAATTCGAAGATTATTAAAGCGTACATACTAAAGCGGACCGCGCAAAACGAACTGTCGAAAAAGAGTCAACATGCCTGAGAACACAGCAACTTCTAACCAGTTGAGCCTTAAGTGGCTCTACTTAGCGTGGTTGAGTTTTGCCTTCACCTTCATTGTCTTTGGTGTCATCGGCACGATCGAGCGCGGGGATCCTTCTCGCCTTATCTTGAGTTGGGGCTTATTCAGTGACATCGCGATTTTTGCTTCAGCCATTTGGGACTTCGGAATGATACTGACAGCGATGACGCTCTACTTTCTGCTGCAACGGAGCGGAATGACCCTAGCTGCAGTGGGGTTCAGGGGATCATTCACAATAAGCAGCCTGATATACGCCGTCTGGGGCTGTGTCGTCGTATTCGGACTATATCACTTGGCTGAGACGGTGCTGGGAGCGATTGGGATTGATATGTTTTGGCGAGGAGGGAGTGGGGACCAACTGATTACTGCAAAAACCAGTATTGACTGGACAATACTGTTTCTTGGCCCGGTTATTATTTCTCCCATAACAGAAGAACTCGTATTTCGAGGTTATATCCTGACAGCCTTGCTAAACAAATTCGATGTGATAACAGGAACGTTTCTCTCGGCCTTAATATTTGCAAGTGTCCATATGATGTTTGGATTAGGCATTATGGTGTATATATTTCTCGGTGCTCTTATCTCAGCTTATCTCTATATAAGATTCAAAAATCTTTATCCCTGCATTCTTATGCATTTTCTCACGAACCTGTGGGCTTATATTCTTGTGCCGATACTGTTCATGTAGCTGATTGACCAATGTTGCACAAATGATTGGGCACGTGGACCGGATGAGTCTGCAGGTCAGGCGCGCTGAGCACCCAACATCATGATAAGTCAGACGGGTGGCTCGGTCTGCTTGCCAGACCGCTGAGCGAAGTCGAAGGCTCGTCCTGAACGAAAGTCAAACCATAAAATGACTTTCTGTTCTGTGAGGTCTTGCCCGCCTCTGGCGGGTGTGACCTGAGAGTCCCTAGCTCACGTTCCCTGAGCACCTGATACTAATAAAGATTCTGAACTCACCCTTGTGCCCCCTCTCTTAGTAAGAGAGGGGGAATAAGGGGGTGAGTTTCGTAGTCTTGTAGGTCAAGCATGGCGTAGCCTGCTTGACAAACCCTCCTATTTCCTACCTCCACGCCAGCAAAGCAAAATCACCCCAACTTTGATGTCGGGTGGCCCGGTCTGCTTGCCAGACCGGGTATATCCATAAAATAACTTGATATTGAAGAGTGTTAACTATAAATTCATTAGTGATTCACATGTTAAAGGGGTCTTATGCCGACCCCCATAAAACACTGTGATAAAAACATAGCTGCGACGCAAGAGTCCGAATTTGGTCAGTTGACTCAAATGAGACCCTCCGGACCTGATATATCACCCGTTAGGTCCGAAGTTGGATCCACACGACCAGAAGTGATGCTGTTTTCAAAGTCGTCTTATACGGCACTCGAAGCCATGTTTGGAGTGTTATACGGGTCAATATAAACACAGTTAGACCTCGCACATCTCCGTTGGAGAAACAAATCATGGATCCTGGGAAAATCATATTCCTCAACGGCGTTTCCAGTTCCGGGAAATCCACTATGGCAAAAGAATTGCAGAAGCGTTTGGCTGAGCCTTTCCTCCATCTGCAGTTGGACGCCTTCATCCATATGCTGCCTCGCACCGACGACTTGGAAATGTTCATGAGAATGGTAGGCGGCATGAACCGATCCATTGCGGCGATGTCTGAAGAGCAGAACAACTTGATCGTCGATCACGTGCTGGTCGATAAGAGTTGGCTGGATCAGTGTCTGGGACTTTTGGGTGGTCGCTATGTTCTGTTCGTCGGTCTGAGTTGTCCGCTGGAGGAGCTTGAGCGCAGGGAACGAAAACGCGATACCAGACGCCAGGGCTTCGCCAGAGCGCAGATCAAGAATATACATCAGGGTAAGATATACGATATCGAGTTGGACACTTATGTGCTGAGTGTGGAAGAGTGCGTGGAGAAGGTGCTTGAGTTTTACAATTCGAAGCACCCTACGGCGTTCGACAGAATGAGACCCTCTGCGAGACCGAACGTCTAACGCGTCAATTCAGCGGATGCTACCGCGCCGGGGTGCCTCACCGCTTGCGGTGGGCTTAGGGCGGGTGACCCGGTCTGCTTGCCAGACCCGTGAGCTAAGTCGAGCCATTCACCGTCCTTGAGCGAAGTCGAAGGACTCGTCCTGAAGGCTCGTCCTGAAGGAAAAGCGAACCATTTATGGTGAGCGGAAGTCGAACCATGAATTAACTTGACATTGGAGAGTGTTAACAATAAATTCATTTATTGATTGACATGCTTAAGGCACCAGGATGAGTCAGGAGCACGGGGCTCGCGACCTACCGGCTGAAAACAGTTTAATAGTTGTCGGACAAGATCATTAATATAAGGAGGTTATGTTATGAGTAGAGAATTGACTTTGGCATCACTTGTGTTGGCTTGTCTGTTCTTTCAATTTGGATTTAATGCTTATGCAACCACAACTGACCAGTCGCTTGTCTCTTTCTCATCCGGCGCATTGTTTGTAGAGAAAGCCCCCGAATACAGCTCTGGATGGGGGAATTTTATGATTACGGACGAAAATCCGCGAACCGGCTGGTGCTCTCCTAAAGGAAAGATTTTGAATAATGTGTTAGTGATTGAACTTGCCGAGAAAAGTGTGTTTGATCGCCTGGAGTTTGATACGGGCAATATAGACAAAAAGGGGCGTGGTGCAAAGGACGTTCTTGTCGAGCTTTCGGATGATGGCCCCACAGAGGGGTTTGTGAAAATCGCGAGTGTGTCGCTGATTGATAAGGAAGACAATCAGAGCTTTCCGGTGACAGTTGATACATCCGGAAAGTGGCTTCGACTGACCATCCAGAACAATCACGGTTCGAGCGAATATACAGAGCTCATGGACTTTCGTGCCTTCGGAAAACAACTGACAAAGACGCCATTACCCGATGTTTCCGGGACCTACAAGACTAACTATAACGACTTTCATCTCCGACAGCAGGGAACATCGGTTACCGGATGTTATGAATACGATGAAGGCTTACTTAACGGGGGTATTGAAAATCGTATCATGAAATTCACCTGGAGAGAAACGGATAATAAAGGTCCGGCCATCATGGTATTCACCTCCGATGGGGAAAAGTTTACTGGTCTTTGGTGGTATGAAGGAAAGGAAGATTCACCAGGCCAAATATGGAACGGAACAAAAATATCTCAAGATGTCGGCGGTTGTCCTCATTGGGCAGGTGGGATACAGGAACAAATGACTAAGGAGCTTTTAGAGTTCGGGAGGGTAAGGCTTTACGGAATTAATTTCGATGTTGATTCAGATGTCATCCGAGATGAATCCAGGCCGACTCTGGACAAGATCATTGCCATGCTCAAGTCTGAGTCGGCCATGCAGCTGATTATTGAAGGACACACTGACTCAGACGGAGATACCGACCATAATCAAATCCTTTCCCAGCAACGCGCGGAATCAGTTAAGTTATATCTGGTTTCCGGTGGCATTTCTTCCTCTCGACTTTTTACAAAAGGCTATGGTGAGTCCACACCAGTCGCGTCCAACATAACTGCTGCTGGGAAGGCCCAGAATCGGCGCGTGGAATTGGTGTTTAAAAAGTAAAAATGAGACAGGGGACGATCCACATCAGACAAACCTTCTAACTTCTCTGCCAAAAAACTAGAACTATGATGGCGATGCGCCGGGTGCCCCACAGTTTTGTGATTCGCGGGTGGCCCACGGTTTCGCAGGTCAGGTACCCTGAGCACCTGACCGCCATTTCGCTGCGCTCCATTGCCGTGGGTGAGCTTGGTCGTTACACGTCAACACGCCAAAATACAGGATCTGAAAAATGAAATATCAGCATGTACTTGCCCTAAATCCCTATTTCAGAGATTCCACAGCAAGCATGGGAATCTTTCCTCCCACGGGACTGGAATACATCGCGGCAAACATAAAAGACCTGGTTGGTAAGGTAACCCTCCTTGATTTGAGATACGAAAAGGAATATCGGGATGTCAATATATTATCCGAGTTTATCAACAAAGAGATAGACCTGTTATGCATAAGCATTACCTGGAATTCCCAGTTTGACGCAATTTGCGATCTCATCCGCAAATTGCCGGATGAAGTTCCCATCGTAGTGGGAGGACATAAGGCGACTGAAGAAGTCGAATCCCTATTTGCCAGATGCCCGAATATCGATCTCATTGTGAGAGGCGAAGGGGAAGAGGCGATCAGGGAGGTGGTGAAGGGCTTTCCCCATAAAGATATTCTTGGGCTCTCGTATCGGGAGAACGGAACAGTGATTCATAATAAGAACAGATTCCTTCCAGATATCTTGAGTTTTGCTTTCCCCGACAGATCACTGCGAAGGCACGATTACCATTGGATACAAAACGGGATGCAAATAACGACTCTTACCTTCGACACGGTGCTCACGTCCAGAGGGTGTCCATACAACTGCAAGTTTTGCACATTCAGCTTGAACCCCCTTGGGCAGAAAAGAAAATATACGGAGAGACCACTTGAATCGGTTATTGAAGAGCTCAAGAGTATTACTGCTGACGTGGTCATGTTCAGTGATGACAATTTTTTCACGAGTCCCAGAAGAAGCGAAAAGCTATGTGAGTTGATCATAGAAAACCGAATCAAGAAAACATTTATTGTTCAAACCCGAATCGAAATCGCCAGGAATGCAGGACTTTTGAAAAAGGCGGAAAAGGCCGGTTTCAAGATTTTTTTCATCGGCATAGAATCGCCCCATGATAAGATTTTAAAGCAGCTCAATAAGGGTTTTACTCAGCGGCAGGTCAGGGAGGCATTCAAGATTTTAAACCACTATAATTTCTATATTCATGGCTATTTTATTTACGGAAATATCGGGGAGACGGAAGAAGAGATGGTATACATTGCTCGCTTTGCAAAAGAGTTAAAGCTTGATTCAATAACTTTCCAGAAGCTCAGAATAGAAAAGTATTCCCCGCTGAAAGAGGTGGTCGAAAATACACCCGGATATTACTATGATTCCGTAGGTGGCGCCATGTATTCAGACCGGCATAGCCTGAAAGACTTAAAGCGGATACGAGACAGGATAAAATTCGGATTTTACGGTTTCGGACAGATTGGGCAGATACTAAAAAAGATCTACCAGGCACGACTTCTAACGAAATCCGATTCAATGCATATTTTCTCGAGGCTCCCAAAGCTCCTATTCAGACTGGCAAAAAGAGAGCTTGAGAAAAAAGGATGGTTGGCAGCGCATTAATCAATATACAACATGGTGGGACGATAAAGAAACCCAGTAACATTTATTAATAAATGACTTGTCTAACGATGGCATACGCCCGTCGATGATTCAAAAGCCAATTATCTAAATCAGACATTACCAATCTGAAAAGTGATTTAAAAATAATTGACAAGGTTGGATAAGTGATTATAATGTGTCATATAAACTGAATAGCTGCGAGCTACCCAACGTGGAAATGTGGGGAGTTGAGTGAAATCACAATAAGAAACGGGAATTTCTGATACACAGAGACAGTCTGCCTTTCCCTTTTTATACATACTGTATAATCACTGTTAGGCAGGTCGATTCTACATACGTTTTCTCTTACAAGGAGGCAAAATGGCAAAGTGCCCGCATTGCAAGCAACCGGTGACCCTCGAAAAGACCAAACGGGAGACAGGCGACCTTCCCGAAGAAGTCCATAAGGAAGTTGTCGGCTTCATAAAGAAAGAGATCATGTACTCCTGCCCTCACTGTGACGCCGTTCTTGGCTTCAGCTTCTTCGCTGGAGGGTTGGCTACGGGACGGCCGTGAGGAGGCTTTTAAAATTGCGTCAGGAGCTTACTCTTCACCACACGGGTAATGCTGGTGACTGACGCAATGAAAAAAACATGGTTGCAACACAATAATCTGATATCTCACCCGTTAGGTCCAAATTTGGATCCACAGGACCAGAAGCGATGCTGTTTTCAAGGGCATCTTATACGGCAATCGATACCGTCCCTTGGGTGTTATAGGGATAGATATAAGCATTGTTAGGCCGCCTGTGGCAGTATGCAACATCCTTGCAAAAAGAAAGTCATTTGCGTTACTTTTGTAGTAGGTCAGAATGTTTGCTGCTGGAATTTGTAGAAGGAGTGGAAAATGGAAATAATTCCCGCGCTTCAAATCGGATGGCTTAATGGATGGATTCTACTATGTTTACTATATTTGACCTATGGTGTTTTTCTGATAACCTTTCCAAAAGATGTGCGTGCAAGACTTTTTTATTACGATAGATCACGCTGGAGTAAAAAGCAAAGGGCTTTTTATGTTATAGGAAGAGTGTCGATTCTTGTTTATTTAGTTCTGATAATCTTTACACCATTAAGAAGCGGAACCAGTGTTTTCATCCCTGGGATTGTGCTATTTACCCTTGGTTTGGTTGGATTCATCATTGCACTTTCCAATTTCAAGAATATGCTCCCCAATCAGCCAGCTACTAAAGGTCTCTACAGAATATCACGCCATCCGCAGGTACTCATGTTGTTTATTGCGAGTTTTGGGATTTGTCTCGCTATTGATTCATGGCTTGCACTACTCATATTAATTATCTCTAAATTCTTCGGTCACTTTAGAACTCTGGCAGAGGAAAAAGCTTGCTTAGAACAATACGGTGATTCATACCGTGCCTATATGAAACGTGTACCCCGATATTTCCTATTCTTTTGATTGTGGGTTCTTGAGCAGGTTGAATGTGTCTTGGTTGCTCATTGTTATTGAATGTGTTTTCAGTGATTAGGGAAGCGGCCTAACCAGCGCTTGCAGCCGACGCTCCTATCGTCGCGCGGCTGAAGCTAAGCATTAGCCCCTGAAAAAGAACTCATATAAATTGATGCAACAGAATTTGTAATCGAACAGTATCCGCTATTGACTGAGAAAACAGATGTTATCATCATTGGAGCTGGCGCGTCAGGGTTGATGTGCTCGATTGAAGCCGGCAAGCGTCACCGTAAGGTGCTGGTTATTGATCATGCAAAAAAGCCGGGGCGGAAAATTTTGATGTCCGGCGGCGGGTTCTGCAATTTTACTAATTACCATATAGATGCCGACAACTATATTTCCCATAATCCACATTTCTGCAAGTCGGCGCTCAGTCGCTACACCCCATCGGATTTTCTGACGTTGGTGCAGAAGCATCATATCGCCTTTAGTGAGAAAGCCCATGGACGACTCTTCTGTGATGGTAGCTCCTGTGACATTCTGAACATGTTGTTATCCGAGTGCGAGCAGGCTGGGGTCTTCCTTCAGCTAAATTCGAAAATTGAAAAGATTGAACAACTGGGTGAGCATCGTTTCAAAGTATACGGCAGTCGGGGCAATTATATCTGCCGGTCGTTAGTCGTTGCCACGGGTGGATTATCCATGCCGACGATAGGCGCAAGCCCTTTGGGGTATGAAATTGCCGAGCAGTTTCATATCAAGGTGTGGCCGCGATGTGCCGGCTTAGTTCCCTTCACTCTTCAACCGAAGGATAAAGAAATACTATCAACCTTATCCGGTATTGGTGTTGATGCCGTGGTCAGTAACAAACGACAAAGTTTTTCGGAAAACGTCCTATTTACGCACCGGGGTCTCAGCGGTTCTGCCATCTTGCAAATGTCATCGTATTGGCAACCCGGGGAGGAGCTCACCATAAATCTGTTACCGGAGATCGATCTGGTCAATGTACTGAAAGAACAGCAACAACAACGCCCGCGGCGAAAGGTGAAATCGGTGTTGGCGGAATATTTACCTAAACGTCTTGTGGCGATAATGGTAACCGGTGATCTTGCAGAAAGCCCATTACACACAATCTCTCACAGCCAATTTAAGGAAATTTCGGCGCAGCTCCAGCAGTGGACCGTCAAACCAAGCGGCACCGAGGGATACCGAACCGCGGAGGTGACTTTGGGGGGAGTGGATTGTAATGCGATTTCATCGAAGACCATGGAAGCTCATCAGGTGGCGGGGCTGTTTTTTACTGGTGAAGTACTTGATGTGAGCGGTTGGCTGGGTGGTTATAATCTCCAATGGGCATGGTCATCGGGCTGGTGTGCCGGACAGTATGTTTAACGCGTCTGGGGAAATACGTTGTTTCTTATGCTCCCTCCGTTAGGGTGGGGGTTGCACCCCCACCCTTTTTGTTGGTTGCGTCAGCCGGGTGGCCCGGTCTGCCCTCCATAGGCGGGTAAACTTGCCAGACCGGGTATATCCTTTTACGTTGGTTCGGGAATGGGAATTCCCGAACCCTAGTCATCACCTGCACTTTTTCAGTAACCTCGTTGAAAAATGACTTGACATAGGGGAGTACTGGCCATAAAATGTGTTATTGATTCATTTATTCAAGGCAGGCAAACCACATAAGATTAACGCTGAAGTATTATGTGGAAGCGATATAATAAGCAGTTCGACAGAGGAGGGAGTGCCAAAACACTATGAGTGATGACATCCTACAAGCTAGTGCAGCCCGATTCCTTATAGACGGCGGTGAGGAAGATGCCGCATCCCTATTGTTGGCATGCAAGCTTTCGGTAGCGCAATCAGGCGATACGTGGTACATTGGCGATGAAATACACTACGCTGTCCATGTTGAACTGACGGGCCCCCGTGCAGCATACGATGTCCTCACAGACTCCTCCAACGCCGTTACCAAGGCAATTCACGATGCAATTGAAGCTGTGCTTCCTCCACATGAGTACATAAAGCATTTCACCGTTCATGCGGAACTCGTGGATATTGACCCTGATTGGCGAGAAGAACTGCTCGAAATAGCCCGAGGCAAAGGAGTTCACAATCAAGCGGCACAAGCCGACACTGCCCGGACCTGGATGAACCTTCGCTTCCGTTCTCAGAGTGAGATACGAATAGCTCAAGCTCTCGACACAGCAGGGGTGCTATTCCTTCCAAACTGCATGGGTCGGATTGGAGAGATCACGGGCCGCAAGAATCGTGAGGCTGATTTCCTTGTATGTGACGCAGGTAAGTGGGGAATCCTCGAAGTCGATGGTGAGCCATTCCACCCACCTTCACGAACCACACAAGACCACGAACGTGATCGGCTTTTTCGGACACACGGGATCCGCGTGGTCGAACACTTCGATGCAACGCGCTGCTATAATGAACCACAGAAGGTTGTGGACGAATTCCTTAGAATACTGAAGAGTTCCGCTTAACACTGACTAGTTGAGATGAACTGCCGAAGCATCGGGTGGAGCCTGCATTTTGCCCGCAGCGGGCAAAACGAAACTCACCACGGGCTTTGAGTGCCCTACTTCTTTTCTGTCAGGTCTCGCCTGCCTCTGGCGGGTGTGACCTGACACTATCATAAGTCAGGAGCACAGGGCTCCTGAACTACAGGCTGCCGGTGAACCCGCAATTCCCTGGGGTGGAGGAATGAATCCTGAATCTATGAAGCCACACGGCCTGGCTCTCCTGGATTATTTCAACGGTGATTATTCAGCACGAATAGCCATACACAGAGATGATGGTTACACAGATTATGTGCCCATAAGTACCTTCTTCAGGGAACCATCAGACTTCTCGCAAATAGAGCAGACTGCGCTCGATCTCTGCCGCGGCTCTGTGCTTGATGTTGGCGCAGGAGCAGGTCCTGACAGTCTTGCGCTTCAGGAAAGAGGGTTATCTGTCTGCGCCATTGATATTTCGCCAGAAGCTTGTGAGATCATGCGGATACGAGGAATAAGGGAAGTATACTGCACGGATATGTATGACTTCAGCGGAGGCCCTTTTGATACAATACTTATGCTGTGTCATGGATTGGGATTGCTGGAAGATATCTCGGGTCTGGATCGCTTCCTGGAATATGCTCACAGACTGGCAAAATCAGATGGGCAGATTATCTGTGATTCCCTGGATGTCAGATATACGGGCAATCCTCTCCACCTCGCTTATCAGCAGGCCAATCGTGATGCTGGCCGTTACTTTGGGGAAATGCGGTCTCAGATGGAGTATAAAGGCAAGACGTGGCCACTTTGGAAATGGCTGCATGTGGACCCTGAAATGTTAACTTCTAAAGCCAGGAGAGCAGGTTGGTCCTGCGAGATCGTGTTGCAGGAGGATCGTGGAGATTATCTGGCGAGATTAACACCTAAGTGTGCGAAATGAGATGACTGCCCCAATCACCCGCCTGGACAACTTCCACACAGAAACAATGGCAGGGTGGCCCGGTCTGCCCTCCATAGGCGGGTAAACTTGCCAGACTGGGTATATCCACATCAGTTTTCTGCTCGTCGAGGATGTTATCATCCTCGACAAACTTTGATTGGCGGATGATAAAATCCGCCAAGAGCAGTTTCTTTAAATGATTAAATCTTTTTCTTTTCCGGTTTCAAATGTCTGTACAAAAAATAGAATATTCCTAAGCCTATCGCTATTCCAATGAAAATATCCGCCTTATGAAAATAGACTCTTATGCCTTCCCAGTTTTCTCCCAGGATCTTTCCTACGTAGGCCAACATGAAGCACCAGGGAAGTGATCCCAAAAAAGTGTAAATGATGAATTTGAAAAAATTCATCTTGGCGATGCCGGCCGGGAGGGAAATGAAGGTTCTGATGACCGGAAGAAGCCGGGAGAAAAATATGGCCCAGTCACCGTATTTCTCGAACCAGCGGTCGGCTGTAGCCAAGTCCTTATGGGAGATCAAGACATATCTACCATATTTCTGTATGAAGGGACGTCCCCCCCAAACCCCCGCCCAGTAAGCCGCCACAGACCCCACCACGCATCCAAATGCGCCTGCAACTGAAACTCCTATCAAACTAAATCTGCCCGCAAATACCAGGTAGCCTGAAAACGGCATAATGATCTCCGAAGGGAGAGGGATGCAGGCACTTTCGATCCCCATGGTTAGCACGATCCCCAGGTATCCCATTTGGGAGATCACACTTATTATCCATTCACCAATTGGCTGAAGTATCGTTTCAAACACGGTGGTAGCTGTTAGTGGTTTGGTCCTCTCTTGGTTTTGATCTGCTTACACCGAACCGGAGTCTGTACGCTTTTTTTCCTTGCGCACTTTGATTTTCTTCAGCCGGTGTCCCACCTTCTCGAAGATCACGAAAGTCAAGTTACCCAACTTGATCTCTTCATCCAGCGCCGGAATTCTTCCCAAAGTGCTGGTCAGGTAACCCCCGAGGGTGTTGAATTCCTCCGGAAGGTCAGTGCCAAATTTTTCATTGAAATCGCCCAGAAACAAAGAAGCGCTGACGATGGCCAAGTTCTTCGAAAGAAAGTAAATCTTCTCTTCCTCGGCTTGATCGTATTCATCTCGGATTTCACCAACAATTTCCTCTATTATGTCCTCCAGGGTGATCAGTCCGGCGGTGCCTCCGAATTCGTCCAACACCATGGCCATTTGGATTCTCTTCTTCTGGAACTCTTTTAGAAGCTCGGATATCTTTTTTGAATCCGGCACGAAGTAGGGCTTGCGGATAATATCGTCCAGAATGATCAGCTCCCGGTTTTGGAGTAGGTTGATGATGTCTTTGGCATGGATTATCCCCACGACGTTATCCAGATTTTCTCTATAGATCGGTATTCGTGAATATCCGTACTCGGTCAACGTGCGGACGACTTTTTCCTGACTCGCCCTAATATCCAGAGCCACAATCTCAGTTCGAGGGATCATGGCATTGCGGACGGTGGTGTCGGTGAATTCAAGGGCGCTTCGGATCAGCTCTTCCTCGGTCTGATCAAAGACACCTTTGGTCTTCCCCTCACGGACGATGAATTTTAGCTCTTCGTCCGTGATGAATCCACTTTCTTTAGGGATTCTTTTCAGAAAGATGGAAACAAAGAACCTGCTGGAGGTTGAAAGCATACTCACGAATACAAAGGCCAACCTGGAAAGAGCATTCAGTGGCCCGACGGTCGCGAAGGCTATCCTCTCTGGATAAGCCAGGGCCAAATACTTGGGAACCAGTTCACCCACCACCAAGAGAAGATACGTGATCACCACCACCACGATGCCTATGGCAATGGATTCGCTGGCGTTTTGGATAGCTGGTGAAGGGATCCTTTTAATCAAAGGTTGCAGGATGTCGACGATCCTTGCTCCACCAACCACCGAGGCTAAAGTTCCCACCAGAGTAATCCCTACCTGAATGGTGGCCAGGAACAAATCGGGTTTGCTCTTGAGCTTATCCACCAGCTTCGCTTTTTTATGCCCTTTTTCAGCCAAATGTCTGATGCGGCTCTTCCGGGAGGAGATCAGGGCGATCTCGGATGAGGCAAAAAAACCGTTGGCTAAGATCAAAACGATGATT
>Ga0315541_1002467_pt1 | contig 15469 bp, 21 predicted proteins | sample SalMarSW160190MG_FD_203095 | JGI IMG/M metagenome (GOLD analysis project Ga0315541, IMG submission 203095) | Salt marsh sediment microbial communities from the Plum Island Ecosystem LTER, Massachusetts, United States - Salt Marsh Sediment SW1601-190 ...
TTTGTAGCCGCAGATTCTGCAGACCCAGTTGCAGATTATAAAACGGTGCGTAGCGAGCTAGAGGCATACAATAAACTGCTTCTGGAAAAGCCGGAATATCTTTTTATAAGCAAAAAAGACGCAGTTTCAGAGAACACCGCCCACGAAGTGGCAGAGAATCTCAAAAAATTAAATAAAAATATAATACAAATTTCTATATTTGATTGGGATAGTATTGAGCTTGTTAAAAAAATACTCAATAGTTTAATTTTGGAGAAAACAGAACAGAAAAGATAACTTTTATTTTATCGATAAATCTGTTATGATTTCAAAAGGAAAAGGTCAAAAATATTAATCATTAAAAAATAAAAATATGCCAACTATAATCTGGATAATTTTAGGGGTAATTGCTTTTATAGTTTTAATCTCAATCAAGCAGATAAATCAGTACCAAAAAGGAGTTAAGTTTACTTTGGGGAAGTATACTGGCTTGATGGAGCCTGGCTGGAAATTAGTTTTTCCGATTTTTCAATCTTATCAAAAAATAGATTTAAGAGTAAAGGCGGTTGATGTCCCTAACCAGGAAGCTATTACTAAGGATAATATTTCGGTGTCCGTGAATGCGGTTATCTACTACAAAGTTCAAGAAGCAGATAAAGCGGTGTTGGAGGTAGAAGATTTTTACTATGCTATTTCCCAATTAGCCCAGACAACAATGAGAAACGCCGTCGGTCAAGTAGATTTAGACGAACTTCTTTCCCAAAGAGACAGGGTTTCCGAAAACATAAGAAATATTATTGATAAAGCTTCCGACCCCTGGGGGATTAAAGTTCTCAATGTGGAATTAAAAGACATTACTTTGCCGGAAGAAATGAAAAGAGTCATTGGCAAACAAGCGGAAGCAGAGAGAGAAAAAAGAGCAATAATCATTAAGGCTGAAGGAGAAAGGATGGCCGCCGATAATATGGCCAAAGCCGCCCGAATTCTGTCAGAAAGCAAAGGAGCTCTTCATTTAAGAACCCTCCAGTCAATCAATGATATAAGTTCTGACCAATCAAATACAATTATTTTTGCTGTGCCCTTAGAAGTTTTGAGAGCTTTTGAGAAATTCGGGAAAAATTTGCCGGAAGAGAAAAAAGATGAGGAGGTAAATTTATAATTAATAGAATAGACATAATGGACACATGGCAAAAAGAAGAAAAGGCATAGGAGATAAGAAAAAAACACATTCTCATAAAACTAAAAAGCGGCTGGAAGCAAAACGGCTGATGCTTGAAGCCAAGAAAAAGAAGAAGAAATAACTAGAAAGCGGAGAACAGGTTATAAAGAGCATAGATAAGCAACACCTCTATGCTCTTGCTCCTTTGTAGCGGCAATAATTTAGAGGTGTTTTGATTTCCGGCACGTTGTCCGATAATTTATTTGCCTGAAATATGGTAGAATAAAAAAGTCGTTAGCATCTAATTAGGAAAATAGATTAACAAACAAGATGAAATTTTTTAAATCATATACCTTCACTTGGTGGCAGATAGGAATATTCAAACTGGCTCTGCTGGCCGGCGGCGTTGCTGCCGGAGCTTATTGGTATAAATTCTTTGGGGCCAATTTAGCTATCTTGGTTATCATTGCGGTTATCACGGGTGCATATACAATGTATGTGGCTTTGAAGTAGTGAAAGCTTCAGTTAAAATTATTATCGCGGCAGCAGGCGGGAATCTTGGCTTCGATCTACCCGGAGCAGACTAGAGAGGCCCGCCTTTCTTTGTCCTTGACTTGAGAGGAGATTAGTATAAAATATAATTATATCGTTCGTTATACAAGGAGGAAAGATGAGTCAGTGGAAAATAAGAGAGCAGAACGATCTTATAATTGTCTGGCTATGCCCGGAACCGGTGGAAATTGCTTTTTCCATTTCTTCGGGAGGAGAAGTTCGGGAAGCCTGGCGGGCGACAACGGCTGAGAAGATAGAAGCGGTTGATGTGCCCGCAAAAATGGTTTTGCGAGCGAAGGAAGCGGCCGTGTCGGCATTTAATCATCGGCGCCTCAAACAATAATGTTCTCTAACAGCGACAGCGCCTACTTACACGAGTAGGCGCTCTTTTAACTGGTTGAGGTTAAGCCTCAACCAGTCATAATTTTTTAGTTGACAATTATTATAACTTGCTTAATGATGAAAGTATGAAAAATAAGATAAATTTAATAATCGATATCGTTGCTTTTGTTGCCTTTTTGATATCTAGCTTAACGGGCATTATTTTGTGGAGAGTTTTCCCAACTGGCGGGGGATTTCGGGGCGGGGGATCTTTAACGGGAGAAAATATCTTCTTAGGGTTATTGCATCGTCAGTGGAGCGTGCTTCATATTTATGCCAGTTTAATTTTTCTAGCTTTGATTTTGACACACTTAATTTTTCATTGGACCTGGATTAAGAATATGCCCCGATTGTTCAAAAGCTAGAAGAGGGAGAGAGGTTAATTCTCTTTTTAAGTTATGATAGAATACAAATATGCGATGGATAGCGATTAGCGGTGGTTGGCGGAAGACCACCCGAAAAATTGAAAATCAAGTGCGTCAAACAGTCCAAAAAATTATTCAGGAGGGCAACGGACTGGTCTCCGGGGGAGCTTTAGGAGTTGATTTTATTGCTCTTGATGAAGCCTTAAAACGTAACCCAGGAGCGAAAAGAATCAAAGTTTTTTTACCAGCAACTTTAGAAAAATACATTCAGCATTATCAAAAGCAAGCCCGCTTGGGAAGAATTACTCGATCGCAAGCCGAGAATCTTGCGGCTCAACTTAGCCAGTTGAAGCAAATTAATTCTAAAGCCCTGATTGAATACCCGGATTCTCGTTTTACCGAGGCAACCAAAAAGAGGATGTACTACGAGAGAGATGCGAGAGTTGTCCAGGCTTCAGAAGCGCTAATCACTTTTCACATCCAAACACCGGAAAGCAAGGGATTGGGGACGAGGGACACCATTAGAAAAGCCCAAAAGAAAGGAATCCCAGTAAAGATTTTCCATTATTTTGTCGATTAAAAAGTTATTCAAATTGTAAAAAAGTCTAATGAGCCAAAAAAGTCATCGGGAATCTTTAATGAATTTTCTAGGGAAAAATTTTCTTCTTTTTATTGTTTTTATTACCGGAGCGGCGGTTTTGGTGATTGAGGTAACCGCCACCAGAATTTTGGCGCCCTATTTTGGGAATACTCTCTTTACGATTTCCAGCATTATCGGCGTTATCTTGGGAGCTTTAAGTCTTGGTTATTATCTAGGAGGTGTTTTGGCCGATAGGCATCCTCGGCTTTCTGTCTTTTTCCTTCTTATCTTGGCGGCCGGACTTTTTTCTCTTTTAATCCAACTCTTTTCAGAAACTTTCCTTCCGCTTTTAGGGGGAATGCTCGGGATGAAAGTGGGTCCGCCGGTAGCAAGCTTGATTTTATTTTTTGTTCCCAGCTTTCTTCTCGGGATGATGTCTCCTTTTGTTATTAAATTAAAGGCTCGGGAGTTAAAAAAAATAGGAAAAGTTTCAGGCAGCGTTTTCTTTTGGTCTACTCTAGGCAGTATTGCCGGAAGCTTCTTAACCGGCTTTTTTCTTATTCCTCACTGGGGAATAAGCAGAATTATTTTTTATACTGGGATTTTACTGATTATCATCGGGCTTTTTGGGGGCTGGTTGACTAGAAAGAATCCGGCTAAAAATCGCTTTCAAATTTTCTCCCTTTTTTTGATAATAGTTGTTTTTGCTTTTAGCTTAGCGACCCTTTTCCGCTCTTTGCCGAAATCTATTCTTTATCAGAAAGATGGACTTTATAGCCAGATAACTATTGAGAATATTCAATGGCAAGGTGAAGAAGCTCGATTTTTATACCTTGATCGATCGGCGGAGGGGGGTATCTTCCTAGAGTCGGATGAGTTACCCTTTGCCTATACCCAGTATTATAGCTTGTATAAGATAGTGAATCCCCAAGCCGAGAAAGCTCTCTTTTTAGGGGGCGGGGCTTATTCTAATCCCCGGAAAATTCTTCTGGAGAAGAATAATATTCAAAGAGTGGACGTAGTGGAAATTGAGCCAGTTCTTTATTCCTTAGCCCAGCAATATTTTAAACTGCCAGTCGGGACGAGATTATTTAATCACCTTACTGACGGCCGAAGGTATCTTCAAGAAACAAGTCAGCGCTATGATCTAATTTTTGCTGATGTTTATTCTTCTCTTTATTCCATTCCCATTCATTTTACCACCCAAGAATTCTTTGCCCTGGCGGAAAGCAGACTGGCCGAGAACGGCCTTTTTTTAATAAATATCATCGGCCGCTTGGAGGGAGAGGGGAGGGACTTGCTTCTTTCAGAAATTAAAACCTTTCATTTGATTTTTGAAAAAACTTATTTGTTTCCCGTAGCTTCTCCCGACAGGCAGAAATTGCAAAATTATATTTTTCTGGGGTTGAAGAATGGTTCTCCGGGTATTGATTGGAGTGGAGAGCAGAAAAAACCTATTAATCCTCGAGATCTTAATCTTCGTTCGGCTTTCATTCTTACGGATGATTTTGTCCCGGTAGAATATTTGACGGCTCAACTTTTTGACTAGTTTTAAAAAACAAAGGCAGGGTTAGTAACCCTGTCTTTGTTTTTTTGTTGCCAGCTTTTTCAATACTTGCTGGTAGCAACTTTAGCGTTGAGGACCTTCCGACATCGGACGAGCTTCATTAACGGTCAACGTTCGACCGTCCAGCTCTTTGCCGTCCAGGGCTTTGATAGCTGCCTGGGCTTCTTCGTCAGAAGACATCTCCACAAAACCGAAACCTCTTGAGCGACCAGACATTTTATCTGTGATGATAGCAGCTGACTCAACAGTTCCTGATTTTGCAAAGGCGTCTTTCAAAGAGTCTTCCGTTGTGTCGTAAGAAAGACCTCCTACGTATAACTTTTTGCTCATTAGAACGTTTGCAATGAATTTTTATTTGTAAGGCGACCTCTTCTCTCTAGCTTCTGCTTCGAAGGTTCACACCTTTCCTCCTTGGTAAAAATAATTTACAAAAGAGGGGAGAAAATCTATTGAGAAACTTACATGCGCTCTCATTATAAACATTAACTACTTTAGAAGTCAAGTGGTCAACGGAAGATTGGGCCCAAATTCTCCTTTTTTAGCTGGTAAGAGCTATTTTGAACTGGGCTAATATTTTTCAGAATGATTTATTCTCTTAATCGCTTGTGCTATAATGTCATTCCCTTAATTGGTCGACTAAAATTAATTTTTATTAGTAAATTATTATGGATCAAATATCTAATCCTCCTCAGGAAAAAGAAAAATCTTCTACTCCAATTTCTGGAAAGAAAGAAGACGGAATCGCTATTTTAAGTTATCTGGGAATTCTCTTTTTAATTCCTTTGCTGGTTCGCCGAGATGATGATTTTTGTCAGTATCATGCCAAGCAGGGGTTGATTTTGTTTATTGCTGAATTAATTACTTGTTTCATTGCTTGGATTCCTCTACTTGGTTGGTTTATCGGCTTATTTGCTTGGATTCTTTGGCTTGTTTTCTCGATTATCGGTATTATGAATGTTCTCCAGGGAAAGAAAAAACCTCTGCCTGGGATAGGACAGTTTGCTCAAAAGATTAACGTTTAAAAGTAAAATTAATCGCTCAAATTATGAAATACTCAAAATTGATTATTCCCATTCTAATTGTCGGGATAGTTGTCTGGGTAGGAGTCAGCTGGTGGGGGGGCAAAGGACCAGTTGACGAGGGGACTTCTTTACCTGAAGGAAGTTCAGAGGAAAAGGGAACATCAGAATCTCCTTTGGCTGAAATTTTAGCAACAGCAAAAGGGCTTCCTTCCTACGCACTTGATATGGTAACGAGTTATCCAGGTGGGGAAGCAATGACTGCTCGGCTTTGGATTAAAGACGGAAGCAGAAAACTGGAAAGCACAGCGGAAGGGGAGACAATGATTTATCTTTTACAGGCGGCGACTCAAAGCTCCTATATTTACTTCCCGGAAAGCAAAACGGGGATGCAGCTTGACTGGGATACGGCTCAAACAACGGCAGGAGAAATGCTTGGAGAACAATTAACCGACCTTGAAACGTACCAGCCGACTATCGTCGGTGAGGAAATATTAGACGGAAAAAACTGCCTAGTGACGCAATGGACGGCGGAGGGGATGGAAGGAAAGTCGTGGATTTGGAAGGAATACGGTCTTCCTATTCGGACCGAAATGACAGTAGAGGGAGAAACTAGTGTTACGGAGCTCAAAAATATTCAGATAGGAAGCATTGCCGATAGTGAGTTTGAACTTCCTGACGATATCCAAATTACTCCGTTGTCACAATAAATTCAGTACTAATCTTTATGCGCAGGAAGTTAAGCCAGAACATTGGCCACAACAATATGATAATTTCCTAGTCGAATAGTGTAGAAACACTCTACCTAGTAAATTTTCATCAATTGAAATTAGTTGTTACCTTCGCTTTATAATCTAGGGGTTAATTCGCCGATTACCGACTTGTCCCTGATGTTGATTATCTAGCCAATTAGATTTTCTCTGATTTCGTCTCTTGACAAGGAAAACTAAAGAGAGATACAATGAAGCATAATAACAATTAAGGAATATAAAATATGGGCGACATAGGAATATAAAATATGGGCGACATAGGAATGTAAAAATTAGTATGGGAGACGTAAGTTTCTAAAACTTGATATATCTGAATTTCGGTATTTAAAAAAACTTCGAAATAGGGTTTTAGGCACCGTTTGGTGTTTTTTGTTTTATTTATTCCCTTTCTGATAAATTTTTTATGGGTAAAACAATAAAAATTGCCTGGTGGGGATTGCATTTCGGCGAAGAACCGCCGTTGGTTGGACAAAAAGGAGCCGGGACAATCTTTTTTACTGGCTGTAATTTACGCTGTGTTTATTGCCAAAATTATCAAATTTCTCAAGAGGGAGTGGGTAAGAATTATAGTCTTGAGGATTTAGTAAAAATAATGCTTCAGCTTCAAGACCAGGGAGCGACAAACATTGATTTAGTGACGCCCACTATTTGGTTTGAATTGATAAGGACCGCTATTATTGAAGCGAAAGAAAAAGGGTTAAATATTCCTATTCTTTGGAACTCTAATGCCTATGAAGAAGTCGGAATGCTTAAAAAGCTTGAAGGATTAGTTGATATTTATTTGCCTGATTTTAAATATGGTGATGATGAATTAGGCTTTAAATATTCTGGTGTCAAAAATTATGCCGAGAAAGCGACGGCTGTTCTTCAAGAAATGTTGAGACAGGTTGGTCATTTAAAATTATCCCCTAAAAATATTGCCCAAAAAGGTGTTTTAGTCAGGCATTTAATTTTGCCCGGTAATATAGAAAATAGTTTTCAAGTTTTAGCCCGCCTTAAAGAAATTGATAGTGATATTTGGATTAGTTTGATGACGCAGTATGAACCAACTTATCGGGCTAAAGATTTTCCGGAGATTAATAGAAATATTACTCCCGAAGAATTTACGGCCGTATTAAATTATTTTAAGAAGTTGGGATTTCATGATGGCTGGGTTCAAAAAATGGGAAGCAGTGATTTCTTACTTCCTGATTTTACCCAAAAAAATCCCTTTTGCTGATGAAGGTTTAACCTCAACTGCTCATAAGTTTGCATTTTTGGTGGTCAAGCTTTATTATTATAAAAGTTATCTAACGAAATTTTTTATTCAATTGAAAACCAAAAATGAATAAATATCAGCAAAGAGAAAACTATCTTTACAATCCTCAATCAAAAGCCCCTTTTAAATTAAGTCGCTCAAAGATTGATTCCTTTTTAGAATGCCCAAGATGCTTTTATCTGGATAGAAGATTAGGACTACCAAGGCCTAGTATGCCCGGCTGGGCGTTAAACTCCGCGGTTGACTGCTTGTTAAAAAAAGAGTTTGATTTGCTTCGTCAGAAAGGAGAAGCTCATCGATTAATGAAGCAATACGGCATTGATGCCGTGCCTTTTGACCATCCAGAAATGGATAAATGGAGAGATAATTTTCAAGGCCAGCAATACTTGCATCCAGAAACAAATTTGTTAGTCTTTGGAGCCGTTGACGATGTTTGGATTAATTCCAAAAAAGAATTAATTATTGTCGATTATAAATCAACCAGTACCTCTAAAGTAATATCTTTAGAGGATGAATATAAACAAGGGTATAAAAAACAACTTGAAATTTATCAATGGCTTTTCCGTCAAAATGGATTCAAGGTTTTAAATACTGGTTATTTTGTTTTTGCTAACGCTAGCAAAAATCGTCCAAAATTTGACGGTAAATTGGAATTTGAAGTTACTCTCGTTTCTTATGACGGCGATGATGCCTGGGTGGAACCAACGCTTTTTGAAATCAAAAAATGTTTGGGTTCAGATCAGATTCCGGCTTCCGGAGAAGGTTGTGAATATTGCCGATACAGAGAATTAATTGGTCAACAATTAAAGGAATAATAAAAGAGGCACTTGCTAAAAAGGTCGAAAACAAAAAGACTATTATTTTTATGGACAATAAAGATTTAAACAATCTAAGAGAGGATTTAATTGGAGAATTAGTGGCCATCAATCAATATCAAGACCATATTGATGAGGCTGGAGACGAGGAAGTCAAAAAAGTTATGGGCCATATTCGAGACGACGAAAAAGAACATTTTGCTGAACTGACAAAACTGATTAGAAAGTTAGATTCTACCCAAGAAGAGAAATTCCAGAAAGAAGGGCTGTAAATTCTGAAGAAGAAGGTTTATAATGTTTCCTTAACAGTTCTTTAGTTACGCTTTCGAGAGGAGATGATTTAATTGGTTGGCAAGAAGAAACTGATGCAAGAAATCATTGAAGAGCAGCTGGCTTGCCATCCTCCGTCTTCGCCTTTCGGCGAGGGAATGAATGTTAGCCGAAAGCTCAAGGAGAAAATGGATAAGCTGGACTCAAAAGAACGCCGGTCAGTGAAGAAAGAAATTGAAAGAATTAAGTTTTTGAGAGTCCAAAAGTTGTTCGAAAGCTTTTATCGTTAAGGGGAGGAGAGAGTAAAACTTTCTCTTCCTCTTTCTTTTTATTGAGAAAAAGAGAAGAGGGATCTAGCTTTACGCTAATCCCTCTCATTTATCGGCTAATTCTAAAAGAGCGAGGGTTATTGTTTGAGTTATTTCTTGACGGGAAACGTCGTCTGGAAAAGACAAAGGATGACCGATTTTGACCACGATTTTTCCTTTCCAGAATCTAGGAAAAGGAAATTTCCCGTTTGGAAGAACCGTTTCTGAACCATCAATCCACATCGGGACAACAGCAGCTCCGGTTTGCTTCACTAGCCAGGCTGCTCCTTCCTTCAATTTTCTGATTCTCTTGCCGGCCCGGCTGAAAACTAACTCCTTTCCTTTAAAAGTTCTTCCTCCTTCCGGGAATAAGATTAGGACTTGACGGGCCTGGAGAATTTCTTTTATCTTTCTGACTGATTGTCTGCTGAGGGAAATCTGGCCTTGTTGTCGATCAATAGGAACAGAACGACTCCGGAAACACCAACACCATCGCGGTTCGTAAAAGTTTTTTCTGTCTGGGGTATTCCAGGGGACCAGTCGCGGGTGAAATACATACCTCGTAAAGAAAGCGAAGTTAGTTATGACTGGCTCCAGTAGAGTAGGGTGATTAGCTACCAGGATAAGGTTTCCTTGATGATAGGGAATTTTTTCCTGATAACTAATTTTGATCCGACCGGCTTTTTTCAAGACCTGCAGGATAGTTCCCAGCCCGAGGTGAAGAAGGTAAAAAAGAATGAACTGTCCTCCCTCAAGTAATCTTTTCATGCTAACCTCCTTGGCGGTTGATAGAATGAACCACCCTAATTTTAGCAGTCAGAGAGCGTTTTGAAAAGGGGAGACGATAAACTTAATTACCCCTCTGTTTTTGAGGTTTCTCTTGCGGGAATTTCTGTGATAAAATATTGGCAAGATGGAAATATTGACCTTAACCATTATTGTTTTTCTCCTGATGTTTCTTGGTTTAGTGGGCATTATCTTGCCAGTCTTACCCGGTTTGATCTTAAGCTGGGCCGGTTTTTTTCTTTATGCCTGGATGTATCAGTTTCAGAAGATTTCTTTAACGATAACCCTTATCTTTTTAGGGCTTTCTTTTGTTTTATCTCTTTTTGATTATTTACTGCCTATGCTCAGCGCTAAAAAATATCAGGCCAGTAGGAAGGGATTATGGGGAGCGGGGTTGGGTTTGTTTCTCGGAGGATTACTTTTCGGCCCGGCGGGAATTATTCTCGGTCCTTTCTTGGGAACCTTATTGGGAGAAATCTATGACAAGAAAGATATTTTAGTCGCTGTTAAATCAGCTCAGGCTTCAGTGATCGGTATTCTAATCAGCACTTCCGCGAAAATGGTCTTGGCCTTGGTTATGCTTGGCTGGGTGGTTATTTCTTTAGTCAAGTAAGCCGGTGATTAATTTTCCTATATTTTCTTTCAGCCGTCGGCTTTTCTCTTCCTATCTATTCTGGAGTTTCTTTTTCTTTTTTATTTTTCTTGGCCTGGGAATTTATCTTTCGGTTGGATATTATCTTCCGGGTCAGGACCAGATAATAACGGCCGGGATTCAGGATTGGAAAAATCCGCTGATAACGAAGATCTTTTCGGTTTTTAATTATTTTGGTCACTGGTCGATTATTCTTTTGTTTTCTTTTTTTCTGTTAGTCGCCGGAGAAATTCTTCGTCAGAGAAGGAAGATTCACCTTTTTTTATTAGCCGTGGTCTTAACTCTGGGAGTAAGCGAAATAGCAAAGTATTTATTTCAGCGAAGCCGGCCCGATTTGAATCTGGCTCTGGTTTCAGCCCAAGGCTATTCTTTTCCCAGCAATCATGCCGTGATCGCCGTCGTTTTTTACGGTCTACTCAGCTACTTCCTTTTTCAATTCTTGAAGAGAGAGTGGTTGAAAAAGATATTGATTCTTTCTTTAGCTATTCTCGTCTTTCTTATTGGCGGAGCTAGAATCTATCTAGGGGCTCATTGGTTTTCCGATGTCATCGGGGGCTGGAGTTTAGGACTATCTCTCCTGATTCTTTTTTTGGGATTTTATCAGCGCTGGAAAAAGCCAATTTTAAAATTTTAGTTTTAGTATTAAGATTTATGTCTTTATCTATTGGTATTGTCGGTTTGCCGAATGTGGGAAAGTCTACTCTTTTCCAAGCGATTACCAAAAAACAAGTAGCTCGGGAGAATTATCCTTTCTGCACCATTGATTCTAATGTCGGGGTAGTAGCCGTTCCCGATGAGCGGGTTGATCAGCTAAGCCAATTGCATCATTCAGCCAAAAAAATTTATTCTACTGTTCAGTTTATTGATATTGCCGGCCTGGTGAAGGGAGCTCACCAGGGAGAGGGGCTCGGCAACCAATTTTTAGCCCAGATTCGGGAAGTAGACGCCATTGTTTACATCCTCCGCATTTTCCAGAATGACAAAATTATCAATACTTATCAAACGGTTGATGTTTTGAGAGACAAAGAAATCTTGGAAACGGAAATGATCTTAAAAGATTTAGAGACGGCAGAAAAAAGATGGGAAAGCCTGGTTAAATCACTTAAAGCCGGGAAAGAGGAGAATCAAAAGGAAAGACTGGTTTTAGAAAAAGCAAAGGCTTCTTTAACCGAAGGGAGAATGCTTCTTCAGCAATCTTGGGATGAGGAAGAAGAAAAGATTCTTCGCTCTTATCAGTTTTTAACTCTCAAGCCGAGAATCTATCTTCTTAATGGTTATCCTCGGGAGGTGCCCTCTTCCCTCATTGATCATTTTCGCCAGCAGGATTGTCCCTTTTTAGTAATAGATCTTCTCAATCAATTTGAGCTTTCTGAGCTTACTCCGGAAGAGAAAAAAGAGTTGGGTTTGCCTTTGGCCATGGAATTGGATGCCTTGATTCAAAAAAGTTATCAGCTTCTGGACCAGATTACTTTTTTTACTACTACTTCCAAGGAAACAAGAGCCTGGACGGTGAAAAAGGGAGCGATTGCTCCGCAAGCCGGCGGAGTGATTCATAGTGATTTTGAAGAGCGTTTTATCAAGGCGGAAGTTATCAATTGGAAAGAGCTTTTAGCTATCGGAAGCTTGGCTCAGGCGAAGGAGCAGGGTCGGATGAGAATAGAAGGCAAGGACTATATAGTGCAAGAGGGAGATGTTATCTGGATTCGGAGCGAGGTTTAAAGATCGAAAAGCCTTGACGAGAATTAGTTGTGGGTGTATATTCATAATAGTAATTTAAATTTATTTAGATACTATGTTTGGAAGAAATAATTCCAATACTGGTTTTCCTCCGGGAAGAGGTGGAGGCCGGGGCCGGAATCGTCAGCCGGGTGGCTTCGGTTTAGGTCCAGCTGGGGAATGCGTCTGTCCTCAATGTGGAGCAAAAGTTCCTCACCAGTTAGGAGTTCCTTGCTATCAGCAAAAATGCCCCCAGTGTGGAGCAACAATGACCCGGGCCAATTAACGCCTCTTTTTCTTATGAGAATTGCTATTTGTACTACCGGAAAAACCGCCGATTCTCTTGTTTCCCCGTTTTTAGGACGTTGTCCCTACTTTCTTTTTGTTGATGAAAGTAGCAGAAAAAGAAAATGGGAAGTAGTTGATAATCCGGCGATAGGAGCAAGGGGAGGAGCCGGAGTAGCCGTCGCTCAAATGATTGCTTCTCAAAAAGCAGAAGCGGTTATCTGCGGCGGGGTAGGTCCTAATGCTTTTGCCGTTTTACAAGGAGCGGGGATTGCTTCTTATTTGGCAGGAGTTAATTTAAGGGCAGAAGAAGCCCTTGACCAGTTTCAGCAAGGGCAACTTTCTAAGGTTGATGTTCCGACTTCGGCTCAAAATTTTGGTTTTGGTCCAGGCCGGGGTCGAGGAAGAAATAGATTTTATCGATAAACCATGAAACAAAATCTCCTTGAACAAGGGCGGGGTATCGCCCTCAAAGTAGTTTTTGTTGTTGCCTTTTTTTCTTTGGCTAAAGGCATAGCTGGATTCTTCTCGGGAAGCGTTGTTCTTCTAGCGGATGCTGTCCATAGCGCTGCTGATGCTTTATCAACGGTTTTAGTTTGGATCGGCTTAAAAATTTCCCAGAGAAAGCCCAACCAACAATTTCCTTACGGTTATTACAAGGCAGAGAATCTCGCTACTTTGTTAATAGCGGGCTTAATTTTTTATGCCGGTTTTGGGTTTATTCGAGAAAGCATTCTGAAATTAACTACAGTTTACGAACTGCAAATTCCGTGGATAGCAGTGGGAGTTGCTTTCTTGGATGCGGTCGTGATGTTTTTGGTTGGCAGCTATGAAGTGAAAGCGGGGAAGAGAATGAACGCTCAAAGTCTTGTTGCTGATGGGTCGGAATCAAAAATGCATCTTTTTTCTTCTTCCGTTGTTCTTCTCGGTCTTCTGGCTTCCTGGTTCCATATTCCTTATGTTGAAGGGATAGCGGGAATTATTATTTCCCTCTTTATTTTTTCTATTGGTATTACTTCGGCCAAGGATTCTATCTTGTCTTTGATGGATGTTTCTCCCGACCCGGAGACGGAAAAAAAGATTAAAAAAATTATCAAGGGAACTTCTGGAGTTCAGGATTTTGGCAGTCTGCGACTTCGTAAATCGGGACCCTTTATTTTTGGTGAAGCAAAAGTTCTAATGCAACCCGGTGTTCAAATTACCCGAGCTCATCAAGTTACAGAGGAGGTAGAAGGAAACATTAAACTCCAAATTCCCCAAGTGGATTCTTTTCTGATTCATATTGAGCCGCTAGCCGTAAAGAAAGTAAAAGTGGCCGTTGCTTTAGAGGAAGACCGGGGGCTAAAATCTAAGCTCAATTCTTCTTTGAGCCACAGTCCGTTTTTTGCTTTAGCCGATCTTCAGAAAGGGAAAATTTCTTCCTTAGTTATTAAAAAAAATCCCTACCAAAAGAAAGAATTAAGAGCCGGTTTAAGCGTCGGCCGCTATTTAGTGAATAACCGGGCCAATGTTCTACTGACCCAAGAAATTGGGCCAATCAGCTTTCATGTCCTTGATGACAGTCTAGTGAAAATTTATCAGGGGCAATCAGGAAATTTAGGAGAAACCATTCAAGATTTTCTGGAAAATAAATTATCCCGGATTTATAAACCAACGACGGAAAAGAAATAATAATAGAAGACTAATTTAACCCTTCTGGTTATAATGGCAAAAAAACTCCAACAAATCGCTATTACCGGAGGCAAGGGCGGGACTGGTAAAAGTACTTTTTCCCTTTTGCTGTTGCGGGAATTACTGCAGCAAGGAAAAAAGGTTATTTTAAGCGACGCTGATGTTGAATGCCCGGATGATTATTTATTATTAGGAAAGACTCTAGGAAAAATACAACAAAAAGTATGGGCAGATTTTCCTAGATTAATCAAGAAGAAATGCCAGAAATGCGGACGGTGCGTAGAGGTTTGCCGTAGCCACGCTATTTTCCAAGCTCCCGGACAATACCCGGTTTTTGTGAAAGATCTTTGCTCGGGATGCGGTGCTTGTCAATTGGTCTGCCCCTTCGGGGCTATCAAGATGGAAAAGGAAGAGACGGGAAAGATTTATCTTCAGGAAATAGAATTTCCTTCTCGACCGGCAAAAAAAGATAATTCTTCTTTTTTCTTGATAACCGGATTAGCCAAAACAGGTTTAGAGGAAGTTGGTCCGGTAGTGGAGGAATTAAAAAAATTTACCCGGCAATTTGCCCAAAAAAATAAGATAGATGTTATTCTTATTGATACGGCGGCTGGGACCCATTGTCCTGTCCTTCACGCCCTGATGGGGGCGGATCAGGTTTATGTGGTAACAGAACCGACTCCAATGGGGGCTCATGATTTGGACTTGATTCTTCAGATTGGTCGAAAATTGAAACTGAAATCAAAAGTTATTATTAACCAAGCAGATTTAGGCAGTAAAAGGCAAGTGGAAAAGGTGCTAGGAAAATACCGATTGTCGGTAGAGAAAGAAATTCCTTTTTCGGAGGATTTGCAGCAAGCCTATAGTCAGGGAAAGCTTCGGCAGGCTAATTTCGCTCTCTCGGATTTTTGACAGATTTACTTTCAAAATAATTTTAATTAAACTTAGTGATGCCAAAAAAGAAATTTTCTCTATTTTTTGTATTAAGCCTGTTTCTTCTTTCCTTTGGGTTTTGGCTTCCTTCGGTAGCTGAGGCGGAAGGAGAGGCCTGCCTCGTTTACTTTACCGGGGTCGGCTGCTCTCATTGCGCCCAAGCGGATCCGGTTGTTCTTCAGGAACTGTTGGCGGCCTATCCTCATTTGGTGGTGATTGAGTATGAGATTTATCAAACTTCTGGCAATACCCAGGTTTTTGACAGATATGCCACCACTTATCAATTGCCCTCTTGGAAAAAAGGCATCCCTTTGGTTTTCTTGGAGAATAGCCAAGAGGGGATTCTGGTGGGAGATTCTCCTATTGTGGGAAGTTTGGAAAAGAAAATTTCTGAAGGTTCTTA
>Ga0315541_1002471_pt1 | contig 15464 bp, 17 predicted proteins | sample SalMarSW160190MG_FD_203095 | JGI IMG/M metagenome (GOLD analysis project Ga0315541, IMG submission 203095) | Salt marsh sediment microbial communities from the Plum Island Ecosystem LTER, Massachusetts, United States - Salt Marsh Sediment SW1601-190 ...
AGGAAAAGCAGCTTACCGTAAGCTACTTGGGGACTTTGAGGTAACAGTCGGGTTTAAGGCGTACGAAAAATCCCCCTCTTAAGATAAGAGGGGTTAGGGGAGTTATGAACGAGAACGTAGTGCGAGGCTTTAGCCTCGTGCGGCTGGGTAGCAAATAATCCCCCTCTTAGGATAAGAGGGGTCAGGGGAGTTACGAACGAACAGTGCGGCAGGTAATCCCCCTCTTAAGGTAAGAGGGGTCAGGGGAGTTATGAACGACTGGCAAGAGAGGTGACAGCTATGGCAAAAAAAATCACGCTTCCGTTAAACGACGAAATCCTGAAAGACCTCAAAGCCGGGGACAATCTCCTGCTCACCGGGGTCATCTACGTTGGCCGCGATACTGCCCATAAGAGAATGGTTGAAGCTCTGGACCAGGGGAAGCCCCTGCCTTTCGATATCAAGGGAGCAACCATATACTACATGGGCCCCAGCCCGGCCCGGCCGGGGAGGGTAATCGGCTCGGCCGGCCCCACCACCAGCGGCAGGATGGATGCTTATGCCCCCCGCTTAATGGCCGAGGGACTGAAGGGGATGATTGGCAAGGGTTTGCGGTCCCAAGCAGTCAAAGATGCCATGGTCAAGCACAAAGCAGTTTATCTGGGGGCAATAGGGGGTGCCGGCGCCGTAATTTCCAGGAGCGTCAAGAAAGCAGAGGTGGTAGCCTACGAAGAACTTGGTGCTGAAGCCCTTCGCCGCCTGGAGGTGGAGGACTTCCCTGTCACGGTCGTAAACGACATCTACGGCGGCGACCTCTACGAAGAAGGCAAAGCCAAATACCAGGTCAGAGCTTCCTGAGTTAGACACAAAGCTCCTTTTTCCCGGTGCTACGTCAAAAGGCAGGCAATGGCACTAGGATTAACTGACCACATTTGGACTATTGGAGAGATAGCAAAACTCACAGACCAGAAGCAAAGGCAGAACCTTGTTCTAAGTCCTGGAACTTGCGTGCCGCACTTTCAAAGAAATATCCAGGTCGAGGGCATCGGCAACCTTGAAAAATGTGCTAAGTGTAGTGTTATAAGCACCATTTTCCAATCTAGATATGGCGGGTTGCTTTGTTCCAATAATCTCGGCGAGTTGTGCCTGGCTAATCTGTAATTGGTTTCTACGCTCTATTATGCTGCGTATAATGTTATACTTTGGCCTTAAGGCATCATATTCCTTGCGAATGCCGGGCCTTTTAAGTAATTCTGCCTCAAATTCTTCGTAATTCGTAGCCTTTTTATTTATCACTTAAGTACTCCCTACACATATTTCTGATGTATAGTACAGCATACTAAGTATATAACATATACGTTATATTGTCAAGACCTCGCTTTGTAATCATTCATTCTATCAACTGCCAGACATATATCATTTTGCGATATCTTATTCCTCTTTTTCTTAATGGCATGTAATAGGACAAACCTTCTTCCAGTATGTGCAAAGAAGTATATACGATATATATCCGAACTATGTTTAATTCTGAGCTCTCTAATGCCAGATGGTCCTATCTTGTCAACGTATGGCATGCCGAGTGTAATATTAAATTCTCTTAGTAGTTTAAGTACATGTATAATTTCCGCTATTGCACCATTAGATTGTCCCAAAATGAAATCTTTGACGGGCTCGTTGCCTCCGTTATCCATATAAAAGACAACGTGCCAATCCATGTCAGTTATTATACTGCGTTTCAAATTGACCCACTACCCAAATTCCTGTTCAGGATGAGGCCTTTCATCCCGTCCTTGCGGAAGCTCCGCTCAATATTCATTTGCCGTCACAGTCGTAGACGACATCTACGGCGGCGACCTCTACGAAGAAGGCAAAGCCAAATACCAGGTCAGAGCTTCCTGAGTTAGACACAAACCCTGCAACGCCGGTGAGGCTGCACACGTTGTCAGGTTGTCGCCCGGGAGCATCTGCTTGAAGCCGGAGGACATCACTCCTGCCTAAACTTTGTGAATTCCAGGGGCAACAACGCAGGACTCTCTAAAAGTGATTATCGAACTGCAGAGGTAAATAGCGGCTGCTTTTCCAAGTAAGCGAAATATCAGGTAACAATATGGCTGTTTGTTATGCGATAAAAAGCTTTTAACTTAGTCCTAAGTCCAGATGCTATGACCCAATAAGGTTTCCATATTGACATAAACTATGGAGAGGTCTAATATCTTGGCAGAGTCAATTCCTTCTCCTGATGAATAATCATGGTTTAATGAGACTATTATGGCCAAATATAATGTTCAGGAAATTGAAGTAGACAAGTTATTATTTGACGTCAAAAATCCTCGCCACGATATCCTAAGCGATCAGACCGAGACCCTGCACGAAATAATGCTTGACCAAAAGGGGAAACTTATAAAGCTCGCCAAAGACATAGTAGATTTTGGCGTAAATCCTTCGGAGTTATCCATTGTAACCCCTAGCAAAGATGAGAGTGATAAATTTGTTGTGACTGAAGGCAACAGGCGGCTTGCTGCCCTTAAATTATTATCTGACCCAGCTATGGCAGCTTTAGGTTATAATTCAAAAGACGTTAGTACATTTAAAGCTTATGGTGAAAAATACAATGATAGTCCAATAAAGAGTTTGGCTTGTGTTGTTTTTGGCCAACGCGATGAGGCTAACCATTGGATTGAATTAAGACACACCGGAGAAAATGAAGGCAGAGGTGTGGTTCCTTGGAGAGCTAAGGAAAAGGCTAGGTTTAGCGAACTGCTAGGCAAACCTTTTCCCGAATTTCAGGTGTTGGAATTTGTCAAGAGAAACGCCAATCTGAATAAAGAAGATTTGGAATACTTGAAGAAACCTAATATTACCAGCATCAAACGTCTTATAGGCGACCCTGATGTGAGAGAAGCCCTAGGAATAGATATAACCGATGGTTATGTTAATACAAATTTACCGCCTGGGGAAATAATAAATGGTCTTACAAAACTTGTGATGGATTTTGCCACACAAGGAAAATCTGTAGATGACATTCGCCATAAAGATGATAGGGCAAATTACCTATATGAATTTACTGAAGAAGATTTGCCGGATGGCAATGCTAAACCAGTTGAAACTTGGGAGCTGCGGTCACAGACTGGTCCTGTTAAACCACGCGTCCTTCCAAGTAAGGGAGTTTCAGGGGTGGCGCCAGGGAAGAAAAGCGTCCCCTTGTCTACCAGCAGACCAACGCTTATACCAGCCAGTTGTGTTTTGCGAATCAAAAATGCACCTCGTGTTAATAAGATTTATAGGGAATTACGAGGGCTTGAAGTTAAAGGTTTTGAAAACGCCTGCGCTATTACATTTCGCGTTTTTCTCGAACTAAGCGTTGAAAATTATGCTAAAGCAAAGAATATCAATTATCACGAGAATGATAGTTTGGCGAATAAGATTGGTAAAGTTGCCAAATACATGGAATCCAATAAGCTTATGTCCACGGATGAGCTTAAGCCTATCCGGGTTGCTTGTTCGACTCGAGATAATCTAGTCTCGATAAAAACATTACACGCTTATGTCCACAATCCCTATCTTTCTCCTAAAGCAGATGACCTTAAGCTGACATGGGACGACTTTGAGAAATTCTTTAAGGCTATATGGCCATAATTAGGCATCATGGGATATTCTACTCCTCTTAGGTACCCCGGAGGTAAAAGTAGGTTAGCTAACTTTATAAGGTTGGTTTTTGAAGAAAATAACCTCATAAACGGACATTATATAGAGCCATATGCAGGAGGGGCAGGTATTGCCTTTCATTTACTATTTAGCGGGCATGCGAGTCATATTCATATAAATGACCTGAGCAAGTCTATATATGCTTTTTGGCAGGTGGTATTAGAAGATACGGATAACATATGCCGCCTTATTAATGAGACTCCAGTTGACATAGATACTTGGTTTAGACAGAAGGAAGTCCAGGCGCATCCTGAACGACACTCAACATTAGAGCTTGGCTTTTCCACATTCTTTTTAAACAGGACGAATCACTCAGGTATTATCACTGGGGGTGTAATAGGGGGTCAAAATCAAGATGGCCCTTGGAAACTTGATGCGCGTTATAATAAGACTAACTTAATTTCTAGAATAGAGAAAATATCGAGGGTTAGCGACCATATTACCATATATAACCAAGATGCGGCGGAATTCATTAGCGAAGTAATTCCTACGCTTCCGTTACAATCACTTGTCTACTTAGACCCCCCATATTATGCTAAAGGTCGTGATTTATACGAAAACCATTACGTATCTGATGACCACTTGACAATCTCAAATCTAGTTGGTGATATAAACCAAAAATGGATTGTTTCATACGACGATACTCCAGAAACAAGAGAAATGTATCAAGGGTACGAGAATTTACTTTATCAGCTTAGTTACAGTGCGGCTGACCATTATAAAGGAGCCGAGATAATGTTTTTCAGTGATAACTTACTAATCCCCACTGTTGACAATCCTGCCCAGCTACAAAAAGCGCCAGCTTTTTACCGCTAGCGCCTATAAAATTCAATTGGAATTCCAAGGACACCATACCAATCAGGCCTACTACAAATCAGGCATTATGTCCCCGGGGTACTACAGAGCTAACCAATCCAAATCTGCTTATCAGAAAATTTAGCAAGCAAAAGGTCCGCCAGTTTTGTCCCGACATAATCAAAGTAATTTGGGGGCATGCTCCCGTAAGCACCAACAAAATCCCTGTGCAATGATAAGAAACGTCTCGCAATCGAGACGTGGAGGAGAGGGATGATATTAATCTTCTGTTCGTCATACCTCTCAATGCGGTCTCTGAACTGTTCGCCGAGAAGCTTCGCTGTCGTGTAAAGTTTTTGGGGAACCTCACCAGATGCAAACAGAGCGATCATAAACGCGGAGGCACCGAAAGTCAGGACTACACTGGGGTTATGCTTATCAAGCAACTCCTTGAGTCTCAGTCCCGAAAACTGTATTTGCTCGCCGAGACTCAGCATCGCATTACGAATGTACAGACGAGACATATCCAGCCTCAGCCTCCCCCGTCTGTACAGCCTGTCCTGCATGGGGTCTGCTACAGATGTCCATATGTTGTGCCGGGCAGGGTGCCTTGGGTCAAGCGGCGTGTCCAGCTTGTCTGCCCCTCTCTCAGGTGGCGAATCACCAATCAGCCAGATCGGGAATTCCGGGTCACCAGCGAAGTCCTTCATCAGTTCACCTCCTAGCAGATGACTATCGTATTAGAATTCCAGGGGCACTATACTAATTAGGCCCAGCACAAATTAGATATTGTTCGCACGCAGTGCCTTTGTCATCGGAGTTGCATTAAAGCTGGTAAGTGAAATAGGTGTTACATCCAGCTGGTGGCCCCTTCGATGACTTCAGTTTTACGTTTGCTAAATTCAGGAATTTATCGCCCCTCATCGCCTGGCACACATTTGCATGCCGGCCGCGAAGTGACATTTGGGAGTGAACGTCTCCTGCTCTCACTGTGACGGTCTTCTCACCACGGTTACGAGCAGGCACAACGTAGTGCCCTAGAACGAACCGACGAATTCCATCTGCGCTACTCTCCGTATCTTTCGACGATGTGAACGCAGACGGCGCATGAACCGGGGTTTTTCTATTTCTAGATTTCACTCTATCGGTCATCTGTCGGGACTCTTCGCATAGTTGCTCCATCCTTTGCAGTATTTGTTGGTATGTAGAGTAGTCCTTACCGAATAGCTCAGCTTCAGTCCTCGGCCTATACCCGGATTGCCACTTCTCAATCAATCTGATCTGCTTCTCTATTTGCTTGTCTGTAAAACCGCGAGCCTTTAATGAACACCGAGAGTTGGAATTCAGCATCCATTCATGATACCCATTTCGACCTTTCGAATCGTCACATTTCTGACAGGCCGGAACAACATTGTGGCGGACGAAGTCTCCACAATTTATTACAGGTACCAAGTGGTCCTTCCTGGGAGCATGCTTGGCACCGCAAAAAGCACAGCCGCCGAAGAATTTCAAAACATCCTCGTAGTCTTCAGTCGTAAAATTCTTTTCAAGCGCGTTCTCTAGAATGGAACGCCTTAACTGATACTTTGCATAGGCGATGCTGCCTGTCTGAGTTCTAACATTAGTCATCGCACACCTCCTTCGTAAAGAATTCCACAGGCACTATATCAGTCAGGCCTACCACAAATCAGGTATTATTCTCCATCAAGCAAGAAAAAAAGCCTGCAAGTCTATGGTTTCAAATGCGGTGAAATAGCTTTATGAAATGAAATCATTGCATCAATCAGACGATCCTGTAATTTTGGCCATTTATCTTCACTATCGCGGTAGCCACCAGCGTCATAGTATTTAGCAATTAGGCATGCCTTTTTGGTGTCAAGCCTTTCCCAAGAGAGATGATCCCCGAATATGGTTTCGATACTACTCTTCTCCTTGTAAAGTCTGTCGAATATTCTCTTATTTTCCTCTTTGTCATCGGTATCAATATAAAGCTCGATACCAGTTCTATGCTGTATGGCATAATAGTTATAGGATAGTCCGCTTTTTCCAGCCCCAGCACTCGCCCAGGTATTTCTTCCTGGTGAAATATTTGCATGAAGTTTCGTTCGTTTCTTTGCCTCATCAAGAAGCCGCGTCCACCATTTTTCTCGAAGTATATGCCTCTCAGAAAGTTCTTTCTTGGTTTCCCCAACTCTCCGGCTTTCGTCACTAGGTCCAGCTATCAAAGTCAGCAAGGGAGCTGGTTTTGAATCACCGATTTTGATTGCCTCTATTCTTAACAGGTAGAAGGCCGCCAAGTTTGACTCATTTATCCACGATACGGCTTTTATGTGTTCGGCTCGTGGGTCTGCGACTATCCATATTGCCACTTTTGCGTCGATATTTGAGAGGTATGTCAAGATTTTACCGAGATGGTCATGATCAGTCTTACCAAGTTGATTTTCAATGACAACAAAATTTCCATCACGATCTTCTGCAGTCAAATCTACACTGAAATCACCAACAGCTCTTTCTCTTTCGACATTTGCAAGTTTCAGATCAATGATGTCGCTGATTACATCGATATTCTTCTCTAACCAGGTTGTCAATCCTAAGGCTTCATGAGCCCATACTTCTCTTAATGGTACTCTAACTATTCTCTCAATATCTGCCATTACGACTCTTCAGAGAAGTTTTTCGCTGAGTCAATTATACTCTCACGATTCCCTTACAGACAATCGCAGTGGTTTCTTTAGGTAGAGTTCCGGGGGCACCATGCCAATCAGGCCTACTACAAATCAGGTATGATGTCTCCAGAATACTACTCGAGGTAATGCTTCATTCACTCATTTTGGGGTGACTCTTCAGATTTGCGATTATTTGAGCTAATGGGGTCCACAGCCCAAGTCAACCATTCGGGGAAGAAGTGACATTTTCCCCTTGTTCAAATAAAGAATTCATGCTAATTTCTGCTTGGAACTCGTGTGCTACCCTGACGAATTAAGTCCCGTGGGTGAGGTTTCTCAAAACGTGACTGCAAACCAAACACAGATTAAAAGGAAGTGCGGTGGCCAGAAAGGCAACCGGAATGCCCGCAAACATGGCTTCTATTCCGGTACCCTTAGCCCCGCCGAAACATCCCAACTGTGGAACATTACGAATCTGGAAGGAGTTGACCCTGAAATAGCGTTCATCCGCGTCAAGTTACAATCTTCCCTTCAGCACGACCCTGGTAACCGCCGCGTAATCAGAGAAGCCTCCAGATTACTCGTAAAATGGTATTCTGCAAATTACCGGTTGGACCCAGCCGACCGCAGCTACCTGAAAACTGTTGTCGAGAATCTTTTGGAAATTGCCTCCATGCATCAGTCCGCCAGCCTCCACGGCTTGCAAATATAAAGGGCAAACCGACGAAACGAATCGTACGTACTTTAACAACTGAATCTTCCGGAGGTAATCGCCCTACGTATGAAAAAGAGCTGTTGAACTCCAGGAAAAAACAGCCATTTTTGCAGAACGAATCATCCCGGCTTTCCTCATGCTCTCCCCCTCTATGATTAGCACCCCGGTGAAATTGGAAGCGCTTTGCCGGCCGATCATGTCTCAGGGACATCCTTTGCTATAATTAGTAACACTGGCGCCCGGCGCAGCTATAAATTGAAGATGGATGATCAGAACGGCGAGCTATTAAGGTTAACTCTGAAGGAACGGGATGCCGGGGCTGCGGTGCTGGGGCGAGCCTTCACGGAATACGAGTTGTTTCGGTACTATTTCCCCGACGAAACGGAGCGGCGTGCAGCAGCCGATACGTTCGCTTTCATCGCACTTTCTGTCTGTCTGAAATACGGCGAAGTCTACATGTCATCACAGAAGCTGGAGGGCGTGGCAGCCTGGCTGCCACCGGGGAAGTCGCCTTTTGGAGCCTGGCAAATTATACGCTCGGTCCCGCTCTCGATTCTTTACAGGTTTGGACGCCAGGGGGCAGGCCGAATGAGGTCTTACGGTAGATTCGTAGATAACCTGCACCGCAGGCTGGTTCCCTACCCTCACTGGTATCTGCAAATCATCGGAGTAGACCCGGCACACCAGGGACAAGGATTCTGCAGCCGGTTGCTGAGGCCGGTACTGGAACGTATCGACAGCGAGCGAATGCCGTGCTATCTGGAGACGAATGCCGTGAAGAACGTGGCTATCTACCGGCGGTTCGGATTCGAGGTTGTTTCAGAGGATAGGATGCCGGGCACGGAAGTGACGACCTTCGCCATGTTGCGAAAAGCCCCAACCGCGTGAAGTCTCACAATCCCAGCGACACCACCTCAATCAAACCTACCACAAATCAGGCATACTACAAACCACGCACTATGTCCCGAGAATACCTGTGTAGTCTGCTACCACAAGGACTTGACAGAATTGTGGCAGCTGTTATAATAATGGTGGAAATGGTGGGGAATGGTGCAAAATGGGTTTGACCCACATGGCAATTAATCAATGTGTGAAGGGAAATGCGATGGCAACTATAATAAAAGACCAGAATCTAGTAAGAGTGGGTAAGCCTGTTATGCCGGATTCCAGGAAGCGAGTGGTTTTGCCCAAAACGGTAGTGCAAGAAGGTATTACCTATTTCGTATATCATAATAGCCTTGGGCAGATAATACTAGACCCGCAGGCAAGCATACCTGCTTCTGAGTTATGGGTATTTGAAAATAAAGATATTCTAGCTTCAATTGATAGGGGCATGCGTGAGTCACTGAATGGGAAAACAATAAATCGTGGATCCTTTGCAAAGCACGTGAATGACGCACCGTGAGCTACGTTTTACGCTTGAAGCTGATAAGCAGCTAACAATCATTGAGAATGACCCATCCCTTAGGAGTGTACAGAAGCAAGTAAGGAAGACTCTAAGATATTTAGAAACGAATCTCCGCTCAAAGTCTCTACAGACCCACGAGTACGAATCACTGACCAGGCGATACGGCATTAGGGTTTTTGAGGCCTATGTTCAACAGAATACGCCGGGGGCTTATAGGGTGTTTTGGCATTACGGGCCAGATGAAACAACCAAAGACGGAAGGCGAATACCCGTTATCACTATCATTGCTATAACACCTCACCCTGATTAACTAATCTCCCACCTTGCCCTGGCAGCTTTCTTAGCCGTTTCGCTCCGTTGTTTTGTTATCATATAATCAACAGCGCTAGGGTGAGCAGCCCTGGCCCGACAGTCTCTCTTTAGAAGGGAGGCTGTTTTTTTGAACTGATTCCACTGCAGTGTTATACGCCTTCGCCGCAAGCCCCAGGGATACCATACCAATAAAGTCTCCTACAAATCGGACATTATTTCCCAGGGGGTATCCGCAGTTCCGAATGGAGTTAAGCCCATCATTTATCACCGGTGCTACTGGCGATAAGTCGTCTCACTCCTGCGTGCGACCTGCAAAATCAATACCAGGTTGTCGCTGTCATAAACATCATAAACCAACCGGTAATTGCCCACCCTGATGCGATGAGCCTTCTCTGCGTCTCTTATCTTCCTGACTCCCAGGGGGCGAGGTTCTTCGGCTAAGTTCCTGACGGCATTCCGCAATCGCTCAAAGTCCTGTACCCGAATCCGGCTCTTGAGCTTTTCCAGGTCCCGGTCGGCAGCCGGTGAAATCTCAACTCTATACACGCTTTGTCCCGGCGGGCCCTTTTCGAGGACTAATTGATTCTTCTAACTCATGCTCTGCTTCGGACCACGGGCGCCCACCTTTCTCTTTCCATTCGGTACGGGCTGAATCAATTACGGGCAACAACTCGGCATCTTCACGGCTCTCCAGCCATTCCCGCACGGCATCCGCTACGATGTTGCTTGCGGTTGTACGCCTTCTGATCGCCTCTATTTTCAGCTGAGTGTAAAGGTCTTCATCGTGAAATACTAAGGTTACCTTTCTTTTCATGTCACATACTTCCATCCATACGTATGGACATACTAACAATAACCCCGGGTAATGTCAAGATAAGAGTCGGCGTTCTAGGGGAGTTCGCGGTAGGTCTGCTGGAGGAGCAGGGCATCCTGCTCCAGATAAGGGACGCTCTCGCAAATGACTACTCCTTTTGTCTGCCGTTCCTTCAGGGCTTTGAGTAGGTGGGCATACTGAAGGTCTGATTCAGGGAGCATCAAATGCTTGATTTCGCCCTTCTTGCCGTAGGCAATCCCGGAGACATGGATGTGCATGTTATCTAAGCCCCGCCTGCCCAGTTTCTTTTCAACCTGGTCTAGCATACCGAGAAATTCTTGGTAGGAGTTAGCCTTTCCTGTCCGGGCATGCCAATGAGAAAAATCAAGGCAGGGGGCAACTCCTTCTATCTCGCTGCTAAGCTGAAGTAGTTCCTCTAAGGTACCAAATTGAGAGGGTTTTCCGGTAACTTCAGGGGAAATCGTTACCTTATTGTCTTCGTTCCTCAGGATGTTCACTATCTCCTCCAGATGCCTTTTGACCACGGTGTAGGTCTCTGCGGGGGTACTTTTGAGATAAAAAGCGGCATGGAAGGTGATACTTCTGGCGCTGAAAAGAGCGGCAATGCGAGCAGTTTGCAGTATCCTTTCTTTGCTCATATGTACTTTTTCCGGCTCAACGGCATTTAGGTTTATAAAGTAAGGTCCGTGAGCAGTGAGCACTACCTTCTTTCTTGCTGCTAATTCTCCCACCGACACAGCAACTTTGGGGCTCATCTTTACCCCCTGGACAAATTCTACCTCCATGCAGCCGAGGCCGAGCTCAGCAATACGTTCAATGCCAGCCTCTGTGGAACGGAGTTTAGCACTGACAGGAACACCGGCTGTTCCGAAGAGGAGCTCGCCTGTTTCGTTTGGATTCATGGCTTCCCTTGTCTATTGTAATGCTTGGTCTACGAGTTTTCTATAGGCAGCCAGCAATTCTTTGGTTAGCTGACCGGGTTTGCCTGTGCCGATAGGCTTACCCTCAAACCAGGTTAAGGGCATAAGCTCCAGTATGGAATTGGTGATAAAGGCTTCTTCAGCCTCGATTAGCTCGTTTAACTCCACCCATCTTTCCGTGGCCTTGATATTTGAAGTCCGGGCTATTTCCAAGACTGCGTCCCTGGTGATTCCAGGCAGTACGCCACTTTCCAGCGAGGGCGTGATGAGCTCTCCATTATTCATCAGGAAAATATTGGTGGTGCTGCCTTCGGCCAAGTAGCCCTGTTCATTGAGCAAGATTGCTTCATCGCATCCTGCAGCTCTGGCTGCCATCCGGGCGAGGATATTCTCTATATAGCAGGTAGACTTTAGCCGGGATAAAGGCGACTGGCTATTGCGGTGCACGGAGGATAGGGCTGCTTTAAAACCTGATTCATATTTTTCTGGTGGTAAGGGAACAAGGTTTCGGGCAGTGATTAAGACGGTAGGGCTGGAGCATGTGCCGGGGTCAGGCGTCATGTCGCCTTCTCCAGCCGAAACGGTGAGTCTCAGGCGGGCGTCCTTGAGCTTATTAACTTCCAGAGTTGCCGTACAGGCGGTTTCCAGAGATTGCTTCCCCTCCACTACGTGCAGGATGCTATGTGTCAGGCCGAGGCTCTGGGCAGAGCGGCGAAGGCGGGCGAGGTGACGGTCGAGGCGAAAGATATGCCCCTGGTAAGCCCGCATGGTCTCGAATAACCCGTATCCGTAAAGGAAGCCATGGTCGAATGAAGATAGCTTAGCCTTTGAGCGGGAGATAAGTTGGCCGTTGAGATAAATAATTTCTGCCATGATTTCAACCCTGCTCGTCATTGCGAGGCACTCAAGTACCGAAGCAATCCCCAAGAATACCCTGCCACTGAGATTGCTTCACTTCGTTCGCAATGACAGGTGGCGGCGATAATAGTAGATAAGGGCTCACAATGACTTTGCTTCACGTTGGTTAAATACTACTTTCGTCCCAAACTGGTCGGGTAAAACGAAGAAAGTTGGTCAAAATATCGTGTCCTACTTCGGTGAGGATGGATTCGGGGTGAAACTGAACTCCCTCCACTACATAATCTCGGTGTCTCACTCCCATTATTGTCCCTTCAGGGGTTTTGGCAGTGACTTCGAGGCAGGATGGAAGCCCCTCTGTTTCGATAATTAAGGAATGGTAGCGTGTTGCTGGGAAAGGATTGGGTAAGCCCTGATAGATAGTTTTGCCATCGTGGTGGATAATGGAGGTCTTGCCGTGGACTGGCAAGGTCTGACCAATTTTGCCCCCATAGATGTAGCCAATGCATTGATGTCCCAAACATACCCCCAGTATGGGGATTTTCCCACCGAAATGTCTCACTGTCTCGTTAGACATGCCTGCTTCTAAAGGTGTACAGGGCCCCGGGGAGATAATAATATGGCTGGGGGCTAGCTCTTCGATTTGAGCTAAAGTTATCTGGTCATTACGATAGACCACTGGTTGCCAGCCCAGTTCCCCCAGGTATTGGGCCAGGTTGTAAACAAAGGAATCATAGTTATCTATTATCAGTACCATTTTTAAGCTTGTTGTCAGGATAGAATAGTCATGCTCCTCCCATTGCGGTGAATTTCTTAGCACTAAATTATGTCTCCACCTGACCGTCATTGACAAATTTGTCTTTGGCGTTTATCCTATTCATCGTTGTCTCCTTACAAGCACTAGTCTGCCGTGTGGGCACAGGCCTTTTTGGTGCAGATGTCATTTACTGTATCATAGCTGAAAAGGGACATCTTGGCTAGGGCTTCAAAGACTATGTGATTCTTTATGTGTTATCTGGATTTAAGAAAGGAGAAGCAGAATCAGAAATAAGGATAAAATCTGCCGGAGAAGCAACAGGGATTGCCCATTCTGTTGAAGGAGAAAGTCATGGAAAAGGTCATCATTTTCGACACTACTTTACGGGATGGTGAGCAAGCCGCGGGAGCGAGCTTGAACCTCCAGGAGAAACTGGGGATAGCCAGGCAACTGGATAGACTTGGCGTTGATGTTATTGAACCTGGTTTTCCTGCCAGCTCAGTTGGAGAGTTTGAGGCTGTCCGCCTTATTGCCCAGGAGCTTAAGCGTCCCACAATTTGCGCTCTGACCCTTGCCAATATTGAAGCCGTAGACAGGGCCTGGGAGGCGGTTAAGGAAGCCGGGCATCCCCGGATTCATGTTTTTCTTTCAGCTTCAGACATTCACCTAGCTCACCAGCTTAAGAAGAGTCGGGATGAGGTTCTAAAGATGTCTCAGGAAATGGTGGCTCGAGCTAAGAGTTATTTAGACGACGTTGAGTTCTCACCGATGGATGCCAGTCGTGCTGATCCTGCTTACATCTACCAGATTCTGGAGGCAGTGATCAACGCTGGAGCAACCACGGTTAACATCCCCGATACTGTGGGCTATGCTACCCCTCAGGAATTTGGCAGTTTAATCCGGGGTATACTGGACAACGTGCCTAACATCGACAAGGCTGTGGTCAGCGTGCATTGTCATGATGACCTGGGGTTGGCTGTGGCTAATAGTCTCGAAGCAATAAGGGTAGGTGCGCGACAGGTTGAATGTACTGTTAACGGCATCGGTGAACGAGCTGGCAACGCTTCTCTAGAGGAAATTGTCATGGCTTTAAAAACTCGCCAGGATTTCTTCAATCTAACCACCAGTATTGATACGACTCAAATTTACCGGGCAAGTCGTTTAGTTAGCGAGCTTACTGGTTTTTCCATCCAGCCTAACAAAGCTATCATTGGGGCAAACGCTTTCCGCCATCAGTCAGGTATCCATCAAGATGGCGTGCTCAAAAAGCCTATCACTTACGAAATTATGGACCCTAAATCGGTGGGTATACCCTCGAGTACCTTGGTATTGAGTAAGGTGAGTGGTAGACATGCCTTCAAGGAGAGACTATCCGAGCTTGGCTACACTTTAAGCGAAGAAGACTTAAACCGCGCCTTTCAGGGCTTCAAAGAGTTAGCAGATAAGAAAAAGGAAATCACAGACCGAGATATTGAATCTCTGATAGCCGAGGAACTGCGCACTGTTACCGAAGTGTACCATCTTGACCATGTTGAAGTTTCCTGCGGTGACCATAGTATGCCTACGGCCACAGTTAGGCTCATCGGTCCAGACGGGCAGAGTTTGGCTGATGCTGCTTTGGGCACAGGTCCTGTGGATGCCGTATATAAAGCTATCAACCGCATAGTTGGGATACCTAATAAACTCACGGAGTTCACCGTTAAATCGGTTACCGAGGGGATTGATGCCATCGGGGAGGTTTTGATACGTATAGAGAGTAAGGGTGTAACCTATACCGGGCGTGGTGCTGCCACTGATGTTATTGTTGCCAGTGCCAAGGCATACATGAATGCCCTGAATCGTCTGTTGGCGGCAAAAAAGGGGGGTAAGTAATATCGAAGGCAAAAATTAAGCTCTCTGAGATCTTCTGAACACGGAGGTGATGAATTTGAGTCCCTCGCTAGAAATGATACTGAGGTTTTTATTGGCTGTTGCCTTGGGGGCAGGCATTGGTTATCAGCGGGAGCGGGCAGGCAAAGCAGCGGGAGTGCGCACGCATATATTAGTTAGCTCCGGAGCAGCCCTTTTCACCTTGGTATCTATATACGGGTTTAGTGGTGCAGTGGTTGACATCTCTCGAGTTGCCGCTGGAGTGGTAGTTGGAATTGGTTTCATCGGTGCTGGCGTTATTCTCCGTGGCCAGCGTGAAGAAGAGGTAGCAGGACTAACCACCGCAGCCACCATCTGGATAACTGCCGCCATAGGCCTAGCTGCCGGGGCAGGAATGTATTTGGTCTCTGTTATAGTAACTGCGATTATCATAGGTGTTTTGCTGCTCCCCAAGATTCGTGGTTAAGAAGGTCATTGTGAGCAGAGCGAAGCAATCTCAATGAGAACGCTGGTTTAAGAATTTTAACGACGCTCCTGGCGAAGGGGCATTTGTCATGCTCAAAATTTTGCACACCGCCGATATTCACCTAGGGGCGAAGTTCCCGGGTCTGGGAAATAAGAGCGACTCCCAGCGGGAGCAATTGA
>Ga0315541_1002475_pt1 | contig 15463 bp, 11 predicted proteins | sample SalMarSW160190MG_FD_203095 | JGI IMG/M metagenome (GOLD analysis project Ga0315541, IMG submission 203095) | Salt marsh sediment microbial communities from the Plum Island Ecosystem LTER, Massachusetts, United States - Salt Marsh Sediment SW1601-190 ...
GCTGCGGCAGCGGCTGCGGCCGATGGGATGCTTCCACGACCAAGCCGCCATCGAGCGAGCTGTCTTTGGCCAGCTCGCTCGATGGCACCTGCTGCCGGAACTTACACAAGACTCTTGACGCTATCGGCCCAATGGTTTGTCTTGACAAACCGGCGATTGCGAATATAATGTTCTCCGCTCGCTGCGTCGTCACTAAGCTCAGGCGCTTCTCCAACTTGCGGAACGGGCGATTCCGGTTCTTCGGCCGGGGCGTCCAAACAAAAGGAGGTACACCATGTGTAGGCTCTCTGCTGCTTGGTTTGTGCTCGCGCTGTTCGTGGCATGTCAGGTGACTTCGGCCGGGACGATGCCGCTGCTGGAGACCTATGACGACGACCCCATCGGGAACGCCGCCCCCGTGACACAAGGCGAAACGTGGACCGAGCTGCACGACGATGACTGGTCCGTCGAGCCGGACGGCGCCGGCCATGACTACCGCGGCTCGCTCAGCGTCGCCAGCGGCGTCGTCTGGAACCACGCCCGTCCTGGGGAAATCCCCGGCATGTTGGGCGCCGACTTCACGGCTTGCGTCGACTTCGAGATCCAGGAACTCAACGCCGAGACGACCGACGGGAGCATGAGCATTGGTCTGAACTGTCTGCACACCCCCTTCCCCGTGAGCTCGTATCGGGCCATGTACTACCCCGTGGCCACGAGTGGCTCCGCGGACAGGCACGAGCGGCTTGTTCTCATGGATACCGGAAACTTCACCAGCATGGTCATTTCGGCCGGAAGCCTGCCCGCCGTCACCGACGGGTCGTTGACCTACACGCTGTCGGTCACCGGCCGTTACGCGACGCCCGGGAACCCCGACAGCACGCTGACGCTGGACGCGGTCCTGAGCAACGGCACCTCGGCGGTCGTGGCCACTCTGGTCGATCCAGCGCCTATCTCGCATACCGGACGTGTCGGCTTCACCATTGCCGGCTCCGCCTGGGACAACGTCGCCGGCTCCATGAAGGTCGACCACGACAACCTGTCGGTCCAGGCGGCCGGGCCCGACGTCAAGCGGCTCATCTGGGGCATCAAGAGCGACGGCGACGACAAGGACCCGCCGTCGGGCCCGGCCTCGATGCCGCCGGCGCGGCTGTTCTACTTCGACGATTCGGGGGCCAACCCGGCCCAGGACGTCGGAGTCGTGTCCCTCCGGAGCCAGCAGAACATCGACGTCGACGCCCTGGCGGTCACGCCGGCCGGGTGGCTGTACGCCTTCGAGCTATTCCACGGAACCGAGCCCAGCTCGCCGGTGAACGCCTCGCGGCTGGTCCGTCTGGACCCCGCCACGGCCGTCGCCACGCCCATCGGCGGCACCCACGAGAGGGAGATGCGCGGCGCGGGCATGACCATCGAAGGCACCCTGTGGGCCCTGGACGCCATGAACGACGAGGTGGTCAAGGTCAATCCGGCCACCGGCGGCGTCGGCGGCGCCTTGGCGCTCACCCTCGAGGGCAACCCCTACGACCTCAGCGACCGCTGCGACCTGGCGTTCGACGCTGACGGCACCGCCTGGGTCGTCGACCGGGCCGAGGTGGTGATCGGCGGCTCCCCGTTCATGGTGCCGGCCTTCTACACGGTGGACCTCGACACCGGCGAGATGACGAAGATGGGCGTCGACGATTACACCGGTCCGGAACCTCCCGACGGCAATCCCATCCTTCAGTACGTGGGCTGCGCCTTCTCGCCGAATGCTGCGACCGATCCGACGAAGCTGTTCAGCCTGGACATCTCCTCCGACGAGGACGTGTTCTACAACGACGTGGACGGCGGCTTCGCCCGGCTCGGCGCGGGGCCCACGAGCATCCTGATGACCTACTTCGACTCCGGCCGCGGCGACCTTGGGGCCGCTGCCATCCCCGAGCCGATGACGATGGTCCTGCTGGGCCTCGGCGCGTTGGCGCTGATTCGTCGGCGCCGGTAGAGCCCGCTGAAGCCGGCAACGTAGAGCAAGCAGTAATCTGAAAGCCGTTTGTCTCTGAGTCCTCGGGCCGCCGGCTCGGCGTCGGGGAGCAGGCGGAATGCAACTCGATGACGTCTACGGCCTCGTCGCCTGGAATGTCGCGCTTCTCATAACCGGCGGGGCGAGCGGTTCCCGCCGTGGGGGGTGCGCGACAGCTTGCCCGGCCGGCCAGCCGCGCGGGAAAAATCCGCCCCTTCCCCCTTCCCTCCGCGCCGCTGACCCCTATAACGGCCGGTGCAGCCGCCCCGACAAGGCAAGGAGAGACAGCCATGGCGCCGATCGACATCGGCAACGGCCGAGAGTCGCTGGTGGACGACTTCCTGATCGACTCGATGCGGAACAGCCGCCTGCGGCTCGCCCGCCCGGAAAGGCGCGCTGGGCGGCAGCATCGTCACTGCGGAACTGCCGTAAGGAAAGTGGAGATAGCAGATGGCTAAAGCGAGTCACTCCCCCGGCCCCTTCGCCCGGTACCGGAACGGCTACTGCGAACAGGCGCGGGGCGTCATCGAGAAAGGCCACGTGGTCACCATAACGAGCGCGCATTTCGCCCAGGAGAATCTGACCGCCCCCCGCGGGACGGCGGAGGATCGACGCCGAGCGTTCGTCTGCCTGGACACCCTCATCGACGCCCAGATCGGTCGGCGCGCAATCGCCAAGCCCCTGAACGTCGCAGGCCTGGACGGGCGCGGCACGTGGTCCATGGCCGTGGACGACACCACCGGCAGCGGGCCGTGCTTCAACCTGGAGGACTTCATCGGCTCGGAGATCATCCAGATTTTCCTGGAGGACCGGGTCAAGGACCACGGCGACTGGCCGGATGGTCTTCAGGACCGTCTCAAAGTGTGCCTGGCCAACGCCGTTCGCTGCGGCGAAAGGCGCAGTGTGCGGCTCAGCTACACCAATCCGGTGGCGATGGGCATCGAGTGTTCGGCCTTGGCCGGAGAGCTGCTGGGGATCGGCGAGTTCCTCGCCTACGCCCGCCGGCGGCTGGCGGCGTGGCGGAAGTTCACCGAGCGCGCCGGAACCTTCGAGGAGTTCAACTCCTCCTGCTACGGCGGGGTCACGCTGCCGCACATCGCCTACCTGGCCGAGTGGGCGCAGGATAAGGACATCCGCGCCAAGGCCCTGTACATGGAACGGCTCTACTTCGACCACGTCTGCGATTTCTACCACGGCGGCACCGGCGAGCTGTCCATGCCGCAGGCGCGGGCGTACGCCGACCGGCTGGCCGGCACGCAGCTCCATGACTACCTCACCCACGTGCTGGTCGATCGCGGATTGGCAGCCGAAGCGCGGGCGGCCGGCCTGGGTCCGCCGCCGGCGCGGCGGCGACTGGGGCGGCAATACTATTGCCACGCCACAGCCAGGCAGATCCAGCGTCTCTTCCGAGGGTTTCGCCGGCCGCGGGAGACGCGCGTCTTCTGCGAGTGGATCGGGCGCGATCACGTAGGCCCCCTTCGGCAGGCGCCTCCGGCCTCGAGGGGTCCGCACACCCGCCGACGGGAACTGGTCAACTGGCGGACGGAGGAATTCTGCCTCGGCTCGGTCAATGAGATCGATTGCTGGGAGCAGCGGCGTGCGGCCGGGGGATTCATCCGCACGCCCGCCGGCTCCGCCATGATTTCCTGGAAGCCGATCATCCGCGTTGCCGGTTGCGACGAGGATGAGCAGCAGCATCGCTGGCCGACGCTGATGTATTTCAACTTCTGCTCCGGGCAGGACCGCGGGACGCTGCTGGCGGGCGTCAGCCCGGTTCCGATCGACGGTGGATGGCTGTGCGGGTCGCACTGGCGGCAGAGGGTCCGCGGGAAAGTCCCGGACGTGTCGGTGGACTTGGGGTTCGACATCGACGGCCTGGGCCGGGGCGTGCGTCCGCCCCCGCTGGAGATCGGACGGACGTGGCAGCTCGACGTCGGGCAGAGCACCGTCAGCCTGCTGCTCATGGGCGGGCACAGCGACGCCACGGAGGCTGAGCCGCGCGTTGCCAGGACGCCGAACGGGTGGAGAATCTCGCTGCTGCGGCCGGAGGATTTCGAGCTGGACTGGGCCCGCCCGCCGGAGGTTGGCCTGGCGTTCGTGCTGGACGTCTCGCCGAGGGGGAAAGCGCCGGCGTTTCGCGACGCCGCCTGGCGCCTGTCCGGGACGAGCCTGACCTGCCGGGCGACCGTCGGGCGGCGGCGCCTGAGCTTGCGATACGATCCTCCCGGGATCGACCGGCTGACCAAGCAGGCGAGATTCTTTGACGTGCGAGAGGCATGACGCCAGATCGCATGAGTGGCGGCCTGAACGTGTTGGGTGGTATATCGCCAGATCAGATCCGTCGGATCGTCCGGGAAGCCGGAAGCAGACGGTCCGGCCGGCCGGGACCGGGCTGTACCATTCGCAACCATTCGCAACCAATGAGTACCATTCGATACCGTTCTGTACCATTCGATACCATTGAGTACCATTGAGTACCATTGAGTACGGTTTGAAAATCCCGAAGTGCTTGGGCCGCAATGCCTTGTGGATTTGAACGTCCGATAACTGCGGTTGTTTGTCGACGTTCTTTCCCATCTTGCCCATTCTGCCCAAACGGCCGGGGGCTTTGTTTGGCAGTTTTTGCCTTTCCCGTCCCGCCTTCGCAGCCGATGCGGCTGCTTCGGCGGGCTACGGCTCCCGGTTCCGTGTTCCGGTCTTCCGGTCTCCTGACTACCGCCTACTGGCTCCTGGCTACTGTCTCACGCTGCACGCGCAGCGCGCCCTCCACCCTCTCCCCGCGCGTTCACGTATGCGCGCGCAAACGCTTTCCCAAAACCGGATCCCGGCCGGGAAGCCCCTCCGGCCGCGAGAGATAAAAATCTCAGAAAACCCCCCTCCCCCCGGCCGGAACGTTCACATCCGCGCGCGCAAACGCTTTCGCATCCCGGCGCGGAGCGCGTCCCGGCCGAACTGCCATGAGAAAAGGCGCTACAGCGCTGAAGCCAATGGAGATTGCAGATGGGTGAATTGTATTATCCTCCCCCCGGGCCCTTCGCCCGGTACCGCAGCGGCTACTGCGAACAGGCGCGGGCGAAAAGCGAGTAGGGCGGGGCTACTGCCCCGCGGAAGCTTTCTCGAAGGGCTGGCTCGCGGGGCGGCGGGGCGGTAGCCCCGCCCTACATTTCGGTTATGGTTCGCGTTGTTCGCGGCTTGATGGTTCACTTGGCGGGGCGGTAGCCCCGCCCTACATTTCGGTTGTCGTTCGCGTGGTTCACGCCTTGATGGTTCATTTGGCGGGGCGGTAGCCCCGCCCTACATTTCGGTTGTGGTTCGCGTGGTTCGCGGCTTGATGGTTCATTTGCCGGGGCCGTAGCCCCGCCCTACATTTCGGTTGTGGTTCGCGTGGTTCGCGGCTTGATGGTTCACTTGGCGGGGCGGTAGCCCCGCCCTACATTTCGGTTGTCGTTCGCGTTGTCCGGCCTTCGCAGCCGAAGCGTCTGGGCTTCCGGCTCCGCTGAAGCTACGCCGGACAAGTCGGCGGAGTAGGCTTCGCGGCTTCACAGCCGTAGGGTGCGTGCTTGCACGCACGCAAATTGTTTTCTCACCGGGGACCGGTGCGCGATATGTCATTCCATGACGCGTGGCTGCAAGCAGCCACCCTACCGACTTGAGGGTGCGAGGGTGAACCCGCGCGGGGACGAAAGAAAAGGTGGGTCGCCGCGGCGAGCCGCCCTACAGCCATCCTGCATGCAGCAGCACACCAGCCCACCCCCCTCCCGCGCGCGTGCGTCGCTCGGAAATCGCCGCGAGTTTTTACCGTCTCTCATGCGCCCCGATGTCCGCCAGCGGCCCCGCCGGGCGGGCGTGCCCGGTGATGTCCCGCGGCGCCTCCGACAGCGGCGGAGCCTTGTCGAGCGCCTCGGCCGCCGCCTCCGTCAAGAACAGCCGCCCCGACGACGGGTCCACGAACCAGTCCGGCCGGATGCGCCCGCCCACGAGGTTGTCGGCCAGGATCACCTTCCCCCGAGCACGGTTGCGAATCTGCCCGCGAATGATGTTGTTTCGCAGCTCCAGCCCCCCGGTCGGGATGTTCGGGCGGTCGTAGATGTCGATCGCCCGCGCCTCGGCGGAGTCCGCATACAGGGTGTTGTGCACGAACTTCACGTCCCGCGTGTAGCCCAGCTCCACCGCCCGCCAACTGCTGGCGTGGTAGATGAAGTTGTTGCGGACGATGCCGCCGCTGACGTGGTAGAGGCCCTCGGGGTTATGCCCGTTGCCCAGGCAGATGGCCGCCCCGCAATTGACGATCACGTTTCGCTCGATCAGCGGGTCGAGAGAGCCGATCCACATGAAGATGGCCCCGCGCCCCCCGCCGGTGGCCCCGCGGATGTTCTCAAAGCGGCAGTCGCGGATGATCCAGTCCTTGGTCTTCATGCAGTCGATCCCCCCGATGTAGTTGTCCGCGTCCACCGGGTGCCCCGGGCGGCGCTGCCGCTTCTGCGTCTGCCGGCAGCGCAGGTTCTCGATCAGGACGCCCTCGGAGTAGTCCCTGCTGTAGACGCTCTTGATGTGGCGCGTGCCGCAGTCCTGGATGTGCAGATTGCTGAGCACCAGGCGGTCCGGCAGCACCCGCGCCGGCTCCCGTCCGGAGAGCACCACCCCGTATTGCCAGAAGTCGCGGATGGTGAAGTCGCGCAGCTCGATGCCGTCGGCGGCCGTCCAGAAACAGCTTTGCACGCCGCTGGAATCGTTCATGCCGTTGCCGTGCAGGACGACCTGCTCGGGCTTGCCTCTCCGGCCGCGGACGACGACGTCGGCCTTCGTTAGGTACAGCCGCCTGGTGACGTGGTATTCGCCGGGGGCCATGACGATGCGATCTCCGGGCGAGCAGCCCTCAATGGCCCCGTGCAACTGCTCAAAGGTGGAGACGCGCCAAGTCCTGCCGCAGCCGGCAAAAAGTAGAACGCACGAAAACACCATGAACCAGGGCAAAACACGCAACATTGGCCGCTCCCTTGCCAAATCCTGCCCGCCCGTAAAGCGATCCGCGCCAAGCTGAAGTTTAGAGTCAACGGGCCGGCCGCGTCAACCGGAGCCGCGAATCGCAACCGGCTCGCAGATCACTTCGCGCGGATGTCATAGGCGAACAGTTTGTCCGCGTGGCGGACGTACAGCCGGCCGTCACAAACGACCGCTGGCCTCTACTTGCTGATTCGGATCATGTCCATCTTGGTAAGTGTAGCGCGGCGCCGGGAGCCGGGGGCATTGACCAGGTGCCACGCCGTGTACTGTTCGGCATAGAGCTTGCTCGAAGACATGCCGTCAACGGGCACGACCACGTCGAAGCCGCGTATCGCGGCCGCCGTGGCCGTATGGAGGACCGCGCCTTCCGCGGCCGTGCCCACAATGAGCACAGTCTTCACGCCCTTTTTCTTCAGGAATGCCGCCAGGTCGGTGCCGTGGAACTTGTCCACGCTCGCCTTGACGATGTGTTCGGTTTCCCGCGGCGTCACCTCCTTCAGAATGGTCTGCGGCTCCGCCCCGCTCGTCAGGCTGTAGGCGACCGGCATTCCCGCCGCCCGCGCCTTGGCCAGGAGGGCGGCGATGCGGGGCACCGAGGCCACCGCCCGCGGACGGCGCTCCACGTTCGTCGTTCGCTGCTCGATGTCCAGGATCAGCAGCGCCGTGGTCTTGGGCGCCAGCTCAACGGCTTTCAACTGCGGCGGGGGCGGTGCTTTGACCTTGTCCCACACGTCCAGCACTGACGGCGGGGCGATACTGTCCGACGACAGCGCCATGGAGGTCATCGCGCCCGCCGCCAGCAGCACGCCGAGGCCGGCTTGCCATGGGCCGCCGGGGACGGCGAGCCCTGCTATCCATCCGCCCATGCTCATGCTTGTGCTCCTCAATCAGCAGCCTTGACCCGCGACATCGGCCGGTACAGCCGCCAGGTCACGCACGTCCCAGGTGTCGCTCTGCCCGCGACGGCCGCGGGCGATCAGAGCAGATTCTCTCTTGATCCGGGGCCGATGACAAGCAGCGTTCGGCCGTTCGCTCCGCACCGGCGCCCGGGTCACCGGCGAGCGGGGGCCACGTCCTTTTCAGCCACCAGGATGACACGGGCCGTGACGTTGGCGCCGGCCGCGGGCGTGCCCGCCAGAATGGCCCGTCGCACGCACAATCGTTGGGACAGTTACGATTGTCGGGAACGCTTGCATCCGCCCCGGCAATCTGATAGACTCCTATGTCCCTTATGAGCCAAGCTCGCACAAACGGCCTGACGGTCTTCGGCTGGCTCTTCTCGAGCCTGCTTCGAACGCTGCGCGCCGTCAACTGGCCTCGGCCGACGGCTTAGCCGTCTGGCGCCCTCCGTGCCACCAGATCCCCCGGACGCCGCCGGGACACCCGGAATATCCCATGCAGCGAACGAACATCCGCAACGTAGCCATCATCGCCCACGTGGACCACGGCAAGACCACCCTGGTCGACCAGTTGCTCCGCCAGAGCGGCCAGTTCCGCCAGAGCGAGCTGGTGGGCGAGTGCATCCTCGACTCCCACCCGCTCGAGCGGGAACGCGGGATCACCATCCTCTCGAAAAACTGTGCGATCGACTACACCGACCGATCCGGCTCGCGCTACCACATCAACATCGTCGACACCCCCGGGCACGCGGACTTCTCCGGGGAGGTCGAGCGGGTGCTGAAGATGGCCGACGGGGTGCTGCTGCTGGTCGACGCCGTCGAGGGCGTCATGCCGCAAACCCGCTATGTCCTGTCCAAGGCCCTGAGCGCGGCTCTGGCGCCGCTGGTGGTTATCAACAAGATGGACCGCCGCGACGCCCGCCCCGACAAGGTTCACGAAGAGATCTTTGACCTGTTTGTCGAACTGGGCGCGGAGAACCGCGCCATGGACTTCCCCGTTCTCTACGCCTCGGGCAAGGCTGGCTGGGCCACGGCCGACCTGGACGCCGCCCGGGCCGGCGCCGTCGGTGACATCCATGAGCTGTTCGACGCGATCATCGCCCACGTGCCCGTGCCCGATCTGGACGGCGGCGCGCCCCTGCAAGCGCTGATCACCACCCTCGACTACAGCGACTACGTCGGGCGGATCGGCATCGGGCGGGTCTTCGCCGGAACGCTGGAGTCGCCCAGGAACGTGGCCGTCATCGACCGCGCGGGCAACCAGAGCATCCGACACATCGGCCAGCTATTCCGCTTCAAAGGGCTCGGGCGCGTCGAGGTCGACCGCGTCGACGTGGGCGACCTTTTCGCGGTCGTCGGGCTTCAACAGGTCGACATCGGCGATACGCTGGCCGACCCGGACAACCCCGTTGCCCTGCCGGCCGTCGCCATCGACGAGCCGACCCTGCGCATGACGTTCCGTTTCAACGACTCGCCCTTCGTCGGGCGAGACGGCAGGTACGTCACCGGCCGCCAGATCGGCCAGCGGCTCGACAAAGAGCTTCAGTCCAACGTCGCTCTTCGGGTCGAGGACGGCGGAGACCAGTTCATTGTCTGGGGACGCGGGCTGCTGCACTTGGGCATCCTGCTGGAGAACATGCGTCGCGAAGGCTACGAGCTGGCCGTCGGCAAGCCGGAGGTGGTCTTTCACACCGGCGAGCACGGCCAGCGGCTCGAACCGATCGAACGCCTCGTGATCGACGTGCCCAACAACGCCATCGGGGCCGTCATGCAACTGGTCGGCGACCGCCGCGCCGAGATGGTCCAGATGAACTCCGGCGGAATCCGAACGCAACTGGAGTTCACCATCCCCGCACGCGGGTTGATCGACTTGCGCAGCCGCATGCTGACCGCGATGGCCGGCGAGGTGGTCATGCACCACCGCTTTGAGTCCTACGGGCCGTATCGCGGCAAGATCGCCGATCGCGCCAACGGCGTGATGATCGCCACGGAGCCAGGCGAGGTCACCGCCTACGCCCTGGACCAGCTCGCCGACCGCGGCGTCATGTTCGTCCAGCCGGGCGAAGAGGTCTATGAAGGGCAGGTCGTCGGCGAGCACTGCAAGGACAACGATATTCCCGTAAACGTCGTGCGGCGGAAGACGCTCACGAACGTCCGCTCGTCGACGAAGGACTCGACCGTTACGCTCAAGTCCCCCCGGCGCATCACGCTGGAAAGTGCCCTGGAGTACATCAAGCTGGACGAGCTGGTCGAGGTGACCCCCCACCACATCCGCCTGCGGAAGGTGCATCTGAAGGAGAACGACCGCAGGCGCGCCGCCCGCCGCGCCGCCCGCCGGGCCGCCCCCCGGGCGTGACAGCGGCGAGCAGAGCAAAGCGGACAGGGCACTCTTGTGATTCCCAACGTTTGAAACACTTCCTACTCGGGGAATCAAACGGGGCTCGGAATCTGCCGCACTGCCGTGACCAAGGCGGCTGGAAACGTGAATGTTTCGCCCACGGTCGCGCCGCCTCCCGAAGTCGACACTGCCAGCTCACGGGCGGCCTCGGCCGGGGCCGTTCGCCTGATTCTAGGCAAAGAAGCCCCATAAATAACCCGATAAACCCGGAGCACAGGTGCAGGTGCGAGGGATTCGCGCGCCGTAAATTGACACGACGGAAGAGAACGAAAGGTCCCGCGATGGACAAGAGAAACCCACGACCCCCGGCCGGCGTTTTCCTCTCCCTGCTGACGTCCATTGGCCTGGTGGCGCTGTTCTTCATGCCCTGGCTGAAGGTTTCATGCAACCCCCAGGGCGCGGCAGAGGCAGCGGGGTTTGGCGGCATGCAGGACGTGCCGGAGGAATTCACCAAACGTACCGTTCTGGCCCATGCCAGCGGCTGGGACCTGGCCCGCGGCAAACTGACCCCGGAGCAGCGCTTCGAGGCGCAGGCCCGCGCCGCGGAGCAGGATCAAAAGGGGCCGCCGCCCAAGCCCTGGGTCTATGGCGCATTGGGCCTGCCGGTGCTGGTGGTGCTCCTGGGCCTGCTGTGCGTCTCCGGCAAGCTCACCTCCTCGGGCGCTGGCAAGGGGATGCTCCTGTTTGGGATTGCCGGCGTGGTGCTGATGTTCGTGGCCGCGTCCACGGACTACATCGACGAGGCCATGGAACAGGCCGAGGAGGACATGGCCGCCCAAGGCGCGCCTCTTGCATGCCCCGCGTTCCAGCGGAACATGTCGGAGGCGGCGGACAAGGCCAAGAAGATTATCCAGACGAAGACGACGCCATACCTGTGGGGCTCATTGGCCCTCTACGTCCTGATCATCGGCTGCGGGCTGGGCGCCACGGGGCCGCAGCTAAACGCCCAGTCGTCCGCGTCCTTTGACTGGCAAGACAAGCCGGAGGAAGCTGACGCGGATCTGGCCGCCGTATCGACGATAGCCGAACACGAGGGCCGCCTGCCGAGCGACGCGCCCAGTTTCGGCCCGCCCCTGACGCCGACGGAAACGCCGGCCCCGGTCGGCGCCGATCAGGCGGACAGCCAAAGCTGACGGGCAGCGCGGCGCCGACAAACGCCGTGAAGGCCGCTGCGCTCGGTCAGGCAGCCGGGCGGAAGGCAGGCGGGCGCCAGGCAAGCGGGTCCGCCTACGGTTTTCGCACATCCCAGGAAATGAGTCCACGAATGACACGCCTGCCCGCCAGCTCCCAGGCGGATCAGTCCACGAATTACACTAATTACACGAACTGGAACAACTACAAGAACGCCCATCGTTTTTCTTGAGTGAGTTCCGGCTTATTCGTGTAATTCGTGGACTTCTCGGGCGGTGCGGGCATCCCGGCGGCGAGCATGCCGGGCGCAGCGCTCGGGATTGACTTCGACGGCGACACAGCGTTCAATGAACGCAGAGAGGTGTACCGGACGTCGGGCAAGATCGCTCGCACTCAAGCCTGCGTGGAGACGGCGGAGAAAGACAAGAGCGGGCTTTGGACGACCGTCGCGGCCATGGCTGTCTTCCTGATGTGAGACGAGGGCGAGATGGCACTTGGGAATAGCCGATCCGATGTCGCCGTCCCGGCCATGCTGAGCGAGGCGGCGCTCGAGACGCCGGCGTTCGTCTACGACGAGGTCGCGATCGCGGCCGCTGCCAGGGGGCTGGCGAACCTGGTTCACCGCTGCGGCGGCAAGGCGCTGTATGCGCTCAAGCCGCTGTCGCTGCCCGGCGTGCTCGACGTGATGGCGCCGTGGATCGACGGATTTGCCGCCAGCTCGCTCTGCGAAGTTCGGCTTGCCCGTTCGGTCCTCGCCGGCCGCGGAAGCGTCCACGTCACAACTCCCGGCTTCCGGCCGGACGAGATCGAGGCCATCGCCGAGGTGTGCGACTACATCGCCTTCAATTCGCTGAGCCAGTGGTCGGCCCTGTCGGGTCGGGTCGCCGACAGAGCCCGCTGCGGACTGCGGGTCAATCCGGGCCTGTCTTTCGTCCCCGACAAGCGGTACGACCCCTGCCGGCCGCACTCCAAGCTGGGCGTCGGCCTGACAGACCTGGCCGCCTGGGCCCGGGCGGAGCCGGCGGCCATCGACGGACTCACCGGGCTGCACTTCCACACCAACTGCGAGGGTCGCAGCTTCCTGCCGCTGCTGGAGACGGTCAGACGGATGGACGAGGCCGTGGGGGGCGTTCTCGGGCGAATCCAGTGGGTGAACCTGGGCGGCGGCTATGAATATGGCCAGATCGAAGACGACCAGCCCTTTTCCCAGGCCGTGGGCCTGCTGCGAGACAAGTACCACCTGGAAGTGTTCGTCGAGCCCGGAGCCGCCCTCGTGCGGGCGAGCTGCTACCTCGTGGCCTCGGTTCTGGACGTCTTCAACGCGGACGGCAGGCGGGTCGCGGTCCTGGACACGACCGTCAACCACATGCCGGAGGTCTTCGAGTACCAGTTCGCCCCGCCGGTGGCCGGCGCCAGCGAGACGGGCCCGCACCGGTACGTCCTGGCAGGCTGCACCTGCCTGGCCGGCGACCTGTTCGGCGAGCACGCTTTCGCCGAGGCCCTGCGGCCCGGCAGCCGCGTCGTATTCACCCAGGCGGGAGCCTACACCCAGGTCAAGTGGAATTGGTTCAACGGCGTTCGGCCGCCGGCGGTCTACGCCCTGGACGCCGATCGTCAGCTCACGGTCAGGAAACGCCCTGACTACGCTGATTTCCTTCGTCAGTACGGAGACGAGGTCCATGCAACTCACTGAGAAAGAGGTCCGGATCCCCCGGCCCGGACAGGATGTCAGCCTGATCGGCTACTTCGAGCGGGAGGTTGGCCAGCATCTTCCGGCCGGCGCCGTGCCGGTTCGCTTCGTCGTGACGCGCACGACGCAGAAGGAGCACCACTGCGAGGTGGGCGTTCTGACGGGGCTTGAAGGCTTCGGCGGCGGCGTGCCCGGTTCGATCTTCGAGTTCCGCCCGCGCCCGGGCGAGAGCGCCGAGCAGTTCAACGCCGTCCTGCTCGTCCCGACCGGCATCGGCGCCGAGATCGGCGGCCATGCCGGCGACGCCGGCCCGGTCGCCAGACTGCTCGCGGCCGTGTGCGACAACCTGATAACGCATCCCAACGTCGTCAACGCCTCCGACATCAACGAACTGCCCGACAACGCCCTGTACGTCGAAGGCAGCGTCATCTGCCGGCTGCTCATGGGCACCGCGGCCATCCGAAAAGTCCGCTCCAACCGGGTCCTGCTCGTCATCGACGAGCACCCGGAGCGCCAGATCAGCGATCTCGTGATCAATTCCGCCTCCGCGGCACGGGCGACGCTCGGGATGGACTGCCCCGGCGTGGTCAAGATGGATCCTCGCGTGCGCCTGCGGGCGGAGCGGTCCTCTTCCGGCAGCGCCGTGGGGCGCATTGAAGGCCTGGAGCGACTGTGCGAGCTGCTGCGCCGGCGCCGCGGCGAGTACGACGCGGTGGCCCTGGCGACGCTGATCGAGGTGCCCGAGGGAACCCATCAGGAGTACTTCCGCTCCGACGGCGGCATGGTCAACCCCTGGGGCGGTGTCGAGGCCATGCTCACCCACGCGGTGTCCATGCTCCTGGAGGTGCCTTCCGCGCACGCGCCCATGATGGAATCGATGGAGATGCTCGCCACCAGGTTCGGCGTGGTCGATCCGCGCATGGCCGCCGAGGCGGTTTCCGTATGTTTCCTGCACTGCGTGCTGAAGGGCCTGCACCGCGCCCCGCGGATTGTGAGAAGCGCCGCCGACTTCGGACAGGCGGGCGTGCTGAGCGCTGCGGACGTGTCCTGCCTGGTGATCCCCGACGGATGCGTGGGCCTGCCGACCCTGGCGGCCTGCCAGATGGGCATTCCCGTGATCGCCGTTCGGGAGAACCGCAACGTCATGAGGAACGACCTGGAATCCCTTCCCTTCGCCCCGGGCAAGCTGTTCGTTGTGGACAACTATCTCGAGGCCGCCGGCATCATGGCGTCCATGAAGGCCGGGGTCCCGCCGGAGGCGGTCCGGCGCCCGCTGAGCGGGACGCGCGTGTCCGTATCCGCGACGGGCAAGCCCGCGCGCGTCGGCTAGCGTCCGATTTCCTCTTGACGCGCCGAGGGTATAAGATAGGATGATGGCCGGATCGGGGGACACGCGTCGCTGCTCGGAGGTCAGTTTCGCTCGATCGCTCAGGAGTGAGAGTACGTGCTGCCGAGGCGGGCCGAGCCACAGCCCGAAGGGTTGTCAGAAACTGAAGGAGCGGAACCGTGAACGCGCCCAACGCTGTGGTGACGGTGCTGGCAATACTGGCGATGATACCGGTGGCGGCCGCCGACAGCATCACGATCGATCCGGACGCCTTTGCACCCGAGACGGTGCTGAACAACGCCTTCCCCAACGTCGTCCTCACGGCGGAAGGCGACAATCTCGTGAATGCAAACGTCCTGGCCCTCGACTCACAATGGACCAGCACCGGCTCCAGGGTGTTCGGGCACACCTCGCCGGGGTACTTCCCCGAGGACCGGTTGCAGTGGGGAAATGGTTTCGGCAACCGGCTGCGAGTTGATTTCGCCGTCGGGGCTATCAGCGTCTCCCTGGACTTCATCGCCGACGATTCCGACGATGACAACGCCTTGCTCAGGGCCTTCGACGCCCAGGGCGGTCTTATCGACACCGCGATCTCCACGGGCACCTATTGCGAAGGCGAAATCGTTACGCTTACAGTCGCCGGGCCGCACATCGCTTACGTTGAGGCCGCCCCGGACCCCGGGGGCGGAGCAGCCTGGCGACTGGATCATCTTGTCTACGACCCGGTGCCCGAGCCGGCCACGCTTTGCCTGCTGGCCGTTGGCGCCTGGCTGTGCCTGCCCGGCCCGCGCAGGCGGATGCCGCTTACCCGCCGGAGTACCCGCCCGCCTGCGCCGGGGGCCCGGCGTTGATCGGCGTCGGGCGTGGTTTTGGGGCCGGATTGCGGCCTGCCAAATTAGCGCCCGGAGGATGGTCTGCGGCCGATTTGACACATCCGGCGTCGGGTGCTTCGAAGTAAGTCCTGTTTTAACAGTCTATTAGTGTGGTGGCACGCCGCTTGCTCCGACTTACTGTTGTATTGGTACGGTTGGATTGTATC
>Ga0315541_1002476_pt1 | contig 15461 bp, 22 predicted proteins | sample SalMarSW160190MG_FD_203095 | JGI IMG/M metagenome (GOLD analysis project Ga0315541, IMG submission 203095) | Salt marsh sediment microbial communities from the Plum Island Ecosystem LTER, Massachusetts, United States - Salt Marsh Sediment SW1601-190 ...
GCCCCGGCATCCATCTCACGCCTCTTTGGGCGACGGGCAGGCGTTGGAGAGCGTGACCACCATCACCACATCCCCATGCTCTGCGGCCCGATGGAATGCCTCCTGCAAAGCGGCGAAGACCACCTGCTCCTCCCCCCATACCAGAGTGCTCATCGCACCCATGCGAGTCTCCAGGTCGCGCTCGCGGAAGACGCGCACCGCCTCACGGATGGGCGGCCCAATCGAGGCCTGCCGCAACGGATAGAGGCTCACCTGCGCCGTTATTACGCTCATCCCCGGCCTCCTCCTCAGCGAAAGAACGCCTGCCCCTGAAACACGAAGGCGTCGTGGGCCTTGGCGACGCAGCAAGGATGCATGGGCGGCAACTCATCTTCAGGGCCGAAATAGCGCGCCCCTATAATCTCCTGCATATCCGGCTGGAGTTCACCACCCACGACCCGGCACTCGAAGAATAGAACCACCGGCTGCACCTGGTCGCCGTTGGGATATGCGAAGATGTACTCCGGGCTCGAATAAACGCCAATCAGTGTCACCGGCTCGACCTCCAGCCCGATCTCCTCGCGCACCTCACGCACGACCGCATCGGCGGCCCGTTCGCCCAATTCCATCCCCCCACCGGGGAAGCCCCACAAGTTGTCCCCGTCGCTGCGTCGCAGGAGCAGGATGCGCCCCTCCCCATCCCGGATGCAAGCCGCCGCAGCGGGGGCCAACAATAGATCGTGCCCCACACACGCCCGCAGGCGCGCAAGATAGCCGGTTACTTCCATCGCATACCTCGTTTACTTCAGGGCGACAGGCTGTCCATCAGCAGTCCCTTGAAACGGTCAAGCGTGATGGGGTGAAACTCCACCTCCAGGCCCGTTCAGTCGAACAGTTCCAGAATCTCTTCAGCATGCTGCGCCATGTACTCCTCGGCGACGTTGAGACTGTCCAGGACGACGATCTTGTCGTAGAACCCCGGAAAATTCGCGTTGGCGTCGGCACTGTCCCAGCCAAAATACTTCTGATAGATCACCTTCCAATTCTTGAGCCAGCCCGGTGTGAACCAGAGGACCTTGTCCTGCCTCCCCCCGCTGATGCGCTTCTGCAAAACCTATGCGCATCTGCTCCTATAATCCCGATATGCGCTGGTATCGGCATCGCCACAAGCGTAGGCTTTGTGCCACCCTGGGAGTACCGGCATCTCCTCGTACAGTTGCACGCGCCGGGCCTCGAGCAGGCAACGGGGACGCTCCATGAAATCCGCCGCACAAATCACCCGATGGCCCGTCTCGGACGACAGGCGACCCAGCCAGGAGAGCCCCTCTTCGCAGCGCAACAGGTGGTGATCGAGGATCAGCGTGTCCACGTGACGGGCCAGTTGCCGCGCGTTCCTCCATGCCCTCCACCGCTGCTTCGACGAGAGTTTCGGAAGATAGAGGGGCGGCCCACCAACCAGCACTACGTCCGGCCGCCAGGCCAGTATCAGCGACACGGCCTCGCCATCGAGAAGTTGGATGTCCGAAGCGTGCACGAAAACGGCATCCTCGCCCTCGATGCGGGTCATCATCACCGTTCCCAGGTTGTTATACAGTTCCCCGTGCGGCACAGACAGCGAAAAGGCCAGTGGCCCATCCCTTTGCTCCTCTGCATTCGGAAGGGCCCGGCCCAATACCTCGCCCAGAGACTTCCTCCGACGCAGCATATTGTGGGAGAGCCCTTTGGGTCCCTTGGTCCAGAGTCGAGCCGTTCGACACACAGGGGCCACCTGTTGGGCTTTGAGTTGGTAGGGATTGGCATTCGGCAGAGGAACGTGATCGCCGTGAAAGTGGCTCATCACCACGTCGGTAGCATCCTTCAACTCCGCTATGATTTTCCGGCGCACCTGTTCTCCAACCGCCACCTGCGCCGGGTGGGGAAGCAGCCCATAGCGGTGATAGCCCAGCGCCAGTCCGGGGTCAATGACGATCTTGCGGCCCTTGACCTCTACCACACAGGAGAGACCACGTACTCCCAACGATTCCGCTCCCAGGATCTCGATATGCATTTCATGCCCGCGTAGACGCCCCATCTGCAAAACCTACACCGTCCATCCGACCTCGAATCCCTCGTAGACGGCATCCATCGCCTCGCGTGGCTCCACGCAGTCGCCGACTGTGCAGACGTCCGGCCGGCCGGCCAGTCCGTCGGCCAGCGAACGGTCAGCGCGCAGTCCCATGGCGATGATCACTGTCTCGGCCGGGAAATTTAATCGCCGTTGTCTCGTTCATCTACCTTCTCCTATCCGCATCCTGCATCCTGCATCCTGCATCCTGCTTCTCCCTCACCACCCAGAAGATGAAACTGCGCTCCTGATCCAGTGGCCTCGGTCCACGTCGGCGATGACGAACGCACTGCCGGGCCGCAGCACGCGGTAGACCTCCTGCACCACCCGCTCCGCCTCCCGCAGGTGGTGGAATGTCATCACTGCGAAGTCGTAGGCACGAGGCTGCGCCTCTTCCGAGCAGGGGATGAAAGCAGGAAGTCTCATTCTCTCCCCCTACATCACCACGACCGCTTTCAAGAGACAGGCCAGGGCGCACTCCCCACAGCCGATGCACATCGCCGGATTGACGTCCGGCATCTCGTAGGGAGCCTCCTGGGTCATCACCTTGTTTTCGCAGGCGAGAGCGGCGAGACAGATGCCCTTGTCGCACCTCTCAGGTTGGCATTTCCTATAATCCACCATGGCCCTTGGCTTTGGCATTGTCTCGTTCCTCGGTTGCTTTCTTCAGTTCCCTCTCCAACTCCTCTTCCAGTTCATCCAACTGCTGAAGCATCGTCGGTGGCACTGAATGAGCGGGCCATCGGCTCTTCAATTCCTCGATTTGTCCCTCCAGATACTTGATCCTATCACTCCGGGTATCCATCTCCAAAGCCTCCTGCTTTTCCGCCCCCAGCAGCCGCACATAGCCGAAGTAGTAATAGTGGGCACGAAAATGGTCAAAGCCCTCTTCCTGCAGGATCGTCTGCCAGTCTCGGCGCACAAAGTCGGTGGCCAACGGGCACTCTACGTGTCGGAAGGCAAAGCGCACGGGCCAAAAGGCCCGCTCCGGCTCAAACTCGTTGTAGTCCAGGATGAGGAACTGTCCGCCAGGACGGAGCGCCTGATAGGCGTTACCCACGATGCGCAACCGATCCTGCTGGACAAAACCGTGCAGCACAAACGAGATGAAAACTTTGCCGAATGTCTCCTGGTAGGGAAGCGGCTCCTCCACCCGTCTCTTCTCAAAAGTGACGTTAGGGAGATGCTGGCAGCGGCGTCGAGCCTGCTCCAACATCTCCGGCCCGATGTCCAGCCCCACGATGCGGCCCTGGTCGCCAAGATAGCGAGCCATCAGACAGGCATTGCGTCCGGTGCCCGCTCCCAGATCCAGTATAGCGTCAGTCGGACGAATCCTCATATCTCGTATGATGAAAAACGGGTATGTGCCGCCAGTAATGACGTTCATCAACAGGTCATAGTAGCGAGCCTCAGCGCCCGCGATCTCTACTTTGGAGACGGAACGGTCGAACGAGCCATCAATTGACATATTTGAGCAATGCCTCTTCCAAGGCGTGCCTGGGTAGCGCACCTATCCTGGTATCCACCAAGTGGCCCCCTTTGAAAATCAGGAGGGTGGGAATAGACATGATCTGGTGCCGCCCTGCAACTCCTCGATTATGGTCCACGTCCAGTTTTCCAAAAACGATCTGGCCCTGATAATCCCGCGCCAATGCCTCAATTACAGGAGCGACCATCCTGCAAGGAGCGCACCACTCGGCCCAACAGTCCACGACCAACATAGGATACTTCTGGGCAGCCTGGTCGAAATTGCGGTCCGTCAGAATCACCGGCCCGGTGGGGGCATCCACCAGCCTTTCGGCCAGTGCCCTCTTGGCTTCCTCCGCCTCCAGGATCTCGGCATAACGAGACGAGCCATAGCGCAGCACATCGTCAACAAACTTAGCTTCAGGCTGTACGCCGATAGAAATGGAACTCATATCCCCGTTGATCACCTGTTGCGGAACAGAGCTGACGTTAAACTGCATGGCCAGGTCCATATTCTCCGAAGCCTCCACGCACTCGGATTCCACCCGTCCCTCGGACTCGATGGCAATCTGGTGTGCCAACAAGACAGCACGGGGGCAGTAGGGACAGGGCGGCGTGACATACACCTGGATGGAGACGTCGCGATCTATGTTCTGGAGTTTGGCCCTGGAATCCTCCTGGAGTCCGCTATCCCGGCGGGAGATGAGGGAAATAGCCTCAATGAAGCCTCCCGCTTCCTGGCCCGCAGGGGCGCCGGTGTATTTCACCTTGTATCCCTGATCCCACCCCACGAAAACGGTTGGGGTTCGGAGGATGCCCAGGTCAATCGCCTTCCCATCGCCGTTTTTATACACTGTGGGCTTGATTCTGCTATCAAGCCCGTTCAGTTCCTCACACAATTGAACCGTGAAATCGCAGTACTCTTTGTTGTCCGGTCCTATGAAAACGGACAGGCTTACCTCATTCTGGAGTTCTCGTTGGAACTTGTCTGTCAATGCTTCTCGTGATTTGTCATCAATCAGTGGTTCTCTCATTTCGCTGTCGTTGCTCCTTTCTCTTTTTTATTTACATCTCTCCGCTTCGAACGGAATAAGCGCCTATAGTGAATCTTCGATACTCATCCCTGTCCATTCTAACGAGACGACGAATCGCCTACAATGCTCATCGGTACTCTTCCAACGCCGTCTCGACGTTCTCCTGTTCAGTGAAAATCAACTCGAATCCGCGCGCCTCCATGCGAGGCACACCCGCCCGCCCTATTCGCCGCGAGATAAGCGTCTGGCAGTCGGCCAGCAGATCGGCCACGTCAAAAGTCTTGCCGCGCTGGTTGGTGTTCTGGTAAGGGTTGGCGCGCAGTTGCCGGGCGATTTCCCACCCCTCCCGGTCTATGTCCACAATCAGAAAAGCCGCCGTGCGTCCCAGCATCCCCCTGAAAACCTTTCGACCATCATCGGCCACAGCAATCGCCAGCCGACGTGTGTTGGCTGCCATTCTCTCTCCCACGTTGCGTCCGGTGTTTCACAGAGCATCATCCTCGTGACCGCCGGCAGGCTCCTCAATCCGCCAGAAGCGCCGTCATCACCTCGGCCTCGATCTGGCGCAACCCCGCCCCCAGTTGCCAGCCGTCCCTGGGCTGTCCCCGCAGGTCAAAGATATGCCGGACCTGGGCCGGGCGGGCGGACAGCAGTACCAGGCGGTCGCCGAGCGCCAGCGCCTCCCGCACATCGTGGGTGACGTAGACGGCCGTGCGGGCCTCTTCGTCCAGCAAACGACGCAAGAACTCGATCATCCGCATTCGCAGGGCAAAGTCCAGCCCGGCGAAAGGCTCGTCCAGCAGAAAAAAATCAGGCTCGACCGCCAGGGCGCGGGCGATGGCTACCCGTTGGCACATCCCCCCGCTCAACTGGGCCGGGTAGTAGGTTTCAAAACCACCCAGCCCCACCCGCGCCAGCAGGTCGCGGGCTTGCGCTTCCCGGCGATCCCGGTCGAGAACGGTATCTAGCAACACCAGGGTCACATTTTCCAGAGCAGCGCGCCAGGGCAGCAGGCGGGGCTCCTGGAAGACAAAGCCAACCCGCCGGAAGCGTCGCTCCACCTGGCCGCGATCCGGCGTCTCCACACCGCTCATCAGCCGCAGCAGGGTGGATTTCCCGCAGCCGCTCGGCCCTACCAGCGAGACGACTTCCCCTTCCTTCACATCGCAGACGATCCCCTCCAACACCGGCAGGTGGTGGAACGATTTGTATACCTCGTGCAGCGTCACCAGCGGCTTCACACCTCTTCCTCCACGAGCAGGTTGGGCAGGGGCGGGTGAGTGTGAATTTTCCCGGCGTGATAATGGGGAGCGGTCCGCTCACCCGGGTGACGGGCGGGTTTCCACTGCCAGCGCCGCTGCAAGGGTCGCAGCAGACCATATTCGATGACCGCGCTGAAAGCCACGATGACCAGGATATAGGCAAACGCCTGGTCGGTATCCAGGTTCTGCCGCGCCCAGGAGAGGCGATAGCCCAGCCCGGCCGTGCTGCCCAGGAACTCGGCCATTACCAGCACACGCCAGGTAAAGCCCAGGGCCAGGAGCGCCGAGGCAAAAGTCCGCCCCGCCAGGGCCGGCAGTACGATGTGGCGCAGGGTGTGTCCCCGGCCCAGGTCAAAAACGCGGGCCATCTCCAGGAGCGCCGGATCCAGCTCGCGCACCCCCTGGGCCACGCTGACCGCGACCAGCGGTGTGGTCGTGATGACCACGACCACCAACGGTGGCCCGTCCCCCAGCCCTAGCCAGATCAGCAACAGCGCGATCCAGGCGATGGGGGGCACGTTGGTCGCCAGAAGCAGCAGGGGATGGAAAAAACGGTAGGCCCGCTCCCGCCTCCCCATCCACAGTCCCAGCCCGATGCCCAGGGCCATAGCCACGCCGAATCCCACCGCGCCGCGCCAGGCCGTGGTGGTCAACTGCCGGTAAAAGTCGGCCTGGGAGGCGAGACGGGCCAGGGCACGCAGGGTCTCCAGCGGTCCGGGCAGGATGGCCGGTGGAGAGAGCCAGGCAGCCGCCTGCCACAGAACCAATACGGCGACCAGGGGCAGTAACCACTCCCACCTAGTTCTGCTACGGCGAGGCATAGAATCCATCATCGGGCGCTTGTCCCACTATTATCTCCAGGAAACGGTCCAGGTCAGGGCGCAGCTCCGCCGAGGGGCGGCTCTCGAACACCAGCCGGCCGCTCCGGATCGCGTCAGCCACGGCCCGGGCCGGCATCTGCCCGCCAAAGTGCGCGGCAAAGGCCTGCTCTACGATCTCGGCTGTTTCGTCGGGATGAGCCATGGCATAATCGCCGGCCTGGCTGTAGGCCTCATCAAAGCGCTCCAGGGCAGCGCGGCGGTCGGGATCGTCCAGCAAGGCCTGGGTGGTAAAGGTCGCGCCCAACGGGATCAGCCCCGGCTGCCAAGCGTCCGCCTCAAAGCCCACTTGCAAGTCGGCCACCGCTTCCAGGACCAACCCCTGGGCCTCCGCCTTGACCATCAGCGCCGACGCCTGGGGTTCCGGCAGCAAGGCCGCATCTCCCTTCCCGGCCAGAAGCATCTGTTTGACCTGAGCCGGGGGCAGATACTCGATGGTAAAATCGGCGTCGGGATCGTAGCCCGCCTGGCGCATAGCGGCCCGCATGACCAGGTCGGGCGCGCCGCCGGGAAAGCTGGCCAGGATTTTCCTGCCGACCAGGTCGTCCAGCCCGCTCACCTGGGGATCGGCCACCAGGTAGAGGGCGCGCCAGACGTTGATGCTCCACAGGCGCAGGTCGGCCAACGCGCCCTTGTTGTACAGCTTGGCTCCGGCGGCGCTGAAAAAGAGGGCCGCGTCGGCCTGCCCGCCTTGCAGGGCAGCAGCCAGTTCCGGCACGCCGGGCACCGGCACAAGCTCAACTGCCAGGTCTTTTTGCTGCTCCATCACCACAAAAAGAGGAACCATATTCGGGTTCGGCGGGACCGCGACCCGCAGCACGTCCGGCTCGGGCTGGCCCGGACCGCAGGCGCCCAGCAGTCCGGCCAGGAGCACGACCCCTATTGCCTGGAAGAACAGGGAACGCAACCTCATTTCCGCATCACCTCTACAACGCCCTCCCTACCTCAAAGCCCTCCCACACCGCGTCCAGGGCCTCACGAGGCTCCAAACAGTCGCCGACGACGTGAACGCCGGGGCCGCCCTGGGTCCCCAGGACCTCGACCAGTGAGGGGTCGGCACGCAGCCCCATGCCGATGATCACCGTCTCGGCCGGGAAGCGGAGTTCGGGAGCCCTCTCCTGATGGGGCCAGGGCCGGGCGACGACGGTGGTCTGTCTCTGCTCGTCTGTCTCAAAGCGAACCACCTCCACGCCGGTGCGCACTTCCACGCCGAGGGATTCCAGCCGGCGCAGGAGGAGCGCCCGCGCCAACGGATCCAGCTTCCCGCCGATTTCAGGCCGGCGTTTGACCACAATGCACCGTATCCCGCGCCCGGCCAGATACTCGGCCGTCTCCATCCCCGCCGTCCCCGCGCCGACGATGAAAGCCGTCGGTGTGGAAACTTCGGCCCGACCGTCCAGCAGGTCGTAGGCTGTCATCCAGCGAGTCTCTTTCAGCCCTGGGAAGGGAGGCACGATGGGCTGAGCGCCGGTCGCTACCACGACCGCGTCCGGATCTTCGGCCTCCACCATCTCCGGGGTGACCCGGGTGTTCAGGTGCACCTCCACGCCGGTGCGCTGGAGTTGCACCTGTTGGTAGCGAATCAAGTCGGCGAACTCCTCTTTGTACGGCACCTGTACCGCCTCGCGGAAACGCCCGCCCAGCCGGTCATCCTTTTCATACAGGGTGACGTGGTGGCCCCGTTGGGCAGCGATGATGGCCGCCTCCATCCCTCCCGGCCCGCCGCCAACCACCATCACCTGGCGCGGTTGTTCGACCGGCGTGATCTGAACCTCAGCCTCGCGCCCGGTGAGCGGGTTGAACATGCACGACGTGCCATGTCCTTTGCGCAGTTCGGTCAGACAGCCCTGATGACAAGCCGCACAGCGCAGAATGGCCACCTCATCGCCGGCCTCTGTCTTGTGTACCCAATCGGGGTCGGCCAGGAAGGGACGCCCCAGCCCGATCCAGTCGGCCTGCCCCAGGCCCAACGCTTCGCGGGCCACGTCGGGGGTGCGGATGCGCCCGGCCACCGCCACCGGGATGGAAACGCGCTGGCGGATGCGGGCGGACATCGGCAGCAGGTGAGCCTTGGGGGTGCCGAGGGGATAAAGACAATAGGCCACCGATTCACACATCGTGCCGGAGGTGATGCTGAGAGCGTTCACTCCCATCCCTTCCAGAACAGGAGCAAGCGTCTCTGCGTCCTCGATGGTCAGGCCACCCTCTGCGTAGTCCTGCGCGTTCATGCGCACGACGATAGGGAAGTCATCTCCCACGGCCTCTCGCACGGCGGCGATGGCCTCGCGCCCGAAGCGCAGCCGGTTCTCGAACGAGCCACCGTACTCGTCGTCGCGGTGGTTGGTGTGGGGGGAGAGAAACTGGTGGATCAGGTAGCCGTGGCTGAAGGGCACCTCAACGGCGTCGAACCTCGCTTCGCGTACGCGGCGGGCGGCCTCGGCAAAGTAGTGGACATAGGTGGGAATCTCCTCCAGGGTCAACGAGCGGGGAACGACCTTATTGGCTGGGCAGAACACATCTGAGGCGGAGACGCGCTCCCCCTCCGGCACCAACTTGGGGTTGACGGCTCGCCCGGCGTGGTTGATGTGCGCCATGATAAGCCCGCTGGCGGCGTGAACGGCGTCGGTGAGGCGGCGCAGGCCGCCCAGCAGGCGATCCTCGTGGACGCCCAACTGGGTGGAAAGTTCCCGCCCGTTGGGGTGGATGTAGAGCGGCTCGGTGGTGATGAGGCCCACCTCACCCTCCGCCCGTCGCACGTAGAAGGCGATGTGGCGCTCCGTCACCTCGCCCTGTGGGGTGCCATAGCCCAGTTTGATAGTCGTCATCAGCACGCGGTTGGGCAACTTCAGGCTCGCTATAGTCAGCGGTTGAAACAAGAGTTCCGTGTTTATCTCTCTGGCAGCATGCTCAGTCATCTCTTATCCTCCACGGGTAATGCGCAAAGAATGGAAGTGGGAGATTATCCGTGCACTATTTCTTCAGGGGATAGTTCTTCTCACCAGCACGTACCGGCACTGTAAGCCAATTCTCCTGAGGTACGAAGGGACATGTGTAGTTCTCGCTATATACACACCAAGGATTGTACGCCCTATTCAGGTCAAGAATCCATTTCCCATCGGCGGTGCGATTCCTCGCAGCGTCGAGGTCAAGGTATCGCCCCGCGCCGTATGTCTCCCGGCCGGACGTTGCATCCCTGAAGGGAATGAACAGTTGCTCCTCTTCTTCAGAATCGCTCCTGTAAGCCTGGAGCACACACTCCTCGCTGCCGATCCTGAATCGGAATTCGCCCCATTGGATAAAGTCCCGCTCCTCGCCCTTTGTGTATGCCATCCTCACCATCTTCTTTTCCTGATGCTCGTGAAGCTCAATCTCGAATCTGCAGTCCGGGTCGGGAGGGTAATAGTCAAGCCCCCTAAGCTCAGCGCGATCTGCGGGGGGTATCGGCGATTGCTGGTGCCCCGCAAAGAACCCTTCCTTCTCCCTACGTTCTCTCTCGAGCTGCGCTTTCCACACATCGATTTCCATAGCAACTTGGCCTCCTTGCCTATGGTACGAAGCATCGTTTTATCTTCAACCAGATCTGAGACATTCGGTCGTTACATCCGCGCTGCTTTACATCACTCGGATTGCCTTTAAGGGGCAGGCCTGAGCACATATACCGCAGCCGATACACATAGCTGGGTTAAGATCGGGCATCTCACGAGGAGTTTCCTGGCTGAGAACCCTGTTGGGACATGCAGACGCGGCAAGACAGGTGCCCTTGTCGCACCTCTCAGGTTGGCATCTCCTATAATCCACCATGGCTCTCGGCTTTGACATTGTCTCCCTTTGCTTCCTCTCTTGTCTTCTCCAGTTCCTCGATCTGCTCGCTGCTCATCCCTCACCCCCTACCTCCAACTTCTCCGCCCCCAGCAACCGCACGTAGTCCCGCAGAAATAGATGCGTCACGAAGCTGCCGAATCCATGGCGGGCCAGCATCCCCCTCAAGTCCAGGGACAGGAACTCACTGGCCAAATCACACTCAAAGTGTCGGAAGGCCCAGCGGAAGGGAAGCCACTGACGATCCAGGTCGAACTCGTTGTAGTCGAGGATCCAGAACATACCGCCCGGCTTCAGGGCCCGATGGACATTGGCGATCACCCGCTCCTTGTCCTCGTCCTCAAAGCCGTGTAAAGTGAAGGAGATGAAAGCCTTATCGAACTCTTCGTGGAAGGGAAGCGGTTCTTCGATGCGTCGCTTCAGGAAGGTCACCTGGGGATAGGGTTGGCATCGCTGCCGAGCCTGCTGGAGCATCTCCTGCCCAATGTCAACCCCGACGACCCGTCCGGTGTCCCCCAGGGACTTCATCATCGTGCAGATGTTGCGCCCGGTTCCCGATCCCAGGTCCAAGATGGCGTCCCCCTGGCGGATATCCATCCGCCCGATGGCTTCTTCGATGAAGGCCTGATAACGCCCTAGCAGGAGCAGGTTCATCATCAGGTCGTAGTGACGTGCTCCCCACCCTCTGACCTCGACATGGCTTCGCTGCGACATAGGACCTCCTCAAGAGATGCTCAGCGGTGAATCGTGTCCCGCACAACCCCGCAGGCAGGCAAGATAGCCAGTTGCACCCATCACTAAACCCCTCGTTCGGCCTCCGCGAGCAACTCCAAGAGAATCGTCGCCGCTCGCTCGACCAACAGCGCGCAGGAACCCAATCCACCTGGCGCGTGGACTATCTTGTACACCTGGGCACACTGAGTGGCACCCAGTTCAGCCAGGAAGCGCTCCCTGTAGCGAGTGGCGAGAGCGAGGGCCGGCAGATCGTCCTCGTCCAGACTCTCCCGGCCAAGCAGCCCGCCAATGACCAGCACCCCGCCGCTCAGCGCCCCGCACATCTCCTGTTGGGTATCACCCACGCCGCCCGCGAAGCCGGTCGCCATCCGCGCGCATCGCGGCTCCAGATCGCCCAACACATGCTCACCCACGGTGAGCAGCATGGCCTCCGCTCAGTGGTAGCCCTGCCGAACCAAGTCGCCGGCCCGCGCAGCCACATCGTCCCACGCAGATACGTCGCTAACCACCGAGTTCCTTGCTTCCACCGGCGTACCAGTTGTCAACGACCTGCCGCAGCGTGTTTACCGTCAGATGGGCACAGTGAACCTTCGCTTCGGGCAGGCCATCCAGTGCAGCGATCACATCCTCCAGCCTGATCTTGCCGACCTCTCCCAGCAGTAGCCCTCGCACTGTTTTGGTTAGCACACTTGCACAGGCTATCGCCGACTCGCGGCCGTCGGTCGTGAAAGTGGCCTCTTCGATCTTATCCCCGTCCAGCCGCAGATAGATTTCCATTGTGTCGCCGCAAGAGCCGTAGATGATCCCATGCGTGTCTGGCTCAGACATCGGGCCCATATTGCTGGGATTAGATGACTCTTCAAAGACCTTGGCCGAGTAGCGTGCCTATTTCTGTTCGACCGCCTCTGTATAATCTTTCACGTGACCTCCTGGATAAACCAATCCTACAACGGATGTTCCGGTTCCTCCCGGCGCTCACCCAGCATCTCCTGGATCGTGTCAACGAGCTGGTCCGGTTCAATCGGCTTGTCCAGGAACACGTCTACCGGCAGGTAATGCTCATCGGGAGCGAAACGGTAGGGCACTTTTTTGGTGCCGTGTATGCTGGTAAGCATAAAAATGGGTAGATCTATCAGCTTGTGCTTCTCCCTGATCTCGCGGGCGACGTCGAATCCCTCGTAGCCTGTCGGCAGCATGATATCCAGGATCACCAGGTCTGGTTCGGTGCTTAGAACCTTGTCGATTCCTTCCTCGGCTGTCGTCGCCGCTTCCATCTCAAAGTCATGGGCTTCGAGCACCATCCGTACAGCAAGGAGGAAATCAGGGTCATCGTCTATGACAAGTATCTTCGGCATGACTAACCTCCACGCTCACGCATCTGTTGTATGGCCATCTCTGCGGCGTTCACCATGTGGTAGGCGATAGGTGAGGCGGTCAGCGCAGGATGGGTGCCTGTCTGGAACATGGCAATGTCCTCCGCGGTCATGCGGTTCTGCACACAGGCAGAGATAGCATTGATGATCTCGCCTGCCGCCGGGCCGCCCATGACCTGCCCGCCCAGGATTACGCCGGAGTTTCGCTCGAACACCAGCTTGACCCTGGTGTTCGCCGCGCCGGGCATAAGGCCAGGATGGCGGTTGGGGCCTGCGATGGTTGCGGCGACCGCGTCGTAGCCGCGCTCCCTGGCCATTCCCTCGGTCAACCCGGCGGTGGCTAGCGCAGTATCCCCCACGGCCGTGGACCAGACGCCCACCGTGCCGATGTTTTCACGCCTGATGCCGAAGAGATTCGCGCCAGCGATGCGCGCCTCCAACGTAGCGATGGATGCCAACTTCAGCGGCGAGGGCCTGCCGCCAAAGAACGAGATCTTCTCGGCGCAGTCTCCGCAGGCGTAGATGTTCTCGTCAGACGTCTGCATCGTCCGATCCACCGCGATGCTGCCCGTCAAGCCGATGCGCAGTCCCGCCCTCTGCGCCAGATCCACATTGGCCACGGCCCCGATGCCCAGGATCACGACGTCAGCCTTGATCTCGCCGCCGTCGGACAGAACGACCTTCTCGACCTTTCCGTCGCCGGCGATCTTCTCCACCTTAGAGGAAGTGCGGATGTTGATCCCTCGGTCCTCCAACACCCGCTCCATCTCGATGCAGAACTCTTCATCGTAAGCCAGCGCGAGGCAGTGTGGCAATATCTCGACGATGGTGACGGTCTTGTCACCCACCTTATTGATCTCGTCGCCCAGCTCGATGCCGATGAACCCGCCGCCGATGACGACCACGTCCTTGACGGTTTCAAGCCGCTGCTGGAGCCCGCTGAGATATTCAACGTCCTTGACGACCGCGTAAACGCCATCCAGGTCGAACCCCGGTATCGGCGGCATGGCAGGCCTCGAGCCTGTGGCGATGATCAGCCGCTCGTAGCCCACGTCACCCTCGGTAGTGTGAAGGATTTTCCTTTCTCGGTCTATGTCCGTGGCTTCTGCGAGAAGTAACTTGATGTTGTTCTTCTCGAGCACTGCGTCGCCGACTAGATCCTTCTGCGGACTCCCTACAGTGCCGAAGATGTAAGGAATACCGCACGGTATCAGAACCTGCTTCTCCCTACGCACCAGGAGAATCTCCTTGTCGGGATAGTGACGCCGTGCCGTAATCCCGGCGGTCAAACCAGCGGCACTCCCGCCTACAACGATTATGTCAGCCTTTTCCATTGTTTGCTCCTTTCTGTGATCTGACTTAGACTCAACGTACACAACGTATGTCTCTCGCACCTAATTATGGAACATGCTTTCCACGTCACGGCAGGGCCGATTGGCAATCGCCTCCCGCAGCGTGTTCACCGCCAGTTCCGCGCAATGGGTGCTTTCTTCTGGCAAACCGCCCAGGGCAGCGAGCAGGTCTGCCGATGTGATCTGGCCCGCCTCCTCCAGCGACTTCCCCTGCACCAGGCGAGTGAGCATGCTCCCGCAGGCCACGCTCGACCCGCAACCGTCGGTCATGAAAGTGATCTCTCTGACCCTCTCCCCGTCCAGCCGCAGGTAGATCTCCATCGTGTCGCCGCACCAGCCGTGCACCGTCCCATAAGCGTCTGGCTCGGACATGTGGCCCAGGTTTCTAGGATTGTGGGCCTCCTCAAGGACTTTGTCCGAGTAGAGCGTCCGTTCCTGTTCGATGATCTGCCTTTGCAGTTCCGCTACCATGCGGTCGAAGTTGACCGTCTCTCCTCGATCACCCACGTGAATCTCCTCGTGACAGGATGATTAGGCTACCAACGCCCCCGCCGGCGGCGGCGTGCGCGCTGTCCGCCGCCCCGCCCGCCGTAGTTCGCGCGGCCGGGGGCACCTGCGACACGAGATGGGAGCGTCGGGCGGGGCTGCTGCTGCCCCCGGTTCCCCAAAAGCGCCGCCACGCGGGGCACCACCTCCCGCCCGACGAAGCCCAGCGCCGCGCCCAGCCAAGGCCACACGTCGCTGCTGGACTGGGAGGCTGGCACAACCGGTCGAACCGGGATCGGAGTCGGTGCCGGCGTGCGTACCGGCGCAGGGACCCCAGCCTTGGCCGGCTCCCTGAGCGCCAGGATGGCCCCACTCGGGCAGGCCTCCAGACATGCCTCGCACTCCCGGCACAGGCTCTGTTCCACCTTCGCCACGCCATCCACCACGCTGATGGCCCCTGTGGGGCAGGCATCCGCGCACAAGCCGCAGCCTACACAACGCGCCTCGTCAACGTATACCACAGTTATCACCTTCTTTCATCAAAAGCCACACGTGGAGCAGCCTTTCCAGGCTGTTGGCAGGCTCGAGAGCCTGCCCCACGTGTGAGTATTGGCGCTATCAGATGCTGATCTCGATCTTTCCCTTCTTAAAGCCCTTGAGCGGCGACAGCAGCCCCAAGATAGTGTTCCTCACGATGCTGGAGATAAAGGAGTTCATAGGCATTGGCTGCCCGTCTATCCTGACCTCCGTGGCCGGCTGCAAGGAGACGCAATCCTCCACGCTGCCGGTTGCGGCGACGATCTCGCGGGCCATATCGTAGCAAGTCTCGTGCCCGCAACCCCCGCAGTCGAGGTTGGGCAATTTGAAGGCTTTCTCTTCCACCAGGTCGGCGATCCTGCCCACCTCATCCTGGCCCAGGAGAGGAAGGTTGGACCCCCCTCCATCTCCCCCCGGGGCGGGGGGAGGGTTGAA
>Ga0315541_1002479_pt1 | contig 15442 bp, 15 predicted proteins | sample SalMarSW160190MG_FD_203095 | JGI IMG/M metagenome (GOLD analysis project Ga0315541, IMG submission 203095) | Salt marsh sediment microbial communities from the Plum Island Ecosystem LTER, Massachusetts, United States - Salt Marsh Sediment SW1601-190 ...
TGCCACCAGGGATAAAAACTTACGCCGATGATATCATAAGGGACGTTTCTGCGGTTGAGATTGTCAAAGAACCACTGGGTCTTCTTAGAATCCCCACCGCAATCTACGTGGATCATTATGCGAACATCCTGTCCCTGCTTCAAAGGCTTACGGACACCCTGCACGCCGGCTTTAAGCAGATTTGTGAACCGCTGCCACCGGGCTTCGGTGTCACCTGCTCCGTCGAGTTTGCCGTCCGGCCAGAGCATTCCGGGTGTTATTTCATTTCCAATCTGTACAATATCCGGCAGAACGTTGTTCCTGTTGAACTCATCGATAACAGATGCAGTATATTCCTGGACGGTGGCAGCCAGTACCTCGAAATCAAGACCGCTCCATTCGGCAGGCTTTTTCTGATGGCCCGGGTCGGCCCAGGTGTCCGAGTAGTGGAAATCCAGCAATAGCTTCATTTTATGTCTCTTGATTCGCTTTGCCAGGGCAATCGTATATGCTGTATCCTGCACTACGGCATTTTTATAGGTCGGATGGACAAATATCCGCAGCCGTTGACAGTTGCAGGCGTGATTCCTGAGTATCACAAGAAAATCACCCGCCTTGCCGTCCTCACGAAATACTCCCCCATGCTCCTCTATTTTGGTCAGCATGGATATATCGCCGCCAACGAGAAATTCCTTCTTCTTTGCTCTTTCCTTTCCCCAGCAGCAAGAGCAAAGCGTTAAACTCAAGGCCAACAAACATAGCTTCTGAAAGGCTGTCATAATCCACCCGGTCGAAACATGTGTATTAGAGAAAAACGTTTTCTCTTCAGCACAAGACACACCATCACTGACGTTGAAGCATAGCACACATAGACTATTTGTTAAGTGTTATATTGATAACGTAACAGTTTATCAGATTCCGTAAAGAATGAGAACCGTCAGGAATCGGGAGAGCAGGCAATATGATACCAAAAGGCCCTGCCATTCAGCAGGGCCTTTCGATTCTCTCAGGACTTGTTGTTGGTCAGAGAGGCTTTACGTCGGTCGCACATGGGCCTTTTTTGCCTTGTCCGACCTCGTATTCGACCTTCTGGCCTTCATCGAGCGATGCATAGCCCGTCGTCTTAATTTCCGAGTGGTGGACAAAGAGGTCATCGCCGCCATCATCCGGGGTAATAAAACCAAACCCCTTTCTTGAATTGAACCATTTTACCGTACCTGTACTCACAATGTTCTCCTTAGGCCTGGAAGGCCTACAAATAAAGGTCCCTCGTGATTTTTATTGAGGGGTATACTTCGAGGGACGAAAGAATACTCCCAAACAACAAAAGGATATAACAGAAAATCCGGCCATTGTCAAAAAAAAATTGGAATATCTCTGCCACAAAAATATATTCCGACATCCGGCCTGGCGCGTTCCATAGTGTGAGAACCGGCTCAGAACAGGGATTTATTAGTGGGGGAAAGAGGAAAACGTGAAAAATGGCAGCGGAGAATTACCTGCCCTGTTCAAACATCTCATGACGCAACTCTCTACCGAGCCTGCACCGGCATGTTTGCCCATAAAAGAATTTGAACTAACTTAATGCAAAGTATAAGCAGAAAAATACTCTTTCGAGCCGTTCACTTAAAGTTCCAGTACTAAGATAACATTCCTGTGGATGATTACCTATCTCTTCTCTTCCTTCCCGGAACGTCTCTCTCCTCCCTAAGACCTCCTTCGCCGGTGCTCGGGCGAAAGAAGCTCTTTCTGCACGAAGATCGCAATGAAGTGATAAGTCCCGGTAATCATCTCATAGCGGACGGGAATCCATCCGGCTTCCTCCGCCTGCTCAAATAAAAGACCCGGCAGCCAGGCGTGTTCTTTATCGTGTCCCGAACTGAGGCCGGCGTGTTTCTCAATCACACAGAGGCGGCCCGTAGGCTTAACGACTTTTAGCAGATGGCGCAGATAATCAACGTGTCCCCCCTTATTCAGGTGATGATACGTCTTCGATAGAAAAGCCAGGTCGCAGCAGTTTTCCGCCAGACCCGTACCGTCGGTCGGACACAGGTAAGGCTTGATTTGCCCCACATTTGCGAACTTCTTTTTCATCCTGTCGACTTTCCCCTGCTCGACCTCCGACGCGTGGATAGCCCCTTTGGAGCCGACAAACTTGGCCATTTTTTCCGCCCACCAGCCGTCACCGGCGCCGATGTCGACCACGACGTCACCCGGCTTGAGGTCCAATTCCTTCAGCACGTACTCGGACTTCTGTCGGTAAGGATAACCGCCGCCACCCGTACAGGCATGTTGATTCGGCTCAATAACCCGCGTACTCTCAGCCGTGTCGCCGTACGTTCCTGTCGTCGCAAACAACAGTATAAACACGATTAAGAAACGAATGAGATTGGACATAATAACACTCCATATTGGGACCTGCGAGAAACAGACCCTCGACCCTGTAATGATACGTGCTCAGTTACAATACTGAGCCCTATTTCCAAAATAAATAATATCGACTTTGCCTCGGAAATTCAACCCTTTATTTCCTGTTCCGACAAAGCTGAAAACAACGCTGCTCGACTTCCACCAACCCATGGTTCAAAAATTTTCCTCAGTCCGACTCCCCTGGCATCATCACAAATTTTTGTATACAACTTCTCTCCCACATGGAACTTCGGTTCCGCCAGAAGAAACTTCCCGCCCGGCTTGATGATACCACGTATTTGTCTAAAGAACCGCCCGCGGTCTGCCACCTCATGTGAAACCCACATCGAGAGAACAAAATCAAAACGCCCCGTGACAACAATGTCTTCCCGGCTGCACTGAACTATCTCCACACGCTTGGAAACTCCGGCCTTCTTCACTTTCCTTTCGGTAAAGCCCAGCATTTCAGGCTGAAAGTCAACCGCTGTTACACGACCTTTCTCACCTACCATCCTTGCCATCTCGACTGTATAAAATCCCAATCCACATCCGATGTCGACCGCTGTCATGCCGGGCTTGACAAGCGCACCAAGAAACTTCCTCGGCCTCTGGTGCAAACGCCTCAACCAGTCCGGATACAGAATAAGATGATGCCATTTTGCAACAAAAACCTCTGACATTGTATCCTTTGCTAAAGTGATTCACTTCTTCTCTTGGATAACCTCTCCATTGCTACACGCACAATGATGCTACTTTACAATCGTTCTGTCCGGAGCACGGCCGTCTTTAAAGTGCTTGTCCAACCAGCCGGAAACCACATTGTCCCGGACATCGAAATACTTCACATAAGGCTTTATGTCCAATACGACAGTCCCATCCAGAACATCCACTTCCCTGAAATACAGCTTGTTACCCTCAATCGCACATATCCTCACAACAGACAATCCAATATGGTTCGGCCGGTGAGGACTCCTGATTGCAAATATCCCATGCATCTGGTCTTCAAGAAAGGGCCTGCCCTGAATCTGCTCTGTATTCGATTTGTGGAAGTAGTACAGGATAATCGCATGGCTGAAGCCCTCAAGGCCTGCCAATCCCCTGCCATATTCGGCCTTCAGCTCTACCCAGGCCTCTACTTCCGGCTTGAATGTCCCCTGGATAGGCATGTCCTTCGCCTCCTTATAAGGAGAGTGTATCACTCCAATAGGATTCATTATGATTCGCATAGGTAAGCTTCCAAATACTTTTTATTGACCTTTGAATATTAGATGGAACATTACTATACAAATAAAGCAAATATGTCATTCCCGCGAAAGCGGGAATCCAGTTTTTTAGGCGTAGACCCCTACTTTCGCAGGGGTGACATTGCCGGTTTCGGCTTTCCGCAACAGTAACTAAATAGAATTGGTATTATTTGTCGTTGTTCATCAATCCCAGCATTGCCTGGCCGAAAGCCCTGCCAATCTTCGAAAAGGTGATTGCGCTTCCGAGGTAGTGATAGCCATAGTTCGAACCGACTTTGTTCCATTCGTCGATGTGGTCTCGCCAGTTCTTGACGAGTTCGGCGGCCTTTTGGTCCCAGAAGACATCCGTCTTGACGACCTTTACATTGCCTTTGAATTCCGGGATTGACTCCATTGACGCCTGGGCGTCCTTGATGGTTTGCATCCTGTCACTGGCGCCATCGGGGCCGTTCTGGCCCATCTGGCCGATGACAAAAGGTAAATTGGGGGCCTTCAAATCCTTCCGAACGTCGCGGATGAAGTTGGCCATGTGTTTGCCGTAGTTGGCCAGGAAGTCGGGGTCGAACATATCGTTCCAGCCCTGGAACCAGACGAAACCGGCAAACTCGTAACCTTGTCCCTTATACTGCGGGAAGCGAGTCTTGAGTTCCCGGAGGGTGGTGTTGATTTCCTTCATCATTCCCCTGTAGGATTTGCCATACATATCCTTGACCTCATCAATGGTGATTTCGGGCCTGTTGCGTTCTTTGTTGCGCTTATTGGTTTGTTGGAGAATCTGTTCGAGCTTCTCTACGCTCGGCAGGCCCGAACTGGGCGGTCGAAAATCCCGGCCTATGCTCTTGCCGCCCCAGGCCGTCTTTATGATAAGCACCTGTTCCTTAAAATAGTCTCCGACCGTGTTGCCGAACTCCAGCTCCGGGCCAATACACTTTGGAGAACCGAAGCCAACGGTGAGATTGCCCCTCCTGTCGAGGAAGTTTATCAATACATCATCGCGCACCACCCATTCACCGTTTTTTTTGAGGTGTTTGAAGAAATCCCTGGTTTCGGGCTGGTCAACCTGATATTCGAGCAATTCCAAATTTGCCTTGCCTTCCATATTGGACTGGCCGGCCAATATGAAGACTTTGGCCTTTTTTGAAGTATCCACCGCCAGGGCCGGCGTGCTCAATAAATAAATTCCCAAAACCAAACATCCAAGGGTAGACATTCTAAATTTCATTGTTTTTCTGACTCCATTTTTTTGATTTGCAGTATTTGACGCCGCAAACTACAGTTACCTGCCCAAGCGATGTCACAATTTTTACAGATAAGACAAGTAATGTCAACCGAAAAAACTTCATACTTGAGGTTTGCCAAGAAGACCCTTTTGGGTGTAATGAACGTCTTTCGCACCGGTATAATATAAACACTATCACTGGCCCGCCAGACGTATCATCAACAAAAAGGACTTCCTAACAAAAATTTTCTTTGAAGGATGCCGGCCTGATAGTCTATGGTTTCGGCGCCGTAAAATCATTTTTCTCTTGCATATAAACCAAGATATATGATATAATGGTTTATATTAAATACTTACAGATGTCCAGGAAAAGGGTGGCTTAAAAGAGTTCTTTCTCCTACCTTTCCGGCAGCGAGGCAACCACTTATCCAACAGAAAATTATGTGTCTGTGAGAATGAACAATGAATAAGATAAGTCAACAATATGCTCACATTATAATCTCGATGGTTTTTCTTGTTGTTTGCAGTGTAACCGCAGAGGCGACAGGCTCATGTCAATCTGATATACCGGGCGATCTTAACAAGGATTCCAGGGTTAACCTTACCGATATTGCGATCATTGCCACATACTGGCTGCAGGAATGTGGGGACGGCGTCGAAAACGGCCTAGCGTGTACATTTGACTGTCAATGCAGCTCCATTCACGCCGCCTGCATCGATGAGCAATGTGTCGAGTTGATAGATTATGTATTCATCATTGACGCAACATCAACTATGCACAATGAGGTCGCCGCACTAAGGGACGGTTTTAGTGGTTTTATCAACACCACCGATTTGAGTTTAATAAATGCACGCTACTGCATAGTTCTTTACGGCACTCATCCAGAACTTATTATGCAATTTACCGACGAGCCGAACAGTGTGATTAACGTGATGAATTCAATCAACTGCTCGGGCGCTGTTTCGGGCATTCACGCCGACCACAATGCAAATCCCAATGCCGCCCTGGAAACAATCAGGATTGTACTTGGAGGGGCGGTGGATAAAACTCTGGTCAACGGACCAGCTGTTTCTTCCGGCTATCAATTTGCATTTCGGACCAGAGCAAGGCGGAGCTTAATTTTAGTGACAGACGAAGATTCCGACAGGCCATACTTTGAGTTTAACCGGTTTGCCGGTCAGGACACAGAAGAACCTCCGACTATACTCACAGCCGATTGGCAGTCTGAAGTCGATGCCGCTGCAACTGCCGCGATAAACTCCGGTGCATTTATCAGCCAGATCGTTAACAGAAATGACTATCCTTCAAAGAACCAGTTCGGTGACCCGACGTTACAGGTTCATAACACCGATTTCTCGAATTTTAATCCCACTGCTACGCTCAACAATCTGATTGCTAATGGCCTTGAAAGATGCCTGCAGGCCCAGCTTCTTGCTGCTAACCTTAAAGCAAGATGTTTTGACATCTATGATATTGAATCTCCAGGTGTTATCTACAATCTTATGCTTTCAACAATAGAATAGCCGCCCGGTACCGCTCAGAATGTTCGGCTTTTGGGAATACGCAAATTCAACGCAGGTTAAATATAGACATTTAGGCTAAGACACAGCCCAAATATCTCCACAATCCTTTTACTAATCTTTTTCCGTATCATCTCTTATATAACGTCAATATCTTACCAAAGTGTAAAATCCTTTGACCCCCCAGATTTCTCATATCATCATTATTTTTCAACTTTTTGAGATTACTGCAATAAATTAAGGTTTGCCTGCGTCTTTACTGGTACAAACGTAAGTGGTTGAACTATAACTTTTTAACCAATTTTGGAGGACTTTTTTATGAAAAAGTACCTAACAATCCTTATTGCTCTGGTTGTTCTGCTGGCCGCTTACCCCATATTCGGACAGCGCGAAGGAAGAGCCGCCGGACGTCGCGGCGGAGGCGAAGGGATGTTTATGCTGACTCCCGAACAACGAGAGAAATTGCGGGACATGTCTCAGGAGGAGAGGCAAAAGCTCATGGCCGAAATGCGCGAAAAATGGCAGAATATGTCCGAAGAGGAAAGGGAAAAGGCCAGAGCCGAAATGCGCCAAAGGTTCGGCAGCAGAGGCCAGCGACTGGGGCGTGAAGACCAGCTCAAAGCAATTGAAGCCGTTGAAGAGCAGGTTGCGAAACTGAAAAAAGGCATTCAGGCCCAGTCGACCGAGCGAAGGTCATTTCAAGACATGTCCGAGGAAGAAAGAAACAAATTGAGAGAAGAATTTACGAAAGCCCGTGAAGAGCGAAATAAAGCAATCCAAGCGATAGTAACACAGATTGCGAGACTCCAGGGCCAAAGTGAGCCGGCAGAAGGTGAGCAACTCATTATCCTAAACACCGCCCAACTGAAGCCGATTCAAGAGCTTGCGGTGAAAGAAAAAGCCAAGGAAACAGCCCAGCGTCTGGAAAGGCTGATGAGTCGAGGCCGGGGCGGTTTTGGAGGCAGGTCGACAGGACCGAGGCCGGCGGGAGCCACGCCAGGGGCAACGACGCGTCCGCGCGGCGCACGGCGCCCAACGCAATAGGAAAGCGAACGCTGGTAATGTTGATGATACAGCCAGGGAACAGGGCTTATACTAAAATACTTTGACGGCTGTGTAGCTCATCGAATTTACAGTCTTGTTTAAGCGACCTGCTCCGGCAAATGCCGGGGCAGGTCGTGTGTCTACAGGGGACCCTCAATACCCGGAAGTATACGGCAATTATGGCCCACATTGAGCAGACAGGAAAACCGGCTTCGATTCCACAGGTTTTCAATCTTGCCTTGTTTATAAAATTGTGTATAATACATCATTAATTCCAGGAATGGGAAATCAGCAATTGTAAATACTTAACTTGTTTTGGAGATAAATATTATGAAGAGATACCTGATATTAACCACCGTTGCTGCGATGGTCCTGCTGTTGGTCTGGCCGGCAATTGGACAGCAAGCAGCCCGTGAAAACAGGGGAATCCTGTCTCCTGAAGAAAGAGCCAAATTAAGAGAAAGATGGACGACTATGTCCGAAGAGGAAAGGCAGCAATTCAGAAAACAGATGCGTGACAGAATGGGCACGCCGCGCCCGGCCATGGCCCGTGAAGGCCGGGTGGGAATGACTGGGCGGTTTGAAGAGCAAATTTCCAAAATGAAAGCGGAACACGAGGAATTTATCGGTGAGCTAAAGGCAATTCGTGAGCTGGCGGTAAAAGAAAAAGCAAAGAAGACGGCCGAACGGCTTGACAAGCTGATAGAAAAACACCGGAAAAAATATGACGAGAACCTGGCACAGCTCGAGCAAAGACGCCAAAGGCCCGAGAGAACGTTGAGGGACCGACCGCGAACGCCAGGAACGGAAGGGGTCGAAGAGCTTGGGACCAGGCCGGCGGCGCCGTTCACACTGAGCACCTTTGACGGCAAAAAAGTAAGCCTCTCAGATTACAGGGGCAAAATTGTAGTTCTGGAGTGGCTCAGTTTCGAGTGTCCGTTTTCCCTATACCATTACAAAACTGTAAAAACGATGGCAAACCTCGCGAAAAAGTACAAGGACAAAAACGTGGTCTGGCTGGCTATTAATAGTACAAATCATACAACACAACAAGCAAACATAGATTTTGCTAAAGAACAGAAGCTGCCCTACCTGATACTTGATGACAGAAGCGGCAAGGTTGGCCGAGCCTATGGCGCCGAGACAACGCCGCACATGTACATCATAAACCGCAGGGGACATATCGTCTACGAGGGTGCTATCGATAATGCGCCGCTTGGTAAGGTGTCTGGAGGACAAGAGCTAATTGGCTATGTCGACAAAGCCCTGGCGGAGCTGACCACTGGTAAAAGAGTAAGCATCGGGAAGACTGAGCCTTACGGCTGTTCTGTCAAGTATCCGTAATAGGGCCGGTTTTTTCCGAAAAGGAACTAATAAATGCGATGTAACTAAGGGCCGACAGCAACACGCTGCCGGCCTTTACTTCTTTTTTTTGAGCCTTGCGACAAGCCGGGTTTGTAACAGAAAAATCACGCCGGCCTTGCCCAGAATTTCTGAAGTATTATCCCACCCACAATAAGGACCAGACCTATACCTGTTGAGAACAGAATTTGTTCTCCAACAAAAAGTGATATTAATACGAGGGCAAAAAACGGAACCAAATAGATTAAGCTCACAACATGCGCCGTCGTCTTCGACAGCCTCAGTGCCTTGAGCCAAACCAGGAAAGTAATGCCCATCTCACATAATCCAACGTAAGCTGCGCCAAGAAGGCCATTGCGAGTTGGAATTGTCACATTTGAAAAAAGCAGGACCGACAGAAATATAAAAACTGTCCCGAATGCAAAATTAACAAACAATCTGACGGCCTCATCACGCTTATCTTTTACGTTATATATCCAGAATAGTGCCCAGATGACCGAGCTTCCTGAAGCCAACAATACTCCCACGGTGTTGGTAAACTTGAATCCCAGGACATTACCTTCCGTTGCAATGACAAAGACGCCGAGAAAGCTGATGATTATAGCAAGGATACTCCGCAAACCAATTCTCTGGTGAAGTATCGGTATTGACAATAAGACCAGCATGATCGGCCAAATAAAGTTTAACGTCACGGCCTCCTGGGCCTTCAGTATCGAATATGCTTTGAGCAGAATAGCATAATAAAGAAAAGGATTGAGAAAACCCAGAAGCGCAGAACGTAAATAGTCCCGGCCCGTGAACGCCTTGAGCAATTTCAGTTTTTTAAGAAACAGTAAATAAAGAAAGAGAAAAACAGACGCTGTTAACGATGCGTAAAATAAAAGAGTCAGAACATCCACATAGCGCAGGGAAATCTTGAAGGCCGAAGCAATCGTAGACCATAACAAGACCGCAACGCACGCATAAAGATAAGCCCTTGTCTGTTTTTCCATGTTCAATCGAGTTATATGTTTACGTCATCAGCAAGGCCGTTTCCTGCATGTTCCTAAAGCCCTAACTTTTCAGAAATGCCCTGCATCGCCTTTAGAACTGTCTCTATGTGCTCGGTCAGCTCAACGCCAAGCTCCTCGGCACCTCGCTCGATTATTTCCCTGTCCACGCCGGCGGCAAAGGCCTTCTCTTTCCATTTCTTCTGGACCGACCGGACATCGACATCCGCCAGCTTCTTCGATGGCCGAACAAGCGCCACGGCTACAATCAGCCCGGTAAGTTCATCAACGGCATAAATGCACTTCTTGAGAACCGTATCACGGGTTGTCCCCGTGTGCTCGGCGTGGGCCAAAATTGCCTGCGTTAATTCGTTGCTGTATCCCTGCTCTTTCAGATATTCCACGCCTTTGAACGGATGGTCTTGAAGGCTGGGGAACTTTTCATAATCGAAATCGTGAAGAAGCCCGACAATACCCCACTTCTCAGGGTCCTCGCCGAATTTAGCAGCGTATGCCTGCATCGCCGCCTCAACGGCGTAGGCGTGCTTTCGAAGGTTCTTGTTTTTCATCCAATCCTCTAAAATCTGCTCTGCTTCGTTTTTGTCCGGCCATCTGTCCATAATGTATTCCCTTCTTTCTGTTCTTCAACATAGCGATAATGGAATAATGCTACCGCACCCATTTATACATTACAACCTAAAAAGCTGGATTCAAACAACGATATCGAATAAGCTATAGATGTTGACAAGGGCTATCACTATCGGATTTCTGTAAATCCGAACACATAGCAAGCAGGGAACATCATGAAAGTGCTGTTTGTACGAACGCCGAGATATGTTTGGCCGTTTAATAGCGAGACAAGCGCCTTCTGGCAGCCGCTGGGTTTTATGTCACTTGCGGGTCAGCTCGAAGCGATGTGCCCGAATATTTCAGTCAAAATAATTGACTGTGCGGCAAGCAAGATTGGGTGGAAGTCACTGCTCCGCCTTCTCGATTCCGACTGGCCCGATGTAATCTGCCTCGGTGAAGAAACGGTCTCATCCCATGAAGCAATGCGACTGGCCCGTTATGTCAAAGAGCAGCACCCCGATACAATCGTCATCGCGGGCGGTGTGTTTTTCAGCAGCGCGGCTGAGCAGTCTTTTGAAGCCGGCTGTATAGATTATATCGTCCACGGCGAAGGTGAAATCACACTGCAGGAGCTGCTCACGACTCTCGCCGACGGAACCGACCTGAACACGGTCGAAGGCATTTCTTACAAACAGGATGGCCAAATCATCCGGACCGCTGACAGGCCGCCTATATCTGATATGGACACTTTACCGATGCCGGCATGGTCGAAGGTCCCGATGCAACTCTACGGACTGGGCGCAAAAAACCATCCGGGCCTGGTCTCGATAGAACACAGCCGAGGCTGTACGGACAATTGCAATTTTTGCAACCTCTGGAAACTTATGGGCAAACTCTCTAAGGACGGCAAAACCATAAAGCCTTACTTTCGCACAAAGTCCGCCGAAAGGTCGCTGGAAGAAGTCGAAAGACTCATTCGCGATTTTGACAGGTCCACTTTTGGCTGGGTCGACCCAACGTGGAACGCCGACCCAAAGTGGACGGACGTATTTTGCGACCTGTTATTAAAGCGGAATATCAAAATACGACAGACCGCGTGGCTCAGGGCAGACTGTGTCGTTCGGGACGAGGAGCTTGGTATTCTTGAAAAGGCCGTTCGCGCCGGTCTCTGCCAGGTTATGCTCGGCGTTGAAAGGACGGATGAGCCGGGACTGGCAGCGCTGAATAAGCATTCAAACGGCCCGGATATTACCGCCAGGGCATTCGAGATATTTCGAAAGAAATATCCAGGCGTTTTTACCATCGGCTCGGTCATATTCGGGCTTTGGAATGAAACGGAAAAATCGCTTGAGCGGCTTTCAACGTATCAATATAAGATAGGTATGGATTACTGCTTCTTCATCCCGCTGACTCCAAATCCGGGCACCGAGCTTTATGAAGATGCCTGCAGGCGAGGGCTCATAGAAGTTACAGACTACCGATGCTACAACTTTCACACGCCGGTTATGCGGACCAGGCACTTCTCAGCAAAACAGCTCGAAAGGCTTTATTTCAAGCTGCTTTTTGGAGCAGGTTTCAACAGGATGGCCGCCGATTTAAGGCAGTTTTTTACCGTCCGCGACAAGCGGCGCAAAAGTGTTCTCAGGTCGTTACTGAAATACGGAATGAAAATCTCAGCCAGACATATTGCCGACAGGCTGTTACGGCCGTTCAGCAATAAGCCGACAATCTATTCACGTAAGCCAAAATGGTATGACTCGTGAGCACTCTTAATTATTTATTCTCTTTTCTTTGCTCACAGGACCCGTTACGGTCTTTTACTATCCAAGGCCACATCCTGCCGTTTTGCCAGAGGTGCACTGGATTATATGTCGGCCTTGGAATCAGTTTTATTTATTTGCTTGTAAGCGGCCTTTATAAAAAAGGTCTGCCATCACTCAGCGTCATTTATGTAAATATCGCAAGTTTGCTGATAATGCCGGTATTCGGTTTTCATTTACTTGACCCCGGCCCGGCCTGGCGTTTTTGGAGCGGGCTTATCTATGGAAACGCCGTTGCGTTTCTACTGCTGCCCGCCACTTCAATCATTTGTAACCGAGGCAGGATTTCGCAAGTTTCGCGACTATACCGTCATTTCGACCGAGCGAAGCGAGCGGAGAAATCTATTCAAATAGCCAAATTCCATTTCCCTTATAGTCGTCCCATTTATGAAAACCAGTACGAGGGCAGGATTTTTGGCCAATATACAAAAACCTCAACGTTATGGTTTTTTGCACTCTTTGCCTTCTTAAACACGCTCCCATTCTGGTTTCCAATACAATCGACACTTCTTTATTACGTTGTCCTTATCCTTGCACTTACAGGCCTGTTCTGCGTCCTGCTTTGCCTGCTCGTAATAATTGTCTTTTTGATCAAAAAAATCACAGCCTCTTTAATCTCGAACCCTATTTCCCGTATAAAATCGTGAAAACCAAATAAAACTTGTCAAAGCATAGCGTGGCGAAGAAGTAATAAAAAACCTGAGTATAAACTAGGGACAGCCACCTATTAATGGCTGGGGACAGTGTACGAAAAACTCTGCGTCCTCCGCGGTTAACAATTCGTGTTCATTCGGGTCAATTCGTGGCAAAATCCCTCCGCGTAATCTGTGAAATCTGTGGCAAATTTTTTCAAAAAAAGTTAGATTAATATTGAACATTTAAGCGGAGTTTGGTATAATGTAAACAGTAATGTATAATTGAGAATTTAGAATGTAAAATTGAGCAATCAGAGATCAGGAGTCAGCAGCTAATTACCAGTTACCAATTACCAGTAACCATTTACCAGTTATGAGCATCGAGAATCCAACTTTAGTTCACTTTAGGCATTTTAGACACTTTAGCTCACTCTTAGCTATCTTTCCCTCTACACTTGTAGAGAGCGCTTTACAAATCAACCTTTTTATGCAAAACGAACCCAATTTTCGAAAAAGTCAAATGAACGTAAGTTATTATATTACAATGGAATATGAAAAAAGGACACTTGGTGAACGTGGGAAAAACGAACCCAAAACGAACCCAAACGAACCCAAACTAACCCAAATTCAAAAAGGCCAAAATGAACGTAAATAAAGTATTAGTAAAGGATTATGAAAATATAGCCAATTGCGAACCGTGTAAAAACGAACCCAAAACGAACCCAACCTGTAGTGAGCTTGTCGAACCTGTTTCAGAATCAAAAAAATACCGCTCTCCACATTTATGTTGTGGGATATATAAGGAAAAAATGATATTCTATAACCGTTTAATAAGAAAATATCATTTTGAAAGGATTAAGCAATGGATACGCAAAAAATTGAAAAAGTGAGCCACAGTAAAGCTCTGATAGCCGCGATTGCGGCGGTTTCGTGCCTTGTAATCTATATCCTGGCCTGCGTTATGTCGCCTGTAACGTGGTCGCCGGATTCTTCTAAGATAGCTCTGCTCGTTACACCTCCCGGCGACAACCCGGATGTGTTCGCCATCTTTACCTATGATATCGCAACGGGCAAGCATCTGTTACTGGACAAGGCCCAAAAAGATGGGGTCCTGTCAGTCCCCTCCTGGTCGCCCGACGGCAAGTGGGTAGCCTATTGCAAAATAGAGCCAACCAAAGAAGAATCCGAATCCTCACCTCAGGTGAACAAAAAAACCGCTGATGAGCTCTTTAGTGAAGAAGACAAAACCCTGATTCCTTTTTTGTGGGAGATTGTTAAAGAAAAGATGTCCGAAGAAGACGTCGAGACTTCCGATGTGAAGTTGATAGTTGTCAGGCCGAATGGCCAGGATAAAAAGGTCCTGCGAACTATGAAGTGGGCCGGTGATGAAGACAGTCGTGTGAGGATAATCTTGGCCCAGCCACAGTGGTCCCCCGATTCCAGCCATATCTTCTATGCCCGCAGCTTTGATGACGGAGAAGTGTACTATATAGCCGGCTTAAACCTAAGCACAGACAAGGCCGAAGCTCTTATGTTCAGCTCGATAGGTACGCCTGCCGTATCACCCGACGGCAAATGGGTCGCTTCTCTATTAAGCCCTAATGGTTCAGACGAAGCCCTTTTGGCCGTTGCACAAGTCGATGGCGGCGAGCACAAATATTACAGGCTCGACCTTAAAATAGACAAGGAGCAGATGTTCTTCATCACTTTAATGTGGTCGCCCGATTCGAAACGCATCCTGATTGCGCCCAACGAACAATTATGTGTCGTCAACGCCATGACAGGCCAGGTGCGGAAATATCGTGACCCCGACCCCGAACATATCGCTTACGGGATATTTTCGCCACAGGGTGATAAGCTGTATTACCTTGCCGGATATGAGAAAGAAGACCCTAATTCCGACAAAGAGAAAATTAACTTGATAAGTATGAACCTTGAGGATTCAAAAACGCAGGTTGTGTTTGAGGTTTCCAAAGTTCCTGACATTGAAGGACCCGGCAGGTTCTCTATCTCGCCCAACGGCAAGATGGTCCTGCTCAGATGCGTGATGAAGGATAAGGCCGGCGGGGAAAAATCGGTGTTACTTTTCTGGGACGGCAAAAAACATAAAATCGTCGAAACAGGCCCCTGGCTGGCAGAAATCTTTCCAGAGGCAGGAAATTGAGCTTTGAAATAAAGCTGTTCGACCGAAGTAATGTTACGAACAGCACCAACTTTTCACCGGTCGTGGTTGTTAATGCCGCTAACGAAGTAAGTGAACGTTGCCTAATCGCACACGTTTTAGTCCTGCGGCCTTGGCAGCCTCGAGGCATGCCTCGGCCTGCTTCAAAGAGGTGGCCGGCAAATCCGTCATAAGAAAATCGCTATGAAATCCAAGCAGGGCGTATGGAATGTCAGGATTAAGACCGGCGATGAATGATGCTATCGCCTTAACTTCCTGCTCGTCGATATATCCCGGCACTAACAGCGTGCTGGCAACAAGTAATGGCGGCTGAGGCCTTTTGGGTATGTGCTTGGCCGCCACTGCAAAATTTTCCAACGTCCGGGTGTTGTCTACGCCGCAGAGAGCATAGTGAATGTTTTTGTCCATAGCCTTCAAATCGAACTTTACACACCCGCCGCTTTCCAGAGATAAACTCATCATCTCCTC
>Ga0315541_1002480_pt1 | contig 15440 bp, 19 predicted proteins | sample SalMarSW160190MG_FD_203095 | JGI IMG/M metagenome (GOLD analysis project Ga0315541, IMG submission 203095) | Salt marsh sediment microbial communities from the Plum Island Ecosystem LTER, Massachusetts, United States - Salt Marsh Sediment SW1601-190 ...
GGTCGATATCCAGAAACATTTCGTTCGTCTGTGGGATTACTATGCCAACCCTAAGATCGAGACGACCGGAACAGGTGCGGCCGGCAGGAAGGTAAACGAATCCGGGCGGTGCTACACGCAAGCTCAGGAATATGGCTTGCCGGCAAGAATCACCGGACTTATGCACACCGGCCAGGCGGACCTCTTCGGAGCAAGACCCGTCAACCAGGTGCAGCGAAAAGAAGTTGTCATCGAGAACGACATCGCATGGCGAGTCAACGCGGCGGTCGATTTCCTGTTCGGCAAGCCCATTACGTTCGTTTCCAAATCGCCGGATGAGCCAAAAAGTGCAGAAATTGAATGCATCTTAAAGGCATTGTTCGCGGCCAACGGCGAGATCGGATTTTTCCAGGACATGGCAGTGCTCGGAAGTGTCTACGGCTTTGTCGATTGTTTCGTCAGGCCTGGCGATAAAATCATCGAACGCATCACTTCCTCCTCCTCACAAACCCTCTCTGCGGACCGACGCTATGCGGGGTCCCTCGATGATGTGCTGCAGTTCGCGCAGACAATCGACCTTGAACTGATCGAGGCGCCGAGAGCACTGCCTGTCCTGGAAGAAAACGATTATAAAAAGATCCGGTATTACATCCAGCACTTCGGGCAGAAGAAAAACGCCATGAGCAGGAAGAATTCGTTTCTCGCAAAACTCCTCTCGGGCGGAACGCAGGCCGGCGACAATCGCCGGGTAGTATCCGTCACCGAGATTACCTCGGCCGATGCCTGGCAGCGGTACGAAGACAAGCAACTCGTCGCCGAGGGCCGGATGCCGTGGGGCTTCTTGCCGGTCGTGCATATCCAGAACATCGCTCAGCCGTACTATTACGAAGGTATAAGCGATGTCGAGCCGCTTGTCCCGCTGCAGGATGAGCTGAACACCCGGCTTAGCGATAGGGCCAGCAGAATCACGTTCCAGTCGTTCAAGATGTACCTTGGCAAAGGGATCGAGGGCTTCGAGGACAAACCCGTAGCGCCCGGCAGAATGTGGTACACCGATAATCTGGAGGCGTCGATCGAGGAGTTCGGCGGCGACACTGCCACACCCAGCGAGGCTTTGCACATCTCCGAGATCCGCGAGGCGATGGACAAGGTCAGTTCCGTTACGCCGCTCGTGGCCGGCGTACTCAAGAACAAGCTCGGCAACCTGACCAGTGCGGTAGCCCTTCGTTTGACGCTGATGGGAATGCTCTCGAAGAACGACCGCAAGCGATTTACCTACAGCGAAGGCTTAAGGAAAATCTGCCGGACGGTCCTGGGAATACTCGATACCGCCAACATCTACAAAACCGACCAGAAGGACCGGGACGTCGAGGTCATTTTTCCCAGCCCGCTGCCTGAGAACACGATGGAGAAATTAAAAGAGGCCCAGGTCAAGAAAGAGCTGGGCGTGCCGTCTGAGCAAGTGCTCAGAGAATTAGGATACGAGAATTCGTAGAAAAGAAAGGGAGAGTTTATGAGTCCGATCGAGACACAGGATATTTTGTCAGAAGACACAACACCGGCAAGTGATAATGATAATGCGAGACTTGTCCCGGTGGCCGAATCCATCCGCTATCGCAAGCGGGCACAGAGTGCTGAGAAGAAAATCGAAACGTTGACCGAGCAGTTGGCTCAGGCAAAATCGCAAACGGCGGAGCTGTCTGATCAGTTGAGTGACATTCAGACCGAACAGAAGCTGATGCGGCAATTAGCCGCCGCGGGGGCTGTCGATCTGGAAACGGCTGTCCTGATTGCCAGAGCCAGAATGCAAGACAAAGACGATGCGGATGTGACAGGCGTAATCGAGCAGTTGAAGAAGGAAAAGCAATATCTGTTCGCCGGCAGCAGCCCGGGTGTGGCATCAACGAAAACCGCCGGCGCAAGGGACCGGGTGACAAACAATCAGACATTGCTCGAAAGAGCGGCGAAAAAGGCTGCAACAACCGGCAACCGAACAGATTTGCACGAGTATCTGAAACTGCGAAGAAACTTTCTATAACTTATGAAAAGCAAGCATACTTAACTCTGCAATTTATCGCGGAGTGCATAACGGGAGAATAACAAATGGCATTTACAGGAAAAGCAACATATTCCGCTGGTACGACCCTGCCGGAGCTGGCCGAGGATGTCTCGGATCTGGTCGGCATAGTCTCGCCTTATGAGACGCCTTTACTAAACGCTCTTGGCGACCCGATGCGCGAGGCAACCAGCACGCATCACGAATGGCTCGAAGATGAGCTTCTACCCAACAAGGACACCGTCAACGACAGCACGTTTACCGACCCAAGCACCGACACCGACTTTGTTGTCGATAACGGCAGCAGATTCCGCATCGGCGATCAGATTCAGATCGAAGGCAGCGAGGAATTGATGCTGGTGACCGGCATCAGCACAAACACGCTCACAATAGTTCGCGGCTACGCCGGCACCACGGCCGAGAACCTCGCCGACAACCAGGTAATCAACATTCTCGGTAATGCCGCACTCGAAGGCGCCGACAAGCCCACCGCACGGTTCACCAACCGCAGCCGGTGCGGCAACTACACGCAGATATTCACCGCCGCGGTCGAAGTAAGCGGCACGGATATGGCCGCCAGCCAGTTGGGTCTTGCCGACGAACTTGACAACCAAAAACAGGCACGTCTGCGGGAGCTGGTTCGCGATCTGGAAAACACCATCATCAACGCCGGCCAGCCCGCGAGCAATCCCGAAGGCAGCGGCTCGGTCAGACGCTCGATGAAGGGCATTATCCAGCACCTCTCGACGAACCTCTTCCATACCGGCGACAGCGGCTTTCCCAGCGGCACCGCTCTCGACGAGGCGATGATCAACTACGTGCTCAGGAAAATCTGGGAAAACAGCAGCGGCAACGTGGACCTTATCGTCGTTGGCGGCTTCCAGAAGCGAAAGATCAACGCGTTTTGTTCCGACAGCCGGGCGTACGGAGCCAACGACACGACCTTCACCGATATGATAGGCATCTACGAAAGCGATTTCGGCATCTGCAAAATTGTCACGACACGCTGGATGCCGCAGGATGCTGCACTGCTGCTGGATTCATCGCGCATCAACGTGCTGCCGTTAGCCGGCAGAAGCTTTCACTTCAAGCCACTGGCAAGCAGCGGTGACTATGAGTGCGGAGAACTGATCGGCGAATATACCGTGGAGCTTAAAAACGAAGCGGCACACGGCCTCATTCGCGATCTAAGCACCAGCTAAGCACTTACCCAATTTATTGGGGGGACATACGAGGATGGGAATCCCGCGTTATATGCGGGATTCCATTCTCGCCAGGAGACAAAAGAAATGGTTACTTTTTCAAACGACGCCGACATTTTGAAATACGAGCCGATTTTGTTCGGCGAATTGCATCTGCCGTGGCAGGTATTGGCGACGGGAACTGGAGCAAGCCTCAGCGGCACGACATTGACTGCAGGTGAAGCGAATTTCATCGCCGCACAGGTCCAGGCAGGCGGTGTCATTTACCTGCAATCGGCGGACGGTTCACTGGATGGAGCGTACGAGATCGTCTCGGTGGACTCTGCGACGCAGCTAAGCATATCAGTAGTCAGAGCTGATTCGACAGAAACCGCCGTGCCGCCGCCGGCAGCGACGAACATATCCTATCGAATCAGCACATTCGGACCACAGGCCGCCGAGGTCGGTTTTCAGTTGACAGAATATTTCGGCATCAGACCGGGTAACCCAGCAAGTGACATCGACGCAGATGATATTCTGGATACGAGCGTGCTGAGGCTGGCATCTGTTTTTGCGGTGATATCCATCGTTTACGCGATGTTGGCCGGCAAAACCAGAGACCAGAACTACTGGAACAAGAGCCTGTACTACCAGAAGCTCTTCGCCAAAGCAAGGGGGCGGTGCCGGCTCAGTATCGATGTCGGCACAGACGGGTTGGCCGATGTCACCAAGATCGGAGCGGCCGGAAGATTAGTGCGGGATTAATTTGCAAAGAGAAAACAAATGAAAGTCACATTAGATTCACAGATGTTGTTTGACGAGCAGACGCTGGAGATTAGCGCCGACAGCTTCAGCAGAAATTCGATCGAAAGGACCGTACCCGGACTGGACGGCATGCTAAGTATCGACCTTGGACGACGTGGCAGGAAGATTAAACAGACCGGCACGCTGCGGGCAAAAAGTCGGGTACAACTGGACGAGAGAATCAGCAAGATATCCGCATTCATGGACAGCGATACGCATACACTGATAACCGGCAGCAACCGAGAATTCGCAAATCTCCGCATGGATTCGTTCAAGCCAGGTAGTGAACACGCAGACGGCACCGGCATTGTCGTCGATTACGAAATCGTTTACACGCAATTGGTTTAGCAACACACGCCATATTTAGCGCCCAGTTTTAACTGGGGGTTATGGAAAAGGACACAGAAGGAATGTCACCTAACAGCAACGGCATAGATTCGGTCAGATCATTTGACTTGCCCGGCGGGATCCAGGCAAACGGTCAGTATGTCAAGGAGCCTCGCGTCGCATTGGTCAAATGGCGATCAACCTGGAGCAACAAATTCCACCAGGTATATGTCAACGGCCGATACGCAGGGACAACGCTTGACAGCGGGCAAAGACAATTGATTGTCCAGGTCCCAACGTCTCCGGAGTGTCCCGTTCGGATCGAGGTTTTTGCCGTCGAGGCAAAATACACTGATATAGATTTCAGCAGCAAGCTTACCCGGTCACCAGTCGACAGTGGACGCGTCACGATCACGTTATTACGGAATCAGAATCTGCCGACGGGCGCCACTGCCGAAATATACTTTGACAACAGTACGGGCCAAATTGATTACAACAAACCAATGACCGATACACCGATCCGAATCTGGCCGGCCTGGCAGTACAAAGCCGGGTTGGGAATGAGCAGATTCGGCATGGGCGATTTCGGATGGGATTCGGCCGCAGCGGTCGGCCTCGGCAAGGGCAGCTTCGGCTACGGCCAGTTTGGCCTCGACGCAGATACAATCGAGTGGACAAGCCCGCTCCTGCCGAACGGTACTTACAAATTCGGCGTAAAGATAAGGGATGCATTGGGCAGGCAAAGCACCGGCAGCGAAACCGAGCCGATAACGGTGACACCGGCGGCAAGACCTGCCGAGGGCCTGAGCGTTTCTTCGTTCGATAAACAGACGAATCAACTGGTGCTCAATATAGAGAACAACGCGTGATTTTCAAAGAATAAGGGGAATATTATGGCTGAAGTTTATCCATCCGACAATGAGCTACTCAACATGCAGTCCGAAAGCGAGACCGGCGTCGAGTACATCCCGACCGGGACGGCGCCATATTACCTGCACTTTAGAAAGCTGCTGTACCGATTACTGCTGGCGGCCCGGCGTGCGAACGACCTGAGAGTCTACGACGAAGGCGACCTGGACGTGGGAGTCAAGCTCGGCAAGTTCTGGCTCGGCACCGTACTGATCAGCTACGCGGGCTCGACGGGTAATACGCTGGCCGACGATAAAGCAAATATTTACATCTACCTGGATTCGTCCGGAACACTCGTCACTGATGAATACAGCAGCTTCCCCGATATGGCAGCGACACCTCACATTCGCCTGGCCCAGGTCAGCACCTCAGGCGGTGACATCGACTCGATCACCGACTGCCGGGCCGGGCACAACATCGCAATGCCTTACGGGGCCGGCGGGACAAAGAAAACCATCGAGGCCCATACTGCCGACGACACACTGACGGCGGCCGAATCAGGCAGCGTGCACACAAACCTTGGCGCTTCTGCGACGGTGACGCTGACCCTGCCCGCCTCGGCATCTCCGGGAACGGTGTTTAATTTCGCTGTGCAGGCAGCCCAGCAGTTACATATCGATCCGGGCACGGCGGCAATTCGTGACGACTCAGGCCAGACGGCGGACAAATACAAATCAGCCGGCACAATCGGGGCATCATTAACGATTATCGCTGAATCGGCCGGCAACTGGGCCACCATCGCCAAAAACGGAACCTGGAGCGAAGAAGCATAAAAAGCATCCGCAGCGGAGGAATCAGATATGGCAAACGAAATTCATGTAAACTACGCATCAGGCAGTACACTGTACGCCGTTGTTCGCAACGCCGCCGGTAACGTATGGTACATCGCCGGGCAGGCCTTCGAGGCATGGGGAACGGGCGGCCGGACCGCAGATGATTACGACATCAGCCTGGCGGACAAGAGCGGTAGCCGATACGTCGGCAGCTTTGACACAAATATACAGGCCGGCAGATATTCTGTTCAGGTTTTTCTGCAGGCCGGGGCGAATCCTGCCGATGGTGACACGCTTGTGGGAAGCGATGAAATCGTATGGTCAGGGACGGGTGCAGTGACCGCTGACAAATTGCTGGCCAACAAAGCCATCCAGAACAAATCCAGCGGTGAAATCAAATACTACGATGACGATGGGCAGACGGTCCTTTTGATCCATACGCCGACGGACGCTGCGGCGGCGATCACCAGAACACCAGGTTAAGAACACTTGAGAACTCAGGAGACTTGATATGGGCGGCTTTTCAGATTATTTGGAAAACAAGATTCTGGATCACATTTTTTGCAAAGGCAGTTATACGCCACCGACAATCTACGTAGGACTCTCGACTGCAGATCCGACCGATGACGGTTCAGGATTAGTCGAGCCGAGCGGCAACGCCTACGCACGGGCGCAAACATCCGCTTGTGATTGGAACGCCGCATCGAACGGTTCGCTGGACAATGCCGGCGAGATTACATTCGCCCAGGCGACCGGGAGCTGGGGAACAATCACCCACTTCGCCCTTTTCGACGCAGCAACGGCAGGCAACATGCTGGCTCACGGCACATTGAGTCAGCCCAAAGCGATCGGAGAATCGGATACAACCAGATTCGAAGCGGGTGACCTGGATATAAGCTTAGATTAACCAGTGCTAATTGCAGGAGTTTAGAATGGCAACGATAAACAGAAATTGGGCCTCGCAGTCTCAGATCATCGGGACGGGCGACGTCTACGTCACGCTGTCCGGCACGACGGAATCTTATTCGTCCGACGTTGATATGGAAACCAACGGCTACGAAGGCGCTCACGTAACCGTGGAGATCAACTACGATGCGACACCGACGGATGAGGTCGAGATCAAATTGTACGGATCGCTGGACGGCTCAAATTACGATGACACAACGATCTGGGAAATGCAGGGCGACAAAAGCATCGATCCTCAGCAGTTGAGCTTCATCATCAAGGACCTGGCTCATTTCAGAATTGGCATCCAGCAGACCGGTTCGACCGACAGTCACAACGTCAGAGCGTACGTCCAGTGCTGGAACTATCAGTCAACATAAGGAGGCGAACATGGCCGATATACACATAGGAAAGATCAAAAGGACCGAATCCGGCAAGGGCAAGGCCGAGCTGTTCTATCACATCCCCATCGACACGCCGGTCGGCGGAATTGTGCCGACACCGGAGAGTGCAATCGCGGCACAACTTCAGCAGGCAGAGATCGACGCCCTGGCTACCGGCTCATTGGTGGAAGTATCACGAAACATTGTAGTGCTCACCGGCCAGACGCAGGCGGAGATCGCCAACGCGATTCGAGCCGACTGGCAAAACGCCAAGGCAGACTACAACGACAAATACAACTTTACCTACAAATTCTATGGAGTGACATTATATGCCACTACTTAAGCCGATCAGGGCATTACAAATCAACCTGAGCCATCCCCTCGCCAGGGGACTGACGGGAAGCTGGCTGATGAATGAAGCGACCGGCGAAACTGTTACCGACTGCGGACCACGCCGCAATAACGGCATCTTTAATTACAGCACCGCTGCTCCGGCGTGGAAGTCGGGCCGGCACGGTTCCTGCCTAGAGTTCGGCTCCGAGCGATGCATCGACTGCGGAACGGGCAAATTCGGATGGGATATCACAAACGAAATCAGCGTTGTCGCATTAGTCAATCAAAATGCCAGCCAGGCCAATACACTCTTCGCCCGCAGCGGTTTTGTCAGGCCTTGCAGACTTTCCGCCTATAGCAGCGGAAGGTTCAAATGGTGGGTCTATACCGATGGAACAAACTGCGTCATCAACTCAACTTCCACTCATGCAACAGACAGTAGCGAATGCGTGCACGTCGCAGGCATCTGGCGTCCCGGTGACGGAAGACTCTATGTCAATGGCGTCCAGGAAGCAGACGAGTCCTCAAGCTCCGGCAGTCTGAGCTTCATCAACGATTTGCAACCCGTGGGCATCGGTGGGACATACGAGGCCGGTAATTATTACTACTGCTGGAATGGCAGGATAGAGTACGTCTTTGTCTACAATCGTGCTTTGAGCGTCGAAGAAGTTAAATGGCTCTATCGAGAGCCGTTTGCAATGTTCGCAAGGCCAATCAGCCCGGCGTCGATCCATGTCCCCGAAGCGATTGTTTCCTTTGTCGGATCTGTCAGTGCAACATCGACGGGATCAGCAGTGTTGACCTTAACAGGTAGCACGCCGCACATCGAGCTGAATTGGCTCAGAGATGCCCTTTTCAATGGAATGACCGCCAACGCTTTTAAGCTGGGAACAACCTTAGGTCTTGGTTGGTTCTGGGCCCGCATTGCCGGTTGCTCGGTGCTATATCGCGGCGGCGCCATGGAACAGATAGACTTTGCGACCATCCTGACTGTCACCGAACAGAATGCCAGCGATATCTCACCGCCCAATTACCTTCTACACTCAAGTAGTTCGACATACTTCTACGTCTTTCGGCGATACAATCACTGCGGCCATCAGGAACTTACATTGGCTGCCGCGGCAAAGGTATCACTCGATGCCGAAGGCGAGCTGGATAAGCCGCTGCCGAATAAAATTTTCGCTGCCAGGGTCGAGCAAGTGGGCGCCGATCAGGTTCGGCTAACCTGGTTCTATTGCCCACTCGAACAAGAGTCTCAGTCGGCATGTTTTAATATTTATCATGACAGCAGGACCGGGCAAATCGACTATGAAAATCCTCTGGCTGGGATCAGCTACAAGGGCCGGAAGTTTTACAGCTACGAAAGTGACCCACTTGAACCGGGCAGATATCTGTTCGCTATCAGGGCGGAAAATGCCGATGGCATCCAGAACAGTTCGTCGGCCCACATGGCCATCGAACTTAACGGTACCGGACCGGATGCGATCAATATACTGCAGGTTGAGACGGTTTAACACATTGACTCAAAAACGAGAAATGAGCTATGTCCAACAGAATAGATTTTTTCCAATCAGAGCAAAAGCGACTGTCACTACCAGCTGCGTACGTCTCTATCCTAATTGACGGCACACTGTGTCCGACTCTCGAAGTGATTGAAATTATTCGCTGCGGCTGGCCGGAGTTCGGCTTGGCTAAATTAGCCTACAATCCTGCAGCACACACCGGAGCCGATGTAAAAGCCGCCGAAGATCTTGTAAATGAATTTGCAGCAGGAAAGACAGTCTGCATCCGGCAATATTATAATGCCGATTTGTGCGGCTCAGCGGTCTTTGGCCTGCCGATCTTCAACGGGCAGATAGAAAGCATCGAGACAAAACGAACAACCGGTGGCGAGAAGCTTGAAATCATTGCCAGAGACTTCAGCGTGAATCTGAAGCGACTTTCAGTATATGGCCAGCGGCTTGCAAAAGCAGACGGCTCCAGCATATTCCTGGCCGGTCTCGATACAGTATTTAATCCTGACAGCAATGGTAACGCCAATCAGACAGCGATCTATCTCGACGGCAAGAGTTACACAGTCTTTTGCGGCGAATCCATGCAAGGCAGGCTCTGGACTTATGCCGAAGTGATTGATTATCTGCTCTGCGAATACACGCCGGCAGGGCAACTAAAAACGTCGAGCTTCAGTCGATTGCAAGCCCTGACGGAAAATCAAATCGTCCGAGACCTTGATGTCACGGGACTGAATCTCGCAGAGGCCCTGCACCGCTGCTGCGAACGGATAGGCCTGAAGTTCAAGTTCGTCCCGCGACTGGTAGAAAATGGGCCTAGCCAGGCGATTGTGTTCTATAGGGCCGGCACAGGCAGAGTCGTTGAACTGAATTGTCAGCCAGCGGGACAACAACTCGACATTTCAAAGACCAATATTGCACAGTTGCACAGCAGGAAAAAGTTCTGGCCCGTCACGTACAAATATATCGGCCAGGGCGACTTCAAAATCTACGAAGCGACCTTCGAACTAATCAAGGCATGGGACGCAGGCCTCGAACAGAATAACTATGACAACTTCTCGCCCTCGACAAATCCAAATTTCTGCATGACCAAAGACGTCTATCGCAAATGGTGCCTGAACGAAGCGGGCCAATACAGCGAATCTCCTTACAATCAGGGAGATGCGTTTGATTTTTCGCAAATCTTCCAAAGCGGCAATTTCGTTCCCCGGCGCAGGCGTTTCCGGCCGGCCCTGACTACTGATGTTCAGGGACATTCGCTCGGCTACTTTCTGCAGGTATCGTACAATGGCGGCCAAAGCTGGTGGCAGTACCTTCACGCATTCAATATCCTGCTCGATGAATGCGGCGTGTGGCTCAGCAGTGATCGGCTCGATATGGACACCTGGGCCGCGGCTCTGCAAGGTTCTCTGAGATTCAGAATCACCGCTTCGGTAGTAAGCGATGAGCGGGTGACCGCGACGATTACCAATGGCCCGGTCAATTCGACCGCTCCGGTCGTCGATCATATCATAACGCTGCCCCGGCAGTTCAAGTATCGCAAAGTCTCTGACCAGAGCATCCTCACCGAAGCAACCAGTCAAATGTTCGGCAAGCCCGATGAGGTAGATGATTCAGTCGCCTTGTATGAATTTGTTCGTCAGACAGCAGCGACGTCGTCCGAGGTTATCGGGATTTTCAATATTCAGACGCCAAGCCTGATGTTCGATTACCGTCTCGGTGACATAGTTAGCACAAGCCCCGAAAGCCGGGACCTTTTAGCCTGCCGAAGCGACAACCGCAGTATAAGCCGGATTGTAAGAGTGCAGATGGATTTTGAAAAGCAGTGCACGAATTTGAAAATCGTTCGACAAAGGAGCTGATGTATATGAGCAATGCGGCAAACACTATCAATCGTCAACAGGTGCTGGATCGGCTGTGCCGGGCCGGTTCTCAAGGAACCGGCGAGACCGCTATTGTCACTTCTCCCGGAGCACGAGCTGCTGCATGGGCCGTGAAGGTCAAGAGCAACTCATCCTACAACGTCTATAACGTCGTGGCCGTGGTAATAAACGACGCCGGCTCGGAGCCGACCGAGATCGGCCAGCAGACCGAGGCGGTAAACCTGGCCGAATCGTTCACACAAACCGGAACTCTGCCGGCGGGAACATACGCCGTGATGTCCAGAGTCGGCAACAAAAATGTGTTCTATGCAAAACCATGATTCCTGAATGCTATCGAGGTAAATCATGACTCCAGGAAATACCAAAAGCTGGCGGTTGAATCGACAGATCAATTTATCGGTGATAGTCCAGCTCGTTCTGCTGGCCTCGCTTATCGTTGGTAGCTGGGTTAACCTGCAGCGACAGCTCGACTTATTACAACGGGACGTAAGTATGTTGCTGCAATCCCAAAACAACATCGAGCAAAAACTCGAATCACTTTGGACCAAAAGCATCTCCCACGAATACCGGCTGCAGGCCATCGAAAAACACTTCACAAAAGCCAATATCACAGAGGAACGTTAGCGTTGCAATATAAAACAAGACTCTTCAGAGGTGATTGGAGTAAAAGTTCATTAAGATGTTTCTGGGCCAAAAATGAGCTATGCGTAGACAAATTATTGCTATAACTGCTTTTTTTGAAAAGATTTAAAGTTTTTTAGTTGACGAGTCGATAAGAAATCTGTTAATCTAATGTTTGTTAGTTAAGATTTTTTTCATTGAAATGTACTTTTTATCGCATTCAAATATTTGTTCGAGAACCCGGGATTTTACAGTGCGTATCTATTAAGCGAATATGATTGTATCACAGCTTGAAATAGGCAGTTGCAATGGACAGTGAATTGATAAAGAGTTTGGCTATAACAGATCAGGAAACGCAGAATATAGTTGAGCATGTACAGCGTTGCATCGCTGTTTACGAGCAGACTCTCAAAGCTATGGGGTTGTACCCCGCAGATACGATAAGCCAAGGTGTAGATAATTCACAACTATCATATGTCCCAAGAAAGGATGCAGAGGGACCGTATGTCAACATTCCAAACAGTTATTGAGTCAACCAAATCACCTGCAGAATCGTCTGCCAAACGACAACAGTTGATCAAGGAAATCGAAGATGTAACGAAACGTCGCCTTCTTGTTTATGTTGCTGATGCTAACAAGCCTGAAAGCGCATTGAAGGCAGAGGATAAAACCGGCTTCTCAGACCTAATTGAAGGTGTTAAAGAAAAGAATGTCGATCTTCTAATCAATAGTCCTGGGGGATTTGCGGAAGTCACAGAAGCTATCGTTGGCATGTTAAGATCAAGGTTTAATAATATTCGATTTGCAATACCGAACACGGCGAAATCTGCAGCCACTCTTCTTGTTTTGTCTGGTAACGAGCTGATAATGGACGAGAGAAGTGAATTAGGGCCTGTCGATCCTCAGGTTGAATACCCAACTGCAGAAGGACGTAAGAGAGAAGCCGCAGAGGACATATTGGATGGATTTGAGGAAGCCAAGAAAGTTTTAGCCAATGAGGGACCGGCAGCAACACCTGCATATGTACCGCTGCTAAACAAATATACAATTGGATTATTACGTGGATGCCAGAATGCGATGAAACTCTCGCGTGAATTAGCCCAAACTTGGCTGCAAACCTATATGCTTCCAGATAAGGAATATTCATTAACTGTATCTGAAATTGTAGAGTATTTTGCAAGTCACGCCAGCACACTCTCACATGGTCGTGCTATTGGAATAGACAAATGTAAAGAGCTTGGTCTAAAAGTGATTGATTTGAGAGATGATAGTCATGCCGAACTCCGAGAGAAACTATGGGAGCTTTGGTGCGTTTATGAATTACACTTCGAACGGACACCTGTTCATAAAATATACGAGAACTCAAGTGGCTGCTCATTAAACAAGCAAGCCGCAGTTCAACTTATTCAAGTACCAGCAGCACTTCCTGGCAAACGTGGTGCACCAACGCCTCCACAGAAATAAGTTCTGGATTATACGGATTCAATTTTATAGTCTCTTTTTTATAACCACTAGAATTGTCCGTACTTACTTTTGTTGCATAATTCTTACCAGTTAACACAGTTGCATTTTCCTGCTTTGCAGCGGTCTTTGAAGATGCTCCAGATTTCAGGTGTTTCCCTGCACAGGCTGATAGAGACATCCTTGTCGAAGCTGCGAATTACATCGATTAGATGAGTGTAGAATTCAATGCGTTGTTTTGGAGGATAGCGGAGCTTGTGGTCAGAGGCTCCTCGGACAAAGTTATGATCCAAGAGTTTTCGAGCTCGATTGCCATAAGCACCGACGGCCAGATGGAAATGGGCAGGCAGCAGCCGCAACATGCCGAGCGTAATATTTTCAGGTCTAACGACAGTTAATGTTTTCTCAATCAAGTCGGCATAATCCGCCCGCCAGTCCGGATGGAGAATGCCTGGGTCAATGCGAAACCGTATTCGATAACCATGCTGTTGGCATTTCATGGCTGCTTCGATACGCTCGGAAAGGCCGGCTGTGCCTGACTCATGCTGCTCGATCATCCGCCGACTGTTCAGACTCCAAGATACAACCGTATGGTTGTTTGGCTCGACGGCAAGCAGGTTCTCGATATTGCTGCTCTTGGTCAGCAGCATCAGATAGCCGCGTGACAAACCGGCAAAGAACGGGATCAGCATTGTTGTAAGATTTGTGATGTGGTCGAGCGCAAGGCTGTCAAGCATCTCGCCCATATTGAAGCTGACTTTGCCACCGGCACCGGCGAGGGCCTTTCTGATCTGCTTGAACATTGTGTCGTAATTGATGTTGATTTTGATGAACGGAGCATAGTTGCGATAGACAAACGCCAGATAACAATATGTGCACAAGTAAGGACAACCATTTGAGAGCGGAACAAGCTTGTAATAGGGACAACAGCGGACATTCTGGCCAAGCTTGCCGTCGAAACACCCTACAAAAGACGACGTCCGGCCGATCATCAGAGTCCTCTTGCCGGCAAGCATCGCCTGGGACGGTGACATCCCCGGCGAAAAAGCCATACGTTGCCGCTCTATCAGCCGGACCTGGGCCGATGGGAACAGTTTCAATATTCGCCGGGCTTCGGGATCCTCCGCCACCTGCTGCCACAACAGTATTGTTTTCGGTTTGAATGTTCTGGCTGTGTCCTTCATTGAATATTTATCCCGACCACGGAATTCATTACGTCTCGTACTCAGTATTATAGCGGAAATCCATTAAGGTCAACCAGAAACCAAGGAGAGAAACAATGAAAGAAAAATATAAGAAATCAAAGTCGCCAAAAACCGTAGTTTTCATCTCTGCATGTATGTGCCTTTTATTGGCAGGATGCGATAGCCTTCGATTTGCACCGAGCGAAGCTCAGAAGCAGAACGCCTGGCTGCATAACCGCACGGCAATTGTCACCGCCGAGACGGCCAAGGCCGAAAATACATCACCGAGCCTGCAAGCCCTGACGCAGCTCGGCGAAGTGCAGAGCCGGGCATTCAGTTCTTACTGTGGGCTGCCAAAGCAGTTTCCGCCGGCCGAGACCGCCGAGGATATTCTCGCCGAATCGAACTTCCAGCTTGCCGGCGCCGCTCTGCAGGAAAGTACCGAGCGGCCGGACCCGTGGCAGGTGGCTGATTCGATGCTGGAGATGGGCATTGGAATCTGTGGGCTGCTGGGCGGCGTCTACGGCACGCGAGCCGTTGGTTTCTTAAGGCAAGCCAGAACAAAATCCAACGCCCTGCACGAAATCATCGCAGGCAACGAGCAATTTAAAAAGCAGAACCAGACCCAGGCCGCCGCCTTCAAGCAGGCCCACCAAAACCAATCGCCCCAAACCCGCCAGCTTGTCACGGCAATGAAAGTGTAAGCGATTAACTCAGAACAGAAGGAGTATCATGTCACAGAGAACGGAGAATATTTGTTTGGATGCGGATCGGCTGTCGTTGGATTATTTGATTGCAGAGCGCATCTGGGATCCGGCGGATAACGGACGTGACGACGCCGAGACTTTGCATCCGGAACTGCTGCGGCATCTTACAAGAGAAACGGTCGAGCGGCGTGATTTCACGCTTCGGTTCGGGCAAGAGAGCTACAATCGCCGATCTGCCTCACACACCTCTTCCAACCCCACCAAGATTATCGGATCTCAGCTACCCAACCCATATCGAGCTGACCCAAGTCAAAGAGGATCTGAGAACCAGAGAAACTCCTATGTGAGCATGGAAATATAAGAAATATGTAGAATTTTGGCAA
>Ga0315541_1002482_pt1 | contig 15428 bp, 23 predicted proteins | sample SalMarSW160190MG_FD_203095 | JGI IMG/M metagenome (GOLD analysis project Ga0315541, IMG submission 203095) | Salt marsh sediment microbial communities from the Plum Island Ecosystem LTER, Massachusetts, United States - Salt Marsh Sediment SW1601-190 ...
CCCTTCGCCTAACCCCGCGTGCAGCCGACCTGCTAATCGAGTGTCCTCTTGTTGCCAGGTTTCGTTTTTGCAGCGTTTTGGGTTCACGGGTGGTGTTACGAAATTCGAGGGACATCTCTGAAAGCGCCCTGTTTGTCAAGTCATTCGTTCTCGATTTACCTCCGTAGTTGTCTTTCTGTCGTCCTTCCTTCGAGCCCGCTCTGCCGGAGGAAAAATCCCCCGCAAAGGTTGCGGTTGACAGTGACGACAATTTGTCTACAATTGAGGACGAAATGTCTGCGAAAGGGATTGCCAAGACGCTCTTTCCTAAAACGCGTCTTGCTGTGCTCAAGGAGCTGACAAACACAGCTGATGAAGGCCTTCATCTACGCGAGCTCGAACGTCGGACAGGCCTCGACAGCCGAGGGCTTCTCCGCGAGCTTCACGCGATGAGAGACGCCGGGATCCTGGCCGCAAAGCGTGTCGGTCGCCAGGTGATCTACCGACTGAATGGTTCCTGTCCGATTCATGACGAGCTACGTTCTATCGTGTTGAAGACTGTCGGCCTCGGGGACGTGCTGCGAGAAGCCCTTTCCCCATTTGCGGAGCGAATCGACTTGGCGTACGTCTACGGCAGCCTGGCGTTGGGTGAGGCGTCTGCCGAAAGCGATGTTGATGTGATGATTGTAGGAGCCGTCACGTTGCGGGAGTTGAGTGGGTCCCTCCGCGAGGCCGGCTCGCTCCTGCGGCGAGAGATCAATCCGACCCTGTACCAGCCGGATGAGTACCAAGAGGCTCTGAATACGCAGAATTCGTTTGTCTGTCGTGTTCACCAGGGGCCGCGGATTGACCTGATCGGAGGGACCGCATGAGTCTTGATGACATGGTCCACCGCGGCGAGCTTGAGCGGTTGCCGCCCACAGTGGGGGAAATTCCGGCGCTGCGGCGGACGATCTGCCGTCGGATTGAGGACGCAGCCAATCCGACTAACCATCCTGAGACACGGTTGGAACAGGCCTACACAGCGATCCTGAATTGCGCCTTGGCCGCACTTCGCGCAGAGGGTGCAAGAGCGGTCCGTGGAGCTGGGCAACATGTCCATATACTAGAGAGCCTTCGTTTCACAGTGGGCGTTGAGAAAGAGCGCCTTGCCTACTACCACACGGTGCGATCACTCCGCCACCGCGGGCTCTACGAAGCCTTCACTGATGTGTCCCAAAGCCAGGCCGAGGAAGCCGTAGATGAAGCTCGGTGGCTTCAAAGTCAGTTAGCGACGTGGCTGACTGGCCATAACCCTGAGCAGACAGAAGTGTAATTGCAGGCTGTGGAATTCCGGGGACATCTCTGAAAAGGCATGCCGTATCAAGTCTTCATACCTCGATTCACCTCTGAGGTCGCCTTGTCGCCATCCTTTCTTCAGCCTCAGTCTGTCGGAAGCATCTCTTCGCAGTTGGCATGGTATGAAGCTCCTGGTATTATGTTGCGAGCTTGCAGAATAATTGCTGTATGGGCGGCACTGCGCGCCTCTCAACAACGGATCCAGCGGACGGACTCCGTTGCGAGCAAGCTCGCGCTTCGTCCATCGCTGATCCGCGGCTCGTTAGCGTCACAAGAGGAAAACCCTTGAGAACGGAAGAAGATGTCCTATCACAGTTTTCTGAATGGGCACGGAGAAACGATGTGATTCGAGCGGCTGTGCTGACGAGTTCTCGCGTCAACCCGAACCCATGCATCGATTTCCTGTCGGATTATGATATTGAGCTGTATGTATCGGATCTTCGCCCATTTCAACAAGACGATAGTTGGCTGAGAGTCTTCGGGCCCATCATGGTTCGCTGGCCACTAAAGCCACGGTCAACAGACGGTGAGAATTGGATCACGCGACTCGTTCAATTCAAAGATGGCGTGCGAATCGATTTTCAGATTACGGACCAGACTAGTATTGAACCAGACGCCTACGATAACGGCTACAGAGTACTCATCGACAAGGATAATCTAACAACAGGCTTACAAGAACCGACATTCTCGGAATACATCATCAAGAAACCTTCCAGGCAGGAGTATGAAACGCTGGTCCATGAGTTCTGGTGGGATGCAATCTATGTACCTAAATACCTTTGGCGGGACGAATTGCCTTTCGCAAAATACATGTTCGATAACGTCCTTCGTTACTCTTTCCTGCAAAAGGTTGTCGAATGGTACATTGGTTTACAGAATGACTGGTCAGTGAGCACTGGAACCTGCGGCAAAAAGTTCAAGCGCTATCTTGATGCCGAAACCTGGTTGGAATTCGAATCTACATACGCCGGGGCGGATGTCGAAGAGAACTGGCGGGCCTTCTTCAAGACCGTTGAGTTCTTTAGAAAGCTGGCAAGAACAGTCGGGACCAGTCTCGGTTATGACTATCCTACGGAGTTAGATGAAGAAGTGACGCAATACTGCCTAAGTATTCGAAAAACGAATATGGAATGACGCTAACAAAACGGTTGCAGCTTACCATCCGCGGCTCGTTAGGAGGGCTTGAAATAGCATGCTAGCCGTTCTATTATGTGTTTATGATTTGGTCCTTCGCAACCCAGGCAACCGAGGACATCTTCAACGGGCGCAGCACCAAGGCTGCGCGGAGAACGTGTCCGCAGAATCTTTGGAGTATCGCGGGACGCTAGCTCGATCAGCTGGACTCGGTGGAGTCGCTCGGTGGACTCCGAATCCCGCCGGGGAACTGCTTGGAACAGCTGTCCGGAAGTCGACGGGGCCAATTCGGCATTCGGATTAATGACCGATACCGAGTCTGCTTTCGCTGGACGGAAACGGGGCCTGCGGACGTAGAGATTGTGGACTACCATTAGGAGGCGGGAAATGGTACGTGTACCGACCCATCGAGAGCCGACGCACCCGGGCGAGATGCTTCTGGAGGAGTTTCTCAAGCCGATGGGGATTTCGCAGCGGGAACTGGCAGATCGTATCCACGTTCCCTATCAGCGTGTGAACGAGCTGATCAACAAGCGGCGCGGCATTACCCCCAGCACGGCGCTGCGCTTGGCCCGAGTCTTTGGAAACTCGCCCTCGTTCTGGATGAATCTCCAGCTTCGGTGGGACCTTTTTCGGGCTCAGCAGACCGAGGCAGCCGAGCTCCGGCGCATTCGGCCTGTGCGTACCACCGGCTAGTGTTTGAAACGGCCTCCTAACACGCCGCTCAACCCGACGGTCGCCTCCGGCGCCCGCGAGTCAGCGCCAATCCGTTAGGCTCAACCCAACCAGAAAGGAGAAAGACAATGAACGAAGAAAAGAAACTGACAACCGCAGCGGGAATTCCTATTCCCGACAACCAGACGTCACTGACCGCCGGGGAACGCGGCCCGACCTTGCTGCAGGATCACTACCTGCTTGAAAAACTGGCCCACTTCAACAGGGAGCGCATCCCTGAGCGAGTTGTTCACGCGAAAGCGGCCGGCGCGCACGGGGTTTTCACCGTGACCAAGGACATCACGAAGTACACCAAGGCCAAGCTATTCTCCAAGGTCGGAAAGAAGACGGAAGTCTTCGGCCGTTTTTCTACTGTGGCCGGGGAAAAGGGTTCGGCCGACACGGTTCGTGATGTTCGCGGTTTTGCGCTGAAGTTCTACACCGAAGAAGGCAACTGGGACATGGTGGGGAACAACACCCCTGTGTTCTTTATCAGGGACGCCATCAAATTCCCGGACTTCATTCACACTCAGAAGCGTGATCCACAGACCAATGTGAAGGCGGATACACCGCAATGGGATTTCTGGTCACAGGTTCCCGAATCCCTGCATCAGGTGACCATTCTGTTTTCGGATCGTGGAATTCCAAAGGGGATTCCTTTCATGAACGGATATGGAAGTCACACCTATAGTTTCCTCAACGCCAACAACGAGCGCTTCTGGGTCAAGTTCCACTTCAAGACCCAACAGGGCATTCAGTGCTTGATGCAGGAGGAAGCAAATCGAGTTGCCGGCGAGGATCTGGATTATCATACTCATCAGCTGTTCGAGACGATAGAGCGTGGCGACTTCCCAAAGTGGACTCTCTCTGTCCAGATCATGCCTGAATTGGACGCAGAGAACTATCGCTGGAACCCGTTTGACCTGACCAAGGTCTGGCCTCACGGCGACTATCCGTTGATCGAGGTCGGAGTTCTGGAGATGAATCGAAACCCGGAGAACTACTTTGCCGAAGTGGAGCAGGCTGCCTTTTCGCCGGCGCATGTTCCTCCCGGCATATCCTTCTCGCCCTGCAAAATGCTCCAGGCCCGCATTTTCTCCTATGCGGATGCTCAACGATATCGTCTGGGCGTAAACTTCGAGCGTTTGCCGATAAATTGTCCGCACGCGGCGAAAGCGAACAACTATCAACGCGACGGGCGCATGAGATTCGATGACAACGGTGGGCCGTCACCGAACTACGAGCCGAACAGTTTCGGCGGTCCCAAGGCAGACGCTGCCTACAAAGAACCCCCACTGAAGATCTCCGGCGATGCCGACCGCTACGAGCAGAAGAGAGGGGTTGGCGATGACTACGTTCAGCCGGGCAACCTTTATAGACTGATGCCACCCGACGAGCAAAAAAGGTTGATCGAAAACATCGTCGGCAGCCTCAAGAACGTGCCGAAAGAAATCCAAGAGAAGATGGTTGCTCATTTTCGCAAGGCAGACGAGGCGTATGGAGCCGGCGTCGCCAAAGGGATAGGCCTCTGACAATGTGGAGGAGCATAACAACCGGCTGCAGCGGACGCGGTGACGCGCGCCGCTGAGCCGGGACGTTCGGCGCAATGCTTATCAAACAGGAGGGTGAAGATTTGACTGAAGAGAAGACCCCATACTTCATCGATCCGGAGGATGCCCCTAGACTTACCCAAATGCCAGGACTCGAAACAACGATTCTCACCGGCCTGCACGGTGAGAGAATGATGATGGTGCTCAATGCGACTTCACCTGGTCATACCGTGCCGATGCATTCTCATCCGCACGAGCAGACTGGTGTGGTATACGCTGGCAGAGCTATCTTGCGCATTGGGGATGAGGAGCGAATTGTGGGAAAAGGGGGACTTCTATTGTATTCCGGCCAATGTTCCTCACAGAGATACTTGCATTGGCGAAGAACCCTTTGTGATGCTGGATATCTTCAACCCTGTACGCGAGGATTTCATAGAGAAGTTCAAGCAAGCGTCGGAGACGGGGAAAGGGACAGGAGAGTAGAGAGGACACTGCGTTCAACAATCGGATGACCTTTGCTGAGTTCCTGAGGCACACACCTTATCTGCAGGGCCTGACCCTTGCTTATGCTGAGCGTACCACGATCGCAACGCAGGAAGACGAACCTGCTTTTAAGAACACCACGGGTTGTCCTTCCGTCGATCAGTCCTCCAGGCGCTCGTAGAAGCCGGACTCCTCAGGAAGGAGGCCGATGTCTTCATAGAGTCGCTCCACCTTCTGGCCAGAGCGCATACCTGTGACCACTGCATGGCCCGAAGTGGGAGCGATGATCCCCGCGAGCACGCGGATTGTGGTCGTCTTCCCAGCACCGTTGGGCCCGAGGAAGCCATAAATAATCCCGGCCGGCAGCGCGAACACAGGTGGTGGCTGCATTACCCGATGTCTTGGGGAACTTGACAGAGCCAGACATGACAACCTAGGATGAACCCATGAGAGTATATATCACGCTTTTGGCTCTGGTGCTTGCTGTTACCTCCTTGGGAGTGTCACAGGAGGCCCGGCCGGTGTGGGTGCTCACCATCGACACAGAGATCGGCCGCGGTACCGTGTCCTATCTACGTAAGGGCTTGGCGGAGGCGACCGCTGCCGAGGCCCAGGCTGTTGTGATACAGCTTTCCACCCCCGGAGGCTACCTGGATTCGGCGGTGGCTGGCCGTGACGCCATCCTGGACGCAGACCTTCCCACAATCGCCTACGTTGATCGGGAGGCCTACTCAGCCGGAGCACTCCTCGCCATCGCCTGTGAGCACATCTACTTCGCCCCCGCTGGGGTGATGGGGGCTGCTACCCCTGTCTATTTTGAAAAGGGGGTGATGCGGGAGGCACCAGAGAAGGTCATCTCCGCCACGCGCAAGCTCTTCCGGGCCACGGCTGAGACGCGTGGCCGCCCGCCCGAGGTCGCCGAGGCGATGGTGGATCGCGACGTGGAGATCGAAGATCTCGTCGAGCGAGGCAAGCTTCTCACCCTCACCGCTCAGGAGGCAGTGGAGTGGGGCTACTCCGACGGAGAGGTGGCTAGCCTTGATCAGCTTCTGCAACTGGAGGAACTTGCCGCGGGGGAGGTAGTCCACTTCGCTCCCAGATGGGTTGACACGGTGGTCGAGATCCTGACTCGTTCGTGGGTAGCGGCCCTCCTTATTACCGTGGGGGTGCTGGGACTCATCGCCGAGATGATCATCCCCGGCTTTGGAGTGCCAGGCATCCTAGGGCTCGCCTCCCTAGGCGCCTTCTTGTGGTCTCACACCCTTGTAGGTCTGGCTGGGTGGGAGTCGATCATCTTCCTCCTGGGAGGGCTTGTGGCGATCTTTCTTGAGGTGTTCGTTTTTACTACCGTTGACTTCGGGGTGGCTGGGCTTGTGGGGCTGGTAGCGATTGGCCTGGGCTTCTACACCTCGATGGTAGGGCCATTCACCCAGCCAGGGGAGACGCTGCGAGCGGTACTGGTAGTCTCAGGTGCCCTTGTGGTGGCTTTGATAGGGGTTATACTTCTCCTCGTCAAGCTCCCCAGGTCCAGATTGCGCTTAGGCGGAGTAATCCTATCTTCGTCTATCACCGGCCGAGCGTTTGATCGGCGCCAAGCTGAAGGTACGGTGAGCCCCTGGGTGGGACGCCGGGGGGTGGCCGCGACTGACCTCCATCCAGTGGGGGCAGGGGAGTTTGCCGACGAGCGAGTGGACGTGATCTGCGAGGAGGGGTTTCTCCCTCAGGGGACGACCATCGTGGTGATCAAGGACGAGGGCTACCGCAAGGTGGTCCGTAAGGAAAAGGAGGTGCAGGAATGAACGTAACGATATGGATTATCCCGGTCCTGGTCATTCTGGTTCTTTGGCTTTTCTTCTACTTTGTGCCGGTGGGGCTTTGGATCTCGGCCCTGGCCGCCGGGGTTCCGGTGGGGCCGATGACCCTCGTCGGGATGCGTTTGCGCAAGGTGAACCCCCACAAGGTGATCGGACCGATGATCGCCGCCTGGAAGGCGGGGCTGCGGCCCTCCGTCTCGGAACTCGAGGCCCATGTACTCGCTGGAGGAGACCTCGGTCGAGTGGTTCGGGCCCTGATCTCAGCCGACAAGGCGAACATCGCGCTTGACTTCCAGCGGGCGGCGGCGATCGACCTGGCGGGTCGAGACGTGTACGACGCGGTGGCTATGTCGGTCAATCCCCGCGTCATCGAGACCCCCAAGATCGGGGCGGTGGCCAAGGACGGGATCCAGCTGTTCGCTGTCGCCAGAGTTACTGTGAGGGCTAACCTCGAACGGCTGGTGGGCGGAGCAACCGAGGAGACGATCATCGCCCGGGTGGGCGAGGGGATCGTCTCGGCAATTGGATCGGCCGCCTCCCACAAGGCGGTGCTGGAGAATCCCGACTCGATCTCCAAGATGGTTCTGAATAAGGGCCTGGATGCGGGCACGGCGTTCGAACTCCTGTCCATCGACATTGCCGACGTGGACGTGGGCAAGAACATCGGGGCCCAGCTCCAGACGGACCAGGCGGAGGCCGATCTCAAGGTGGCCCGAGCCAAGGCTGAGGAGCGGCGGGCTATGGCCATCGCTCGGGAGCAGGAGATGAGTGCCCTGGTGCAAGAACGGCAGGCAGCGGTTGTCGAGGCCGAGGCGGAGATCCCGCGGGCCGTTGCCGAGGCCTTCCGCAAGGGACAGCTTGGGATCATGGATCATTACCGCCTTCGTAACATTCAGGCCGACACCAAGATGCGAGAAGGGCTGGCCCAAGAGGAGACTCCGCCTGCGGGCGAGACCACGGGAGGGGCGTAGATGGCACCCGCCAAGCCCCTGGTGAAGCTGATTCGAGAGGTCCTGCGAAAGGACCCGCGGGCCGCTATTGTGCTAGGGGAGATCCTCGGTCCCCCGCTGGCCCTGGAAGAGGGCCCACCCCGGCCCTGGGAGGCCTAGGGCCGAGCGTCATAGTTGTCTTGCGTGCGCGGTGACATTACAATTAGTACAGTGAAAGAGAGGATGAAAAGGGTTCCTGATCTGCTCACCGCATCGCGCGGGGGCATCGCTTTGGTGATCGCGTCCCTCGGGCTTGTCGGGCCACGGGCACTTGAAGCGGTGATCCTCCTCACCATCCTTGGCGGAATGTCCCATTATACGGTAGGATGGTTGTTGGGGTGGTGCCAGCGGAATCTTCCAACTCCCGGCCAAAACAGCGGACATTTGTCTTGGGATCACAAAACCAGCCTTCCCATTTGATAAGGAGGCTGTGATATCGTGATGATGATGGTGAAAAATTTGACTTTTTGTAACAAATGTAACACTCGTTACAGACATAAGGGGGTTTTTCGTGATAAGATTTACTCTTTTCTTCATACGGTTCAAGCTTTGTCAAGCGCTTTGAGGAGGGCGAGATGAGTGTCACCGCATGGATCTCTCTTGCTGGAATCCTACTAGGACTAATCACAGTACTAATCACGGTTTATTTTGCCATATGGAGCAGATACGGCGTCAACGAGGTGCTTCAGAAGGGATTCGGCGAACTGCACACCTCGGGGGCCAGATTAATAACCAATGTTGAAGGTCGAATCGGAGACCTGGTTGATATTATCAAGTTCCTTGCATCTAAAGAGGGTGGGACTGTACCGTATAAGCTCGAAAAGCTTGGCAAGATCGAGATATCTGTTGCCGATATTAGAAACGATTCTATCTCCTATACCATACGGTCTGAAAAACGCATTTTTAGGACAGGCTTGCTTGCCAAGTCCTTGAAAGAAAGTCAGTCCCTTGTGGAAAAGGAACACGAATTCTTTGGCGATCAAGAAGCCAAGATACGATCTTTACTGCCAGACCGAATAGACCTGCGTCTCCCTTGTCCCGACAAGGAAATCTGCGGGCAGTTCATTGCGTTTTTTGTTGATTGGCTAGACACCGAGTATTATATGGCCCTACAAGGCATAGACGAAGCAGAGAGACACATTGAGCGTCATTTAGGAGAGTCTGCCCCACAAGCTCCAAATACGTGAGGTGAGGGTGCAAAAGGAAGGATACGAAGCTTATCGTGGCTTTGATCAGTACGTAATCCAGCTTAGAACGGTGTAGCCAGCGCGCAATCTATCCACTGATTACTGGGGCAAGCTTCTATTGCAAGAAGTTTTGCTGAACGACAAGAACAAATACCGTATCTAGTTATCTCCATATTCTAAGTTAAGAGGCATGGTGTCTCCTTGTTTTGGCGCGGCACGTTCTAGCCGTCGCTCGAAGTCTCTCGCGTCTTTGCATCCTCGCATCAGGAAGATCACATTCGAGAGGTGTTCTCTGAGTGCCGGTGTCCCGTAGTCTGGTGTCAGGTGTTGGAAATGCTTGCGCTTGCGATAGCCCTTTTCAGTACGAGGATTGAGCTTCTTGAGTTCTTTCTTCACTCCAGGGGCAAGACGATCATAGACAATGTTGTTGGTCCAATGCCCCACGTAGCTTGGGCGCCAGTTCTTGTGCTTCCCTGGTGGCGGATATGGAATGCCCTTGAGGCGGAATAGCTGGAAATAGAACTCATCGGGAAACGTCTTGGTCCACTTTGCCCAGTCGTCTGTGAGATACTTGTCGAGGATTTTCTGTAGAGCAATGCGGTCTCGGATTTCCTGAAACCCTGTGGCCTCATCGACAAGTGCAATGATCCCAACGTGCGCAAGACCCCGCATCAAAACATCGGCCTGTGCCGCAAGCCGCAATTGCTGAACGTGTAGTGCTCCTGCATCTCTTGCTTGTAGCATCACTTCGCAGACCTTTGGAAGGAGTTCGGCGTCGTAGCCATATGCCTGGTTCCCTCCGAGTCCGCCTCCTTTAAGAGGCTTGAAAAGGATAGGGGCGCTCGACCGCCTCAAATCCTCATCAATAAAAGGTTCTAGGTTTCTCGGGGCCAGAAAAGGGGGTATGTGCTCGGTCGCCTCCGATCGTCCCGTTGGTTTGCGTGAACGCCCCAATGCTTGCAGCATTCCTGCTTGCGTGAGGACACGAGTCCCATCTTCCAAGACCGCGCACGGTATCTTCGCTTCTCCGATCTTCAGTTCTCCCTCGAATAGTGCTTCCAGGATCTTCTTCTTGTTCATCTATACCACCCCTAGTGCTCTTTTGATTGTCATCCCAAACAGATCTGGATGATTCCTGTGGTTGAACCGATAACAGAATTCGTCGATGTACATAGGCAGATGGCGGATGCTGACTTTGTGGAATTGCCCTGCGATTCCCCTTTTCAGCAGAGCCCAAAATGATTCGATCGTGTTCGTGTGAGTAATCCCATCGGGAGCAACATACCATACGCTATGGTTGACTGTTTGATGAGGCATGAATCTTGAGATTTTGGAGTAGCCCTTATACTGGTCTGTTAGCAGGATAGCGTCCTTGATGTCAACGTAGTTGCGAATCAGAGAGTTCAGCTTTCTTGCCTTAAGATGTCGCTTGCCAACCATTTTTGCCACTACGTCGCCGTCCCGTTCGGCCATTCCCACCACGGGCTGCTTCAGATGTCCGCTTCCGCTCATGAATCTTTGTCCTGGGTATTCTTTGCGGGGCTTGCGCGGGCCAATGAAAGTTTCATCCATTTCGACCATGCCGGTGAGTAGTTCGCGCTGCTCTCGCTGCGACATAGCCTCGCGAATCTTCATACTAATTCGCCATGCCGTGTTGCGATGAACGTCTAGGTCACGGGCTAGTTGCCGCGCCGATATTCCTTTCTTGGCATTCAAAATGAGCGAGATTGCTAGGAACCACTTTTGCAACGAAAGATGTGTGCGGTGAAAGATCGTGCCAACCGTGACACTGTAGCTAGTGTTGCAGTTGTTGCAATGGTGGCGGTGTTCTTTGGGTAGCGATGTTGAGTTATCCGATCTACAATATGGGCATCTTGGAACGCCTCCCCAGCGGACTTTCTCAAGGTATGAAATGCAGTCCTCTTGGGCCGGGAACTTCTTGAAGACTTCTATTATGTTCATCAAACCTCCCTACCGTATGGTATACCTTTAGTATACGATAAATTGAGGCCGTTGTCAAGATCTCTGCTACCGTTAAGTGGGACATTCCGATCCTTGGATGGACAACGGACATCCTCGACGGCCGACTTGCCCGTCGCTACCACAAGGAAGCAACGTGGGTCGGGGAGCGGGAGTTTGTCTTCGACATGGTGATGGTCTTCTCCGGGCTCTGTTACCTGGTGATGTCCGGGTTCATCCCGCTTGCTCCGGCGGCAAGTCGGCTCGCCAATGGCGGTCCTCCTTCACCAGTTCTCCCGTGTGGGCGTCGTACTGGCGGACGATGTAGTCCTCCTCCACGATCGCTTCGTCGATCATCCGCTGGTGAAACTCCACCCTGAGCTCCCCAATGATGAGGTGGACGAACTCAAGGCCCTGCTCGTCTTGCCCAAATACAAATAGGCCGAAGAGCAGGATAATCCCAAGGCCAATCAATATTCGTGTTCCTTGCCTGCACGGCCACCGCGCTCTCCGTCTTGCGCTTCGCGAAGCTGGCATCAATACCTCCTTTTTTTGGCAAGCCTCGATAAGCCGATCGAATCTATTCCGCGTCCCTTTTCTTCCACCTCCTTTCTTGATGAATGGCGTATACAGGACCTAGCGACAGAAGTAATATGAGGCACGGACGCGTTGTGAGACAACCGGGGCGACGTGTGCAAATCTTCCGAGATGCCGCTGGGCTTAAGAATTGCTGCCCTCCGGCATCCCCACACATGTAGAGCCGCAAGAGAGAAGTGCTGTAGACTTTCTTGTATCATTTTTGTATACTGATTTGTATCCACTTGGTTGGGAAGAGTGAATGGCAAGTACAACGGTGAGGATTAGACGAGAGACGAAACAGATGCTGGAGCGCATTGCCAACCAGACAGGCCAAAAGACCCAGGAGGTCTTGGATAACGCCATTGAGGCGTACCGTCGCCGTATCTTCCTGGAGCAGGCAAACCAAGCCTACGCCCTGTTGAAGCAAGACACCGACCGATGGGCTGAGGAACTTGCCGAGCGGAAGGCATGGGATATCACCTTGAGCGATGACCTGAAGGACGCATGATGATCCAGCCAGCACGCGGAGAGATCTGGAGTGTAGACTTAAGCCCCGTTCTCGGACGCGAGCAAGGCGGTACTCGTCCGGCCCTCGTGATCTCGGTGGATGCGTTCAACGCCGGGCCTGCAGAGCTCGTGGTCGTCCTTCCGTTGACCAGCAAGGTCAAGGGGATTCCCTTCCATATAGCGGTTCATCCATCGGAGGGTGAGGTTACCCAGACAAGCTACATCAAGTGCGAGGATATCCGATCCATCTCCAAGAAACGCCTCAGGGATCGCTGGGGTGCTGTCAGCCCCGAAACGCTGTGTCAGGTTGAAGATCGTCTGAGTATCCTCCTTGACCTATGAGTTTCTAAGGGGAATCGGATCTACCATCGGATTTTGCCGATGCGGGTGGCTTCCTCGTTGGGCCGACTGTTCTTCTAACAGGGGTGTGGCAGGGGTACGGGAGCAGAATCTACCTTCTGCTAGTTTGTTGCGAGCGATTACTTCTTCGCCCTGCAGTGTTTTCTTCCGCTTGCTGCGATCCCTATACTCCTCTTGAGTATTAGGGGGTCGCTGGAAAAGAGCGACCGAGGTTTGGGTTCAACAGCAAGGAGGTTGCCATGTCGGTCCAAAAACTGAAGGCCTTCCTGAATGAGAACGGGATCAAGTACGTGACGATCCAACACTCCGCCGCTTACACCGCACAAGAAGTCGCCGCTTACACACACATCCCGGGAAAGGAGCTGGCGAAGACCGTGATGGTCAAGATTGACGGAAAGCTGGCGATGGCCGTCGTTCCCGCATCACACAGAGTGGATCTCGATCGCCTGCGCGATGTGGCGGGAGCAAAACACGTCGAGCTCGCGAGCGAAGGAGAGTTCAAGGGATACTTCCCCGCCTGTGATGTCGGCGCGATGCCGCCGTTCGGGAACCTCTACGAGATGGACGTCTACGTCTCCGACGCGCTCGCCGAGGATGTTGAGATCGCGTTTTCCGCAGGCTCCCATTCGGAACTCATCCGTCTAGCCTATGCCGACTACGAACGTCTTGTACAGCCGAAGGTCGCGAGCTTCTCCACGCGCGTGCCATGAGTGCACGAAGGCGAACGCGCTGGATGGATCGAGGCAGAAGCTTAAGGATCTATACTAGCGTCTTCGTGGCGAAAAACAGAGGTAGCATCGAATGGGGCGAATGCTGAGTCCAATACGCGATTTTGAAGCGTATCTCAGTAGATTACAGCCTCGGTAGCTGCGCGTTGTCTGGTCAAGGTGCGCGGAGGAGTAGCATGATGGCGGCAATCGCGAGGATGCCGCCGAGGATCAACAGAGATGAGATCCAGCTTCGATCTGTCTTCTCAGCGGCGAAGGCCTGCAGCATTGGTGTAACTACGCCTTCGTCGTCCAGCGGGAGGATCTTGCCCTGGGTGAACCCGGCGAACGTTTCGATCGTTCGCGTATCGAGTGATGCCCTCCAGATATGATCGTAGTCGCGTTCGAGTGCGATGTAGACCTCCCGCGCTTCAGGATCGAAGACGAGGGAGTAACGGGTCTTGAAGTCGCCCGATGTCTGCGCCGTCTGCCGGAGCACCTCGAACGCATGATCGATGTTGAAATTCTCGAGGTGCTCGTCGATGTAGGCGTAGGCCGTCCGGTAGCGTCCCGCGCCATCCCCACGGATGTCGCCGAGCTCCGTTACCTGGAAATCCCCGTTATGGAAGTTGGTCATTATGAGGAAGGCTCCGTTGATCTCGGTGATCACATTCGCGGAGGCGCCTGCCTCAACGACCATCGCGTTCCCACCGGGATCAGCATAAAGGTTGTGCAGAGGCAGCGTAGGATACTGAACTAGGCGTCTGTCTCCAATCCAGTCAACGACTTCATCCACTGCGGTGCACTCCTGAAGACCCGAGTAGAACGCGTCCCAGATGTAGACTTCGTCTTCGGCGGGCTCCTCAACGTCGGCCCGTAACGGAAAGACCATTTGGTCTGAGGAGAAGAGACCATGCTCGTTCATCCCCACCGTTCGTCCGTAGTGTTCTCCCATCCAAAAGCTTCCAATGAACACAGCACCGGCTTCATGCTCTTCGATGGAGAAGCGGATCTCGTTCGGCGGGTAGTCGAAGTTCATACCGTAGAGGATCTTTGACGAATACACTGCAAAGCTCGTGCAAGCAAGGCCGCCCTCGACGATGATGCCAACTAGAAAGAGACAAACTGACAGCAAAACCACGTATCGCTTCATAGCGCCAGTATAGCGGAAGGAAGCATAGGTTGAGAAGACCATCGATTGGGAGATTGTAAGGCGCGGGTCTTTGAACTTGATCATTCCCTGTAGTCTTGCTACAGGGTCACGATAGTGGCATCCTGTCCTTATGGGACAGGATGCTGTTCAGAAGTGATATCATTGTGCCTCTACCAGCTTCACTACCACATCGTCTTCCCTGTCAAGTACCGCAAAGCGTTGCTTTCAGAAGTGGTTGCTCAGGCCATCAAAGATATTGCACTGGGTATCCAGGAGCGGTATGAGGTAGAGATTGAGCGAATCGGCTGTGACCGTGATCATGTACATTTACGGCTCCTCGCTGTCTCGAGTGGGTAACTCAAGAGAAAAGCTGAAACGACAAGACTCTCGCAAAGGCGCTAAGAACGCAAAGGACGGCGGAAAACAGGATCGATAGGAATCCAATAACCTATGAGGAATCCAGGAATCCATGAGAAAGCTAAGGATGTACAAATCAGCGCTTTTCCTGGTCTCCTGGTTTCCTAAGGGGCTTGGCTTAGATGTACCTACAACCAACAGCAAGGGCTTAACGCTAAGACCAGGAATGCAGGAAGAACACGTCTCAGAACGATGAGAACAAATGACCCTTGGGGGGTGTAGTAGGCGCTCTGGGATTTACTACACCCCCCGAGGCGATCTTACCGTCTTGGCGAGAGAACGGGGCTTTTCATGAGAATGTGTGATTGGCGGTTGTCACACAAGAAACCGGGCTTTCTCCTGTTTTCCTCAGGGGGAGAAGGGCTTGATTCACGAGAGAGGCCAGTTCCGATGCCCAGTGGCTGATTACCCACACCAAATAGCGAGGAACCACATTTACTATGTAGTGCCTATCCCAAGTATGCTCCTGGGCAACTGGTACGTGTGTTCAAGTGAGGTGCGGTTGAAAAGTTGTACCACCTATAGTGCTAAGTTTGGAGGATGGATCTGGTAGGATCA
>Ga0315541_1002487_pt1 | contig 15409 bp, 13 predicted proteins | sample SalMarSW160190MG_FD_203095 | JGI IMG/M metagenome (GOLD analysis project Ga0315541, IMG submission 203095) | Salt marsh sediment microbial communities from the Plum Island Ecosystem LTER, Massachusetts, United States - Salt Marsh Sediment SW1601-190 ...
GGCTGGGGCTGCGGATGAACGATCCCAACCCCCACACGGGAGAGAGTGTAGTGCCAAGCCTTTTTCCCGTCCCCGTAACTCATTGATCTACAAGTACTTCACTTTTCCAACTGTTCAAGATGAGTCAGAACTGACCTGCTCCTCCAGCGAGGCTGCGAACCGGGCCAGGATTTCCCCGCGGTTCTCGTGGCAGAGCTGGCCCGCGCCGGGGCTCGGGGCCATGAACAGGGCGAGCAGAGCCCAGACGGCTGCGGGGGAACTCGTTCGGCAGCGCACGATGGACCTCTGTGGAGTCTGGTGGTCGTCGTCGGGAGACGCCGCGTTCAGCCGCGGAGCACGTCCTCGTAGGCAGAGAGCGACGCCGCGCCCCCGGTGTGCAGGAAGAGGACTTTCTCGCCTCTCTTGAAGCGCCCCTTGCGGACCTGGTCCACGAGCCCCGCCATGGCCTTGCCCGTATAGACCGGATCGAGGAGGACGCCGTCGAGCCGGGCCACCATGCGCACGGCCTCGACCATGCCGTCGGTGGGAAGGGAATAGCCGGCCCCGACGTAGTCGTCCAGGATCCGCAGGTCCTCCGCCGCGATGTCCTTCGGGAACCCGAGGAAGGCCTGGGTGGCCTCGGCCAGCGAGCGGACGATCACTTCCTGCTCCGCCACCTTCCTGCGGATGCTGATGCCCGTGACGGGGATCTTGCTTCCGCCCGCCCGCATGCCCACGAGGGTCCCGGCGTGCGTGCCCGCGCTTCCGCTGGTGAGGACCAGGTGGTCGAAGTGGAGGCCCAGGTCGAACACCTGCATGAGGATCTCCTGCGCGCAGGCGACGTAGCCCAGGGCGCCGAGGGGGTTCGACCCCCCGCCGGGGATCACGTATCCCTTGCGCCCGAGACGCTCCAGCTCCGCGGCCTCACGGGCCATCGTGCCGGCCAGGTCCGCGCCCGCGTCCACGACCACGATCTTCTCGACGCCCAGGAGCCCGAACAAAAAGTTGTTCCCGCTCGCCCCCGGGTCGTAGCTGTTCGGCACCCTCTGCTCGATGACGAGGCGGCACTTCAGCCCCTCCTTGGCCGCGGCGGCGAGGGTCAGGCGGCAGTGGTTGGACTGGACCGCGCCCACGGTGATCAGCGTGTCGGCCCCCTGCGCCAGGGCGTCCGCCACGAGAAACTCGAGCTTCCGGGTCTTGTTGCCCCCCCCGGCCAGGCCGAGGAGATCGTCGCGCTTGATGAAGATCTCGGGGCCGCCGAGCTCGCGGGTGAGGTTCGGGAGATATTCGATCGGGGTCCAGCCCGGCGTGTAGCGTCGGCGCGGAAATCGGGTCAGGTCCATCGGCGATGGGTCTCCAGATGCACATGGGTGCCGCGTACGCGGAGGCGGAAGAACCAAATGAGAGGAGCCCGCGGACCCTGTCAACGCCGCTCCGAGAGCCGGCCCTCCGCGCCCGCGTCTTTCACGTACCGGTCGAACCACTCGATGAAGCGCGTCCACATGTCCAGCTTGTTCTCGATGGCCCGGGGCGTGTGGGACTCGTACGGGTACTCGAAGAGGACCGCGTTCTTCCCGTGGATGGTGAGGGCCGAGATCATCCGCTCCGACTGGATGGGGAAGGTGCCCGTGTTGTTGTCGTCGCCCCCGTGGTACATGAGGAGCGGCGTGTTGATCTGGTCCGCGCTGAAGAAGGGCGACATCTCGATGTACGTCTGGGGTGCCTCCCATATGCTCCGCCGCTCGGCCTGGAAGCCGTCGGGGGTGAGCGACCGGTTGTAGGCACCGTCCCCGGCGATCCCGGCCTTGAAGAAGGGGGAGTTGGCCAGGATGTTGGCGGTGGCGAAGGCGCCGTAGCTGTGCCCCCCATGGCCGATGCGGTCGATGTCCACCATGCCGAGCTCGTCCACCGCCCGGATGGCGCCGTACATGGCGTCCACCAACGACGAGATGTAGGTGTCGTTGTAGTTCTCCCCGATGATGGGGATGTCCGGGTACACCAGGGCATACCCCTGGGTGAGCCAGATGTCGGACCAGCGCAGCCAGGACAGGTGGGTGAAGGCGTTCACGTTCCGGGCCCGGATGGCGCTCCGCTCGTATTCCTGGTTGGTGTCGAACTCCCGCGGGTAGGTCCAGAAGATGGCGGCCACGGGCCCATCTCCGTCCTTCCACCCCACGGGCATGGAGACCCGGCCCTGGACCTTCAGGCCGTCGCGGCGTGCGAACTCGAAGTCCCGGCGCACCACTGCGGTGATCTCGGGGAAGGGATCCACGTTGTTCGTGAGGTTCACGCCCCACCCGCCGTCCCGGGTCCACACGTACGAATCGGGGAAGTCGGTCTTGGACTCGCGGCTGGCGATCATGCGCGAGAGGTCGTCGTCCAGGGGGACGAGGGGGCGATCGAAGGAGTCCCTGGACCCTTCGAAGAGGCGGGTGCTCGCGCCGTCGGCCAGAGCCACCCGGTCCACGAAGGGCTGGGGCCGGAAGTCGGCCTTGTATCCGTCACCCCGCAGGTAGGCGGCGCTCGCGTCGCCGGAGACCACGGCGTACATGACTCCGTTCCCTGTCCGGGCCGTGAGGAGCTCCCCCGGCTGGCTCAGGGGATCGTCCGTGTCGTGGAAGGGCACCAGCATGCGGCGCGCCGGCGCGGCGCCGTCCACGCGCCAATAGGCCAACCCCGCGTCCTGTCCCTTGGAGACCTCGGCGAAGAGGTGGGCGCCATCCCGGGACCACGCGGCCGAACGGATGGGGTCGTCGCTGGATGCCACCACCGTGGCCTGGTCCAGGTCGAAGGGCGCCGCGACCAGCAGCACGCGGTCGGGCCGCGGTGCGTCGGCAGCGGCGCTCGTGTCCCGGGGCACACGCTGCAGGAAGGTGAGTCCGGCGCCGTCGGGGCGCCACGCGAAGGCCCGGGGGCGGTCGCCGTTACCGTTGCCGCCACCGCCGGAGGCGCCGGGGGTGCGCCCCTCCCGCAGGGGCGTCTCCTCCAGGGCACCCACCATGTTCCCCTGGCGATCCAGGACGGCGGTGGTGCGGGGGAAGCCCCGGTAGCTGGTGATGTAGGAGAAGGGGCGCTCCCACCAGGTAGCCATGACATGGGCGCCGTCGGGGCTCACCGAGACGGACTCGTACATCCGGGGCGGGCCCAGGGGGACGGCGCGCCGGCCGGCAGACAGCTCAGCCAACTGGCTCTTCGTGTAGAACTCGAAGAGCGCCTCGTCGTGCTCATCCTGGAGAAGGTTCGGATAGGTGGGGTTCCGCACGGGCTCGGGACGCGTGCGCCGGACCTTGGGCCCCGTGGGAATGCGGCTCCGGGGCGGCTCGGGGCCCCGATCCGCGGGAACCAGGAGCGTGAGGATCGTGCCCTGAGGCGTCCATTGCAGCATCGAGGACGGCCGGGTCCCCTGGCCGTTGGCGCTGGTCCCCGCGGTGGCCAGGACCCGGGCGTCGCTCCACCGGCGGGTCCGGCCGTTGGACGGGTCGGCGGTCCACACCTCCGAATGGGTGGGCAGGTGGGCCAGGAACGCCAGTTGCTTCCCGTCCGGGGACCAGGTGAAGTCACTGGCGAAGGAGCCCTCCGGGAGGTCCACGTCCACCCAGCGGCGGCCACTCAGGGAGTAGAGGCGGAATCCGTAGATCCCGTAGGTGTCCAGGTGCCAGAGCCGGTCGGTGCGGGGCCGGATCTCCAACTCCGCCAGCCGGTATGTCTCCCTGGACATGAGGGCCAGCGTGGAGAGCTCGTTGATCTTCACCACGAGGAAGTGGTCTCCGTCGGGAGACATGTAGTTCAGCGTGGCGAAATTCTTGTCCGTGGCGAAAAGCCGCTGGACGCCCTCCGGGGGAAGGACATACCCGTCGTGATCGGGGTTCTCGGTGACGGTCGCCTGAGCCGCGAGGGGTGCGGCGGCCGAAGGAAGGACGGCACTGATCAGGATGGCGACCGCCAGGGTCCGCCAACGCGAAGGAACGAGAGAGAGCACAACGCCTCCAACGGCTGTCCGAGTAAGGTGACGGACAAAGCTGGGGCAGAGTCGACACCTGGCGCCAGTAGGGTTCGGGATGGAAGAGGCGGATCCCACACCCTTGTGCGACAACGGGATCAGACGTTCGTGGCGGGACCGCCCCCTACGGCCGCACCTGCGCCCGGCGCCGGAGCATGTCGGGAGCCAACTCCTCCATGAGCAGGGCGCGCGCCGCGTCCGGGCCCGAGTCCACCCGCTCCTCCACATCCAGGAGGAGCTCGGCGTCCTCGTCGTCGGCTCGGATGCGGGCCCGCTCCAACATGCCCCAGGCCAGGTCCTCGGCGCCGGCGGCGGCGGCGGCGAGCGAGGCGGCGAGTTGCGCCTCCACGTCCTCCGGGTGGAGCTGAGCTCCCTCGGTGAGCTCGCCCACCGCCTCGTCGAAGCGGTCCGCCTCCAGGAGGACGAGCCCCGATACCACCCTGGCCCACCCGTCGTTGGGCTCCAGGCTGGTGGCCTCCCCCATGGCGTCGGCGGCGCCCTCCAGGTCGCCCGACAGATAGCGCGCCACCCCCAGCTCGTACACGATCTGCGCGTCGTCGGGAGCCAGGGCACGCGCCGCCTCCAGCTCCCGCACCCCGTCGGCCGTGAACCCCTCCCGCGCCAGCCACGCCCCGTACATGAGGCGGGCCAGGGCGATGTCGGGAGCCATGACCGCAGCCGTCCTGAGGGCCACCTCGGCGTCGGGGTCGTCGAAGGCCGCCACGCCGTTTCCCGCCGTGGCCAGGACGTAGGGGTCCTCGGGATTCAGGGACAGGGCACGCCGGAAGCGCTCGTAGGCCACGCCCTCCATCCCCAGCTCCCGCTCCGCCACACCCAGCCAGCAGTGCGCCGCGGCCTCCGCTCCGTGCTCGGTGAGGTGCTCCCGCAGGAGCCCGGCCATCTGCTCCCAGTCCCCCTCGTCGGCCAGCGCCAGGGCCCGATCCAGAAGCTCCTGGAGCTCCATCAGCCCACCACCACCAGCGAGCGCCCCGTCATCTCCTCAGGCTGGGCGATCCCCATGCACGCCAGCACCGTAGGCGCCACATCGGCGAGCCGGCCCTCCGCTGCCACCAGCTTCGCCCGCCCCGAGGGATCGAACACGAAGAAGTCCACGGGCTCGGTGGTGTGGGCGGTGTGGGCGGTGTGGGGACTCCCGTCGGGCTGGAGCATCTTCTCGCAGTTGCCGTGATCCGCGGTGATCAGCGCCACCCAATCTCCGGGGCGCTCGGCCACCCGGTCCAGGAGCCGGCCGAGGCACCCGTCCACCTTCTCCACCGCCCTGATGGCGGCCGGAATGACTCCGGTGTGCCCCACCATGTCGGGGTTGGCGAAGTTCACGAGGATGAACCTGTGACGCCCCTCCACGATCCCCTCTTCCACGGCGTCGCACACTCCCTCGGCGCTCATCTCCGGCTGAAGGTCGTAGGTGGCCACCTTCGGGGACGGGACGAGGGACCGGTCCTCCCCCGGGTTCGGCGTCTCGTTCCCGCCATTGAAGAAGTACGTCACGTGGGCGTATTTCTCCGTCTCCGCCACCCGGAGCTGGGGGATCCCCAGCTTGCCCAGGAGCTCGCCCAGGCCGTTGTCGATGTCCCGGGGCGGAAACGCCACGCGCACAGGATACGACGGCTCGTACCGCGTCATCGTGGTGACGTCCTGGAGCGGCGGCCTGGCGCCCGGAATGGCATCGAAGCCGGACACGGTCATGGCCGTGCACAGCTGGCGCATCCGGTCGGAGCGGAAGTTGAAGAGGAGGACGGCGTCGCCGTCTCTGATCCCCCGCTCCCCGGCCCCTCGGATGACCGCCGGCGGCACGAACTCGTCGGTGACGCCCTCGGCGTAGCGCCGCTCCAGGAAGAGGGGTGTGTCCTCCACGACCTCGCTCTTCCCCATGACGATGGCGTTGTACCCTTTCGCAGTACGCTCCCAGCGCTTGTCCCGGTCCATGGTGAAGTAGCGCCCGCCCACGGTGGCGATCTGCCACCCCGGAGATGCGGCGCAACGGGCCGCGATGCGCGCCACGCACTCCGCTCCGCTGGTAGGCGAAGTGTCACGCCCGTCGGTGATGCAGTGGATGCGCACGTCCAGGAAGGGGGGAAGGAGGTCGAGGATGGCCTCCAGGTGGCGCATATGGCTGTGCACGCCCCCCTCGGACACCAGGCCCACCAGATGGAGGGCCCGGTCCTCAAGCTGCAGCCGGGCTACGGTCTTGGCCAGCCCCAGCGCCCCGGCCAACTCCCCGTCGGCGATGGCCTTGTCCACCCGGGCGATGTCCTGATACACGATGCGCCCGGCGCCCAGGTTCATGTGCCCCACCTCCGAGTTCCCCATCTGCCCCTCGGGGAGTCCCACGTCGAGGCCCGAGCAGGCCAGGCGGAGCTTCGGGGCGTGCTCGTACAGGTCGCGGAAGCGCGGCACCCGGGCCTGCTCCGGGGCGTTGCCTTCCCACGGCGGGTCGTTGAAGTCGGAGTGGCCCCAGCCGTCGAGGATGACGAGGAGGACGTTGCTCATGGGCATGCACCGCGTTGGGGGTCCGGGCCGCGGGAGCGAGCAGATCGCTCCGACGCTGCAATCTATCAGACTACCGATCCGCTGGCCTGCCCGCAGCCGCCCGGGCCCGGCGTGGCCCCGGGGCCGCCCTCAGTCCCGGTCCGCGGGGAGCGCCAGGCGCACCAGGAGGCCCCCAGCCTCGGGACGCTCCATCTCCAGCCGGGCCTCCGGCCCGTAATGAGCCTCGAGCTGGGCCCGGACGCCCCGGATCCCGACGCCGGGAGCGTCGAGCAGGGTATCCGGCTCAGCGCCAGGTCCCCAGTCCTGGATCTCGACGACGAGCCTCCCGTCGCGGACCGCCGCCCGGATCGCGATCCGGCCACCCTCCGGGAACGGGTTCACCGCATATCGGACCGCGTTCTCCACGAGGGGCTGGACCACGAACGGAGGCACGAGAACGTCGAGGGTGTCCGGGGCCAGGTCGGTGGTCACCACGAGCCTCGGCCCGAGCCGTAGCGCCTCCAGCTCGAGGAAGTCTCTGGCGAAAGCCCACTCCTCCTCGAGGCAGACCAACTCGTCCTCCGAGTCCAACCCATAACGCAGCAGCCCCCCGAGCCGCTCCAGGGCCCGCTCCGCCGAGGCCGCGTCACGCCGGACCAGCGCGGACAGCGAATGCAGCGCGTTGAACAGGAAGTGCGGGTTCATCTGCGCCGTGACCGCGCGCAGACGCGCCCGTGACGCCCGATGCTCGGCCCGCCTCCGCTCCACCGACTCCTGCTCCACGGCGTACAGCGCCGTCCCTATGCGCGCCGCGAGGGTGACCCCGATGAGCGCCACGACCACCTGCGACGGCGTGGTGACCGACCCCCGGCGCGCCGCGTCCACCGACCAGATGGCAAGGAAGAGCGCCGCGCCCGGTATGATGAGCTGCCGGAACCTCCTGGCCGCCACCTCCCGCCGGGTGGCATGCGAGGTCGCCGCCGGGCGGACGGTGGCCAGGCCCGCGGTGAGGAAGAGCGAGAGCCACCCCATCAACCGCACCAGGTCGAAGCTGAGCGTGCTCCCGGCACCCCCTTCCTCCACTCCCAGGGTGACGGCGAGGTCGCCGAAGGCGAAGAAGACGGCGGTGAGCAGGAGCCCGTCCACCACCGGCCCCGCGAGCGGGGTGTCGCGCCAGAAGACGAGGAGCGCGACGAACAGGAGGGAGGCCGCCACCGCCATCTGGCCAATGAGCACGGCCACCACCTGGGGCAGATCCAGGAGGCCGCGGCTGAGGGGCTCGTCCAGGGCCACGCGGAGCACGACCGCCGAGGCACCCAACAACACCAGGATCCCGTCCAGGGCGATCTCGGCCGCCAGCCGGCCTTCATGGGCGGGTCGCAGCGCCAGGATCGCGCCTTCCGCGAAGGCGAGGTGGAAGGCGACGACCAGGTGGAAGCCCATGGACGGGAACGCGACGTACCGCTCCAGGAGCTCGGCACGGGCGAAGAGCGCCTGCCCCGTGGCCGCCAGGACGGACCCGAGGGCGAGGAGGAGCCAGGTCGCGCGCCCCTCCGGGGCCGACGCCTCACGGGCTCCGAAGCTCGCCGCCGCGGCGGCGAGGGGGGCCAGCACCATGACCAGGTGCCCGGCGAAGGGCCGCATGTGGAGGGGCAGGCCGGACAAGCTCACCGCTGCCACGCCTGCGCCTGCCGCGAGCCCGAGGGCGAGGAGCGAGAAGCGTCCCCCGGGCGAGCCTGGGCGGAACGCCCGGAGCATCTCCCCGACGTCAGCGGGCGAGGCGCCTGAGCTCACGGGAGCGGGTGCGGCTGGCAAGGATCCTGGTTCCGTCGTGCATCACGACGACAAGCCGGGTGTCCTCCTGCTGCTCGAACAGCTTCACATGGTCCAGGTTGACCAGGTGTGACCGGTGCACGCGCAGAAAGCGTTCGCCGAGGCGGCTCTCCAGGTCATGGAGGCGGAGACGCACCAGGTGTGCTCGCTCGCGGGTATGCACCATCACGTAGTCGCCCTCCGCCTCGATGCGGAGGATGCGCTCGACGGGAACCGGAAGGATGGAGTCCCGCTCGCGGAGGAAGAGCCGGGTGAGGCGGGGACCCGGCTCCAGCGCATCCCGCATCCTCTCCGCCCTCGACTCGGGCCCCTCCCTGGCCAGGGACGTGATCGCCCGCTCCACAGCTTCACGGAAGCGCTCGGCTCCGAACGGTTTGAGCAGGTAGTCCACCGCCGAGAGCTCGAACGCCGCGACCGCGTACTCGTGGTACGCGGTCGTGAAGATGACCGCCGCGGGGTGGTGGATCCGGCGGGCGACGTCCAGCCCCGATCCGGCCGGCATCTCGATGTCCAGAAACACGACGTCCGGCTTGAGCTCGTCCACGACGCGCACGGCGGTGTCGGCGTCCGCGGCCTCCCCGACCATCTCGAGGAGGGGCACCTCGACCGCCAGATCCCGCAGGCGCTCCCTGGCGAGCGGATCGTCGTCCACCACCACCGCCGTCGGCCTCACTCTGGTCCCCTCCTGGGCACGATGTATCGAACCTAATTGCGCGTCTTCCCTCCGCAGCCGCAACCCGCGCCGGAGCCCCGGCCGCTCACCGCACGGACGAACCGCTCGCCGCCCCGATCGCCCGCTTACCGACTTCGGATTGAGGCGGTGGCGTGGGGGCCCGTCTTTTGATGGTAGGGGACTCCATCCGGTCCCCATGCCATGCCTCCCCATTGGTACGCCATGACCACCCGTTGCCCGCCCCGCTCCGGCTTCACGCTCGTCGAGGTGCTGTTCGTCATGGTGATCGTGGGGATCCTCGCGTCCCTGATGGCTCCCCTGTTCTCCCCGGGACGCTGGCGCGCCGACAGCGCTCTCCAGGAGCTCGCCGCGAGCTTGAACGCGGCCCAGCGCCTGGCGGTCCTTCGACAGCACGACGTCATCGTCCGCTTCCGGCTCTCCGAGCGCTCGGTTCTCATCCTGCAGGACGTCAACAACAGCGGCGCCCAGGACGACGGTGAGGACAGTCGCACGTTGGACCTCCCGGAGACGGTGGGCTTCGGGTCCGGGACGGTGCCGAACCTCCCGGAAGGCGCAGCACCCGTGAGCTTCCCCATCCGCGGAGGCGACCCCACCCTGATCTTCCACCGCAACGGCTCGGCCAACGCGACCGGGGCCGTGTACCTCCGTCCCCTGGAGGGCGAGATGTCCGGCGCCTCCCAGGGCGTGCGGGCACTCACCGTGGAGCGAGCCACCGGAGAGGTGCGCTGCTTCTCGTACCGGACCGGGTCCTGGGAGGACGCGTGCTGATCCGCGACGCCCGCGGCGGCTTCACCCTGGTGGAGGTGATCGTCGCGATGACGATTCTCTCCGTCGCGGTGCTGGGGCTCGCCTCCTCGACCGCCCGCCTGACCACGACCTCCGCCTCCGCGGAGCTCCGCGCCCTCGCGTTGGAGGCGGCGGAGGACCGGCTCGGCCGCGTCCGCCTGGATCCGAGATACGGGGGTCTCGACACGCTCTACTCCGGGGTCGATACGGACCTGTTCGGCATCGCCGGGATGACGCGCACGACGTCCGTGGACCACGTGCAGCAGAGCAGCCCGCACCCCCTGGACTACAAGCGCGTCACGGTGACGATCACGGGCCCCAGGCTCGACCCTCCCATCTCGCGGCGCCTCGTGATCGCCGCGCCCTGACGCCATGGCCACCAACCGAACCGCCCGCACCGGCATGACACTCATCGAGCTGATCGTGGCCCTCACCATCTTCGGCGTGGTCATCTCGACCTCCGTCGCCTTCATGGCGCGCCAGAACGCGGCGTTCCAGGACTCCATCAAGCGTTTGGTCGCGCTCCGCAATCTCCGGTATGCGGTGACCACGCTCAGCCAGGATCTGGAGACCCTCGGCACGAACGTGCCCGACGCCCAGCCCGCCCTCTACTATGCCGACGAGGACGTCATCGTGTTCGCGGCGGACTACGCCACGAACGTGCCGGACGACCCGTTCGCCGTGTTCCACGACCCGGACGCACCGGCGGGACAGGTACGTGCGCCTTCCGGCGGGTTCTCGATTCCGAACTCGGCGGTGTCGTTCCCCGACACCGTCTACGAATCGGCGCCGGGCGTCGCCAGCCCTGCCGAGGTGATCCTCTTCTACCTGGCGCCCGACACGGGCACGACGCGCGCCGACGACTTCATCCTGTACCGGCGGGTGAACGCCGCCCCCGCCGAGGCGGTGGCGCGCAACCTCGTCCGGAACGGGTCGGCACCCTTCTTCGCCTACGAGCGCCTCGCCGACGACGGCACCGGGTCCATGGCGCTGCAGCCGCTCCCCGACAGCCTCGTCCCCATCCACCACACCGCCATCGTCCACGGCTCACCCGCGGACACCGGGCGCTCCGCCCTGGCCGACAGCGTCCGGGCGGTGCGCGTGCGGCTGCGCGCGACCAACGGCCTCACCGGCGACGAGGAGGTCCTCGTCTCGGTGGACCGGCTCATCCCGCTCCCCAACGCCGGGTTCGGGATGCTCACCACCTGCGGCTCCGCGCCCCTCCTGGGCGTGGGGTTGTCCGCGGCAGCGGTCACCCTCGACACAGGGGAACCCGCCGTGAACCTGTCCTGGAACCCGGCCGTGGACGAGGCCGGAGGTGAGGCGGACGTGGTGCGCTACGTCATCTGGCGGCGGGAGAGTGGAGCGGCCACCTGGGGCGATCCGTTCCGTGCCATCCCAGCAGGCGCTGCCGCCTATACCTACCAGGACGCGGCGGTGACCCCGGGGACGGCGTACGAGTACGCCCTCGCCGCGCAGGACTGCACCCCCACGCTCTCCGGCCTGGCATCCTCGCCGGTCGTGATCGTCCCCTGACCTCGAGCCAACAGGAGCCAATCATGTCTTCACGGGCGACGGACCGCCGCGGCTTCGCGCTGATCACGGTGATGCTGGTGGTGGTGATCGTGGCGGTCATGGCGACGAGCGCGGCGGTCATCGCCTCCGCGCACACCCTGGGGAACCGCTACTACGATCGCCAGAGCCTCCTCGACGCCGTCGCTCTGGAGGGCCTGGAGCTGGCCCGTGCTGTGGCCAACGGCGACAAGAGCGTCTATCCGGCCGAGGGATTCACGACGCTGGAGGACGGGGTGGCGGTGCACGATGGGGACGGCAACCCCATCCCCGGCGTGCAGCGCTGGACCTACCTCGGCCCGACGGGCTCCACGTCAGGCCAGTACGGGGTATTCGGGAGCATCGTGTCGGTAGCCCGGGATGCGGGCGGCGGGGCGGTGGTGCGCAGGGCGCAAGTCTTCCAGGAGAGCTTCGCCAAGTTCGCCTACTTCACCGACGTCGAACCGTCGAGCATCTCCTTCGGCGGCGGGGATCAGATCTTCGGCCCCGTGCACACCAACGACTACCTGAAGATCTACTCGTCGGGCGCGACCTTCCACGACGACACGAAGACGGCCAAAACCGTGCAGGGCGCCACGTACGGCACGTTCAAGAAGGGATACATGGAGAACGTGGGGCGTATCGAGATGCCGGTCACCGCCGAGCTGACCAAGCTCGAGTCCCAGGCCGCGGCGGGAAGCACCTCGTTCTCGGGAGGCTCACCCTCCGGGTCCGGGGAGGCCTACCTGCGCATCGAGTTCATGGCCCTGGACCTGGACGGCGACGGGAGCGTCACCGGAGAGAACGAGGGGTTCTTCCGGGTCTACCGCTCCACGGACGCGCGCTGGGTCTCGGGGGACCCGCCCTCCACCGGGATCCGGTACTCCGAGAGCTGCGGGCACTACCACGGCGCCACCTTCGTCTCGGCCAAGGACCACCCCACGTCGGGCCCTGATTCCTACGTGGCCGCGCTGAGCAGCTCCACAAAGCGCTGCTACCTGGGAGGCTCCGACTCCATCTTCGGCGCGTTCACCCCCACCGACGCCAAGGGCGCGTGGATCGCCTGGCCGGGCGCGGTCCATCCCTCGGTGGCCGGCCGCCCCGACGCCGGCTACCTCTTCCCCCTCTCCCGCGCGCTCAACCCGTCGTTCAAGGGCGTCATCTACGTGAGCGGGAAGGTCCTGCTGAGCGGCGTGCTGCGGGGGCGGGTCACCGTCGCGGCCACGGACGAGATCATCATCGGGGACGACCTCACGTACGCCAGCGACCCCGGCCTGGGGACGTGCGCCGACCTTCTCGGGCTCTTCAGCGGAGGCGACGTCGTGGTCGCCAACAACACGCTCACCGCCCCCCAGCGGCCGGCCACGGGGTCCAACTACTTCACCTACGACGACACCAAGGACGAGTTCATCCACGCCATCGTCCTCGCCCTGGACGTCTTCACCGTCGAGGACTACGCCTCGGGCGACACCAAGGCCGAGAAGTGCGAGACGGCCCTGTGGGGCCGCGGCTGCCTCTACCTCACCGGGGGCATCATCCAGAACACCCGTGGGGCGGTGGGCACTATCGGGAGCCCCGGGGGGACGGGGTACGTGAAGCGCTACAGCTACGACCGCTGCGGCGCCACGGCTCCCCCTCCCTACTTCCCCACCACCGGGCACTTCGCCAAGGGCCAGATCTTCTGGGTGGATCCGGCGGGCTTCTCCGTATCGGGCTATTTCGACCTGCTCACGTCGTCCTGAGGGGGCGCGGCGCCCGCTCGGCGCCGGAGGAGGAACCAACCACGGCTCCGGGCGGCCAGGAAGAGCAACAGCGTGGGCGTGGTCCAGATCAGGTCCGTCGGCGCCCCGGAGTCCATGTACGGGATCGCCTCCATGTACATGAGCCCCTCCGCCACGTCGCCGATCAGCCAGAGCGCCAGGGCACCGGCGAGAAAGCGCATCGGGACCACCCACTCCGGCACCAGGTCGGTGCGCAGGAGCCTCAGGGTGCGCAGGAGGAGCCAGGCGTCCAGGACCGCGTAGAGCAGCAGGGACGTGACCCATGACGCATAGGCTTCCGGATTGAAGACGCTGGGCGCGAGGGTGAAATAGGAGAGCATGAGGAACGCGAAGGCCAGCGTGCCCAGGGACTCGACCCTGCGCACGCGGGTGAGCCCCGGAGGGTCGCGGTCGGGGCGGAGCTCGAGCGCCACGACCAGGCAGAGATAGCCGAAGAGATAGGAGAGGTCGGAGAAGAGGTCCGACTTCACTCCCCGGTCGGAGTAGGGCACCAGCACGTAGAGAGCGCGCACCGCCATCCACCCCATCACACACCCGATGAACAGGCGCCAGAACGTCCGCTCCTTCCGCTCCCGGGCGACCCGCACGCGCAAGGCGGCGGCGGCGATCACGAACCCCAGGGTGGGCACGTCGTTGTACTGGTCGGCCCAGTAGAACGTCGGATCGGGGGGAAGGACGCTGACCAGCGACGGGAGCATGGATACGAACCAGACCGTCACTCCCGCCCACAGGAAGGGGTCCCTGGGCAGCCCGGCGGTGCGGCGCGGTGGGTCGTGGGTGGCGATATCGGGCTCCAGGGTTGGCTCCGGTGGAAGGCGCCGGCTTCGGCCGACCGTACCGATCAGGGCCCGCGCCTCGAGCGTCCCGGCGCTATGTTATCTCTGGTCTGGCCCGGCCCGCCATGGCCCGGCCGCCGCCGACATCCCACTCCAGGAGCACCCCGTGCGTTACGCCCCCTTCCGCATGGAGCGGTACCAGTCCACCTACGAGCACCGGGTGGAGATCAACGTCACCGAATCCGGCGTCCATCCCATGACCGTCCGCGAGCTCCTCGACCTGGCCGGCATCGAGGATGGAGTGGACCACATCCGCCTGGGGTACGGCCAGTCCAACGGGTCGGACGAGCTCAGGGCGAGCATCGCTGCCCTCTACCCCGGCGCCACCGACGCCAATGTGCTCGTCACGGTGGGGGGCGCCGAGGCCAACTTCGCGTCCTTCTGGCACCTCCTGGAGACGGCGGGGAAGGCCGCGGTGATCCTCCCCAACTACATGCAGGTCCCCGGGCTCCTGGAGTCCTTCGGCGAGCAGGCGTTCCCGGTGAACCTCATCGAGTCCGAAGGATGGCAGCCGGACCTGGGCGCCCTGGAGCGGGCGCTGAAGGTCGGAGCCCGCTTCGTGCTCGTGACGAACCCCAACAACCCCACCGGCGTCACCCTCACCAAGGCCTCCCGGGACGCCATCGCCGAGCTCACGCGGAAGCACGAGGCTTGGATCCTGGCCGACGAGGTGTACACGGGCGCCGAGGTGGCCGGGGGCGAGCCCACCCCCTCGTTCTGGGGGTGTCACGAGCGCGTGCTGGCCACCAACTCCCTGTCCAAGGCGTACGGACTCCCGGGGCTCAGGCTGGGTTGGATCTGCGGACCCGTGGACATGATGGAAGAGTTGTGGGGGCGCACCGACTACACCACCATCAGCCCCGCGTCCCTCTCCGACCACCTGGCCCGCATCGCCCTGGAGCCGGGCACCCGTGCGAAGATCCTCCAGCGCACCCGCGAGATCATCCGGAAGAACTTCGGGCTCGTGAAGGACTGGCTGGAGGCCCAGGGCGGCCGCTTCCGGTACCAGCCGCCCGACGCCGGCGCCATCTGCTACGTCCGCTACGACGCTCCCATCAACTCCACCGCCTTCGCCGAGAAGATGCGCAAGGAGAAGAACGTCCTCATCGTCCCCGGGGACCACTTCGGCATGGACTCGTACCTGCGCCTGGGCACCGGGAACCCGCAGGAGGAGCTCCTCGAGGCCCTGCGCCGGATCCGGGAGGCGTTCGACGAGGTGGTGACGTAGGGCTGGTCACGCCGCCTCCTCGCCGGGTTCGGCGGCGGGGTCCACGGCCTGCAGCGCGCGGATCAGCACAGCCATGGGGATGTCGTCGTCGTGGCGCCAGCGCGGCCGGGTGGTGCGCCAGTCGGGATGGACGCCGCGGAGGCGATGGTCGCGGAGGAGTGCGGCGACGGGGTCGGGCGACATCTCGTCTGTCTCATCCGTCGGGTCCACGCTGTTCATGCTGTCCACGCT
>Ga0315541_1002488_pt1 | contig 15407 bp, 14 predicted proteins | sample SalMarSW160190MG_FD_203095 | JGI IMG/M metagenome (GOLD analysis project Ga0315541, IMG submission 203095) | Salt marsh sediment microbial communities from the Plum Island Ecosystem LTER, Massachusetts, United States - Salt Marsh Sediment SW1601-190 ...
ATATCGAAGATAGAGGCCGGCAAGATGGAACTGACCTTCGAAAGCGTGGACATGGACGAGATCATCAAAGGCGTGATGTCTACCGCTGTCGCGCTGGTCAAGGACAAGCCCATCAAGTTGCAGCAGTCCATCTCCCCAGGACTGCCGACGGTGCGTGGAGATGCGCGCCGTATCCGCGAGGTGCTCATCAACCTCCTGTCCAATGCGGCCAAGTTCACTGAGCAGGGCTTCATCCGCGTGGAGGCCCAGGCCACCCCCCGCCTGGAAGGGGGGCAGGGTAGGGGAGTGATCGTCGCGGTCGCCGACAGCGGCATCGGCATACCGCCTGAAAAAATAGATACCATTTTCGAGCCTTTCACTCAGGTGGATGCCTCCTCTACGCGCAGCGCCGGAGGCACGGGGTTAGGTCTCTCTATCAGCAAGCACTTTGTGGAGATGCACGGGGGCCGCATCTGGGTGGAGAGCACGCTCGGCGAGGGTTCCACCTTCTACTTCTCCTTGCCCGTCGAGCAACCCTCCTCTCCCCTCGTGAAGCAGGGGCCGGAGGATGGGTTGGAGCAGCCAGAGCCGGAGCCCAGACAGAGGCTTGTACTATGCGTGGACGACGACGCGGGCGTCATCACCCTCTTCCGCCGTTACCTGAGCAAGCAGGGCTACCGGGTCGTCGGCCTCACGGATAGCACGGCGGCGGTGGAGCGGGCCAGGCAACTGAAGCCTTTCGCCATTACCCTTGACGTGCTTATGCCGGACAAGGATGGCTGGCAGGTCGTTCAGGAACTGAAGGCTGATCCCGAGACCCGCCATATCCCCGTCATCATGTGCACCATCCTGAGCAAGGAAAAACGGGGACTCAGTCTGGGCGCGTCCGATTACTTAGTCAAGCCCATCATGGAGCAGGAATTGCTGGCGGCGCTGGAGCGGCTAGATCGGGAAGCGGGCCGCCACCGGGTGTTGGTGGTGGACGATCAGCCGGAGGATCGCAGCCTCCTGCGCCGGATGATCGAGGGTCAGGAGGAGTACGAGGTCGTCGAGGCGGCCAGCGGACAGGAGGCTATCGCTCTGGTCCGGCAGGCACGACCCGACGTCATTGTCTTAGACCTCTTGATGCCGGATGTGGATGGGTTCGCTGTCCTGGAGGCGGTGAAGGCGGACGAGGTCACCCGCTCCATACCCATCATCGTCGTGACCGCCAAAGACCTGAGCCAGGAAGAACGGGACACTCTCAACAGCCGGGTGGAAGCATTGCTACAAAAAGGTCTCTGTGATCAGCAGGAGTTGCTGGCAGAGGTGGCCGAGGCGCTGGGGCGGTTAGGAGTCAGCAGTTAGCCAAATGGCGGAGAGCAGATTCAACCATCGGGTCTGGCTGGAGTGTGCGGCCTGTGGACATCGTACTCCGTTTGTCCGGCCGCCGGAAGCCTGCGAGCAGTGCGGCGGGCAATGGCTCGATGCCCGCTACGACTACGACCGTGTGCGAGAACGGTGGCCCGCTGCGCTGCACGGGCGACCATTCGACATGTGGCGCTACTGGGAACTGCTCCCCCTCCGCGACGATTCCAACAAAGTGACGATGGGCGAGGGCGGAACTCCACTGCTCCACGCCACCAACCTGGGGCTGATGCTTGGCTGCCCGCACATTTATGTCAAGGACGAGCGGCAGGGGCCGACTGGCTCGTTCAAGGACCGGCAGGCGTCGCTGGCCCTTTCGGTGATGAAGGAGCACGGGGTGACCGAGGCAGTCGTGGCTTCCACCGGCAACGTCGCCATCTCCTACTCGGCTTACTCCGCGCTGGCGGGCATCAAAATGTGGACCTTTCTCACCAGCCTGGTGCACTCTGAGAAGATGCGCGAGATAGCGCTCTACGGCAGCGAAGTCGTCAAAGTGACCGCCACCTATGACCAGACCAAGAAAGTCGCCGCGCAATTTGCGGCCCGTAAGGGGCTCTGCCTCGAGCGAGGCATCCGGGGTATCTCGGCCCGCGAGAGCATGAAAACCGTCGCCTTCGAGATCGCTGAGCAACTCCCCGCGCTCCTCACTCCCCTCCCTATGGGGGGGGCAGGGGGGGGTGGGAGTACCCCCTGGCGCACACCCGACTGGTATTTCCAGGCGGTCAGCGGAGGAATGGGGCCGGTAGGCGTGTGGAAGGGGTACGAGGAACTGATGATGCTGGGGTTGGTGGATCGCATGCCCCGCTTGGCCTGTATCCAGGCCGCTGGCTGCGCGCCAATGGTCAACTCCTTCAACAAGGGACTGGAGGAGGCCGAGCCGGTCCTCAACCCGCAGACGCTGGTCATCACCGTCGCTACCGGCAGTCCTGGCCCGGCCTACTCCTTCCTGGCCCGGGTCATCCGGGAGCACGGCGGCGCCTTTGAGGCGGTGAGCGACGAGGAGACGTTCCGTGCCATGCACGTGATGGCCAAGTTGGACGGCATCTCGATGGAGCCAGCGGCAGCGATAGCCTTCGCCGGGCTTTTCAAACTGCTCAGCAAGGGTGTGGTCCGGCGCGACGAGGTCATCGTCGTCAACTGCTCCGGTCACACCTTCCCGGTCGAAAAACATCTCCTGGGAGATGGGTGGGCGCGGACGGTGGAGATGCCCACGGAGGCGCCGGCTGTGGAGGAGGGACTGCTAGGCTCGTTGGAGCGGCTCGACAGGCAGGTGCGGGGCATCGCCATCATCGAGGATGACCCCAGGGCCGCGCTGCTGTTACGCCGCATCTTACAGACGCGGGGTGAGTATCGGATTTTCGAAGCCCATGGCGGGGCTGAGGGCATTGAGATGGTGCGCCGCGAGCAGCCCGACCTCGTCCTGTTAGACCTGATGATGCCGGGTATGGATGGCTTTGCGGTGCTGGAAGCCCTCAAGGCCGACGGCGAGCTGCGCGACGTGCCGGTGATTGTCATCACGGCTAAGGAACTGACGGACACCGAGCGGGAACGTCTCAGTGGCCAGATTGAGACGTTGATGCAGAAGGGCTCCTTCACCGACGAAGAATTGTTAGAAGAGATCCTGAAACGGGCGACATAGGCGCAGGGGACTTTGTTATCCTTACTCCCCCCGCCACCACTCCAGCGGCATATTCCCTTCTGCCAGATGCATCCCCGGGTCGCGGGCCATCAGCACCAGGCTGATCACCAACAGCGCGCCTCCGGCCCACTGCACAGGTGTCAGCCGCTCGCCCAGCAGCAGGAAAGCCAGCACCAGGCTGACGAGCAATTCCAGCAGGCCGATCAACGCTGTCTCGACCCCTCCTAGCCGCTGCAGCCCGCTGAACATTGCCAGTCGCGAGAGCGCGGTCGTCAGCCCAAGTGCCAGGATAGCACGCCAACCGGTGGTCGCGATAGGCTCCACCGGCTGTGCCTGTAATACCCGTGCCAGGCCAACCACGCAGGCCATAGTCGTCAGGATGTAGAGCGTCGCCGTGCGCGAGGGGACATCGGCGAGCACCCACTGCCCCAGTACCAGATGCCAGCCGTAGGTGGCTGCCGAGGCGATCATCAGCGTCACCCCCAGCCAGTCCAATTCCCCCGGCCCCGCGCGTGTCAAGAGGTAGATCCCTAGCATAGAGAGCGATAATCGCGCCAGCGTCAGGCGTGTCAGTGGTTGTCCGGCCGCGAAGAGGAACAGCACCACCCACAGTGGGTAGAGCGTATTGAGCAACGAGGCGCGGGAAGCATCGAGGCGCGAAAGGCTTGTGAAGTAGAGCAGCGAGCCAAAACCGTTAACTGCGCCAACGCCGATGCATCCGATCAGGTCACGCCAGGTGATGGCGACCTCGCGATGCCAGAAGAGCATAAATGCCAGCCAGAGGAGCAGCGCCGCCACCAGCGTGCGAAAGGCAACCAGGGTGAACGGCGTGACGCCGCCCGCGTAGGCCAGTTTGCCCAGAATGGGCGCCCAGCCCAGGAAAAAACTGGCCACAATCGTGCTCACGACCCCCCGGCGCTGCTCACGACTCAGACGTGTCATTGTGTCTCCATTGTAAGTCTTAAGTCCCAGGTCCTGAGTCCCCTCCCTCTTCTCTCTCTGTTGTCCAATCCGCTGCCTTTGTTCATTGTTCATTGTTCATTGGTTCATTGTTCATTGTTCATTTGTCATTGGTCATTGGTTGTGCTACACTCTTACCGATGACCCAGAAACAGAGACGCATCATCGCCGCTCTGGCGGTCGCCAACACCATCGTCATCCTGGCCCTGGTGGTGCTCGTGATGCGCCCTTCCGGCACCCATCCCTCGCTCCTCCCACACCCTCCCACCCCCTCCCATGCTCCCACATTCCCACAAGGGACCTGCCAGTGGAAGGCCACGCAACTGCTGGCCCAGGCTGGCCTGGGCGGGACGGTGGCACTGACCCCTGGCGGCCCACTTCGCTTCGAGATCGCCTACTCCCTCGCGCCGGGCCAGACGGCCGACGAGGCCGCCCAATTGGTGTGGGCGGCCCTCGACGTCGCGCTGGCCTTGGATGAAGGTGAATGTGGTTCCTTCACCCAGGTCGAAGTCACGATCCTGGCTCGGGGTGTCCAGGCCGACACACAGGTTAACGCGAGCGTGAGCGCGGCGGACCTGGTGGCCTTCGGCGCCGGCGAACTGAGTGAGGACGAGTTCGTTGAGCGCGTGGTCTATACGACCACCGCGTTGCCTTGATAACGTGCGGTGTGCGGCCTGAAGTGTAGATTGCGCCATGCGACTTCGAAGAATTGTAGCCCGCAGAGGTGCAAAAGTCAATCTCAAAGTCGCTTGACAAGTCCGTGCCTTCGTGTTATACTTGAGCAAGTATTCAAATGTAACCGGTGATGAGGAAGATGGGAAGACAGGATAACGAGTGCTGCGAGGAGGTGCGGCACGACGAACTGCAGGTGCAAGAGGCACAACAGGCCCTGGTAGATGCGTTGACCGCAGAGCGGATGGCGCAGACCTTCCGTGCCCTGGCCGACCCCACCCGCGTGCGCATCCTCTCGGCGCTGACCAAGACAGAGTTGTGCGTGAGCGACCTGGCAGTGGTGCTGGGGATGAGCATATCGGCCATCTCGCACCAACTGCGACTGCTGCGCGGGTTACGCCTGGTGCGCAGGCGCCGCGCCGGCAAGCATATCTATTATGCCCTCGACGACGAGCACGTCCGTGACCTGTTCGAGCGTGGGCTGGAGCACGTGCAACACGAGTGACATAGCGAAGGAAATGCAAAGCATCAGGATAGGTATCAGAGGGATAGATTGCGCCGAGTGCGCGCTTACGCTTGAGCGTGGCGTAGGGGCCTTGGATGGCGTCCGTCAGGCCCAGGTCAACTTCGCCCTGGCCCAGATGACGCTGGGCTACGACTCGAAGGCGGTCAGCCGAGAGGAGATCGTGAGGCGCGTGCGCGAACTGGGCTATGACGTGGACTTGGATGTGGACGTGCACACGCCGGAGGCCGGCGAGGCGTGGGACCGGCGCGGCCTGTGGGCGGCTCTCCGCCAGCGTCAACACGAGGTGTTGACCGTTGCCTCCGGTGTGCTGATCGGGCTGGCCTTCGGGCTGCACCTGGGAGGGGTGCCCGAGGCGGTCAGCCGTATCCTCTACACTGCTGCGACGGTCGTCGCTGGCTACCCCATCGCACGAGCCGGGTGGGCTGCTCTGCACACCGCCCGCAGCCTGGACATGAACGTGCTGATGACATTGGCAGCGGTGGGCGCGCTGGCTATCGGTGAAGTTGAGGAAAGTGCGATGGTGACCTTCCTCTTCGGGCTGGGCAACCTTCTGGAGAGTTACACGCTCGACCGGGCACGCAATGCCATCCGTGCGCTGATGGACCTCACGCCCCCGCAGGCGATCCGGTTGACCGCTGGCGGCGAGGAGCATGTGCCGGTCGAAACGCTAACCGTCGGAGACCGCATACTGGTGCGGCCAGGCGAACGGATTCCGATGGATGGGCGGGTGCTGGAGGGCCACTCCGCTGTTAACCAGGCCCCTATCACTGGGGAGAGCGTCCCGGTGGAGAAAGCGCCCGGCGACGAGGTCTTCGCTGGTACAGTCAACGGCAGCGGTGTGCTTACAATCGAGATTACACGTCTGGCTGCCGACAACACGCTCGCCCGCATCATCCAGATGGTCGAGCAGGCCCAGGCGCAGAAGGCTCCCTCACAGCGTTTCGTGGACCGCTTTGCGCGAGTCTACACACCGGCAGTCGTCATCGGCGCACTCTTGATTGCCTCCGTGCCGCCGCTGGCAGGGCTGGGACCGTTCGTCGAATGGCTCTACCGGGCGTTGGTGCTTTTGATCATTGCCTGCCCCTGCGCATTGGTCATCTCCACGCCGGTAACCGTCGTCAGCGGGATCGCCCGCGCCGCTCGCGCTGGGGTGCTGATCAAAGGCGGGGCGCACCTGGAGCAGGCTGGCTCGCTGCGGGTCGTCGCCTTCGACAAGACGGGCACGCTGACGCACGGTCAGCCGGTGGTAGTGGCCGGCCGCTGCGCAGACCACGATGCGGCGTTGAGCCCGGAGGAGTGCGCGAAATGTCGCGATTTGCTGGCCAAGGCGGCGGCCGTCGAGATGCGCTCGAAGCACCCGCTGGCGCAGGCCATCGTCGAGCAGGCGCAGCTCTTCGGCGTCGAGAAGATCTACGCGCCAGCCGAAGCGGTGGAAGCACTGCCCGGCAGGGGGGTACGCGGGTGGGTCGGCGGCCACAGCGTTACCATCGGCAGCCACGCCTACGTTCACGGCGATAGGCCCAGCGAGCCGTTTTGCGACGAGGTCGAGGCGGTGGCGGCTGACGGGCAGACGACGGTGGTGGTTGAGGACGAGTGCTGTGACCAGCGGGGCTATGTGGCCGTGGCCGACACACTGCGCGAAACCGTTCCGGCTGGTATAGCCGATCTCCGGCGCGCTGGTATCCAGCGTATGGTGATGCTCACCGGCGACCACGAGGGCACTGCTCGCGCCATCGCCTCCGCCGCAGGCGTGGACGAGTTCCGCGCCGGGCTCCTCCCCGAGCAGAAGGTGGAGGCGGTGGAGCAATTACTGGCGCGGTATGGGAAAGTAGCCATGGTGGGCGATGGCATCAACGACGCGCCGGCCCTGGCGCGCGCCACCGTCGGCATTGTGATGGGTGCCGCCGGCAGCGACGCCGCACTGGAGACGGCCGATATCGCGCTTAGCCCCTCCGATCTGACGAAATTGCCCTTCACCATCCGGCTGAGTCGCCGGGCGCTCTCTATCATCCGTCAGAACATTGTCTTCGCCCTCCTGGTCAAGGCGGCCTTCCTGGCGCTGGCGGTGGCCGGTGTGGCCACGCTGTGGATGGCCGTTTTTGCCGACGTAGGCGCTTCATTGCTGGTCATCCTCAACGGGATGCGCGTGCTGGGGTATCGGGAACGGGACCGGATCCTCTGATATCCGGGCGGCGCTCACCGGTAGTTCAGCCCGGGCAGAAACGAGGGCAGGGGAAACAATGCCGGGACGACCTCGCCCAACGCGCCCGGCGCAACAGGGACATTGGGGGCTACTTCCGCTGGCGCTCCCATCACCAGCTGCGTCATCGCCGCCCTGTCCAATTCGAGCCGCTCCTGTCCCCGCACGGTGGCGTACCGATCCCCTTCGGCTTCGCTCAGGGCAGGCCCCTCTTGCTCGAACCGCAGCCCGCGCCGCTGCACTTCCGTCAGCCGCGCCCTCACGTAGGGCCGCAGGTCCGACGTCAGGCCGGGGAAGTTGACGATGCGCATCGTATGCCCAATCAGGGGAATGTGCTCCCCGGCGACGTCCTGCTCCCGAAGGAGTTGCAGGAAGTCCATGTCCTGCCACGGCACGGAAAGCCGCAGTTCCCGCAACTCCAGGCGCGTCATCACCTCGGCCAGCGCGCCGACCAGCGCCACCCGGCCTCCGGCGTACTCGACCACCTCTCGCACACCCGCGTCTTTCTCGCGCCGATACTCCCGCGGAATGCCGGTGAAGAGATAAGCCACCGGTTGCCCCGCCAGCACGACGATCCAGTCCTCCGCCCTACGGGCCCTCTCGCGCTGGCGGAGGAGTTCCGCGAACTCCTCCACACGCCGCACAAAGTGGATCGGTTCCGTCTGGTAGAGGCGGGCGCAGAGAAAAACGTCCGCTTCTGTCGCCGGACGAACTCTTAATCTGTTAATCCTGCTTGTTGATCCGTTAATCCTGCTGATCCGTGTTCTAAGGTCAATGTACTCGAACTCCTGGGCAGTAACGCAGCCGGCCCGCGTATACAGTCCCCGTATGCCGGAGATGAGCACCAGGCGCGCACCCTCAGCAGTCAGTTTGCGTACGCAGTAGTCGAGCAGGCGGGTGGCTAATCCCTGGCCCCGGTAGTCGGGGTGGGTGCACACGCCGCCGATGCTGGCGACCCGCAGGTGGCTGCCGTACACACTGACCTGGCTGTGGGTTATGCCGATCTGGGAGACGGGCACGCCCCGGTGGTATAAGACCTGGATACCTCCGCGCCGGGGCGGGGTGTACGCGCGAATCTCTTCCGTCACCCCCGCTGCACCGGGAAAGCACAGTGCCGCCAGTCGTTGCGAGGCCGCCAGTTCCTCCCGCCGGATGAGGCGCGGGCCGTCCAATTCACGCAGATCAATTAAACACTCTGTCATTCCTAATCGTCCAGCCGTTCCAGACGCGCCAGACTTGCCATCAGCCTCTTCAGCCCTGTCTCCTCGAAGATCACAGTCACCATCTCGTCGTCCCCGTCGGCGCGGCTCTCCACCACCAGCCCCTCGCCGAAAGTCGTGTGACGCACCCGCTGCCCGGCAGAGAATTGCGAATGGCGAATGGCGAATGGCGAATTGCGCCCCTCGTCCCTCGCCCCTAGCCCCTTGCCCCGCGCTCCTTGCTCCTCGTCCCTCGCCCCTAGTCCCTGTTCTCGTCTCCACGAGCCGCCGACCAACTCGGGGGGGATGTCGTCCAGGAAGCGGCTGGGAACCGAGGGTTCGCTATCGCCGTAGCGGGTGCGAATGAAGGCATAGGTCAGGAAGAGCCGGTCTTTCGCCCGCGTCAGGCCGACGTACATCAGCCGGCGCTCTTCGGCCATCTGTTCCTGGTCGTCGAAAGAGCGGCTGTGGGGCAGCATCCCCTCCTCCAGCCCGGTGATGAAGACGACGGGGAACTCCAGCCCCTTGGCGCTGTGAAGCGTGAGCAACGTTGGTGCGTCCACCTCGTCGCTCAGATTGTCCACGTCGGAGACGAGCGCGACATCGGCCAGGAAGTCGGTCAACGTCAGGACCTCATACTCGGCGGCCACGTTGCGCAACTCCAGCACGTTGGCCCAGCGATCCTCTCCTTCCTCAGTGCCGTCGCGGAGGTAGTCGGCGTAGCGGGTGTCCTCCAGGACGCGGTCTATCAACTGCGCCACCGTCAGGTGCTCACGCGCCGCCATCCAGCCCTCCAACAGTTCCAGGAACGCTGTCAGCACCCGCTGTGCCCGCGAAGATAGGTCTGGGGGCTGCTTGAGCACTTCGTACACCGAGACGCCTCGCTCCCGTGCTGCGTCCTCCAGCACCGCCACTGTCTTGCGGCCGATGCCCCGGGGAGGGATATTGATCACGCGGGCCATGCTCACGCCGTCGGCGGGATTGTGGATCAGCCGCAGGAAAGCGATCAGGTCCTTGACCTCGCGGCGGGCGTAGAAGCGGGTGGCGCCAACCAATCTGTAAGGCAGCCCGGCACGGATGAAGGCGTCCTCGAAGGCGCGGGATTGGGCATTAGTGCGGTACATCACGGCGCAATCGCCGGGGTGTACTCCCACCCCCCCCTGTCCCCCCTGGGAGGGGGGGAGTGCCAGTTGGGCGATGGTATCCACGACAAACTGGGCCTCGTCGTCCTGGTCGTAGGCTTCGTGGACGGTGATCTTCGGCCCGCGTCCCCGTCGTGTAAAGAGTGATTTGTCGGTGCGGTCAGGGTTGTGGCGGATGACGGCGTGCGCGGCGTCCAGGACGGTCTGGGTGGAGCGGTAGTTCTGCTCCAGGAGTATAGTCACGAGGTCGGGGTGGTCGTCCCGCAACCGGCGGATGTTGCGGTAGTCCGCGCCTCTCCACGTGTAGATTGACTGGTCCTCGTCGGCGACACAGAAGAGATTGTGACGCCGCCCCGAAAGTTGCCGCAATAGCACGTACTGGGCCTGATTGGTGTCCTGGAACTCGTCCACCAGGATGTACCGGTAGCGTTCCTGGTACTTGGCCAGCACGTCCGGGGTCCGGTCGAACGTGCGCGCTGTCACCATCAGCAGGTCGTCGAAGTCGAGTCCATTGTTGGCTGCCAGCATGGCCTGGTAGCGCTCGTAGATCCGTTTGACGACCTCGCCGTAGTAGGAGCCGGTGGAGTATGCCTCCGGCGGAATCAATTCGTTCTTGGCACGGGAGATGGCTCCGCGCACTGCCTGGGGACGGTAACGCTTGTCGTCCAGGTTCAGGTCGCGGATGGCCTGTTTGACCAGGCGAAGTTGGTCGTCGGCGTCGAAGATAGCGTAGTCGCGGGGGATGCCAGCGGCCTCGGCCTCGCGGCGCAGGATGCGGGCACAGGTGGCGTGGAATGTGCCCAGCGTGAGGCTGCGAGCGCGGGAGGGGCCAAGCAGGTGCCCCAGCCGCTCCCGCATCTCGCGAGCGGCCTTGTTGGTGAAAGTGACCGCCATGATGCGCCACGGTGCGACGTCCAGTTCCAGCACCAGCCAGGCGACGCGGTGGGTGAGCACGCGAGTCTTACCCGATCCGGGGCCCGCCAGCACGAGCACCGGGCCGTCGGAGGCAGTGACGGCCTTTTGCTGTTGGGGATTGAGTCCTTGGAGTAGTTCCACGGTGACGCATTGTAACACAGTCAGACAGGGTACGCCAGTTTTGGAATCTGGGGGGACTGTGCTATGATACTGGAAACTGGAAACTGGATGCTGGTTACCGGTGACGAGTATCAGGCGTCCAGTATTGAGCATCCAGCACGAGGAGGCAAGCAGATGGTCATCACACATGAACTAAGCCTGCGCACCCGGGGCCAATGCGACATTCAGGACATCACACCGCAGGTCGCGAGTGCAGTGCAAGAGTCGGGGCTGCAGGCAGGCGTCGTCACTGTCTTCTGCCCCGGTTCGACCGGGGGACTGACCACCATTGAGTACGAGAGCGGCGCACTGGCCGACCTCCAGCAAGTGCTTGATGAGATCGTGCCGCCCGATCGGGACTACCGCCATCACCTGCGCTGGGGGGACGACAACGGCCACTCCCACGTCCGCTCCGCTCTCATCGGCCCCTCACTGACGGTGCCTTTCGTCGAGGGTCGTCTTACGCTAGGTACCTGGCAGCAGATCGTGTTTCTCGATTTCGACACCCGGCCCAGGTCGCGCCGGCTGGTGGTGCAGGTGATGGGGGAGTAGAGACGATGGGGAGGGTCGTAGCCGTCGGCACTCACCGGCACACGATGAAAATCGCCTACGCCGGCTTCGCCCGGCTGGCGCAGCCCACGGCGGGCGAGTTCGCGGTGCATGTCTGAGTGAAGCCCCCCTGTCGCAGGCTAGGGAGGCATCACTTGTGCCCGCCACGCCTTCGGCTATAATCACCATGGTCAAGGCGCATGAATATACCGACCTCCCTACCCCCCAACAAGCCTCGCGGGCCGGCCTTCCCGCTGCCGTGGCTCATCGTCACGCTTGCGGCAGCGTCGCTTCTGACCTTTCTCATCGCCACGCCGGGCAGGTTGCTGGCCAAGGCGGATATGGTCGGCTACGCTGTGTGCGGCCGCCTGGAAGAGCACTCGTTCGTCATCGCTGGGCGCCAACTGCCGCTCTGCGCCCGCTGCACGGGCACCTTCCTCGGTGCGCTGACCGGGTTCTTCGGGCAGGCCGTGGTGCTGCGCCGTCGCCGCACCGCTGAGTTCCCTCCCCCGCTCATCATCGTCATCCTCGTTGGCTTCACACTGCTGTGGGCAACCGATGGCTTGAATTCCTACCTGCCTCTCTTTTCCAACGGCCTGCGTTTCTATGAACCCCAAAACTGGCTGAGGCTGGTCACCGGCGCGCTATACGGGCTGGCGATGAGTACGCTCATCTATCCGATCTTCAACTTCACGTTATGGCGATACCCCATCCATGAGCGCGCTATACGGAACCTGCGCGACCTGGGCATGCTGCTCCTGCTCGAAGCCGGCATAGTTGGCTTGGTGCTCACCCGCTGGCCTCTGCTACTCTACCCCCTGGCTCTGCTGAGCGCGTTGGGTGTGCTGGCCCTCCTTACCAGCGTCAATAGTATGTTGGTGGTGATGATCGTGCGGCGGGAGAACGTGGTGGACACCTGGCGCGAAGCCAGTGTCCCGCTGCTGGCCGGCTTCACTGTGAGCCTCATCCAGGTCGGCGTGATTGACGTCGTAAGGTTCGTGCTCACCAGTACGTTGGGGGGCATCCCGCCGCTGCAGTAGGCAGGAAATCTGGCCTGCCAGGAGCCGTGGCCGTCGCCATCGTGCCAGTCAACGCCTTTGACAACTTACTTGCCGACCAATACCAGAGGCAAAAAAAAGGATCGCGTTCGCTGCGGCACGAGGAGGGAGTCGCTGGCGGGGGACGTTTCGGTGTTGCCTTCGCCGTCCACCGAGTAGGCTTGTACGTGGTGGGCACCGGGGCTCAGGGCTGTCATATCTATCGTGAGAGTGAAATCCTCCTGGGGCTTGTCAAAAGTGCCATCATCGGCGGCGACGGGTTGCCAGGGGCCGTTGTCAATTCGATAGTAGACGCCCGCGATGTGGTTGATAGCCGAGGTCGCTTGGCCGCTGTAGGCAATCTGGATCGGTTCTTCGCCTGCGGTCTGCTGTGTCAGCCGTGCCAGCGTCGTGTCGAGGATCGCGTCCACCGGGTCCACTACCGAAACGGTCACAGGGGTCTGAGTCAGCTCGTTGCCGAACGAGTCGAGCACGCGCAGGTCAACAGCCAGATCGCCAGTGGGCAAGGGGGGCGTGGTGAAGGTGAAATCCTCCGCGTGCGTGTCGAAGGCGCCATCCAGGGGCTGGGCCTCCGTCCACTCGCCACCTGCCACCCGATACTGCACCCGGTCTAGCGTGTTGATGATGACGCTGCGGCGAAGAGGCGAAGGATAGGGATCATCCCGCACGCTGCCAGTGAAGGTCAAAACATTGGGCCGTTCGGTATCGGCCACGTAAGCGGTGTTGACCACACTCAGAGTGGTGTCAACTGGGTCGAGGATGCCGTCGCCATCGGAGTCGCGCCAGCCAATTTGTCCGCGCGCGTATTCGTCAATGGCCTCGTCGCGGTAGGGCCAGGTCTGGCCGCGCATGATGCTGGGTTTGTCTGACACGCAGCCACCGTACTGGCTATTCTGGTTCTCCACGCCCAGGTAGCCCGACTGGCGCGTGCAAGATTGATGGGCAGAGTAATACTGGTCGAGGGCCAGGAAGATGTGGCCGATTTCGTGAGCGGCGACGGCGTCCATATTGTAGGGGCCATAGCCGTTGTTGCCATAGGTCATCACGGTGAAAGGTCCGCCCAGGTAGGCATAGGCAAAGTAACCATCGGAGAAGCGGTTGTCCCTGTCGTTGGAACTATCTACTACAAAGATGGTGAAAGCCCAATCGGTGTCGTAGGCCTCGCGCAGGGCATTGTTATACTGACGCACCTGGTCGAAGTAGGAGAAACTTGCGTAGCCCTTTTTCGCCATCACTTCGGCGATCCACAAGGCCTGATCGCTGTAGCGGCGGGTGATAGGCTCGTAGCCGGTAGTGATAGGAGTGGCGGTGCCGTTGTCGTAGACGAAGGTGAGATGGGCGTTGGGCTCGCGGGCAGCCCACCAGTCGAGGGCGGCGGTGATTTCGCTCAGCACCAACGCCCGCTCGTCTTCGGTCCAATCCTCGGTGGAGGCGTCTATGCTGCCATCGCTTTCAGGTAAAATGATGCCCACGGCTACGTGCCCGATGAAATACTCACTGGTCTCGGTGTAGCCGGGGGTAGGATCGCCGCTGAGAGATTGTAAGCCTTCGGGAGGTGGAGGAACCAGGGCGTCGCCCACCAGTTCAGCCTTGATGGTGTCCAGGCTTTGCGCTGGGTCGAGAGGGACTTTGGGGGCCAGGAGAGCATTCCACACCTGAGCAGCGCGGCGGGCCTCGCCGGGCAACGTGGCCAGTGTTGCCTCGTCTACTATCTGGCGGTGGACGGCGAGAGTGCCGGTTAGGGCCGGTGCTCCGACCGGCACCTCGCCGATGAGCGCGGCTGGCGGGAAGACGTGGGTCACGTGGCCACCGGCCAGATGGACAGCCTCGATGACCAGGTTGACGTTGGCTCCTGGTGCTAGTAGGATCAGCGCCTGGTTCGACGAGGGCTCGTGGGCTTGCGCGGGTAGGGCTGATGCCGAAACGATGATCAACGCAAACGAGAGGTATACCAGACCCTTGAGATATTTGTGAACTACGCTCTGCGGGTACTCTGCGAGATGTCCCTTCTGCTCATTCTCAGCAATCAATTCCTGCTTGGTCATACCTAACAGGATACATCAGAGAACGGGCGGTATAAATAGCATGTTTGGCCTTTCCACAGTAGTATGTTTTGCCCAATAGCGAAGTGAGGAAGGGAAGAAGCGGGCCTCGAAGTTAAGTGAGACTTGGGGTATCAGGTGTGCACGCCGTCAAGACGGGTGGGCGGCCGGTGGTGACGGCCACGACCGCGGGGATAGGCAACCCAATCGTCAGCACGGTTGAGGATGTTATTTCGTTCGTGACGTCGGTGCTGGCAATCGTGGCACCGTACCTGGTGGCCGCGCTGATCGTGGTTGCGCTGGTGTTGCTTACTTGGTGGTACGTGCGCCGCCGCCGACAGCGGGCGAATTAGCCCAGTCTACGCCACAGACAGAGGTATTTAAGTTTTTATTCACGCCCAAATGTTGAAATTGGCACCTTTATGTTGTATAATAGAGTTGACGTTTGTTCCTTGCGCCAGCCCGTTCGATAAAGGAGGTGCCCCATGCGCAGAGTATTCTCCATTCTCGCGGTCGTTTTGACCTTTCTCCTGTTCGCTGCCCCGATTGCCTACGCCAGGCCGAATGGGTGGACGACTATCTGCAATCACGTCGCCCGGCCGGGCGAGACGATCTACTGCATCGCGCGGGCCTACGGCGTGGACCCCTGGGCCATTGCGGCCCACAACGGGATCGTGAATCCCAACCTGATTTACCCCGGGCAGGTGCTAGCGATTCCCGACGCGTACGCCTGGGTGCCACCCGGCCCAACGTGTGTGCGTCAGTGCCCTCCCTGGCCTGGCTATCCCTGCACTTGTGCCACCTACCACACCATCGTCAGTGGCGAGAACCTGTATCGCATCTCCCTGCACTACGGCGTGAGCATGTGGCGCATCGCCGAGTGCAACGGCATCTACAACCTGAACTACATCCGCGCCGGCGACGCCCTGTGCATCCCGGCCGACCCCTAGCCAGAAACCA
>Ga0315541_1002491_pt1 | contig 15396 bp, 29 predicted proteins | sample SalMarSW160190MG_FD_203095 | JGI IMG/M metagenome (GOLD analysis project Ga0315541, IMG submission 203095) | Salt marsh sediment microbial communities from the Plum Island Ecosystem LTER, Massachusetts, United States - Salt Marsh Sediment SW1601-190 ...
CCCCCATAAGGACGGACCAACCCTTCTTTAGGTCCTTCATATTCTGGATTTTCTTTATACTCCCAAATATTTTCTTCGTTTATTATGCTCACTTTTCCAATATAAACATCTCCTGCTATTTGTTTCCATTCCTTATCAAATTGAGAAATCCCATATTCACTCATTTTTTCAAGAAATTGAGAATTAATTTTTTTATATTCCTTACGAGCTATTTCTAATTTTTTATCACCTAGATAAATAGGAGGATCATTTTGTATCTTGTGATATTTTTCTCTGGCATTATTAAGCTCCTCTTTAAGAAGGTTTATTTCTTTTTCCATACTTTTTTGTATTTCTTCTTCCCACTTTTCTCTAATTTCATAATGAAGTTCATGTGTTAATTCATGTCTAAAAATTTCATAAGAAAAAATATCACTTCTAAATGTAGCACTTTTATCCAATCCTGCAAAAGCAACAGCATTCTCTTTACTTAAAACTCCTCTTTTAAAAATATCATCATTAATTTTTATTGTATCAAAAGATTCTTTTAATTCAGGGGTAAGAGTCTCATACCAATCTCTAAATTTTAACAAAACCATATCTTGGCTCCCTTCTGAGATGTCATAAAATTTTATATTTTTTCCCGTGAGTATTTTAATATCTTCTGGTTCTATATAATTATACTTTATTCTTGCAGAAAATTTTGTGTTTATTCCATCTTGAGAACTAACGAATTCTTCTTCATTTTCAGGAACTCCCATTGCAATTCTATTGGCATTATCAATGAATATTTTTTCATTTTTCCCTTCTCTAACAATCTCAATTGGAGATGTTGTAAACTTCTCTTTATTTCCTTCTCCAACATATATGCTTCTTTCATCAATATAAATAAATTTAGAATCTTCAATGATTTCAGCTTTTCCTGTTATAGTAACTTTTGGGATTAGTTCTACTTGATCCCTATTTGTTATTTCTATTTTAGTTAATTCATTATTCTTGCTGGGAGGAATCCATATCTCTGCTTTATCTCCCCCATCTATTTTAATATAAGGATTATCTTCTTTAAAGAGGATATTCACTTTTTCAAAAGAGTTTTGAGAAATTAAATTTTCCTTTCCAAAAGAAACAAAAGAGTCTTCATGATTCTCTCCATCAAAAAATATATTGAGATTTTTTCCATCTCTTAAATAAGCATTTTCTATTTCAACATTATTAATTGTGACTTTATCTTCAATATTTAGGAAAGCTGTTCCATACTTATCAAAACTTAAAGTCCCGCTGTTCATAATATGGCCTGTGGGTAGTTTAATATTTTCTCCTGTGATTTTTCCAGAACCTGTAATCTCTTTTATCTCTGTTTTTTCAGGAAGTTTAAGTTCATTTTCTGTAGTATAGTAAATTCTTGAGTTTGGAGGCACGTCAAAATTACTTCCTCCTAGAGTGTAAGTCCCCCCTCTTTCATTTGTTGTAAAATCTGCTTTTAAAACATTCCCCTGTTCATCAAGTTCTAAATATGTTGGATGTTCCGCTTCTGATTGAGATTTTATATTTTCAAAACAATTTTCTTTTATACACGCTTTAGAGTTCTTTTCTGTAAATGTAAAAATAATCCCCCCTTTTTTCTTACTAATTTCAATTCCTCTTACAGAAACATCTTTTTCATTCAAATTTTTTCCAACAAAACTTCCGATATTAACTTCTTTTTCATTATTGAATTGGATTGTCCCCTCTGTGATTTCTCCTTCTTTATCTATTAAGAGTTCTTTCTTAATCTCTGCATCCATGTCTACAAATTCTTGAACTTGATTATAAACAGCAACTACTTTGGCAGCTTCTGGACTTACTTTTGCTAATTCCTGCATAGCTTCTCCATAAACTTGTCCAACAATTTTTCCTTGTGCACAAACAACTGGATTAGACAGGCATATAATTGTATTTATCGCTTCAGCAGCTTCTGGATTTGTCATGCTTAATCCTTTCATGCCGATGCTTGCAATAATCCCTGATTCCGCAAAACCAATGCTTGCTTGTATATTCCCTAATAGTAAAACAAATATAAAACTAAAAAGCAGTATTTTTTTCATTCTTCTTTTATTCCATATTTATTAGCAAAAATAAATTCAAAATTGATGTCATTTAGTTTGGAATTTTCATCTCTGAAAATAAATATAACTGTTTCATTATCATAATCTATCATATTTACATACAAATCTTTTTCAAGAGCAATATCCAACATACAATCAAAACATATCCCTGTATGATTTAACTGCTCTTGGATTATTTCATAAATTGAATCATAAATTATTCCAAATCTTACAGGGATTTTTATATTATTAAAATCTTCAATAATAACGCTATCATTTTCTTTAGTTATACTTAATGGATATTTCACATCTAAAATAATCTCATTTTCTTCTATTTTTGTTTTAGTTTCTATTTCTCCTTGAGTTATTTCAAGTTCAGGGAAATCTACAAAATTTCTTGTGCAGAAAAATAATCTTTCATTTATATAATAAGAGATTTCATTTTCTATTTGATTTTTAGTAGGCATATAATTTTTTCCATTAGAATAGTAAATAGGAATTCCAGTATCAGTAGAAAAATCAGGAGCAAAAAAGTATCCTCCCTTTCTTCCGAGGTCATAAATAATTTCTCCACCCACATTTTCTATGCAGTTCTCAACAAAAATTTTAACGCTATCAGTTTCTGGAATGAAAATTTTTCTTTTTAGAGTGTCTTTGAATATAAAGAAACTTACAACTAATGCGATAACGATAATAATAATAATTATGAAGATTGTTACTTGCCCTTTTTTCTTCATGAAATAAATTAGATTTTGCAATTAATAAATGTTAATATACCTTCACTTCCTATTTTTCACAGGAAAAATAATTTCTCCCCCTGATTTTTTCACTTTTTCAATTGCGGATTTAGAGGCTTCTTTAGCTTTTATTATTAATTTATTCTTGACTTTTCCTTCTCCAAGAATTTTATAATCTTTTAAATCTATTTCAAACTTATCTCCTGATTTTTTTCCATATTTCTCCAGATTCTCCTGAACCTGCTGAAGATTTATTCTTTCCCTTTTATCTCTTTCTGTTTTTTTACTTGTTATTCCTTGCTTGCCAAAATATTTGCTTCCATAAAGCTTGGTTATAAGTGTTTTTTTCTGGTCAGCTCTTTTACCACTACCAGACATGCCTTTTCCACCTTTATGTCCAGAGCCTTTTCTTTTTTTTCTAGCTCCGCCTCCGTGAGTTCCCATGCCTCTTCCATGCATTCTCGATGATTTTCTGCGTTTTTTTGTTTTCATTTTATAAATCAAAACCTGCTTTTTCCATTCTTTCTAAATAGTTTGGATAGTTTCTATCTTTTTCTCCAATTTCTTCTGTTGCCATTATATCTTCTTTTATGTAAGGTTCTCCACCTATTTTAATAATTCTAAATTTAGTTCTAAGAATCTCTCCAAATTTTCCGGAAGTTAGTGTCTCAATTTTTCTTTTTGAGATAGAATCTATTAAATAAGTTTTTGGGAATAAACAATTTACTTCTAGGATCTCTTCTTCTGAAACAGGCAAATCTATTTCAGAACAAATTCCATCTAATGTAAGAAGATCATTTCTTTTTAATTCATCTAAAAAATCACATTTATGAATAATTTCTCCATATATTCGGTGTTCTTTATTTCCCATCATCACAACATCCTCTCAATTAATTTGTTTATTTCTTTGCCATTATCCCCTAAAACTCCTTTTCCAACACCAAAATGTTTTTTGCTTTCAATTCCTTTTCGAGGAGGGTGCAGCCTGAAAAAAGGTTTTAGATTCAACTCTTTATATTTTCTTCCTTTTTTTATCTCTTCAACAACTTTTTTAGCATCAATTTTTTTGGATTTATCAATGAACTGCCCCCTTTTTTCTATAAGTTCCTTAAATGTTTTATCATTAATTTCTCCGAATGCGACAAAATCTTTTAATTTTTTTATCATACCTAACTGCTCTTTTGTTGGACTTAAAACAACACAGGAATATTTCCTTCTAAGTCTCAATCTGTATAAAGTTTCTTCTACTTTTTTCTTTATTTTTACTCTCCCATGAATTCTAATTACTGCGATTGTCATTTTTTTACCTCAAACATTTTACCATGTCCAGGGATTATATAATCTGCAATTTTAAGAAGTTTTTTTCTGCTTTTAATTAATTCTTCCTTGTTATTAGCATATTCGTCATCATGATCAATAAGATTTTCTTCATCTTTTTTTTGTTCCTCATTATCTTTCCACCAAAAAACATCTGAAGCAATTACAATTTTTCCCTTTTCTGTTTCAACCAATAATGAGCAATGCTCGTCAGCATGTCCGGGAGTTGGGATAATTTTAATATTTGTGTTTGGGATATTCCCAGAATACCCTATCTCTTTATCACCACTATAAATTGTAGAGCCATCATAGATCTCTTTTCCAGGAAATAATCTAATATTTAGTATATGGTCCAGATGATAATGAGTTAGGAATACGATATCTATATCTTTTGGTTTAAGATTATTTTTTCCAAGAGATTCCAATAATCTTGATTCATTTGCTCCAGGGTCAACAAGAATATTCAAATTATTATCTTTAATTAATATAGTTGTTGATGATGCGAATAAAGAATTTCCTTCTTCTCTTGCGTACCCTTCAATTAAAATTTTTACTTCCGCCATTTTAGTTTCTATTCGTCTTCTCCAAGGCATTTATGCAAGCTTTTATTAAATTGAAAGTGGTTCTTTTTTTGCCATCAGTTCTGCTGTAAACATCTTTAATCCCCGCCAATTTCAATATTTTTTTTAATTCATTTGCCACGACCAATCCTGTTCCCTGTGGTGCAGGAATTAATGTTACTTTAACACTGCCGGATTTTCCAGTCACTTTCAATGGAACAGAATGCAATTCTGAGCAGGCACAATCAAACCCTGCGCAGGCCCTTTTTACTTTCATAATATTTAACTTGGCTTTTCTTATTGCCTTATCTCTTGCGGGCAGAGTTTCCATGGATTTTCCAGAGCCAATACCAACATGTCCGTTCTCGTCGCCAACAACAGCAAGTGTTGAAAAAGTCGGAATGTTTTTTGCCTTTGTTTTTCTTTGGGTCTGTCTCCATGCTCTTCTTTTTCCGCCTCCGAATTTTCCTTTTGCCTGCCCAATAGAAATCAAATCAGTTTTAACATTAATTAATGAATCAACAATCTCGCTCTCGAGAATTTTTTTATTGGAATCCAAAATTTCGTCAATATTTTTTATCTTTCCTTCTTTAACTTCTTTTCCAAGTTCTGTTTTCGGTTCCCATGTAGAAATTATTTCTTCCCTTGTTTTTTCTCCTCTCCTAGGTTTTCTGTTATTTTCTTCCTGAATTTTTTTTAATTCTTTTAAATCTTTTTCTTCTAGAACTTCTTCAGGATTTTCAGCATATTCATCTGTTTCTCCTTTAACTTCTGAAGCATTAGCCCCAGTTATTATTTTTTTGGATTTATCTTCATTATTTTTTTGTTTTTCTTCTTCCATCTTAATTTTCCTCATCTATCTTAGATTTAATTTCTTCAAATGATATTTTGTTTTTCATATGCCCCCCCCTGATTCTTTCCTCGCTTGGAAAATTTTCATTTTCACATTTTATTTTAATTCCAGCGTCTGTTAATCCTTTTAAAAAAGCATAAATCTTTGTTTTATGCAGTGTCCTGTGCATGCCAAAATCATTTATTGGCGTTTCCATCTTTTTTTTGATAATCTGCTTACCGATTAAATAACCAATTAAATATGATGCAGGAATTGATTTTAAACTCCCTTCAAATTCTTTGGGCCATCCGTATTTAATAAGTTTTTTTGAGTTCAATCCGATTTCAATTTTGTCCTGTGCCTGTTTGCTTGTAACATACTGACCAACAAGATATTTATTTGTTTTTCTAAAGACAATTCTTGGTTTTTCACTTTTAAGTAATTTTAATCTGTTCAAATAATCTGTTTTGTGTTCTCTTCTTCGACGTTTTTGTGTTTTCATCTCCTTAATCCTCCGACGTATTCTTTCAAATGAGCTTTGCTCTTGAAAACTTTGTTTCTTATTTTTTTTCTAATGTCTTCAATTTCTTCTTTTGATAATTTACCTTGTTTTTTCATTTCAGCGACATAGTTTCTTAATTTTCTTGTCATTTTCACATACTCTTGTTTTCTTTTATTTACTTTTTTTCTTACGTTCCCTGTACCCTTATTTTTACTTTTCTTTTTAATTTTTTTTCTCCCTTTTATATCTTTTATAATAATTGCTCCTTCTTTTTGCAGGCTTCTTATATCATTTTTTGTTATCGCTTCTTTAATTTCATCCATTCTTGACCGCAAAAAAACAATCCTCTCTTTTCCAACTTTTAAGGTTCTTGTTGCCAGCGATTTTTTTTTGCCCAAATTCATTGTGATTCCTCCGCATTCCAATCTATCCTTGTTCCTTCCCTTCTGGCATTTTCCAATGTAAATCCCTCGGGAAACCTTTTTTTAAGTTTGTTAATATTTTCTTCTAAAACTTCTTGGAGATTCCATCCAAAAAAATTACAAATCATTGCACTGTACCATAATGTATCCCCAATATTTTCTCTTATTCCTGTTTTTTGGTCATTATCATGTGCAAATGTTTTTTTGATGCATCCTGCTACATCTCCTGCTTCCCCCGCAATTCCCAATCCCCAAGTAAGAATTTCTTTCTCTGGATTCTCAAATTTCTTTGCTGTTTTTTTGCAAAGCTCTTGATATTCTTTTAAGTTCATTTTTTCTTTTCCTCTTTTTTAGATTTAATTTTTTTCTTAAGAAATTTTTCAATATTTAAATTGTGAACTTGAATTTTCTTGTCTTTCGCTTTCTCTGCTATTTCTATTTTTTTCTTTTTACCAATTTTCCCGATGATTGCTATTTGATTTTTTTTAATTTTTTCCAAATCTTTTATGTTCATGATAATTACAATTTGTTTATCCTGGATTTTTCCTCTTGATTTTGCATCCTTTTTATATCCAATGTTTACTATAGCGGGATATCCTTTTCTTTTCTCTCTCATTTTATTGTCCCTCCCTTTTGGCTTTCTCCAAACCTGTTTTTTCTTTCTTCTTTTTCCAAGTTTTGAATACCTGCTCCAGACTCTTCGCAGAAATTTTTTTTTCATATTTCCTTCCCAGCTTTATTTATAATAAAAATTCCGTCCTGAAAGATTCTTTTATCCACTCCCCTTGTTCTTGTCATTTTTTCGAAATTTGCCGCAGTTTGTCCTGCTAATTCTTTGTCAATAGAACTGACTGTGATTATGTCTTTGTCAATTCCAACCTCGACGCCCCCGGATATTTTTAGCTTTCTTGGAACGCTTTCTCCTAAAAAGTTTTTTATTACAGCTTCTCTTTCTTTTATTTCTACAGTAATAGGAAAATGGTGGAAGCACACTTTTAATTTATATTCAAATTTTTTCTGAACTCCCCTAATCATATTATGAATGTGAGCTATAATCGTGTTCATATTTTTTTTCTCTTTTTTTGTCGCCTTTTTATTTCCTATAATTATTTCTTTATCTTTCTTTTCAATTTCTAAATTATACAAATCAAATTTTCTTTTGAGTTCCCCTTGTTTTCCCTTTACATTCAAACTGCTTCCTTCTATTTCAATCTCGATATCTTCCGGAATTTCAATTTTTTGGAAAAGTTCTTTTTTCATTTTATTTACTTTCGTTTATGATAAACATATCCTCTCTCATCCCGATACCTCCTTAGAGCAAATCCAAATCTGGCTCCAGTTAATCTTCTTAAATGCCTATTCAAGGAGTTATCCTTTAATTCTTCTCCTAAACGTTTCTTTATCTCTTTAGCTGTCAATTCTAATCCGCTTTCCTTATCAAACATTCTCATTATATAGTCTGGGGTCATCCAACTCATTTCAATAAAAATACGCGACAAGCGAACCCCCGATATTTTCTTGCTGAGCTTCTTGGTGAGTTACCAAACCCTTGTTTGTTGAAATAATCATCACCCCCAAATTTCTTGAAGGGAGATACCGCCTCCTGTATTTTTCAATCCAGCCTTTTTTCACACTGAACCTCGGCTTTATTGCCTTGCATTCTGAGAATTCCCCAAAAGTTATTTCAACAGATTTTTCTTTTGTATCTATCTTATATTTTTTTATTGCTCCTTCCTGTTTCATTATTTTTAAAATCTCAACCAGCAGATTCGATATCCTTTTTACCTTTACAGTTTCCTTTCCTGCTCTTTTGGCATTTTTAATCATATTCAAAGCATCAGCTACAACATCTTGAGACATTTTAAATTTCCTCTGAATTTAATTTATTGAAAATTTCCTTCTCCATTTTAATTGTATTTTTTGAATCCGATTTCTTCCGCAATTTCTCTGAAGCAGTGTCGGCATAAATTTAATCCGTATGATTTCAGGTGGGCACCAAATCTCCCGCACCTTTCGCATTTTTGTACAGCTATCCCCATTTTTCTTTCTTTTGGTTTGCAATGTTTCAGAAATTTTTCTTTTATTTCAGGCTTGCCTTCCAATTGTTTCAAAATTTTTTTCCAGTCGCTTGCTGTCATTTTAATCAAACTCGGTTCCGAAATTTTCCTCCATATATTTAATTATTTCTTCTTTCGAAATTATTTGCCTTTTTGGAATTCTCCCTTTTTTTATTTTTTTAATTTTTACTCTTATTCCAGCTCTTGTAAAAACAACTGTGGCATCAAAACCAATAATTCCAATATCTCTCTGGTACTCCATCCCCGGGATTTCGATATATTCTTTTATTCCGAAAGAAAAGGTATTTTCACTTACCTGTTTTTTCTTTAAAATGTTATCTGTTGCTGCTAGCATTCTTTTTAAAATTTCTTCAGGATTTTTTCTAATTGTTACAACTGCCCCTACTTCTAATTTCGGCCTTACCCCTAAAGAAGGAATTCTTTTTCTTGATTTCATTCTTGCAGGTTTTTTTCCACTAAGCATCCCGAGAAGTTTAACCCCTTTTTCTAATCCATCTCCAGTCCCGCCAATACTTAAAACGACCTTCTCGATTTTTATTTTTCTCATTATATTTTTTTCTTTCATTATTCAATCACTACCAATTGTTTAGTTAAAACATTAATTTTCCCCCTGTCTGTTGTTAAACTAACCACTTTCTTCTCTTGGTTTATTTTGTCAATAATTCCCCTCTCACCAGCGTGCTTACCTGCAAAAATGACCGCCTTTGCTTTTTCTTTTAGCGGCAGACATTTTTTAATTTTCTTTTCCTTAAAGTCAATCAAAGCAGAATCATTAATCTTGCATTCGGTATCTGAAATAAAATTGTTTCCATCAAGCAGATTCAATTGCACTTTTTTATTTTTTAATATTTTTTTATTGACTACTTTCGATACTTTTTGATTTGCTTCAGCTTCTTTTATTTCTTCAAGCTTAAATTTTCCTTTCTTCAATAAATCAATTCTGTAAAATTTTTTCAAAGGAATGACTGCCAGAGTATCAAATAATAAAGCACTGTTTTTTTCCTCTTTTACTATTTTATTATTCAGCAAAATATGTTTTAAATGAAGTGCTTTTTTTACTTCTCTCCTGTTTTGGGCAATTTTTAACATGTCTCTTAAAATAATCAAAATGGGAACTCCTTTTTGAAGATTAAAGTTGGATCTGACTACATATTTTGTTCCTTTTCTGTGTATCGGCCAGTTCTTTGGTGCCTTTTGTCTTTTTAAGTGCATTTTATTTTTGTGCCTCCTCTACTTTAAAATAATGATATCCTGAAACTACCCCTAATAATCCTCCCACCATACAAAGTTCTACTAAGGTTTCTTTAGGAGAAGGCTTCATAAGTAATTGTCTTACTAAAGAAAATCCTGTAACTAAAACCCCAATATCTCTTACTCGGTTAGTAATCCTATAAAAATCATATACTGGTTCTATAGGTTTGCCTCTAATTCCTATTCCTTCTTCATAACTTATTTCAATATTTTCTAAACTCATTTTTTCTCCTGTTTATTTTTTGAATCTATCTTTTTAATTGTTTCTTCTTTTTTTACATTTAATTTTTTCATTCTTTTTTTATCTTCTAAGTTCAATTCAACAATCTGTAAGTTTGGAGCCTTTAATGGAGCATTAACTTTTGAACCGTCAGTTTTTTTAATCTGAATTCCTTCAACAATTATCTTTGATTTTTTTAATTCCACTTTGGTCACTTTTCCTTGTTTTTTCTTAAACTTTCCTTTCGTAATCTTAACAACATCCCCTTTTCTGACAGGAACATTTCTTTTTCCATGTTTTTTTCTCAATTCCTTGGATAAATTAACACTGACAAATTTCTTTCTGATGTGCAACGGAGCATTTGCTAAATATTTTCTCTGTTTCCGAGGTTGTTTACTGCTCTTCCACTTTGTTGAAAATTTGCGTTTCATTTTAATATACAATGCTCGCGATTTTGGCCACAGCAGACCATCGCTCTAAAACCTCCCTTGCAATTGCTCCTTTAATTTGAGTTCCTTTTGGATTTCCTTTTTCATCTTTTAAAATTGCTACAGCATTATCTTCAAATCCAACTCTTTCTCCATTAAGTCTTCTGTAGGGTTTTTTTTGCCTTATTATCACAGCGTCGAAAACTTTCCCTTTCATGTCTGGTATTCCTTTTTTCACGCTCACTTTCACCCAATCAGATATTTTCGCGCATCCCTGTTTTCCTTTTTTTCCTTTTCCCCTTTTCACAGAAACAAGTCTCGCAATCTTCGCTCCGCTATTATCAGAAACTATAATTTTTGCACCCAAATTCAAACCTGCTGTAGTTCTGGCTGACACTGCTTTCATTTTCTTTCTCCATTATTTTCATTTACTTTTTCAATAACTACAAAATGAATCATCTTGCTCAGGGGCCTGCATTCCTGAACTTTCACTAAATCTCCGATATTAATTTCTTTTTCCATGCAGACCGGAAGCCTTGCATGAATTTTTGTCCTCGACTTTTTATATCTTTCATATTTTCTTACATAAATCATTCTTTCAAATTCAATTACAATTCTTTTGTGGAATTTTTTTATTACCTTTCCCTTAAAAGTTCTCCCGCGAACTTTCAAATTTCCGTGGATGGGGCAGTCTCTATCCTTAAAAACAGCTCCTGCTACTTCTGTTTTCTTTTCCTTATCAGTTTTTACTTCTGTTTTTTTCTCTTTCTTCATTTTTTCTGTGTATGCTCAGTCTATTGATTCTTCTTCAAAACCAAGTTTGACCAGGATTTCTTTTATTTTTTTCCTGTGGTCTCCCTGAAGTTCTATTGTGTTGTCTTTGTAAGTCCCACCGCAAGCCAGCTCGTTTTTCAGAGCTTTTGCGATTTTTTTCACATCGATACCACTCTCGAATCCGCTAACAACAGTCATGATTTTTCCGTATCGTTTTTTTTCTGTTGTTATTTTTATTCTTTGTGAACTTTTTACAATCTGTTCACATACACATGCTTGCTTAGGCAAGCCGCACTTTGGGCATATTTCCATATTTATTTGTCTTAGCACCTTCTATTTTCTTAGAGGTGTTGAGTGTAAGGATTCTTGCGACAATCTTTTTAATTTCTCTTGTTTTTGAACCTGTCTTTGAGGCACTTGCTTTTGATTTAATTAATTCTAATTTCAGTTCTTTCAATTTTTTATCTCTTTCAGTTTCACTTAATTTTTGTATTTCTTTGTATTTCATTTTTTCTTTGTATTCTTAATTTTCTTTTCTTTTGTTTTCTCTTCAGAAATTTCAGCCACATTCTCCTTCAGTTTTTTAATAAGTTCCTCATCAATTTTTATTTTATCTTTCAATTTTGCAGAAGGTGAAAGTATGCTGACTTTCACTCCGACTGTCCCTGGCTTTGTTTCTGCTCTTGCTTGCGCCCGGTCAACAACCTTTGCGCTATCTCCTGTTTTTTTTAAATACCCCTGTGCAAATCTCCAGGTTTTTGCCCTTGCCCCGGGGAGTTTTCCGCTTACCCTTATCTCAGCGCCTATCGCACCGGCATCCATTATTTTTTGCAGCCTTCTGTATGAAATAACTTTAAATTTTAAAGGCCCGAATCTTTCTAATTCAAGAGCAATTTCGTCCGCATTTATCTGGGCATCAAATTCCGGCTTTTTTATCTCCTCTATTTCAATTCCAAGATTTTCAAGTTTAAATTTTTTCTTCAAAGTATCTGTTAATTCTTCTATTCTTTCTCCTTTTCTCCCAATAACCAACCCGGGTTTGTGCGTTGATATAATTATTTTTTCTCCTATTGGGGTATATTCTATCCTGACTTTGCTTATTTTTCCTTTTCCAAGCTCATTTTTAATATGCTCTCTTATGGCAAATTCTTCTTTTTTGAATTTAACTACATTTTTTTCTTCCATTTATTCTCCTTTTTAACTGATTTTTCTTTTGCAATGATTCTAATATGCGTTCTTTTTTTTCTCCATCTTCCAAACCTTCCAAAAGGTCTTGAGGCAAAATTAGCAACTGCTTCTGCAATTATCGGGCTGTTCAGTTCATTCACATTAGCATTTGCTGAAAGGTTCTTTAGCAATTTTATAAAATATTCTGTTGCATTTTTTGGATACCTTCCGGACATCATTTTTTTTCCTTTTCTGTGCGGGATTTCCCCTTTCATCGGAACAGCTTTCTTAAAAACAAGAACTTGTTCTAAATCAGATATTGCTTTTTCAATTTTTTTATTTTTAATAAATTTGCAAATCGCAATAGCATATTTTTTGGATACTGGAAGATTTACAGCATTCACAACTGCTTCTGTTTTTTTAACAACTGGTTTTTTTTGTATCGGTTTTTTCTTCTCTTTCTTTTTTTCTCCTTCACTTAATTTTGATCCACCTTCTGGTTCAGAAATTTTTTTATCTTCCACTTTTCTCTGTTCCATTGGAATTTTTTGAGCAATCTGTTTTTCATTTTTCTTCAAAGTTCTAACTATCCCAGATTTTTTCTGTTCAGTTTTTGTTGTTGGTTTTTCTGTGTTTGGCATTTTTATTCAATGACAGCATCCATATAAAAGGCAACACCTTTATTATCCGAATTTACTTTCTTTGAATATTCTTCTCTTTTTTGTTCTTCAGAGCCTTTATCACAAGTAAAAAAGTCTATTCCTTGAAGTATAGATTTAAAGTAAATAATTCCTTTTTTGAAATTATCCTTAATAGAATATAAGATTGTGGCCTTTCCCCCTCTGCTTTCCCATATCTCTTTCTCTTCTTCCAACCTACCTGTATCCCCTTCAATATTTTTTTTAGTTTCTATAATCAAAGCTCCAACTAAGACTTTCCCTAGATTTTTCTTTGTTCCTCTCACCTCTAAGTATCTTTTATCAAATTCTCTATTCAATGTCTCAAATTCTTCCATTTTATTTTTTAGCTTTGTGTTTAGTTCCTTTAGTTGCTCCGACACCAGCCTTGCTGTGTTTTACTCTTCCCCTTGTAGGAGCAAATTCTCCGAATGTGTGCCCCAGCATATCGCCAGTTACTTCAACAGGAACGAATTTATTCCCATTATAAATATAAATCTTCCAGCCAATCATCTCTGGCATAATTACTAAATCTCGCTGATGTGTTTTTATTGATTTGTTCCTCTTTAATTTTATTTCCGCTCTTTTGATAAAATCCTCAATTTTCTGAAAATTCCTAAGAACACTTCTTCTCTGCCTTGACCTCAAAAATTTCGCAAACTCTCTTACATCTAAAGACTTTAACTCTTCTATTGTTTTTCCCTTATATGTGAATTGTTTTTTTTGTATTTCCATTTTATTTCCTCTTACCAGTTCTTCTTGGCCTTAATAAACCAACTTTTCTTCCAGGAGGCGCATTTCTCTTTGCAATCTTGCTTTTTGGATTCTTCCCTCTTCCTGAACCAAAAGGATGATCTACTACATTCATCTTTACAGCAGATGTTCGAGGCCATAATTTACTTTTTGATTTTTTAATATGATATTTTTTTCCAGCCTTCATAACTGGCTTGTCAAGTCTGCCTGCTCCCGCAATCACACCAATACTTGCCCTGCAGTTCTGATTAAATTTCTTTTCTTTTTTTGAAGGCATTAAAATAAAAACATCTTTTCCAACAACTCTGTTAATTACCGCAGAATTTCCTGCACTTTTTATGAAAACCCCCCCATCTCCTGGTCTTGATTCAATATTATAAACCGGTGTTTTAATTGGAATATCTTTTAATTTCATAATATTCCCTTCTTCAATTCCAACGAAATCTTGTTCATTTCTGCGCGTAGGTGCAGTCTTAGGTTTCGTGGCGCCAAGATTTTTTGAATCTCGTGCGTTTTTATCAAAACTAATCTTCTGCCCCTCAACCATGCCTTTAAATGCAGGAATATAAAAAATTCCCCTGTTATATTCTATTTTTGCTAAGGGAGCAGTGTGTGCACCTGAATTAAACAGTTTAACTACAATCCCTTCTCCAGAAAGGTCTCTTGGGTACTTCAATTTAAACTTAAACGCTTTTCTTCTGACTCTGTAGGTGAAACTTCCTTTTCCTCGCGCTTGCTGAACTATTCTTTTTCCCATTTTTAATTTATCAAATGAATTTCTTTTAATTTACATGTCAATTTTGAAACAGTCTCATCAGCTTCAGAAACATCAGTGCCCACCTTTTTTAATCTTTTTCTTGTTAATCTATATCCTTTAATGTTTTCAGCAAGAAATTCGCCAAAATTTTTAATTTGATATTCTATCTCTCCAACCCAATATTGTAATCTTTCATCCATTTTACATCATACCCAATTTCGTTGCTATATCAATAGCAGGAAATTCTTTTTTTAATTTAATATAAGCATATTTTTTATTTCCTTTAACTAAAGTTCTAATTTTTTCAACTTTGATTTCAAATAATTCTTCAAGTTCTTTTTTAATTTCTTCTTTTGTTTTATTTTTATTTGTTTCAAATGTTAAAACATTCTGTGCTTCAATCAGCATAACTGCTTTTTCAGTCACTACTGGTTTCATTGTCATTTTTTCAGCTCCTTTGGAATTTCAAATTTACTAAATTCAGGAAAAAGATTTTTTCCATACATTAATCTTGAAAAACATTCTGCTGTTAATTTAGCATCTTCGAGCGCGTTGTGCGGTTTGCCTTCCCTTGAGATTTTCCCTTCTCTTACTGCTCTTCTTTCATCATTCATCCCACATAATTTTAAGATATTCTTTAATCCCATATCACTATTATTATCTTCTTTTGTCAAAAATTTTCCATTTAATTCAAAAAATTTAACTTGAGCAATTGTATGTAAATCAAAAGGTCTGTGAAAATCAGGCCAGAAAGGATCTTCTTTAAAATATTTTAACATTTTTTTTCTCAAAAATCCCTGGTCAAATTCAGGAAGATGACACAAAAGATTCTTCATTTTTCTTGTCTCAAGCCATTTA
>Ga0315541_1002492_pt1 | contig 15393 bp, 13 predicted proteins | sample SalMarSW160190MG_FD_203095 | JGI IMG/M metagenome (GOLD analysis project Ga0315541, IMG submission 203095) | Salt marsh sediment microbial communities from the Plum Island Ecosystem LTER, Massachusetts, United States - Salt Marsh Sediment SW1601-190 ...
TGGACCGGTCAGCTCCCTGCAGTTTACCTGTTATGATAGCAATGACTTTGGCAGTACTACAACAGATGTGAATACTATACGCCTTATTGAGGTTCAAACAACCTTGCCAAACCCCGCTACACTCAGCCAGAGCAAAACTTTTACCACCTCAGCTTACCTCCGCACCAATGAGCAGATAACAACTTGGCAGAATCAGGACATAGGAGATGTCGCAGCGGCGGGAAGCGCCACTCAGTCGGGCTGTGACTGGACCGTCGAGGGCTCAGGTTATGATATCATGTATAACACTGATGAATTTCACTACGTCTATCAGTCACTCAGCGGCAACGGCGAAATCATCGCCCGTGTGGCGAGTATCGAGAATACCGGTTCCTACGCCAAGGCTGGTGTAATGATTCGAGAAACACTCACGGGCAATTCAAGATATGCCGGAATATTCGTAACACCTTACAATGGTGCATTTTTCCAGTACCGCACGAGCACAGGTGGTTCTACCAGTTTTACAGGCAGCGGCTCTACACAAGCGCCCTACTGGTTCAAGTTAACTCGCAGCGGCAATACTTTTACCAGTTATGAATCGTCGAACGGCTCATCATGGACACAGGTTGACAGTGCCTCAGTCAGTATGGCAAGTGACGTTTACATCGGCATGGCTGTCAGCAGCAACAACGACGGAGTTCTCTGTACGGCCGAGTTTGACAATATCAACTCATCTGCTATAGCGTACGACACCTTCAACGAAACCAAGGTTAGTACCGCTGATACTTCTGTTACCATTTCAACACCGGGCGACAGCAGCACGGTTGAAATACTTGGTTCGTGGACTTCAGGTCTTACGCATACAGCCGAAGCCGGCTCGAACCGGGCCCTGATACTTATCGCACATGGTGAGGAAGCTTGGGCCGCTATCACTCTCAACTCTGTAACGTATGGCGGGCAGGCAATGACCAAGGTCATCGAGAGGATTGTCGGTACGAATCCCAGGAACTACGTTGTGGCATATATTTTGGACGAGGCCGGCGTCGCTGCTGCAACCAGCGGCACGTTTGTTCCGACCTGGAGCACCATGCCGGATGAGGTCTCATACACCAGTGTATTTCTTCAGAATGTTGATCAGACAACCCTTATCGGGGCCAGCGCCAGTAACAGCGCAACGAGCGGCGCTACGATAACAACAACTGCACTGGCTACCAGTAATGGAGACATGGTTATTGATGCCGCCACTTGCGGCAATGTAGGCAATTATACAGTAAACAACAGTTTTACCGAAGCTATCGAACAGGATATGGCTACATCTGTAGGTACAACCGGATACAAATCCGCAACGGGTGCAGATGAGACGCCGAGTGTAACGCATGTAGGTACGATGAACCGCCAGGTGATAATCGGCTTCGTAGTGCAAAGTGGAGCTGGAGTGAGCGGCACGGTCTCGGGAGGCGCCGGATACGTAAAGCAGTCGGCCAGCGGTGATAGCGGGACCTCTGACTTCCTGCTTGGCTCATCAAATGAGGCCCAGATGATTACTATTGCAATTGCTCCTGATAGTGGCAGTGTAGGGTCCGGTGAGGGGATAAGGCCTTAAAAAACTATGAAAGTAATACACAAAAATAACGGTTCAGTCCTTCTGATAGTGGTATTTGCCATAGTGCTGCTGTCTATGGTCACTGTTGGAATACTTGAGATTAACGCCGAGGAAATACAGCTTATGCAAAATCAAGTCTATGCCGCTGAGGCTATTGCTACCGCCGAGGCCGGTCTTAATGATGCCTTAGCGAGGTTACGCATAGGCAGTGACCCAAATATTGCGGGCGAATCTTTCAACGGAGGCACTTATAACGTAACTGCAGGAGCTTCCGTTGTATCGGAATTACTGATTACTTCTACGGGTATTACGTCACAGGGCTTTATAGCCAGAGTCGAAGCTGACATAACAGTGGGAAACACCAGCCCTTACATAGTCAGAATTGATAACTTAAGGATTAACGAATGAAGTTTGGCTCTAAAATTGCGCTTGGGATAGATATTTCAGAAAACCTTATCAGCATGGCGCTGCTTAAAAAGGATGGCGATGGTGTCAAATTGCTAAAAGCTGCCAGCGGCCCTGTGCCCGATGGTGCTATAAAAAACGGCAATATTGAAAACGCGCAGGCGTTAGTTAAGTCTATAAGAAGACTGAAAAATCCCATCACAATAAGGCCGACTCGAGCTGTCGTATCGCTGTTTACCAAACCGATAATTGTGCAGATTATGGACATATCCAAGCAGGTTCCGAGCAATATAAGGCAATTTGTCCAAAACCAGATAAAACACTGTGCAGTTTTGTCGGGCAAGAAAATCGCCCTGGATTTTTGCGGAACCTCTGGAGCCGGTTCAGAATCAAGCCGTGCAAGCCATCTTCTTGCTGTTGCTGCCGATGGCCAAAAGGTAGATGAGATTGTCAAAGTGTGCAGCCAGGCCGGCATTACTGTTGAGGCGATTGAGCCACCACTGCTTGCCTATATCAGAGCGTTTTACGCTAATAAGATTGCAGGAAAATTCGATTCCAATGTGCTTATAGCCATATTGCAGGATAATTCCTTAATTCTATGCGTGTTCAGAAGGCAGAGGCTGGATTTTGTTAGAACGAAAAATATAAGCGATGAATATGCAGACCCGGACAAACTCTGCCAGTGGCTCGCTGAACAAATAAATACCATTATCCAATTTTACGATGTCGAAATGCCGGATAGTTTTGGAAAGTGGGAAATCAATGTAGCTGCAGACCGTGTGCAGTTACCTGAGAACGCTGAAGAGTCTCTGAGAGCCAAAGTTGCGAGTACCAATCTACAGCTGCTAACCGGCGAAGATGCCTGTCAGGCTGCTGCCGTTAGTCAATCCAATAAATTTGCTAATTCCTCCCAAACCGATAAACCTTCTTTGGTAGCACTCGGCCTGGCTATGAAGCTTTTAGATACAAATACGCGTGATTTAGGCGTAAACCTTCTTCCGCCGGAGGTAACAAGACTTCGAGCTACTCAAAAAGGAGCTCTCACAACAGCCAATATTGTAGCAGCGGTGCTGTTAGTTATGATATTGGCTATCAATGGACCGGCCTGGAAGATTAAAAAACTAAACGAAAGCATTAACCGCAAAAAGGCTCGTCTATTTCGGGACACACCTACTCTGGTTAGTGAACGTATATCGGTGAACGAACAAATTAACACCTTAAACAATAAATTTAACCAAATAAATCGGATTTTAGATTCACGTCTTGATGTGGACTGGCCCGGCCTATTAAGTGACATCGGCAAAGGAACGCCTAAAACTATATGTATAACCAGCCTGTCCAGCCGGGACGATTCCGAAATGTTCCTGCAGGGACTGGCAATATCAAATGAAGCCGTCTATTTGTTTGTGGATAAGCTGAACAAATCCGGGCACATAGATTTGGCTTCTATTGTTGAGACAGTTAAAGATAACAATAAAAACGGGTTGGTCACTTATGAAATCAACTGCTCTTTGGCCTCGCAAAAGGGAAGATAAGAATGTTAACCGGCAATATTACCAAACTGAATCGCTCATCGCAAAATGCTGTTTTTGCTGCATTGATTATAATTTCGACAATAGCGATGTATAGCTGGATAGTTGCCCCGCAAGTCAGTTATCTGTCCGCAGCGCAACAGTATGATTCTGCCGTGGGCAATATCATGGATAACAACAAAGCCCTCGCCCGCGAAATCGAGGCCAGAACGAAAAAACTGAAAGAATCGCATGAACAGCTCCTACGGTCCCAGAGCGTACTGTTTACTCCTGAAGAGGCTAAAAAATTCTTCGGTGATTTGCAGACAACGCTCGAAGAAACAGGCTGTACAGTTCATTCGCTTAACCTCATCGGGAGTAAACCATCCCCCAAAGACAAGCAATCCAAAGATACTTCAGCCATAGTCGCCAACAGTGCGATGTTGAGCGTTATCGGCCAGTATAACAGCATAATCAGGCTTCTGGAAAAACTGCAAAACCGTACCCAAAGGATTTGGATTGACTCATTCAAAATGGAAATTTTCGACTTTGGCTCTGGTCAACTCAAAAGTGATATGACTATTACAATTTACACAATCCCGGATAAGGAGACCGCTTTATGAATAAGCGCCAGTATGCAAAAATAGCTTTCTGTGGTTTTATTTTGACTATTGGCATTCGGCATGGTTGGACGCAAGCTCAGCCGGTAAAACCTGAATCTGAACAAAACAGCATATTAGATATTGACCAGGATAACCCTTTTGCAGTTCTTTTCAGTAACAAAGAATCCTCAGCACAGAAAATTTCCCGAACTTCACAATTGGTTGAGGAAAAACCGGATTTGTTTCTTGAAAGTGTGACCCTTAAATTTCTGAATGCCAGAAATCTCGAAAAAACTATAGCCAATATGTCCTCTGAGTATGGCAGCATATCGGCCAATCCGGAAAATAACTCCTTAATAATCTGTGATACAAATGACGTCCTTAACAAAATACTGGTCGAAATCAAAAAGGCAGACAAGCCACCGCAGCAGCTTATGATAGAAGCGGTCATCGTTGATGTGCAATTGGACAATGATACCGAGATTGGTATTAACTGGGACATCCTCTCGGACAAGATGTATGACGTCAGCTACAGGCAGAATCTCGGTTCCCGCCTTAGTATGGTTCCTGCAACCAGCGGTGAGACTGGAACAATAGCTGACACTACCGCGTTTAATACTGTCAGTTCCACCGGTGTTGGGGGGGGATATTTCGCTGTTATCAGTGGTACAATTCGAAATGCTGTTCATCTACTCCAACAAAAAAAGGATGTCGAGATACTCGCTAGCCCGAGAGTGATGGTGCTAAGCGGCGAATCCGCTTCAATTGAAACGGTTACTGAAATACCCTACCGCGAGGTAACGGAAACATCACAGGGAGGTGAGCTCACATCGACTCAGTTCAAGAAAGTCGGCATCAAGTTAAACGTAACCGCTATACTTACCGATGATGATTATATTCTTGTTACACTTGAACCGGAACAGAACGTCGATACGGGAGTTAGCATCTCTGACATTCCTATCATTGATACGAGAAAGGCGAAAACCACACTATTACTCAAAGACGGCCAGGTTGTTATTATGGGTGGACTCAGAAAAAAAGAAACAACAAACCAGGTAAGCCAAATACCGCTTCTCGGAGATTTGCCACTGATAGGGATTCTGTTTCGCAAAACCCAGGAAGTTGTTAAAAATTCTGAGCTGCTCGTATTTATGTCGCCGCACATTTACAAAGGTGAGCCTCTATCTGAAGAACAGAGGGCAAAGTTTGATGAGCTTAGGGAAAGACCGATTCTTTCTCTGCCGCAGAATAAAGACAAGGACAACTCATCCGGTAATACCGGCAAATAACCTTAAAAAAATATAGCAGCCCCATGCCAAAACCGACCTTATGCGTGTTATTAGCTCTTGATAAGGCCAACATTTCGGCTATAATTCAATAATGCCCGCAGTAGATTAAAGAATATTGCTTATGCAATCTGAGTTGTTAATCGAGAAGGTCATTTTGCGCCCGTAGCTCAGTAGGATAGAGCATCGGTTTCCTAAACCGGAGGTCGCAGGTTCGAATCCTGCCGGGCGTAGTTTTCAAACGCTCGATAAATAAAATCGAAACCAAAGCTGCGGAGAAATCCCTCTCCCAAAAAATGCTGGTTAAATGAATAATCAACTAATTACTCACGACTAACCAACCGCTATCTACTTTAGCTTAATCGGCAAGCCCTTATCGCTGGATTTAGCAATGAATAACTTTAACTCTTCCAGCAACATTTGCAATTGCTGTGTATTTTCAAGCAGGTTCTCGTAGAGTCTGCCATCATTTATAAATCTGGCAGCTGTGCCTTGGCCGCTGTTCACTTTTTCCAGAATCAGTCGCAGCTCCGATGCTGTTTTACTTAATTCGTCACTTGTACTAACCATAGCAGCAACAATCTCTTCTGCTTTAGCATCTGCATTTTTCAAGGTATTGGTCCCGGCAGCAGCAAACTGACGGAATTCTTCTATTGTCTTTGTGGCCTGCTCTGACGCCTCAGTTAGATTAGCTAAAGTCTTCTTAAGATTTTCTTTATTATTGGGGTCACCAATGACGTCATTAGTGCTGTTTATAAGAGTTTTCAGGCTATCAATCAGCTCATCCAGTTTTTTCTGGCTTTCTGCCGGAAAAAACTCGCTGGTTACGCCGGTCGTGCCCTGCAGCCACATACCCTTAACCAGAAATCTTGTCTCCGGCCGATTTGGGTCAAGCGGCGGCGCCGGCAACCTCGAAATGTCGACCATAAGTTCAATATAACTGCTGCCCAGACCTCGCGTCATTAATTTCACGTCAACATTTGAGGGTATATCGACGTATTTCTTATCAATACTAAGAACGATAACTGTTTGATGGTATTGTTTTCCTGTATTCAAATCCGAGCGTATTTCAGGAGCCATAACCTTTGTCACCTGGCCAATTTTATAGCCACAAAATCTAACGGGCGTATCTTCCTGCACTCCCGATGCTGTCGGGAACTGAACGAAGACCTCAAAAGAACGAATTTTGCTAATAGTTGTCGGTAAGTCGCCAAACTGGTATATCAGCCACGTCAGTACACATATAGCAACGAACACAAAAATGCCCACGATAATATTGCGCCTTCTTTGGATGGTTTCATAGTCAGCCACTATTTGCTTCCTTTCAAATTGGTGCGGCCCTGGAGAAACAACTCTCTTATAGCACGTAAAGGATAACCACTGTCGTTCAGTTTTTTTATCAGTTTAATACGCTCGATACCCTTTTCGTCAAATACTCTTCTACCGGACTGCGTAACTTCTGTGGGTTCAAGCAAACCAACCATAAGGTAGTATTGCAGAGACTGCCGGGAAATGCCAGCTTTTTTTGCGGCTGCTCCTATTGGCACTAATTTGCTTTTTTTGCTCAAAGTTTATCCTAAAAAACGATTATCGATATTGCCTATTGACTATTGCTTTTCATCTTTACCCGCTTTCCCGCAGCAGCTACTAAAGCCAAAAATGAGTCCTTTATCTGTTCATATGTCGGCTGGTTTGCGGTCTTTTTAGTACCTGCTGTCTTATCTTCTTTTTTCGACCATTGGGACGAAATCATTAACAAATAATCAAAACCGGCTGGAATTTGGTCCTGGTTCTGCCGAAAGGTCTCCCGCAACAGGCGTTTGAAGCGACTACGCACGACTGCCCCGCCGCAAGACTTGCCGACAGATACACCCAGTCGAGCATAACCGCAATTATTTTCTGCCACATACAAAGTAAGCAATCCATCGCTAACACGCAGCTTGCGGGCTAAAACTGCCTTGAATTGCTTGTTGCTGACAAGTCTTTTATTTTTCGCAAATGAGAACTGCTTCAAGACTTCACCATAAATTATCGACCCACCATTGGCTCGACTTCCGTGCGCTAACCTGTCGCTATAACCGCTCCATCTGCCGTCTTACGTCTGTGTAAAACTTCAGCACTTATCTTGCGGAGCACCTTGTGGTAGTTCAAAACACCAATAAGCTTATCACTTTCGTCACCGGCCACCACAGGCATACTCTCAAGGTCATAGTGTCTCATATACTCTATCGCTTCTTCAAGGGGTTTTTGAGGAGTCGTTTTGTCCTGCACTGACTCTGCAACATCACAGGCCAGCAACCAGCCGGCAACTTCCTGATTGGCAAACATCTCCTTGATGTCTGCAATTGTGATTACTCCGACAATCCGGGACTCACTATCAATAACCGGATAATATACACTATCTGTTGTGCTGAATATTTCAAGAATCTGCTGCAGTGGCAAATCCTGCGGAATGCTTGTCGGCTCGGTATCCATAACATCGGCAACTTTATACGTCTTTATCAGGTCCTCCTCGGTAACATTCATACCGACTTCTCCTGCCTTTTTAACTCCTATCTTAACCAACATTGGCCCAACTATTTCCGTCACAAATGTTGCCGTCATAACAACCATAATAATGGTATGACCAAGTTCTGAAGTGAATTGATGACTGGCCAATATAGCAAGGCCAATGGCCACGCCAGCCTGAGACTGCAAACAAATTCCCAGGTATTTACGAACCACCAAGGGTGCACCAGAAAGTTTCGCACCAAACCAACTCCCTATCACCTTGCCCGCTACCCTACAGAAAATATACACCGCTATCATTAAAACTACCCACACACCTAATCTGCTAAACTCTATATGCGCCCCAGCCAAGACAAAAAATGAGACATAAATAGGTGGAGAAAATTTCTCAACAAGCTCAAAAGTACCTTTACTCCGACGAGGCATCAAGTTAGCAAGCGAAATACCCAATGTCATAGCAGGCAAAATCGGGTCAATTTTTAATAACATTGAAATACCTACAACGAGCAAAAGAGATGCCAGCGCAAATTCCAGAATCTTATCCTCGGCTCTTACAAATTTTAAGAGAAAATAGAGCAACAGCCCTGCCAAAAAACCCAGCACAATTGCTCCTATTATTTCACTCAGCAGCAAAAATGTGGCACCTAACGCAGAACTTTGGCCGGTGCCCATAAGCGCTTTTGCTCCCGTTGCAGCTCCTCGATAAAGCAGCAGCGCCAAGGCATCATCCATCGCAACGATTGCAAGTACCGTTGCGGTAAGAGGGCCTCTTGTTTTATACTCCCATAAAACATTTACCGTCGCCGCCGGCGCTGTCGCAGAGGCAATTGCTCCGAATACAAGACCCATTGCAATGGCCACAGAAACATCTCCGGTTATAAACCACGCACCTATTGAGGCTCCAATAGCCACCAACAAAAAAGCTCCTATACCTTCGGAAACAAGGATGATGAAAAATTGCTTTCCATATTTTTTAAAGACATCACCGCGAAGTTCCGACCCAATTATAAACCCTATGAGACCCAGCGCAAACATTGTAAAGGGTTTAAGTCTCTCGATGATATCCGGGGTGATTAAATCAAAAACATCGCCCAAAAATATCCCGACAACGATACAGCCGACCACCTGAGGAATGTGGAATTTCTGAAAAAGACGCGCACCAAACGCCCCGCACAAAATAATCAGCCCGAACAACAAGGCCAAATTCAAATGGCTGATAACCTCACTACTTGCAATAACAAACGAATAAATCATAGTTGCTCCACTTTCAAAAACCTGCCGAAATCACGCCTATTAGCCGATTGCCATACTATCGGCCTTTTGCTGCCGAGACAAAACCTCCGCAGAAAGATGCCGGCGAACTGCACGACAGTTCAAGACACCGACAAACTCATCATTTTCGCCGGAAGCTACGATTGGTAAATGTTCTAAATCCAGCCGCCTTGTTTTCTCGAACGCCTCAGACAATGCTATATCCGGTGTTACCTTGGCAAGAATCGGCTCCAGAATATCAAGCGCCACTAACCAATCGTTTAATTCCTGAGTGGCAAAAGTATTCCTGATACCATCCAGCGTAATAGCACCTATCAGCTTTTTATCACTATCAACAACGGGATAATAAAAACTGTCGGTATTGCTGACCACCTTGATGACTTCACTCAGGGACGTGCCTGCGGAAATAACAGGCACTTTCGTGTCCATCACATCCTTGACCGTGTAAACTTCAATAAGGTCGTCCTCAGTTATATTAGCTCCTATTTCTCCGGCCCTTGAAATGGCAAACTTGGTCCCAATTGGTCCAATTATTTCAAATATAATTGTAGTTGCAGCGATAGTATTAATTACTGCAACGGCTAAGTATTGCCCCTCCTCACCTAAAGAACCAAACTCATAAGATACAAGAAGCGCAAGTCCTATAGCTACACCGGCCTGAGAAAGAATGCCCACGCCCAAATATTTACGTATCACCGGATGTTGTTTAGTCATAGTGGCGCCCAAAAAAGCACCGCTAATGAGGCCACACGACCTGCATATCAAATATACTAATCCCAAAATCCCCATACTTGGCAGAAGACTAATTTGTAAATGCGCGCCAGCCAGGAAAAAGAAGATTATATAAACCGGCAAAGAAATAGATTGTATTGCTCGATAGGACTTCTTATTTGCTGCTGAAAACAAATTAACAAATACCATCCCCAGGCTCAGGTTTGCGAGGATAAGAGAAAGATGGAAATACTTAGCTACACCGGTACATACTAAGATACCACCCAACGTAACCGTTAATATGCTTTCCGCTCCGGATAATCTTCTGGTAAAATAACCGGTAATAATGCCTACAAAACAACCAAGAGCAATTGAACTTGCTATTTCCATAACAGGGCCTTGCAAAATAGACCCGATAGACATTGTTTTGCCCGTTAAAAGAAGCTTTGATAATGCCACAGCGACCGCGAATATCATAACAGCCAATCCATCATCTAAACCCACCACCGCATATAGTGCGTTAGTCAAGCGCCCTTTTGCCCTGTACTCCTGTAAAACCGCCACTGTGCCCGCGGGGGCAGAAGCCGGTGCCAAAGCCCCAAACACAAGGGCCCAATATAATTTCCGGGTTAAGAAATAAACGCCCCCTGCAACCAACAGAAAAGCTCCCAACGACTCTAAAATAGTAATAATTCCAATACCCTTGCCCATTTCCTTCAGCGTACTTATCCTCATTTCACTACCAATGATAAAAGCTACTAAGGATAAGGCAAAATCTGTGAATAAGTTTAGCCGCTCCAACAAGTCCAAGCTGAAAATAGTCAGAAAAGATGGGCCGAAGATAAGACCAGCTATCAGATAACCTACAACCCCAGGCAATCTAAAGCGATGGACAATCTTGCCACCAATAAAACCGAAAATAAGGGCTATTGAAATAAAAAATAACATACTCATATATTAACACTGCCTCATTTTCCGGGCCCACAGTTTTACTCGCCGCCTTGTTCACCTGCCTCAAAAGATAAAATGTCCTTTACTCGATACTGTAATAAACAGCATAGTTATATTTCTTATATATAGTTATGCTAATATTAAAATCTGTTTTGTCAAATGATAAAAGAACTATAAAGAAATTGCAGAGAACATGCGGAGAATTAAAATTAAAATCAGAAATCTACACAATGCCTGCGGTCAGAATCAGGCCGATGCAGCAACAAAAGGGTCCTCCGCGACCACAGCTCAAAATCGCAAATTTGTGAACTTTGCCTTTAGTCTATTGCATAAATAATGTATACTATAACTATGAAATTGTTCTTTTTAGGAGAAAGATAATATGTTCAGGCAAGACAAAAAAACGAGTGCCCCGCTGTCATTCTTCGCCGTCATAATCATGCTTGCTGCAACGGTAACCTGGTCAGGGTGTAAAAAACAACCAGCCGAACAGACCCAACTGGAGCAAAATTACAACGAATCCACACAATCTCAACCAACTAACCAAAAGCCCATAAAACCGCCTACGAACATCGCTACCGGTTCAAAGACAACGCTGGATAACGTCATCCGGGCGGCAAAAACCTGGGGCCCTGCCTACAAATCCTGGTACGGTAAAAACGCGCCGGATTTTACCCTGGCTGACATCAACGGCAAACAGCACAAATTAAGCGAATACCGCGGCAAAAACGTTATGATTATCTTCTGGGCAACCTGGTGCCCGCCCTGCCTAACGGAAATACCACACCTAATCAAAATGAGAAAAAGCATCAGCGAAGATAAATTAATAATGCTTGCCATAACAAACGAAAAACCGGAATTGGTGAAAAAGTTCATTATCGACCAAAAAATGAATTACACAGTTCTTCTCGACAAAGGCAATATGCCGAAACCATTCGGCTTTATGAGAGTTTATGGGACCAGCGGCGTGCCCTGCAGTTTCTTTATAGACCCCGATGGCAGGATAAAAATCGCTACTATCGGTGTGGTGCCATTAAAAGATATCAAGGCCATACTCCAGGCAGAATCCGGCTATTGACGAACAAATAGCTTGTTTTTCGCCAAAATCTTAAAAAATCGCTGGACAAAACAAAACAAACCGGTTAATATACCGCTATTAATAATAGATAATTTTATTTGTAAAAAAGAGGTAACCACCAATGGCACATAAAAAAGGACAGGGCTCTACGAGAAACGGCAGAGACAGTAATCCTCAATTCAGAGGCGTAAAGCTGTTTGGCGGCCAGAATGTTACTTCCGGCTCAATAATTGTCCGCCAGTGTGGAACAAAATTCTTCCCCGGCAGCAACGTCGGCATGGGTAGGGACTTTACACTATTTGCAACATCAGATGGAAAGGTGCGTTTCCAGGGCCGAAAAGTACACATCGTCTGATAAACAATAAAACTACTAAATGAATGAAATAAGGATGGTATAATAACTACCATCCTTTTTTTATATATAAGACGCAATACGATATACTCAATACGCGATACGAAAATTATGTTTATTGACCAGGCGAAAATATGGGTTAAGGCAGGCGATGGCGGCCACGGCTGTGTCAGCTTCCGCAGGGAGAAATTCATCCCGAAAGGCGGCCCTGACGGCGGCGATGGAGGTAAAGGCGGCGATGTATATTTCCAGGCGGTGGAAAATCTCGATACCTTACTGGATTTCGCCGGAAAACATCACTGGCAGGCGCAAAACGGCCAGCCCGGCTCAGGCAACAACAAACACGGAGCAAACGGCGAGGATTTAATTATCAAAGTCCCGCCGGGTACGCTTATCTATGATGTCGATTTGAACCTGCTTCTAAAAGACCTCAATGAAATCGGAATGAAGGTATGCATCTGTCGCGGCGGAAAAGGAGGAAGAGGCAATAAGGCCTTCGCAACGGCTACCAATCAAACCCCAAGATACTCTGAACAAGGCAAAAAAGGCCAGGAAAGAAATCTTCGGCTCGAATTAAAGCTCATCGCCGACGTCGGTCTGGTCGGCATGCCGAACGCCGGTAAAAGCACCTTGATTTCCCGCACCTCAGGTGCCAGACCGAAAATCGCTGACTATCCATTCACCACGCTCGAGCCGGTGCTCGGAATCGTCGAGCTGAGCGGTTTCCGCAGGTTTGTTATGGCTGACATCCCAGGTTTAATCGAAGGCGCCCATAATGGGACTGGCCTTGGCTTTGAGTTCTTAAAACATATAGAAAGAACTCGAATTATTGTCCATATACTTGATATAATGCCTGTAAATAACTCCGACCCTGTGGATAACTATAAAGCCATTCGAAGTGAATTAGAGCTATACAGCAAAGAGCTCGCTCAAAAGCAGGAAATTATCGTCGCAAATAAGATTGACCTCGACCCGGATGGAAAGGCAGTTGAAGATTTGAGAAAAAAGCTAAATAAAACGGTGCATCCTATCTCAGCAGTTACCGGCTCTGGGATAAAAGAGCTGACCGAAATATTGTGGCAACAGGTCAAAGAAGCTAAAGACGCAACAGAGCAATAAATTATGAACATAATAGCGGTAGATATCGGCAATACAAATATCAACATCGGGCTTTTTCTCGATGGCAAAGAGCAGTTTACTAAATCCATACCCGGCGGGTCTCATACAAAGCTGACAAATTGCCTAAAGGATGCGTGGGACAAAATCCCTGTCGCCGAAAGCTCCAAAGAGAAAAAACGCGATGGCGTAATCGTCATCAGCAGTGTAAAACCTGACTGGACCAACCTGGTTGAGGAAATAGTAAAGGAAAACCTCGGCGAAAAAGTATACATCGTCGGCAAAGACATACCACTGCCGATGACCTGCTGGGTGGATGAGCCGGAAAAAGTCGGTACAGACAGGATTGTCTCAGCAGCAGCGGCTTATGATGTGGTTGAAGATGCGGTTGTCATTGCCGATTTCGGAACCGCTGTTACCATCGACCTGGTTGACCAAAACGGTATTTTTCAGGGAGGTGTAATCTGCCCTGGCTTTGAAATCAGTGCCCAGGCCTTAAAAGATAATACCGCCCAGCTGCCGAATGTAAAAGTCACCAGGCCCAAAGCACCTTACGGCAAAAATACAACCGACGCCATAAATTGCGGCCTGTATTATTCTATCATCGGAGCACTCGAAGAGGTCATCAGACGCTATGCTGAACAAATCGGCAGATGGCCGCAAACGATAATTACCGGCTCAGGTGCTTCGACCATAAAGGGCGACTGTAAATTCATAGACAACTACGTGCCGAACCTGGTTGTAAAAGGTATCGTTCTGGCATACCAAAAATATATCGAGCAAAAATCGAGGTAGGACTGCTACTCACGTGCCTGCTAAATCATCTACGAGTACATTCGCTGCAGTAATGACCGGCAAAGGAACCGGTGCAATAGCAACGGTCCGGCTCTTCGGCGATTCAGCCGAAACCATTATCAAAAAGATATTCAGGCCGGTTAAAGCAGAACAACCAATTCTAAAGACCGGCAAAATCCTGCTCGGAACAATTCACGATGGAACCGAGGACATCGACCAGGTTAATATCGGCTGCGAAGGACCTGATAATTTCGCAATACATTGTCACGGCAATCCTCTCATCGTCGAGATGATAATGAAGCTGCTTGTAAAATATGGTGCTGAACCTCTTGCCTCCGAACAGCTTTTAGCCAAAATCATTTCCGCACAAAGAAATCTCAACACAATTGCTATCGAAGCAAAACTGGCCCAGCCGAAGGCAAAAACTATTCAGGGCACAAAAATAATCGCAAACCAAATTGACACCGGTTTAAGCAAGAAGACTGAACAGTGGCAAAAGAATATAAAAAAAATATCTCTTAATGAAATCACAGACGAGGCCGAGCAGATACTCAAAAACACTCGGACTGCAAGACTGATTATCTTCGGCTGTAAAGTTGCCATAGTTGGTCCGCCAAATACCGGCAAGAGCACGCTGCTTAATTACTTAGCCGGCCGACAAAAGGCGATTGTAACAGACATCAAAGGTACAACCCGAGACTGGGTCAGCGCACAATGCCGGATAGAGCCGCTTCTCGTAGAGCTATTTGATACCGCTGGCCTGGATGAACCCCGCCCCTCCGAGGCCCGCCCTTCCGAAGGGCTGGCCGAGGGGCTGGGTGAAAAACTCACTGAAAATCCCGATTACGTTATTGAAAAAGAATCCCAGCAAAAAAGCATCGAAATTTTACAAGAGGCAGACATAGTCTTACTCGTTTTGGATAACAGCCAAACTATAGAGCAGATTGATGAGCATCTGCTTGAAAAAATTGGCGACAAAAAAGTCCTGACAGTCCTGAATAAATGCGATTTGCCCTCAAGGTTCAATACTACCGGATTACCGAAAAATCTTACAAACACAGTGCAAATAAGCGCCAAATTCGGCACCGGCATCGAAAAACTCTATGACAAAATCCGACAAGTTTGCAATGTCGCCGATTTCGATTTACACAGCCCTGTCTGTTTTACTTCCCGGCAGGAAAAACTACTCAAACAGCTTAAAAATGCCAAATCCAAACAGCAGGC
>Ga0315541_1002497_pt1 | contig 15362 bp, 15 predicted proteins | sample SalMarSW160190MG_FD_203095 | JGI IMG/M metagenome (GOLD analysis project Ga0315541, IMG submission 203095) | Salt marsh sediment microbial communities from the Plum Island Ecosystem LTER, Massachusetts, United States - Salt Marsh Sediment SW1601-190 ...
ATGCCCTCCCATCATCCGGTTATGGAAGGCTTAGTGAGCTGTTCGGACTGTCACCCCATTCATTCGGGAGAGGTCAAGTATGCGGTAGGGGACGACGGTCGTGAACTCTGCTTGTCCTGTCATGCCTCGCTGCAGGGCCCATTCATCTTCGAGCACCAACCGGTTAACGAGGACTGCGGAATCTGTCATGATCCACACGGAACCGTCGCCGACAAGATGCTTTTGCAGAATGAGCCTTTTCTCTGCTTATCCTGTCATCCCATGCACTTCCATGTTACTCTGGTGGGGTATGAGGGAGAGTTCAATGCTCCAATGCATCCCGAGCGAGAGGGCATCTCCACTCGCGACGGCATGAAGAGGGCGATGTTGACCAAATGCACTCAGTGTCACTCGGAGATTCACGGAAGTGATCTGCCGTCCCAGTCCATTTCGGGTGGAGGAAGAGCATTAACAAGATAAGGAGAGAAATATGAAAACATCGTTCTTAAGATCCCTTTTCATTTTATCACTAGGTTTGGTTTTGCCGATTTTTTCCTTACTTGCTTTTTCTGAAGAGGAGGCCGCTCATTCTGTTTGGAGTCTCTGGCTGGGGAGTCACTATACCGGCTACCAGGATTTCTCAAAAAAAGTCGGAGAGTTCGACCGGGGAAAAGAGGAAGCGGTTCCAGAGATATCTCTCAGCTTTTCCGGATACCGAAAAGATCAAAGCCTGGATTTCCTTGGCCATTATTATGATCCCAAGAGAATCTCTTTTGACCTGGCGGGAAAATCAAAAGACGGTTTTTCTGGTCTGGTTTCCTACCGCTCTTTTTACCGACACCGCGCGACGGACCTTCTGGAGAATCTGATGGCTCGTGAGGCAGTGGATCAGCAGAACAAACCTGGTGGAAAAATGTTCACCTACGAGCACGAGGTGCCGGACGCCAATTTCGGCTATACCCGGTACGAGATAAAATCGGACTTCCAGGTTAAAATCCCGGGCTCTGTCATGCTGAAAATCATCGCCGCACATCGTTCCATCTTGGAGAAGGGAGATGAGCAGAAGGTGATCTCCATGCACTGTTCCTCCTGCCATATGATCTCCAAGTCCGTGAAGGTTGATCGCCGCACGCACACGGCATCTGCTGGGATTGAAATCGACCCGGGGCCTCTGTTTTTCTCCTATGTGGGAAGCTTCCGCACTTTCAAATCGGAGGTGCCTGGCCCGGAGGCGTTTTACGACACCGCCCAGCACCCCGTGAATGGCACTCTGCTGGATGAGTTCGGTACCCGGACCGTCTTCAATGGTGAGGTGGTCGAATTCGGCACCACTCCTGAAACCCAGAAGATGTCTCATACCGCCAAGGTGAAGGCTGATCTCGGGGAAAAAAGCGAGATTTCGGGAAGTTTCACTCACTCTCAGGCCAAGAATGTCTCTGCCGGAATCGAAGCAAACAGCAATGGTGGCATTTTCAAGTATGTATTCCGACCGAACCTGAAAACCAAGATGATTGCTTTGGCTTCGCTCTCCCGGGTCGAGAGTGATGAGGTACCCGTAGACCTACCGTTATGGCGTGACGGATTGACCGGGGGCGGTCAGGATTTTGATTGGACCCGTTATTCCAATCTCACCCGGACAGTGGCAAAAGGTTCTGCCGAGCTCATCTATCAGCCCAGCAGAAAATACAGGGTCTTTTTGTCCGCTGGTTACGAAGGGACGAAAAGGGATGACTATCCTTACTATGGGGCTGAAGGAAAAACAACCAAGCTTCGGTTTTCAGCCGGGGGAAAATACCGGCCCAACCTGAGATATTCCGGACGCCTCAAGTATTTCTTCGAAAACACCGATGACCCTTTTTCGCCATATGAGCAGCTATTTGAGAGAGCTGGCCAGGATGTTTTGGAAAAGCTGCCTGACAACAATTGGTGGTATTATTTCCAGCGAGATACGTTACGCTATGGCAGCATAACCAATCAGCCAACGAACTTGCATGGGGTTGAGCTTGATCTGAACTTCAAGCCCGACCATAAGATCTCCCTCTCCGCGACCTTAAAGGCCAGCTTGGGAACAAACGGTGACACAGACAGTCTGGATTTCGAGCGCACCCAGTTGCACCCTCAGGTTTTGGTCAGTTTCGCCCCGACTCTGAAGTCGAATGTCTTCGGCAGCGTGGCCTATGTTTATCACAAATCAAACGGGCTGGCCGCAGTGGCCATGATGGATGGGTGAGGGGGTCATCTTGCCGCCACAGGTAGTGGCGATCCCAAGCATTATGGTTCCTTTTTCGCTGAGACCGAATACCAAAACGAAGCACTTTCATTCTCCGCCGGCATTCTGTTTCTGGCTAACGAAAAGATAAGCCTCACTCTGGACGGAAACTACATCGACAGTAAAGGCACTTTGACCATGGGTAGAATGACCAAGGTCCCACAGGAGGTGACGGACGATATTGCCGCAGCCGATTACGATTTCAGCTCGATCAACCAATACTCTGATCTGGCCTATACCCAGTTCAACATCTCCGCGGGAGCAGAGTATGCACTTTCTCCAAGAATCTCGCTGACCGCAGATGCAGCATACTATGATTTGACCGATGACAAGGGATATGTCTACGGCATCGAGACCGGCTTTTTGTTTGTGATTCGAAGCGGCGTGAGAATTGGTTTCTAAGCTTACAGGTCGAAAAAACGAATAACCCAAAAACCGGACGGATCGAAAATCTGTCCGGTTTTTGCTTATAATAACAATGTCTGGTAGAAAGAACTTTTGCTCCAAAATCATCACCAAGACCAGTCTGCAAGGGGCTGAGGAACTCTCAAAAGGGCTGTGAACAGACAACCAATGGCCTCAAGTAACCTGCTGTCTTATAAGCGCTTATGGAGAATACGCTCGTCGTCCGGTACCCCTCACCCGACCTTAGTAAGATTTGAGTATTTTTTTGTTGACAAATACCAGGGTAGATTTTATATTCCTGAAAATTCGTTGGGTTAGTTTTGCTTTTTGACTGGGTTTCTAGCACCAGGAGTCGTCAGTTAAAATCAAATTCCAAGAGGAAAAATGACACAAGAAGGTACTAAACAACATTCCGAATTCCTTGCTGAGCTGAATGGCGCTAAAGATAATTTCAGAAGCGTCCACCGGGAGACAATAGTTGTTGATCATGAAAGCATTCAAAAACGAGCAAAAGAAGGGCGGCCCCTGCTCGCCAGAGAGAAGATAGAACTTGATGGAAAACTCTCAGAAGAGCTTCTCGGAATCCTGTGTCCCATTCTGGAAAAATACCAGGCCTTCACTCCTTCGGAAATCCAGGATCTAATGCAGAAGAGAGAAAAGATGGATATCACCAGGCTCACCAGGTCGGTTCTGATCGGAGATCCACAGGAGATTAAATCTCTTGCTAATCAGCTCAATTTGAACCCGGATCTGCTTTTGTTTTTGGGGCTGAATCTGGTGCAGACGTTCTTTGAGGTTTTCGCTGAGAAATTTCAGGACAAAATCGACCGTGAAAGTTGGCTTAAGGGGAATTGCCCTCTTTGTGGAAGTTTGCCGGCGATGGAAAAACTGAGAAGAGAGGACGGTAAAAGGATTCTGTGGTGCAGTCTCTGTGGCACTCAGTGGCACTACAAGAGAATAATGTGTCCCTTCTGTGGCAATGAAGATCACAACACTTTGAGATACTTCTTCACCGAGGGAGATTCATCCTCGGATAAGGGGCCCTTCAGGGTAGATGTATGCGACAAATGCAAGAAGTACATTAAGACGATCGACGAAAGAAAGATGCCCGAAAACGAGACTCCAGATTTTTCCAAAGAGAACATAAACACTCTTTATTTGGACATCCTGGCCCAAAAGGACGGATACCAAAACCCCAACTATCTCAAGACCCAGATTTCGGGCTCGATCATCGTCTCATAGGAGCAAGGGTCCCTTTGAGCGCCCATGTGAAAAGAATCACAAAGTGGCATAACTCTGAACACGTACGGTAACACAAAAACGTTGAGGAGGTGAAACGCTATGAAAGCAGTCAGGATCTGTGGTGGTATTCTGCTGATGTCGACTGCTGCATTGGTCTGGGTGTTTGCTCAGACGACACAGCAGGTGGCTCCCAAGAAGTCAGAGCCGACCGCCTTCGAGCAGAGATGCTCGATCTGCCATACCCTGCAGGACGTGAGGACGGGGATGGAGAAAATCATGAAGGAAATGCACGACAAGGCAGGGATAAACATAAGCGAACAATCTCTAAAGGAGATAGAGGCAACCTTTACCTTGCTTCCCGTGGAAGAACCTCACAAGAACCTATTCCAGGAGAAGTGCGGAAAATGCCATTCTCTGGCCGTAGTGGTCAAGGCTCACCAGACCAAAGACCAAGCTGAGATGAACGCAATCATAGAGAGGATGGCCAAAAAGGAGAAGTCAGGAATTTCAGAGGAGGAAATCGAAAAAATAAACAGATCCATGTTTATGCTTAACGAGATATATGAACCGGATGTCGAATTGATGAAAAAAGAAGAAGAGAAGAAAGAGAACAAATAAACACAAACTTCAAGAAGGAGGTGAACGAAGCATATGAAAATCTCGAGAAGAGGTTTTCTAAAAGTCTCCGGAGGGGTCACGGGCGGGGCGATCTTAGGCGGTCTGGGGGTTCACTTGCGAACTTCTGAAGCATATGCGCAGAACCTTAAGACCCAGTATGCCAAGGAGAGCACCACCATTTGCCCTTATTGCGGAGTGGGATGCTCACAGATCGTTTCGGTCAGCAATGGAAAAGTGATAAACATTGAAGGCGATCCGGACCATCCCATAAATCAGGGATCGCTCTGCAGTAAGGGAGAGGCCTTGATTCAGATAGCCAATAATGAAAGGCGGATGACCAAGGTTCTCTATAGAGCTCCCTACAGTGACAAATGGGAGGAGAAAAGCTGGGATTGGGCCATACCGGAGATGGCCAAGAGAATAAAGAAGACCAGGGATGAAGGCTGGGCGGCAGCGGATGATCAGGGACGCGTGGTGAACCGGGTCGAGGCCTTGGCAGGTTTGGGCGGAGCCGCGTTGGACAATGAGGAGTGCTACCTCTGGTCCAAGCTGGCTCGGGCCCTGGGCATCGTTTACTTGGAACATCAGGCACGCATATGACACTCTGCCACAGTCGCCAGTTTGGCGGAGACTTACGGCAGAGGGGCCATGACCAATCACTGGATTGACATCAAGAATGCTGACTGCATCATGATCATCGGTTCCAATGCGGCAGAGAATCATCCCATTTCTTTCCGTTGGGTGAGCAAAGCTATGGATAACGGGGCGAAGCTGATCAGCGTCGATCCCCGTTTCACTCGCACCTCGGCCAGAGCAGACATCTACGCACCCATAAGATCGGGATCCGATATCGCATTCGTCGATGGGCTGATGAACTACATCATCCAGAACAATCTTTACAATAAGGACTACCTGGTGGATCACACCAACGCTAGCTTCATGGTGGATGAGGGTTTCGGATTCGATGACGGGCTTTTCACCGGTTACGATCAAGCCAAAAGAATGTATAGGAAAGAAACCTGGATCTACCAGCTGGATGCGGATGGAAATCCGAAAAAGGATCCGACCCTGCAGGACCCGCGGTGCGTGTTTCAGCTTCTCAAGAAGCACCTCTCCCGTTACACCCCCGAGAAGGTGTCCAGCATTACTGGATGTCCTTCGGAGCTGATGGTGGAGGTGGCGAAGACCTACGGAGCGACCGGTGCCAAGGAAAAATCAGGCACTATCATGTACGCTATGGGGACCACTCAGCATACTGTGGGTACTCAGAACGTGCGCACCTACGCCATGCTTCAGCTGCTGTTGGGAAACGTGGGAGTGGCTGGCGGAGGAATCAATGCCCTACGTGGCGAATCGAACGTGCAAGGTTCCACTGATTACGCTCTCCTATTCCACATCATTCCCGGCTATCTCAAGACTCCTCGGGTTAAGGACCAAACCTTGGCTCAGTATTTGGAGCACTGGACGCCCAAGTCGAATGATCCCAAGAGCGCTAATTGGTGGCAGCACACTCCCAAGTACATGGTTAGCCTGTTGAAGGCTTTCTGGGGAGACAAGGCTCAGAAGGATAACGAATTCTGCTATCAGTATCTTCCCAAGGTGAGTGCTAATTGTGATCACATAGCCTTGTTCGAAGCCATGTATGATGGAGTGATCAAGGGGCTGATCTGTATGGGTCAGAATCCGGCGGTGGCGGGACCCAACGTCTTGAAGGAGAGAAAGGCGCTGGAAAGGTTGGATTGGCTGATCGCAGCAGACCTCTGGGAGACTGAGACTGCTGGTTTCTGGGCTGATCCCGCAGTGGATCCCAAGAACATAAAAACAGCGGTCGTTGGATGCAGTGGAGATACGCGGCGGTCCATCCTCCGGGCAATGCCAAGTCCGACTTGTGGATCCTGAATCGAATAGCCAAAGAACTGAAAAAGCTGTATGCAGGCGAGGGTGGCGCGTTCCCTGATCCTATCGTGAATCTAAATTGGAATTATGGTGAGGGAGAAGAGCCTGACGTACACCTGGTAGCCAAAGATATCAATGGTTATCATCTCACAACCGGCAAATTGGCTGCCTCCTTTGCCAAACTCATGGACGATGGCACCACCTCGTCAGGCAACTGGCTCTATTGTGCTAGCTACACCGAAGATGGAAATATGGCAGCCCGTCGGGGCCTGGAGGATGCTCCCAACAAGATTGGGCTATATCCCGGATGGGCTTGGTGTTGGCCGGTGAATCGCAGGATAATCTATAATCGAGCTTCCTGCGACCTTCAGGGCAATCCTTATGCTCCCAATAAGTGGGTGGTTAAGTGGACCGGTCCCGAGACCAAATGGGCCGGAGACGTCCCAGACGGAGGATGGCCTCCGGGAGAGAAATACTCATTCATCATGAAGCCGGAGGGACACGCTCGCCTTTTTGGCTTCGGTCTTGCAGATGGTCCCTTCCCGGAGCACTACGAGCCCCTCGAAGCGCCGGTGAAGAATGCCATGTCCTCTCAGCAGAGCAATCCTACCATTAAGATCTGGGCGGGGGAAATGGACGCGGTTGGCTCGCCTGACAAATACCCCATTATCGCTACCACTTATCGGGTCACCGAGCACTGGCAGGCAGGCCAGATGACCAGAAACAATCCTTGGCTGGTTGAGCTCATGCCTGATATGTTCGTGGAGATGAGCGAATCTTTGGGCAAATCCAAGGGCGTTAAGAACGGGGATAAGGTGCGGATATCGACCGCGCGAGGACACATAGTTGCTTACGCGGTGGTGACCAGGCGTTTCAAGCCATTCAAGCTGAATGGAAAGGCCTATGAACAGATCGGTCTTCCCTGGCATTTCGGATTTAAGGGATTAGCAAAGGGAGATAGTGCTAACCGTTTGACTCCCCACGTGGGGGATGCCAACACCAACATTCCTGAATATAAGGCGTTCCTCTGCGACGTTGCAAAGGAGGTGGGATAAGATGGCAGAAAAAGCATTGCTATTGGATATGGAAAAATGCATAGCCTGCCGGGCTTGTCAGGTGGCCTGCAAGCAGTGGAACGAACTTCCCGCAGAGAAGACCACCTTTTTCGCGGCGGCCGGAGGATATCAGAACCCCATTGGGCTCTCCCCCTCCACCTACACCTTGGTCAAGTTTCACGAGAAGGAGGAGAAGGATAAGCTAAAATGGCTCTTCCGGGTGCACCGCTGCATGCAGTGCGTCGATCCGGCTTGCGTCAAGGCTTGCCCGGTGACTCCGGTGAAGGCCATGACCCACGACAAAAAGACCGGAGCCGTATACGTTAACCGCGAGCTATGCATTGGCTGCGGAGCATGCCGGGAATACTGTCCTTTCACCATTCCCGTGATCGACACCCAAGCGGAAAAATCCACCAAGTGTACCTTCTGCTTCGACCGAACGGGAAACGGCTTAGAGCCGGCCTGTGCCAAGGCATGTCCCACCGATTGCCTGGTCTTTGGAGATCGGGACAAGATTGTACAAATGGCCTACAAGGCTGTGGAAAGGCTGACCAAAAAGGGAAGACAGCCGGTGATTTACGGCGAGAAGGAATTGGGAACCGGAACCAAGAAGATATTTGTCCTTCCGGAACCTCTGGACCTCTATCCAGACCTTCCCAAAGATCCCCAGGTATCCGAGGATCTGGGCTTGTTCCACGACCTTTTGAAGCCTTTCGGCACTTTAACCCTGACTGCCGCTCTGGTGGGAATCGTTTTAGGGAAAGTGAAAGAAGTTAAAGACAAAAAGGATGATCTGGTTACAAAAACGGAGGAGGGATAGACTAAATGAAAAAACTCACCTTTTTAGCCATCGTGGGTATCCTGTTTTCTTTGTTACTCTCAAGCTCAGCCATCTCAGAGATGGCTGAGATCAAGGTCGGTAAAGGTACCTTGAAGGTGGGAGGCATACTTCAGGCGGGCTTCATCTACAATGTGGAGGATGAGGCAGGCTTTGACTCCTTCACTCTGAACCGGGCCCGTTTCCTCTTCTGGGGAGTCATTGTCCCCGACAAGGTCAAGTATTTCGTCCAGCTTGATCATAGAGGAAGCATAAGCGTATTGGACTATAAGGCGCAGTTTTTCTATATTCCCCAGACCGAAATCGCCTTCGGTAGGTTCTTGCCCAACTTCACCATCTATATGCCATATTCAACTGCGAAGTTGGAGATGATAAACTATCCTCTAACCACGCTGAGATTTGCCGTGTGGCGACAGGTGGGAATCCAGAGCACGACCAAAACGGACTATCTGGATTTCAACCTGGGAATCTTCAACGGATACCCGGCAAATAACTTCGCGGACAACAACGATGCTAAGGACTTCCTGGCGCGCGCAGAGTTCAAGCCTCCGCTGGATCAGGCCACAATAAGGGCCGGCGGTTACGCCTGGATCGGCAGTGCTGCCCCTCCAACTGGCGTGTCAAACCCCGACGAAGAGACACTGGAGATGAAACGTTTCGGCGGGTTTGCCCTGGTAGATTATAAGGCTACCGATGACCTCACCCTGAAGTTTAGAGGTGAATTCCTTATGGCTTCCACCGAATATGCTCCCAGCCACATCGACACCGTCAGCAGCGTCGATGGTCAGGCCTTTTTCGCTCACGTCGGAGTTCAACCGCACCCAAAGGTGGAATTCTTGGCCCGGTACGATTTTCACGATCCCGACACTGATGCAAGTTATGAGGAGGCTACCTTCGACATGGGCTATGGGACAGCTGCGTTCTCAAATGACATCTGCGAAGTATGCGATGATGACGAGGAAGCCTGGATAACCGCAGGCCTGAATTACTACCTCGAGGGAATCAATGCCATGTTCTACTTGAACTTTATCCACAAAATGGAGCCGGGATACAAGAACGTGTTTGACGAAGAGACCTACGAGTGGGTCAAAGAAGAAAGAGAGGTCGACAACGATGTCGTGCAAGCTCAGGTGCAGATCACCTTTTAAGAGGAGGAGTAGCACATGACACAGAAGAAGAAGTTGATTTTGGGCATCATACTCTTTGGGTCTATCTGGGGAGGTCTGGAAGCCTTGGGGATCGATATCATGCGAAAGGTCGGCTTGCATTCCAGTTCTCCCATCCTAGCTTTCGTCGGAATATTGATTTTGGCGGCCGGCAGAATGGTTATTCGGAAACCTGGTTCCACCCTGGCCATCGGGGTGATAGCGGCAGGGATCAAACTGCTGGGCCTGTCCCAGATTTTTTACTGCCAGATATTTGCAGTGGTGGCGCAGGCCGCCATATTTGATTTGGCCTTCTCTCTGGCGGAGAAGAAAGAGTGGATGTCTCGCCCCGTTCATCTGGGACTGGTGGGATTTGTGGGAAGCTATGTGAACTATACGGTCTTTTCGCTTTCTCAAGCTTATATATTCGCCAATCCCTACTGGGCCGAAAGAGGTCTTTCCGGACTCTTCAGTTGGGTTTTCACCCAAGGGAGCTTCGCCGCGCTTCTGAGCTTCTTGGGCATCATAGCTGGAGTCAATCTGGGAAGAAAGATAGCGCCAGCATTCACCAGGTGGCAGGAGATCGGGGAAAGAGCATACGGCAGGGGACTCCTTTTGCTCTCATTAGGTTTCTGGGTGTTGGGAGTCTTCGCGTATCGGTTCTGATCTCTCTGACCCAAGACCCGAATTATAACCTAAAAAGAGGGGGAGGAACTTCACCTCCCCCTCTTTTGATTTGCGGGAGTGCGTAAGATGGCAAGCTATGAAAAGGAAGAAGCCCGATCCATAGAGGTCAAGGTGAATGGAAAAGATGTCTGTCTCAATCCCTTTGCCACTCACCTATTAGGAAATACTATCTGGACGATGATCTCATCCCTTAAGCTTGAAGAGAAACCCAATCGGATTGAAATCAAGCTATCCCAGTAAGAGATCAGGATTATGGGACGGGCTGATGTGGAAATAGGGCTGAAAAGGCTCGAATATATCAAGACCAAAAACTATCTCTTTGAGCATGAAAATCCTGTTGATCGTGGGCAAAAAGAAGGTTGGAAAGACCACTCTGATTGAGAATCTGATCACCGGCCTGAAGAGCAAAGGCCACAGAATTGGGAGCATGAAGTACACCACGCAGGATCATGAATTCGATACTCCCGGAAAGGACTCCTTCAGACATGCTCAAGCCGGAGCAGAATCTACCCTCATCCTTTCGCCCACTAAAATCGCGCTCTTTTCCCGCACTTTAAGAAGCAGGAAGTTTGAACAGCTTCTGGATTTCGCATTTGCTGACTGTGATCTGGTGATTGGGGAAGGTTTCAAGAACTCCGTCTTCCCCAAGATTGAGGTGTTCGACTCCAAGAAACATTCGGGATTGCTCTGCTCTACAGAAGATAATTTAGTCGCAGTGGTAGGGGACGTCGACCCTTCTTCTGCGGTTCCTTACTTTCTGCCTAGCCAAATTGATTCCCTAATTGAATTCGTGGAACATCATTTCGTAGAATAATAGAGATCAAAGGAGATAAGCGGTTCAGCATTAAGACCAGCACTCCTCCGCATAATTCATTAAAGGAACGTGAACTCCGAAGACATGATAGAAGCAAGCGGTATAATCCTTGCCGGGGGAAAGAATAGCAGAATTGCCAGAAATAAAGCTTTCATTCAACTTCCCACGGGAGAGAGCATACTTCAGAACACCCTGAGTGTTTTGCAGAAGATCTTTTCGGAAATCATCATCGTCACCGATCAAAAGCAAGCCTACCTGAAGTTCGGTGTTCAAGTGGTGGAGGATTTGATAAAGGAGAGCGGTCCTTTGGGGGGAATCTTCACCGGATTATGTTTTTCTTCATCCAGGTGTAGTTTTGTGGTGGCTTGTGACATGCCATTTATCAAACCTGCTTTGATTAGATTGCTCCTGCAGGAAAGGGATAGGTTCGATGTGGTGATCCCAGAAGTCAACGGAGAGGTCGAACCCTTATTTGCCGTATATTCCAAAGATTGCATCCCGGTGATGTTTGAACATCTGCAAACGCAAAATCTGAGAATGCGCGAGGTCCTGGGAGAATTGTATGTGAAGAAAATTGGGGCAAATGAGATTGACCGGGTGGACCCACAGCATCTGAGCTTTTTCAATATCAACACCGAGGCGGACCTGAAAAGAGCTGAGAGCCTAAGGATCGGAATGGCCGAAGAAAATGAATGAGAAAGACGAAAGGATCGATCGGTTAAAGATCATCAAGGTCACCTCGGGCAAAAAGGAGGAGAGCGAGGATCTGGTTGCCACCGAGGCACCGCTTGCGATTTTTCTAAATGACAAAGAGGTAATAACCCTTCTCTGTACTCCGCAAGATCAGGAACACCTGGCCGTAGGTTTTCTTTTTTCTGAAGGGTTCATCCAAAACAAAAAGGACATCCGGGCGATCAGTTTCGATCCGGGAAAAAGCGAGATCAAAATACAAACCAAATCCAAAAGGCGGCTTCCATCCAGCTTTTCGCAGCCTAAAACCTTGACCTCCGGCTGTGCAAAAGGAGCAACCTTTTCAAGCACTGATGATATTGATCCGGCCAAAGACATATTGATTGATCTTCAGACCACCGTAGCCTCTCCGGAGATCCAACAACTGATGACCGAATTCGAGAAAAGATCAGTTCTTTTTCGCAAGACCGGAGGAGTCCATGCGGCCAGCTTAGCAAACAAAGAGAGGATTATAATCTATTTTGAAGATATCGGTCGACACAACGCCGTGGACAAGGTGTTCGGCAAATGCTTTCAAGAGGAGGAAAGCTGTGCGGACAAAGTACTTCTTTTGAGTGGCAGAATCTCCTCTGACATACTGGCCAAAGCATCCAGATCCGGAGTCAACATAATCGTGTCTCGATCCGCTCCCACCAGCTTAGCGATCAAAAACGCCCAGAAGCTGGGAATTACTCTGGTCGGCTTCGCTCGCGGGAGCAAGATGAATATCTACTCTTTCCCCACGAGGATAAGCCTGCACTGATGAGGGCAAGATAAGCTGCGCATAAGGCAAATTTCCAGGTCAGATATCATTCTCGAGACGGACAATCAAGTCTGATCCTCAGTTAATCACCTTTTTTCTTGAAGAAACGTCTTTAAGCGTTGCACCTCCTGTTTCACCCAAGGGTACGTCTGGTCGTGAGGCGCCAGTTTCAGGTACATTTCCAAGTGCTCAAGCGCCTCTTGATATCGGCGCATTTTGCCGTAGAGCCTCCCCAAATTACCATGAACGTGATATGCGTCTGGATCTAACCTCAACCCCCTCTTAAATACTTCCTCAGCCTCTTCGTAAGAGCCCATCGCCTGCAAAATCACCCCCTTGCTGTTGTACGTTTCCACATGACTCGAATCTATCTCTAAGGCCTGAGTTTCCGCCTCCAAGGCCTCGGTATACTCACCCAGTGTGAAATGAAGCGTGGCCTTCTCGTGAAAATATCTGGTGTGCCTTTGGATCTGTGCGGCAAGCTCATATTGCCTTATGGCCAGTCGGTACTTGCTAGTTCTCTGGTAATAACGAGCTAGAATCTCGCGACCGTAGCCGCTCTTTTCTTTATCCAGACGCAGGAGATCTTCGAATCTTCGGATAGACCTATCCGGTGAAGAGTTGACCAACACCCACGGAGTGACACACAAGAGTCCTGAGAAAATCAGGACAGAAACAGCATAGTTCAGATTCTTCAATCCCTCTGATTTCAACACTTTAATCAATGAATACGCTCCCCAAACCGCATAGCCTATTCCGGATGCCGCGAAAAGATCCCAATCCCTGGCATAGCCCAATTTTGGGTCCACAAGCACGAAAGGCTCAAGGCAACGGAAGCGAAGAACCAAGACATCTTATCTCTTTTGACTGCTCCTCTTCTCCGGAAAAGCAGTACTGCAGCCCAGACCGCGATGGCTAAAGGAAAAATCAGCAATTGCTCGTTTAACACATCCAGAAGATGGGAACAGGAGAAAAGAGTGTACGATCCCTCCGTTTCCCCCAGAGGTGGAATGAGAAAATGAGTCAGGCCGACTTCCTGACTCTTCAACGCCATGCTCCCTAACATCCAGATTCCGGCTATTGATAAAGACAGAGTGATCAAAATAAAAACAACTCCTCGAGCGTCGAATCCCCTCTGGAACTGCCCAGTGTCCTTCTTATTCCTCAGTATGAAGAGATAGATCAAGGAGGGGAGCAGAAAGAATCCTGAAACGTGCAGGCTGGAGCTGATCAAGCAGACTAAACACGGTGCTGCAAATGAACATTCTCCTTTCAGATAGCGCACACAGAAAAACAGATACGCTATTATGCTTGCGTAAAGAAAGGTGTAACTTTCAACATAGCCGAAGAAAAGTTGAATCCCTCCGGTGGTTGCGATGATGCCCAATACCAGCAGGTTTCCCTTCTTGCTCTGTCCGATTTCCCTGGAGAGGAGAAGTGTAAAGAAAACAAAAATGGCACCGGCCAGGCAGCTTAAGAAAGCATAGGTGGTGAATTCATCCCAGTTCCACCAGGAACGAAACAACTGGTAAGCTTGCGAGTGAAGAAATACGTCCAGCGGCTCGGTGGGGCTCAATACAATCCCTTTCGCGATTTCTGTTGCCCGCAGATTCCCATCTCCCAAAATATGCGTTTTTTCCCTGAAAACCCAAAAGACCGGTACACACAGCAGGCTGCCCAACGCGTAACTGATGTACCGACTCATCCTCGAGAGCCAATCACTTGGTCGCTTCAGGATACCCTTAACCCAATCTATCACCGCCCGGTTAACCGGAGGGACCAAGAAGAGCAATCCCGCCAACGAAATGGCATATCTAACATATGGTGGAAAATAGAAAAAGTAATTCAACCCCCATAATCTGGATTCAGGGAAAAATGAGGCGAACAGATGCATCAAAATAACTGCAGCACAGCCTACGCCCACGGCTTTTTCAATCCTAGTCATTTTTGTTAACATAATTAGGAGGGTACAATATGTCAACAATAAACGCAAATTGTCGGGGAAAGCTATCAACTCACCCGAATTATTTCTGTTGACTTTTGCAAAAAGAAAGCATAAACTTATGAGGTTACAGTATTTCGGGGCGTGGCTCAGCCTGGTAGAGCACTTGGTTCGGGACCAAGGAGTCGCTGGTTCAAATCCAGTCGCCCCGATGTGAATTCAGTCAATGGTTCATGGTTCACTGTTCACCGCAAATGCAAGAAAGCGAAATCTTCATTGGGGTAATTGGGGGCGGTGATTGTTCAGGAAAGATATATGAGTTGGCGGAACAGGTAGGGGAGAGGATTGCCAAAGCGGGGGCGGTGCTGGTTTGTGGCGGATTAGGCGGAGTAATGGAAGCCGCCTCCAAGGGAGCGAAAAAGGAAGGTGGTACTACCATTGGGATTCTGCCGGGCATTGACAAGAATCAGGCAAATCCATATATAGATTTTCCGGTCGTCACCGGATTGGGGGAGGGGAGGAATCTTCTGGTGATCAGAAATTCTGATGCGGTGATTGCTCTTCCAGGAAAGTACGGGACCCTATCCGAGATCGGATTCTGTCTGGCGCTTGGGAAACCAATAGTTGGCCTTTCCACCTGGGATGTCTCGAAAGAGATGATCAAGGCAGAAGACGCAGAAGATGCGGTCAGGATCGCTTTGAGCAGGGTGATGAAGCATGACTGATGAATTGGTCAGCGCTCATCTCTTGATATCCGGTATGGTTCAGGGAGTGGGCTACCGGTGGTTCGTGATGAGGAAGGCTAATGAATATGGTTTAAAAGGATATGTAAGAAATCTGTATACTGATGACGTGGAGGTGGAGGTAGAAGGGAACAGGGGATTAATTCAGGAGTTTGTCAAGGAACTGCGGATCGGTTCACGAGCGGCTCAGGTGACGGACATAGAAATCCAATGGGAAGATTACCAGGGTGAATATAA
>Ga0315541_1002498_pt1 | contig 15359 bp, 12 predicted proteins | sample SalMarSW160190MG_FD_203095 | JGI IMG/M metagenome (GOLD analysis project Ga0315541, IMG submission 203095) | Salt marsh sediment microbial communities from the Plum Island Ecosystem LTER, Massachusetts, United States - Salt Marsh Sediment SW1601-190 ...
GGAGTACAGGTCGGTGATGAAACTCTCCAATCCGTAGCCGACCTCGAACCGCCACTTTCGGTCGTTTTTGGCGAGAACGAAAAGCATACCGTTGTCTTTGCCTTTCTGGCCGAGCTTCCATTTCTCTGCCAGCTCGATGGAGAATTGCTCGATCGGCAGTCCCCCGGTTGAAAGCACGGTCAGGACGATATACTGGGCGCCGGTTTTTTGCTCTAATTCCTGCAGGACTCCGTTGAGTGAACGCTCGTCGGAATCGTTTATCACGTTGGCGTAATCCTCGACGTAATGCTGGGGCATCGGCAAGTCGGCCTGGCCGTATCCGGTTGCTGCTAAAACCGACAAGAGCGACAGTGTTAGTATTATCCTAAAAACGAGTCGTCGCATAATCAGACCTTAAGTTTATCAACAATGTCGGCGAGCTGCTCGACCAACGAGTAGACCGATTCGAATGCGTTTTCCATTTCGGTTTCGCTCAGGCGAACTTTTTCGTGCCGCCATTTTATCGCCGATGTCAGCCGATTCGTATCGATTGAAAACTCGCCGGCCGCTTTGCCGAATGTCGCTTCGGCCCGGGCGGTCCTCTCGACATCTTTGAGCCACAGCATCGCTCGCAGAAGCGGCGCCATCCCTTTTGCCGTCGAGATGAGAATGTCACGGACGAGTTTCTTATTTGCCGCCGCGGCAATGTAGCCCTGCCTGAGCCGAATCAGCATCGCTTTGAGCTCGCGCTCGCATTGAATTCGAACGTCTTTTTTGTCGAAAGCCAGAGAGGTAAACGGGTCGTCGCCCATTATCGTCTCGTGGGCCAGTTGAAAATCCAGAAACTCGACGCCGAATACATCCCGTGACCGCTCGATATAAGATTGCGTCATAAGCAGCGGCGGCGAGATTTTTTTTCTACTCATCGGCTTTGCCATTGAGGCGACGGCGTTGAGCGAAGCCAGAGTTTGTCCGCCGAGGACCAGAACGGTGTTAATGTCGCTCTGTCCGGGCCTGAAATCCTCCGTCAGGCTGCTGCCGACAATCGTGATGCTCTTCAGGTTGTCGCCGAGGGCCGCTAAAAGTTTCTCGGCGAAGGCCTTTACGGAATCCCGAATCTGAACTTGCAGGGCGTCAACTTTGAAGTTGGTTTTGTTTTCAGTCATTTTGCTTTTACCTCTTGGTTTTAAGTAACAAATACGAACTGCGATTAGTTTACAATATTTTCACGGCCTGGGCAACCAGAAGTCCCAATTGACAGAAAAGATGCCAAATTGACAGCTCGAAAAATAGAATGATGCCGTTTGAGAGGCGATTTTACGCTTTTTTGCAGATTTTTATCGGGTCGAAAATCTGGCACATATTTTGCATATTCATATACCCAAGATGTGTGATTAGAAGAAAAGTGTAAAGTTAACAATTAAATTAAGATTGGAGGTGTTACTATGGCACTGGTACATTTGAACAAGAGAAATAGAAATGGTTTATCGAGACTTCACAGTGAGATGGACGATTTGTTTGATGGCTTTTTCAGGGGGCTGGATCGGCCGTTTGCAGGATACAAGGCCTGGCCCGCTATCGACGTCGCCGAGGAAGAAAATGCGATAGTAGTCAGGGCAGAGGTCGCCGGCTGCAAGGCCGAAGACATCGATATCTCCGTATATGGTAATACACTGACCATCAGCGGTGAAAAGAAGTTCGAAGAAGAGAAAAAGGAAAAGGGTTACTATCACGTAGAGAGCACCTACGGCAGCTTCAGGCGGGAGATTACGCTGCCCACCGACGTCGACCAGAGCAAGGTCGAAGCAGCCTGCAAGGAAGGCGTGCTCTCAATAACCCTGCCCAAAGCCGCCTCGGCAAAAGCCGTAAAAATCAAAGTCAAAGGATAACAAGCTGAGCAACCTGGCGTCATGCGAAATGGCAGATTGACTGAGGTTCGTTAGATGAAGATAATCAAGGTTCCCATTCTGCGGTTATCTCCAGAATGGGAACCGTTCTTCGAGATTGCTTCTATTTCTGAAGCCGGACTTGGTCAGCACAGTAATGCCCAGAGGTACAACAGGAAGTAGGTGATACGTGTTGTATTACCACTAATACCTAACCAAGGCTTTCAATTGCCTCTGATAACTCCATTACCTGCTCAAAACTTACAGTTTGGGCTTTGTCTAACTTTTTCCGAAGGTTCTTGAGGGCCGTGCCTGAAAAATCCTGCCATTGCTTTTCCGTAAGACGGTAGATGTCCATCTTGAGATGCAAATGCGGAAATCTCAGTCCTCCCGGAAATGGACGCGGTTTCAGAAATTCCAATCCGGCAAGTTCTTTCTTTGCTGCAGCCCCGAGTCGAATGGGACCATCCATTGTGAGATGTTCTCTTGGAACCGGTCGGATTCTGTTACTTCTGATAAATTTGTTCACTATGTCCAGGCTCGAAATCCAGAAGTCGAAACGCCCTCCGTACTTCGATACGAGCATCTCATAGGGTCTATCATATTGCACAAAAGTTCCGTTCATGATTATTGTCTCCTTATAACTGTATAACATGGCAATTACCATGTCGAAGAGACCTTTGGAAAAAGGTCTTCTCCAGGGTACGGATAGCCATAGTCAGGCCGTGAAAACATCGCTTTATTTATTTTGCTGCCCTATCTCAAGTAGCATTTTTCAAAGAGGTGGAGGCCTAATGTTGTCCATTTTATCTCCTTCTGTATGTGTTGTTACTATTTACAATTGGGAATCCTGCCAAGTGGTCGGCAAAAGTTGCGCCGATTGTCTTATTCAGCACTTGAAAAACATGAAACGAAGTTTGTATTGCAGCTTTTTCGGATGCGCATAGAAAAGGGCTAACACGGTTGTAATAACCGGAGGAGAAGTAATTGGAACAACCGCACCAGTTCATGCAATAGTCTCTTATGCCGCAGGATAGGCATTGGGCATTAATGCTCTGACCAGGTGCCACATTGCATGATTGTCTTTCTGCCTGCAATCCTATGTTGATGTTTCCTATGCAGTGTTCATTGCCGCCGGATCCGATAAGTCGCTCACAGGGGTATATCTTTCCGTCCGGCGTAAAGGCAAACTCACCCTTACCCATTCGGCAGCGTTCAAGTGGATCATACCCTCCGCGCAATATGACTGTTATCTTGCTATCGATCAAGCTGATAAAGTGCGGAGTTTGCGCAAGGTAGTGGCCGATGTACTGCTCAGCAACTTGGCCGTAAACCTCAGGGAGCAGATCAGCATCTTCTTTGGTCCATAATGCCGAAAAATCGGGGCTCAAATAGATCTGCTTTATGCCAAGCGAGGAAAGGTATTCCACTGTTTGAGGCAAATATCGAAAGGTCTGAGGATGATATACAGCATTTACCGGTACGAGGGAGAAGGCTTCGACTGCATTGCGTATGGTCTTCTCGACTACATTTGATGTTCCTTTGCCGTTCGGGAAGCATCTGAACGTATCCTGGATAGATGGAGGCCCATCGCAACTTATGGTCAAGCCTATGTTGTGCTTATTTATAAAGTCGGCAATTTCATCGGAAAATATCGTGCCGTTTGTCACAACGGCAAGGTCAACGTAATTGGCGTCAAAAGCCGGATGGTTTTCTATCACTCTCGTAACAGTCTTGATCAGCTCGAATTCGAGAAGCGGCTCCCCTCCAAAAAAGCCGATGTCAATTCTTTCTTCTGCCGGGGCCGTCTCGAATATGAAGTCAACAATCTTCTTTGCCACAGCAAGAGGCATCCGGGCTGTGCTCTTGCCGATGTAGCAGTATTTGCAGGACATGTTGCATTGTTGCGTGATACAGAGAGTATACTTCAATATATGCCTCCTTCTTTTGCCAGATTGCCTCACCAATTCTCTAAGTAATCTGATCGCTTACATATCACACCTTGAGGCATGACGACGAACATACGTGGCGCTGAACGCTTAGCCATATGCGGGGACTTCTCCTGGGCAAGAGCCCAAGTCTTTTTATCAATGAGCAGCAGATAGCTACCGTTTGCTGTCTGTTATCGCTTCTTTACGTCTCGAGCAAACTTTATGCGATGGTTTTGGTCTACCGTGAATAGATAAGCCTCTTTTAATCCTTCCTTGCCGCTGTTGATGAAATCTCCGCTTTGCTTCAAAAGAGGCTGGCCTTTGGATACCGGTTTATCTCGTTTTTTCACAGAGCTTTGTTGCTCTTTCTTTTCAGGCTGAGGATCTTCTCGTTTACGTTGAAAATAAGAGTTTGAGAGTTAGTTTGCAAGGAAATTTTTCCGCCAGTGACAACCCTATGGCACTCCGGGTGAAAAAAGTTGCTGGAAAAAGGGCGGATCGTGGTTTTTAAGCTAAAAACGTGGGTGTTATTTTTGGCAAATTTTGGCTACGGACCAGCCATCGGGCCCGGATTTTTAGGCCATTTTCATTTTTTTGCTCTCAGGCGGCTGCTTTGATAATCGGAGTTTGCTACATCGCGAGAATACGGTCGATTCGTTCAGACAGGTCCGTCAGATAAGCTTTGTCGCCGCCGCCAAGTTCCGTCGTAAGGAAACCATCATAGCCGACCTCTTGAAGCGCCAGCCGGACCTGCTTGAAGTTCACATCGCCTTCGAGCAGGTTTGTCCATTGATAGCCCTTGCGCTTGAAGTCTTTCAGATGGATCTTGACGATGCGTTTGCCCAGCGTGCGAATCCAATCCTGTGAGTAGCCGAAGAGAATGACGTTGCCGACATCGAAGTATGCTTTGAGCCAGGGGCTCTCGAACTCATCGACGTAGCGGGCGAATTCCAGCGGGCTCAGCAGGAACTTGTTCCATACGTTCTCAACCGCGATAACAATGCCGAGCTGCTCGGCCAGCGGCAACAGTTTGCGGATGTTCTCCTGTGAGCGTTTGTATGCCTCGCCGTATCCTACGTTCTCATTAACAATCGCCGGCACGAGCAGGACTGTTTCGGCGCCGAGCGCTTTTGCGCTTCGCAATGCTGTTTCCATGCCGGCCAGACCTTTTTCTATGACCTTGGGATCAGGGTCGGAAAACGGTGCCCCCCAACCGCCATAGACAATCGAATGAATCGGCACTCCTGCATCACGTGCCATCTTGCCCATCTCCTCGGCTGCTGTCAAATCCTCCATGGGAGAACCTTCGATCCCCTCGAAGCCACACTCTTTCGTCAGCTTGAATTTGTCCGCATCGGAAAGGTTTTTTGGCAGCATCCCGAATTGCAGCGCTTTGCGCATTTTTGTGTTTTTGTTGCTGGCTTGTGCTGCGATTGGCCGGCCCAGCAGCCCTGTTGCAACTGTAGCCGTGGCGGCGTATTTCAAAAAGCCCCGGCGTTCGATTGTGTTGTCTTTCATGAGTCTATCTCCAACCTGCTATTTATGTCTGATGATTATTATATTACATATTAGCCTGTGCCTGTGTTAATCCGGCTCGGAGTAAGTCTTTTGGCAATATACCAGTTTCCCCGAAGAATCCAAATTGAAAAAAATGAATCATTGACAAAATAGGGCATTTATTGTGCCGGCGGAGGACGTTTTAGCGGGACATTTTGTTTGGGCTTGTTTTACCCTGTTTAGTCGCTTATAGCGGCGTGAAAATGCTATTTGTTTATGTGGGTAAACGCGTTTTTATTGGCCGGTCCCATAAAAAGGATAAAGTTTTACCCATTTTTTTGCCGAAGAACATAAAAAGATGTTCTGCTGGTTTTATAACGCTAAGAAGGCGTTTTCCGCAGTAAAAAAAGGATTTTTCGGGTCACCCATTTTGTGGGCTGGAGAAACACTATGAAGACCATAGCGGTTGTCAATCAGAAAGGTGGTTGTGGCAAGACGACGGTATCGATAAACCTGGCAAGCGCTCTTGCTGAGGGCGGCCAGAGAGTTTTGCTGGTCGATATGGACTCTCAGTCGCATTGCGCGGTCGGTCTTGCTGTGCCCGAAGAGCAGATCGAGCAGAGCATATACGATGTATTGATAAGCAGAAGCAGAAACGAACCGATCAAGATGACAGAGATACTCTGGCAGATTAGTGACAGGCTGGAGCTGGCTCCGGCCAGCATAGATCTGTCTGCGTTCGAGCAGCAGATGGTCGGTATTAACGAAAGAGAGTCCTGCCTGAAAGACGCCCTGGACGACATGAAGGATAATTATGATTACGCAATAATCGATTGTCCTCCGGCGGTGGGCCTGTTGACCTTTAACGCGCTAAGAGCGGCGACCGACGTTATTGTCCCTGTCGAGACCGGTTACTTTGCCCTGCACGGGCTTAGCAGGCAGCTCGAGACCCTGAGTATTCTCTGCAGGCGCTGCAGCCAGCAGGTGAATGTCAAAGTTCTGGCCAGTATGTATGACATCAGGACCAAGATGGCCAGAGAGATATTGGCCGATTTGCGCAGCCGTTTCGGCGACAAAATGCTCAATACAATCGTAAGCTTCAATACCAAAATCAAGGAAGCTTCGAGTTTTGGCCAGCCCATCAGCGAATATGATCCTGCCAGCAAGGGCCGGAAAGATTTTAGTGCTCTGGCCGAGGAAATCCTGGGCACGAAGACGAAGCAGCAACGCAATGAGTTTGTCAATTCCCTGGCAGATCAGCTCGAATCCATTAGTGCTACCGCAGATGAGTTGCTGCAGTCAGCAAAGCCGCCCGTAAAAGCTGTTGAACCGGTTCAAGTCGAACAGCCCGAACCCAGTCTGGGCGAGGATGAGCTTACCTTAGTCGAAGAGCCCATTGAGCTGGATCTCGAAGAAGAGATAGAAGTTCACGAAGACCAGGCTCCCGAAGAACCACAGGCGGCCCAGGCACCTGAGCAGGAGACTTTAGAGAAGAGTACTTCCGCCAAGCTTTCAGAGTATTACGGTGTCAGCCAGATAAATGATGCTGTGGTATTTGTAACGTTGTATCCGCGTGCTAATAGCGTTCAGATCGCCGGTGATTTTAATAACTGGCAGCCGGAACAGACTATGATGGAGAAGGTGGGTGACGGCGGCGTTTGGCAGACTCAAATGAAGCTGAACCCGGGACGATATCGCTACAGGCTCGTTGTTGACGGGCAGTGGCAGCAGGACCCTTATAACGAGTTAAACGAATTGAATCCGTTCGGCGGCTTTAACTCGATTATCGAAATTAAATAAATCCCGGCACGCTTGTTACCAAGACACTGTAAATTTCTATAGAGCCTTTTTCTTGCCTGCTCGGACATAACTTTTGGAGGGTAAACAGCTTACTGCAAACACAAAAAAATCTTTTTTTATTTGCCATTAACGTCCTATAAGATTATAATTAACGTTACGATAAGCAGGATGAATGGATCTGATCGTTTGCTCAGGAAGACAAACGGTCGGTTTATTAAGGATTGGTTATAAAGTTTGCTGGTTAGAAGAGAATGGATACTCGGGTCAGTTTACAACGGATTGTTAAGCTTTTCACCTTCGTGGCGGGATTCAATTTTCTTATTGTATCACAGAAGTCTATTATTCACAGCGATAGCGATAAAAACGGGATTACCTGAGTAATTTACGGAGGAAGAAAGGAGGCTGATTAGAGCAGGAAAACAACACTTATATTAAGATGCCAGGAGGGTGTTTGTATGGATGAGTTAAAGATGAAACGGAATTTCAATTAAGGAGATTGATAATGAAAAGATTAATTGCAGTGTTGATTCCTGTATTGATGGTTGCCGGAGGTGCTTACGCAACCGGTGGAACTCCTACTCCGAATCCAGCCAATACACAGATTGGGATTGAAAATAACATTAATACCAGCCAGTACCAGAACGTTTCTCTCAGGGGCAGTGGTGACTCGAGTTCTACAGCTTATGGCGGCAGCTCGAGTTCTACAGCTTATGGTGGCAAGTCCAATTCTGATGCAGCCTCCAGTTCGGGAGCGAGTATTAATACCAATTCAGTTTCAAATTACGAGACGCGCACACCGCCGCTTTCCGTGTTTCCTCCTTATTTACCTTATTGGAATCATGGTGGATGGGGCACGGTAAAGGCTTACTTTCCCAATGGCCCGAACAGTGACGACCAGATTTACGAGCGAGTTTTTGATCCTGATAGTGACAGTGACATGAAAGATCTCAGGGGTGTTATCAAAGCATTGTCTTATGAAGGCCCGCTGGAAGGTATAGGAGGTTTCCTGAATGGCGTTGGAGTGATATTCGGGGGACCTGATAATTACCATCACGGCAGAGGATTTGAAATATCAAGCTCGCTTTTCCGGACTCGAAGACCCAAAGAAAAACCTCTGTTGGTTTTTATCGACACCAATGTGGACACGAATCTTCTGAAAAGAGCTGGTTATGCTTACGTTGGAAAAGTAAGTTTGGAAGGTAAGATCAATCGCAACTGGGATCAGGTATATGACGCCGCGGTGGCGGAAACTTTGCCGTGGGACGTGGACATCCTGCTTATCTCCGGGGGCATGAAAGGTGTCACGATCGGCTCTAATACTTCTTTCCCCGGTGCCGCCGGCGCATACAGCCAGGCCAACTATTCAATTTCGTTGCTTGGCTCAGCCTCGAGCGGGATTACCGAAGGTAAAGGAAAAGCTATTTTGAGCGCAGAAGGTTATAGGTTTTGGCCTCAGGCTGTCCAAAGCAGAAGAATTCCACAGGCCTTCTACGAAAAAATCCGCGCGCAGCTCATACCCGGGCAGTCCGGTATGAGACTTACCGAGCCCCGGCATAACGGCGTGGGAACCGTACGACAGACCACTCCTTTGACGAGAAAAAGACCGGCCCCGGGAGTGGAAATCAGTCAGGAACTCTACGATATGGCGGAATTTGGCGAGAACCAGCGAGTAGAGAACCTGACAATAAAATAGTTTTAATACAGGCCAGTAGTTTCGAAAGAAACTGCCGTGATAACTTTGCCCAGGATAGAAAATAATTGAAAGGAGGTTGCCTATCGAGCAAGCAGGAGTTGGGTCATCTGTTATCTGGTATTGCTCATCGCTGATCAGCAGTCCGGATGGAATCCGAAATGTATATAAAAATGGAGTTTAAAAAAAATGCTTAAAGGTTTCTCACTTTCTGTGGCGGTCATTCTATTGCTGTCCTCTGGTGCTTTTGCAGTCATTGGCCAGGCAGAAGGTTTTTCGATTGGTGCACTGAATATAGTCCAAAGGGTCGGAGGAGCCGGCTGGGCGGAAGGTGGAAATCTGTTAATGGTCGGCCACAGCCAGAAGGTACATGCTGCGGGTACTGCGGCCATACAGAAAGAAACAGGCATATTGGCCCAGGGTGCAAGGGCTGTCGGTGTTTGCGGCACAACAAAGATTTTGCAGAAAGCGTCAGTGGACGGCCTGCAAAGCCAGCTTGTCGTGCCCGGCAGACGCGGCTTTCAAGCACAGGGCCAAAGTCTTAACGTTGGCCTTGATAATGTTGTACGTAAGACCGGCGGTATAGGCGGCGCGGTGGGCGCGCAGGGTTTCGTTGGAGGCCAGAAACAGATTTTGGTTACTCCGGGCGGAATAAGTGCGAATTACCAGGTTGTCGGAGCGGCACAATTTGCATCAGTCTCGGGCGGCCCGGGTTCCAACGTTGTAGTTAACAATTCTCTGGACGTTAAAATGGGCCAGAGTCAAATTGTAACAGGCAGCTACGTACCTCCAAAGCCGAAGCCACCTTGTTATCCTTAATAGATGATCGGCGTGACCATGGGGAGTTATAAAAGACTTTCTTTATGGCCTCGTCTTGAGGAGCTTTAAAGTCGGCCTCCTGTTTTAAGGAGTGCGTGATCCGGCTTTAAAGCTTTTTTTTTATGCCCCCCCGGGAAATTTCCATAAAAGACGGCTCGGGCTCTATATGCGGCCGGCGTTCCCCCCGTGAACGGAAAAGCCGCCGGCTCGAAAAAGGGAAAAGTTCAGCAAAATCAAATATTCTCTATACCCAAATCCCTGTTCCGGTGTGTAATAGGATGAAGAGTGATTACTTTTCATACAAGTGTGCACGATGATAGAAAATAAGCTGCTTATTTTCAGGTTTAAACAAGGCAATCACGAGGCCTTGCGGCAGATCTACGACAAATACAAGGTCGAGCTGCTTAAGCTGGCTGTAGTGCTCATTGGCAACAGGAATATGGCTGAGGATATAATTCATGATGTTTTTGTTAAGTTTGCCGAATCAGCCGATCATATCAAACTGACCGGCAGCCTTAAGAATTATCTGGTAACGAGCGTAATTAATCGAGTTCGAAACCACCTGCGTGACAACAAGCGGCATCGTGAAACCGATCTCGACGGAGCAGAGCTGATTGCCTGCTCCGAACGAGGGCCCCGGCAATGGGCGGTCCTCGGTGAGCAACTGAAGATTCTGAGCAGGGCCTTGCAACAGTTGCCGTACCAGCAGCGGGAAGTGATAAGCCTTCGGATGGAAATGGACATGACGTTTCGCCGGATTGCGGCAATGCAGAACGCATCCGTTAATACGGTTAAGGGCCGATATCGGTATGGTATAGCAAGACTGCGGTCATTGCTTAATAGCGAGGTGGAAAAATGAAATCCGCAGATAAGATAAAACAGTTTTTCAAAAACGCTGAGCTGAGCATTCATCCGGAGACCGACGAACAGGTATTCGCAGATGTGCTTCGTGCCCGGCAAAAGATCAGAGAAAACGTGCCGGCTGTGCCGGAGAATATATGGAGAATAATTATGAAGAGTCCACTAACCAAAGTTGCCGTCGCCGCGACTCTCATCATCGCGTGCCTGATCGGCGTGCTCATGTTCAGCCAAACATCAGGCGTCGCCTGGGCGATCGAGCAAAGTATCGAGGCGGTGAGTAAGTACAAAGCAGTTCTCGTTGAAGGGTCGGAGTCGTTCTTGAACGAGGACGGCATGTTACAGATGCGAAAACAAAAATCGTGGGCGGTAGCCAATGAAGATCAGACAAAGGTAAAAAAGATACGAATCGAAGTCGATGGTGTTCCTACCATCATTACGAACGGCCGGGAGACCTGGCGATATGATCAGAAAACCAATACTGTCACTAAGAACCTTCCCTACGGCACCGCCGAAGTCTGGATTGGGAGCCGGTTACTGGAACAATTAAAGACCTTTCGTGAATCGGGCTTAATCACCAAGTGGGAAGTGACCGATAGTAAAGATTCCGCGACTGGTAAACAACGAATCTTCCTGACTTGTGCCTGGCTTGATAAGCGTTATAACGGGCCAAGATCCCTTTGGTTGGAGATTGACAGGCAGAGCAATCTCCTGGTCGGTCTCAAACAATGGGAGAACGCCGACTGGGAAGGACCGGCTCAATATGTTGCAGAGAAGATCACCTATTACGAGAACCTTCCGGACGAACTCTTCGAGTTTGAGATACCGGATGGGGCCACTGTGATTGAACATTAGGTCATCCGCCAATCAGAAAATCATATTGACTCGACACGCAAAACAATCGGGGCCTATACCTTTTGATTTCGGTATAGGCCCCGAACAAATGCAAAATCTATCGCTCCGTCGTATCAACTACAAATCAAACTCCGCACTTACGGTTGTGGCTCTGGTTCCGGAGCCGGCTGAGTCAGCCGGATGTCGTCAATGTACATCGTCCCTGCGCCGCCGGGGACTGTCATATTACCCTGTGTCCCCAGGCCAATCGCTATTTCGTCAACGTTGGTCAGAGTTATGCCCTGATCGGCAAGAGTCTGCAGCGGAATAATCCATTCGGTCCATTCGTTAATCTGTGATGCCGCCGGATCGTCATGAACCACTACGGCAGGAGTTCCGGCATTGTTGGAGACCGCCAAGTATAGGGGCTCGGCGTCGTTGCTGGTTATACCGATATCCTGGTTCGCCCACTGCGCGCCGACCGAGCCGGTAGTCGTGACATTGCTGAATACCGCTTGGCACGTCTGGGCCGCATCATGGCTGGTAACCGCCAAACCGATGTAGACATTTGAACTCATCGGAATTGGTTCGGCTACGCCCAGCATCTGCCAGTTCGAGCCGTTGGCGGAACTGTACGCTATGAAGTTACCGGCCAGGGTACGCTCTATCTTCACCCAGTACGGCGCGGCAATATCGGCGGTCGTATCGGCCGCACTTGCACCGCCGATTTCCGGGCGTCGCTGGAAGGACACGCCGGAAGCTGCTGAGACGACCATCATCGCGTGAACGGAGTCTCCGTCGAGCGTGCTGCGAATCATCACGCCGCCCTTGGCCCAGGCATGTGTGTTTTCAACGCTTTCGACTCTGGCGACTATCGAGCCGGGGCCGGAGAGCGTCTTATAAGCGAAGTGGAACTCATCGTGATATTGGCCTGCTGCGGGCCCGACGTCCCAGATATCCGCGCCGGAGGCGGTTATCGTATAGGTGCCGACCGGACCTTCTGTGAAGCTGCCGGTAGAAGCAGGATTGCCTCTGAACCACAGCGACAAATTCGCAACGCCTGACTCGGTCCAGTCACGTTGATCCGTCAAGGTATACTCCACCTGTGAATACTTCGAGAAGCCCTGCTTATTGTTGTCGTATGCAACCGGCATAGACTGGCTGCCGCCGTGGACGATAGTCTCCTCGGTATAAGAAGCAGTGGTTTCATCGCCTACTGCAGCTCCTGTACCGTTGCCGCCGAAGAAATCGGGAGTACCAAACGCGCCGTATCCGAGCCCATCGTGCCATGCGTACCAAATCTGGTTATCGCCGGCATCGTAGTCCTCGAAATCGTCTATGACGAAGAAATCGCCAGTTGTAAAACTCCAGACGTTGCCCGGCCACGGGCTATCGGGATTAGTGGTGTTGGCTTCATCGATGCGCCAGTAGTATGCCGTATTAATTGTAAGCTTGCCGGGGTCGTAGCTCTCTTCGTCAAGGGCTTTTGTCCCCTTGTACTCGGGCGAGGCTGTTGTGGCGTTCTTTACGGCCTCCGCGTCCGAGCCGAAGTACACCTCGTGCGAATCGGCGACGGCTCCCGCAACCCACTTAAGAACCACCGACGGCTTTACGTCCACAGCACCGTCGGCCGGATCCGGGCCGCTGACGGCGCCCAGAGTCGTGAAGCTCCAGACTTCGCCTTTATGCGTTTCGAAGCCGTCAGACTCATCGACACGCCAGTAATAAGTCTTAGCCAGATTAAGCGCGCCGGGAGTGTAATTTGCCATGCCGGAAGGAGTACCCATGGCAGCATTGCTCACCTCGTCGAAATCTTCGCCGAAGACGATATAGTGCAATTTTGCACCGAAACCTGCTGTCCATGTAAGTTGTACATCCACATTAACAAATTCCGCACCTTCAGCCGGATTGGGATTGTAGGCTGACTTGGGTGGAACCAAGAAGCTCCAGACGTCCCCCTTCCACGGGCTATTCGGGTCGGCTTCATTGACTTCGTCTACTCTCCAGTAGTATGTCGTGCCGTTAACAAGACCGTCGGGATAAGGAAATCCCAGGAAGCCGGCAACAAAAAACGCATCGCTCAGATTGCCCTGGAACGTATCGCCGGTGCCGTTGTTTACATCATCAAAATTTTCGCCCATATACACGTCGTGTGAAACCGAAAAATCCCCCGGGCGCCAACTCAACGTTACCCATGTATCCGCGTGAGTGGCACCGTCTTCCGGAGTTGGAGAAATGGCCTTCGCGATACCTGTGCCGAACATAATTTTTTTAATATCCGCTTCCGTTAGAGCCTCGTCGTAAACGCGCGCGTCATCGACGATTCCGGTATAAAACTGCTCTGCCGCTGCATGTCTCCCCAGTTTCATGGTGTTGCCATCCGTATTTGGGATTCCTGATGGAGCGCTGTTGTCTGTGATCATGATGCCGTCCCTGTAAGCAATGAGATTCTCTCCATCATAAGTCGCGGCTATGTGATACCATGTATCGGCCTCTACGGGTCCGTATTTAGCGGCATGCCATGTTCCTCCGACGTTCAGGGCTGCTGCTCCCTGGTACGTTGCGTCGCTGTGATTCCAGTTTAACTGGTAATTATTCTCCTTGTGGAGAGGCCCGCTGGGCGAGTCTCCCGAAGGAGCGGCAGGACTCTTAACCCAGGCAGCGATAGTCCAGTTTTCCAGGTCATCTGTGTAACCGGTGTCCACGTAGTCGTCACCGTCAAAATCCAGCGCGCCGCCGAGATACCCGGCAACCCACTCTGGATCACCGTTGAAAGTACCATCGCGATCGTTACCGCTTGAGTCATGAGCGACGTTGCCGGTGCCCTCATCGAGCTTCCACCAGCCGACGAGTTCTGCCTGGGCCGCACTCGTCATAAACAAGCCTAGTACAAAAACAAAAGAAATCAAAAAAACCAATCTTCTACGCATTATCATGCTCCTTCAAAGAGAGATAAAATTGCCGTGCTTTGGCCACGCACCAAAACACCTCTTATTTATCAGTAAACGACTGATAAAACGTACATCTTTACTAATTTTTTGCCCTTCCGGGACAATCATTGCCGATTTGGCACCACCTCCTTTCTTTCAAAGCCCGGTATGAACTGTTGAATGAAATTCAAATATTAACAAAAGCGAAGCGCAAAATCTACGCGTGGTTTCGTGGATTCTTGTTTAAACCTCTTTTTTAGCAGGTTTTTCGCTGTAATTCTGTTGCTTGCTCGATATTTTTTCAGTGAAATTACCTGCCGGTTGAGCGGAAACCACGCTTATGCACCAATACGAGCACGAGCTTCACTAATCTTCCTTATACCAAATCCTGCAGCTCCCTGTCAAGGATTATATATATGTAAGGACGGGATTAATGTAAAAAGATATATTATTATCGGATATTTGAAGTGTTGAGCAGGATCAATAAAAAAGAGGCCTCGAACTAATTCAAACCTGATATTCTTTCTATCTTAGGACCAGGCTCTGAGTTATCGATTCGTCCCGGTATCGAAGGAAATCGGGATAATAGGAGTGCTGTTTTGGGGCAGCGGGGAATCAGGGAAACGATACGGAGAATCGAGTATTTGGTATCAGGCATCGGGTATCGGGTAATGAGCGGCCCAAGAAAATGATTATTGATAATTGATTATGTGATTCTTTCTCTGAATTCTCTGTGTCCTCCTTCGACCAGGCCCAGGACGGTGTCTGTGGCAGATATAAGAACGGCGACTCACGGAGACCTTGAAATTTACGATTTTCGACCACAGTGGGATACCCCACGCGGTGTCCCATTTATGATTGACTATTGCTTTGTGTCCTCTACGTCAGGACAAATAGTGCCGTGTTATGGAGATTTTTTGAAAAAAAGCCCGCTTTTTCAATTGCCGTTCGTATAATAAATAACGAATTCGTATTTCGTATGTAGTATATCGTAAGTGGAATTGAGAAATATAGAAGAAAACAGGTGAAAAAAAGGAGAAAACGACGAAAAATTGAGCTTAATTTGAAAAAACAAACCGTGCGTCAAGGTAAGCTGGTGCAATTCAGCAGGTTTGAATCCTACCCGGCCAAAGTA
>Ga0315541_1002501_pt1 | contig 15347 bp, 11 predicted proteins | sample SalMarSW160190MG_FD_203095 | JGI IMG/M metagenome (GOLD analysis project Ga0315541, IMG submission 203095) | Salt marsh sediment microbial communities from the Plum Island Ecosystem LTER, Massachusetts, United States - Salt Marsh Sediment SW1601-190 ...
GAGCGGACCACCTTGCCCCAACCCTGGCCGCATCCTACCGTGCCTTCCGGCCCCTCCGTGCGGTTCAACTTCCTTCCGTTGGTGGTCCCCATGTCCGGCTGGCGCCGTGACACGTGGTGGGAGGACACCGGGCTCCTTTGGGTGAAGCCGTCGCCCAACCTGCCCTCGCTCGAGAGCATCTCCCTCTTTACCGCCACCGTGCACTACGAGGCTCTGAACATCTCGGTGGGGCGGAGGACTCCGGAAGCATTCCAGCGCATCGGCGCTCCCTGGATGGACAACGTGGCCGTGGCCGAGCTCCTCAACGGCCGAGGGCTGCCCGGGGTGAAGATCGTGGTCACCGACCGGAACGCCGCCGAGCCGAGCCGCGTGGCGGCGGCGCTCCTGTGGGCGCTGGTCAAGACGATGCCCGACTCGCTCGTGTTCCGGCTCCCGCGCTTCGACGAGCACTTCGGGGCCGCCCGGCTTCGTGAGGCGCTGGTGGCCGGAGCCGATCCCGACTCGGTGCTGGCCGGGGAAAAGGCGTCCGTGGACGCGTGGAGGGCGAGCGTCGAGCAGTACCTGAACTACCGGTAGGGCGAACCAGGCCCCCCTCTGGGGCTGAAGCTCCGCACCTCACCATCAGGCTTTGGGGTGAGCGGGGCGAGTCGTTTCTACCGCGTTCGGGTGTCATCCGCCGTTCCTCCCTTTGTGGGATACCTGTCCCCACCCGCCCGGACTAACCTTCCATGCAAGACAGGAGGCTCGGCCGGTTGCAGGCGTCGCCCACCTGCACGCCCCCCACCCACGCCACCCTGGCCATCGACGATGGGCGGCCGCACGGGCCCGTGGGCACGGGCGCTGGCGGCAACGCCGACGCGATCACAGCGACCCGGTTCATGGTGACGCGTGCGGCGACACAAACAACTGGAGGGCCAACATGCACACGTTCGATCGTTCCATCCACGCCGCGGGGACCCCAGCTCCGCCCCGACTGGCCGGGGTAGTCGTCTTCACGCTCATGCTGTTCGTCTCCGCGTGCAGCGACGCCACGGCACCCACCGCACCTGCCGACTCGCCTTCGCTCCTCGCCAGCGCGAAGAGCCATTCGTGGTTCGCGACATCGAGCCTCGAGGCCTCGGGCTTCGCGGTGCTGGCCAACGCAGCGGTGACGTGCACCAACGGCGACATCACCGGCGACGTGGGCACGTACCTTGCCAAACCCACCGCTAAGTTCACCAAGACCAAATGCCCCGTGGTGGGTGCGGTTCACCTGGGTGACTCGGAGGCCCAAGCGGCATACGATGCTTTCGTCGACCAGTATGAGGCGCTCGCGCCCGCACCGGGCGAATGCACCATCGACAATACGTTGACGGGTACGCTCGCGAACGACACGCTCGCGGCTGGGACCTATTGTGTCAGCGCGGTAGCGAAGACGGGCGTGTTGACGCTCACCGGGAGCGGGTCGTGGACATTCAAGGTCCTTGGCGCGCTCACGGGCACCAACTTCACCGTGGTCATGGCTGATGGCGCTGTCGCGTGCGACGTGACCTGGTGGGTGGAAGGCGCCGCGACCATGACGACATCTGACTTCAAGGGGAACATCCTGGCGGGGGAGGCCATCACCCTGACGGGCGGGACCTTCTACGGAAACGCCTGGGCGGGAGCCTCTGGAGTTGGAGACGTGACGATCACCGGTACCGAGACCATCGGCTGCGAGGGCAGCAACGGTGGCGACAACGGTAACGGCAACGACAAGGGGAAGTGCAACCAGGGTGTGGGCAACGGTGCCGAGGGTTGCGACCCTGGCAACTCGAACCACATGCGCCCGTCGAATGACGAGAACGGCGGGACGCCCGGCAACCCGGGACGCAAAGGCAAGCCCTGACGCCGACCCTTCGGCCAATGGGTGAATTTCGACGCGGAGGGACCCAGGTGGGTCCCTCCGCTGTCGTCTTCGGGACCGGCGCCGCCCCGGGCGTCGTTCCGGCACAGTAGGATCCGGGGGCCTCAGACGCATATAGGGTGGCCCCGGGTCCGTCCCGGGGACGGGAAGGCAGCATGAGACGAAGCACCCTGGCCTGCGCCTGCGCCGCGCTGCTCGTGGCGTGGCCCCCCACGGCGTGCGGTTCCCCCACCGATCCGGACCTCCGGTACCGGGTGCCCGAACAGACCTCGGACGGATGGCAGACCGCATCGGTCGAGAGCGTGGGGATGGACCCGCGCCCGCTGGAGGAGCTCCTGGCTCTCGTCCACGGAACGCCGGGGCACCTGCTCCACGCCCTGCTGATCGTGAAGGACGGGCAGCTGGTGTTCGAGGAGTACTGGCCGGGAGTCGATCTGGATCCGGCGACGCTCGATGCTGTTGAGAGGGACTACGATCGGGAGACGCTGCACTACGTGGCCTCGGTGTCGAAGACTCTGACCTCGGCCCTGGCGGGGATCGCCGTGGACCGCGGCATCACAGGGAGCGTGCACGACCCCGTGTTCGCTTGCTTCCCGGAGCATGCGGATCTCCGCACCGGCGCCCGCGCACAGGTCACCCTCGAGCACCTGCTCTCGTTCAGCTCGGGATGGGACTGGAACGAGCACGTGTACGGCTTCGATGACCCCCGCCACTCCGACCATCAGATGTCTCACGCGGCCGACCCGGTCTCTCAGCTTCTGAGCCGCCTCTTCGTGTCCGCGCCCGAGGCCGTGTTCTCTTACAACAGCGGGGACGCCAACCTCCTGGGCGAGGTCGTCCGCCGCGCCTCCTCGTCGGCGACGCTGGTCCGCTTCGCCGAAGAGAATCTCTCACCGACCCCCACCCGTCGCTCCCGCGCGCGGTCCGCCGCAGGGAGACTTCCTGATCGACCAGACGGCTGTCTTCGACCCCTCCGCCCCATCATCTCGAGCGGACCACCTTGCCCAAAGCCTAGCCGCTTCCTGCCGTGCCTTTCGGTCCCCCGGTGCGGTTGAACTTCCTCCCGTCACGAAGCTACGGTTGCTGTTCAGCTAGGGGTTCCCGGCACTCACGGTCCCCCGAGGATTTCCACCTCCAAGTCACTTCCCGGCTCGCTTTCGCTCCCCGGTTCCTTCGCCCGCCTCCCGGCGGGCCGCGCCATGCCTGGCGCACCAAAGCAAAACCCCACCACGGACTTCCGTGGTGGGGCTAGCCTTTCTTCATGCGCCCGACAGGACTTGAACCTGTGACCTCATGCTCCGGAGGGCTGTGCCGCGCACCGACCTGCACCGAAACACGCCGATCTGCAACGGTTCAGGCCGATCTCCGCCGGACCGGTGGGGGTCTGCACCGGTTCGGTTTGTAACCGGGTTTGTCACCGCGCGCCCAAAACGCCTCACGAGAACGCCGGGAGGCTCGCCGCCGATGAGGTTGTCGCCACCCGCAGAGGCCTACCCAGGCGTCGCGGATCGGAGGATGAATCTCGCGAAGGGAGCGAAGTCCTCGTTGAGCTGGGCCAACCGGAGGGTCGCGAAGTACTCATCCCGCTGCTCCACCCGGATGGTGAGCCACGGGAGCCCTCCTCCGAAGAACGCCGTGTTCATGAGAAACCGAGCGGTCCTTCCGTTCCCGTCGGGCACCGGATGCACCCAGACGAACCAGAGGTGCACCAGGATACCGCGCAGCATTCCCTGCCCGTACCCGATCTCCCCGAGCTCCTCGAACATCAGGTCGAGCATCGCGGGGACCTTTGCTGCCCCCGGGGGGACGCAAAGGGTGTCCCGGATGAACACGGGTCCTGTTCGCCACCCGCGGAGGTCGTTTGCCGGAATGAGCCCGGCCTCAATGGAGGGCGCGAAGAGATCCGTGTAGAGATCGAGGGCGAGTTCACTCGTGAGGGGTACCTCGCCGCCTGCATCCCCGATTCTGCGGAGCAACCGGTCGAACGCGATCCCGTAGCCCATCACCGCGAGCTTCGAGCGGACATCCTCGATGTCGCGACCGCCGCCTGCGCCGCCCCCCAGCAGGACCGACACGTCATCCAGGCTCAACCGGTACCCCTCGATGGACGAGGAGTGATAGGCGTCGTAGGCCTTCGCCTGGGCGGCGCGGTGCAGCAATCCCGCCAGGTCGGCGTCCGGTGCAGGACGACCCATCTCCTCGATGACCTTTGCAGTCGCGTCACGGGACCGTCGGATCGCGACCCGGAGTCGGTCCAGCCAAGGCCGGTGGCTCGTGCCAGCAGAGACCACCACCCGGGGGATCACAAGGCCCCTCCCGACATCTGTCCGATCTCTTCCGATTCGGACCGATTGTTCTTCCGCCAATACGCCTTCGATCATGTTGGCCAGGCGCTCGTTGCCCACATCGCGAGCGATATGCTCGAGTCGCTTGAGAACCACGGGCCGTGGCCTGCGCTGATAGGCCGCGACCAAGGCCGGCCGCGCGAGCGTCAGGGATCTCATCCAGATCGCCACGTCTTCGATTCCGCCGTCCCTGAGGAACTGCACCGGGAGTGTGAGCAGCACCCCCTCGGGCGAGTCCACCGGAATGCTCGCCTCCCCCACGTCGACCCGCTGGACCGCAGACACGTCGCCGCTCTCGACTCTGACGGCCACGCCGGGGAGAATCTCCTCGCGCCAACGCGTCTTGCCCGTCTGTCGGATACGGATCTCAGGCCCTGGGTCGGTTCTCCCAAGAAGCAGGCGGACAGCGGAATCGCGCTCAACAACGGCAGGCGCATACCGGGACGTGATGCGTTCCACGATGGGCCAGAGTAGCGAGCGGACGACCATGTCGCGGTCGTCTCCCGGCGAGCGTACCACGATCACTCCGCCGGGGACGTAGATCGTCAGACCGAGCCGACGAAGCGTTTGCAGGACGTCCGGAGGGATCTCGTTCTCGAGGAATACCGGCACCGAGTGAGCGTGCGCCTCCAGCCACGTGAGCGCCCCCTGTCGATCCATCAAAGCCAGCACCTCCTACGCATACCTGACCGAGAAACGTCTGCATACCTACGTGTGATGCGCGTGCATACATTAGGGCGATCATAGCGCATACACAAGTGCGGATCACGTTCGTGTGTGTGGCGAAGACCTCGTGTCCTTCTGGGGAGTGGAGTGCTACCAGCAGCCGGACCCGGACACGATGCGCGTCGCCCTGGAGAACCGGGGCACGCTGCGCTCCGTCCGCGCGAGCTGAATGAAACGGCACCAGGAACTGGCACCGGCGGTGCGAGGCCGCGAAACGAGAAGCGCCGCAGGGCCCGTATGAGCCTTGCGGCGCTTCGCGCTTCTCAAGTGCGCCCGACAGGACTTGAACCTGTGACCTCATGCTCCGGAGGCATGCGCTCTATCCAGGCTGAGCTACGGGCGCGCAGACTGCCACCGGCGAGTTGCCCGGCGGGCAGACTGTTAAGATCGCCGAACACCGTCGGGGGTCAAGGATACGCCCGGGGTATGTGGCACCCGTGCCCCAGCCATGCCCCTGAAGCGGGTCCGCGCCCGCCGCTGGATCGCGGCGGGCGCGGATGAAGCGAGCGCGCGAAATAAGCCGAGTTCTGTCCCCCTTCGGGGGAGGATCATTCATCTGGGACTGCCGTTGCCGGCAGCCTCGAGCGGCCTACCCGGGACTCGGGCGGAGCGGGCAGCTCCTCGTCCCATACTTGGCCTTGCTCCGGGTGGGGTTTACCGTGCGACCCCTGTCACCAGAGGCCCGGTGCGCTCTTACCGCACCCTTTCACCCTTGCCTGATCCGCCTCGCGGCGGCCATCGGCGGTTTGCTTTCTGTGGCACTTTCCGTCGCCTCACGGCGCCCGGGCGTTACCCGGCACCCTGCCCTGCGGAGCTCGGACTTTCCTCCGGCGGGGCGAGCCCCTCCGGCGATCCTCACTTGCGCGCTCGCCGGAAAGGTACCCTCGACACGCACCCGTGTTCAACGGCGCCCGGCTTCAACCGCCTCCGGGCGCCAAGCCATACCTCACCACCCTCTCGCCCCCCTCGGTTCTCTCGACGCCGAGGACATGGCCCCTGCCGATCTCGAGCGGTTCGAACCCGGCCGGCATGGTCACCGCTCCGAGGGCGGCGCCCTCCGGGGAGAACACCAGCCAGGTGATGGGCGGCTGGGTGCCGGCCACGTGCTCCGCCACCCAGAGGTTGCCGGCGGCGTCCAGAAGGAGGCGCGTGTAGGCCGGGCGCGTGGCTGGGACTCCCCTCCAGAGGCGGTCCACGAGAGCGGTGTCGCCTTCGCTGCGGGGTGGCCGCACCGACTCCTTGAGCGCCTCGCTGAGCGTGAGATCCACCCCTTCCAGGCGTAGGATCGCCACCGGCCGCCCGTCGGGCCGATACCGCCGGATCTCGAACGTCACCTGGTCGCCGGCCCAGAACCCGTCGGCGCCTACTACCCGGCTGGTGCGGCGGCCAAAGGGGGGCACCCCCGCCATCGGTCCCTCCGCTCCCTTCAGCACCATCAGTTCGTCGTGGGGGAAGTCCGGCAGCTGGACGGCGGCTACGCCCCGTGGCCACCACACGCCCCACGACGCCGAGTCCCGGCGCACGCCTTCTACCCAGTCCGCTTCCAGGAGCGAAGGGGACCACCGGGGCACCATCACATAGCCGTCGTCGTCGTACCGGCCCGCCACCGTGAGGCCCGCGGGGAAGGCGAAGCGGACGGCCTCGCCCGCCGGGGTCACGAGCGCCAGCTGGCCCGCCCGGTGGTCGGCGACCCAGACCGTATCGGCGGCGACGTGCCCGAGGCGCGACACGCTCTGGAAGCGGCCCGGACCCTCGCCTTCCCCTCCCACGGAGGCGATGAGGCTGCCGGCTGCGTCGTGGAACCGGATCTCCCGGGAGCCCGCGTCGGCCACGGCGATCCGCCCGTCGGGGAGGGTCACGGCGCCGCTGACCTCGCTACCCGACCCCGACTCCCCCACGACAAGGTCGGGGGACGGCGTGAGGGCGGCGTAGGCGCCGAATCCCGCCGGCGGCACACGGTTCAGTACGATGCGCACTCCCGCCGAGTCCACCACGTCGGGCGCGGGAACGGCGGGGACGTCCCGGGTCTCATCGGTCCCGCACGCCGCGGCAGGAACGACTGCGGCGGTCAGAACCAGGAGGGCTCGGAGTGCGGAGGTGCGACGGAGGACGGCGTTCATGGGGAATCGGAGGTGGAGGGTGCAGGTCGGTGACAGGCCGGTACGATGTCCACTCCATCGACGGGAGGGAAGTGCTGCATCCCTCTCCCACACCCTCCCGGCGTGTAGCGGCGCCCCTCGCCCCGGCCTAGCTTCCTCGCCACTCCCTCCGCCCGAACGAGGACCCATGCCGTCCCGCTCCCCCACCCCCGTCGCCCTGGCCCGCCTGGCCTCGTTGGCCCTGCTGGCCTTCGGAGCCACGACCTCCCCTACCCTCCTTTCCGCTCAGCAGGAGACGGTGGTGGTCTACCTCGTCCGCCACGCCGAGCGCGCCGAGGACGGCACAAGCGACCCGCCCATCTCCGAGGCTGGAAGGGAGCGCGCCAGCGTCCTGGCGCTCACGCTACGGGATGCCGGCGTGACCCGCGTCCACACCACGGACCTGAAGCGGACCCGCCAGACCGGCGCCCCGCTGGCGGAGCGGCTCGGTCTCGGCGTCGAGGCGTACGACCCGAAGGACCTCCCCGCCCTCGCCGCCCGCCTGCGCGCCACCCCCGGCCGGCATCTGGTCCTCGGCCACTCCAACACCACCCCCGCGCTTGCGGCGGCGCTGGGCGGTGAGCCCGGCGAGCCCATCGCCGAGAACGAGTACGACCGCCTGTACGTGATGGTGATCACGCCTCAAGGTGCCGTCACCACCACCCTGCTACGCTACGGAGCCCCCTCGCGCCCCTGACCGCGTGCGAGCGAAGCGACGCACGCACACCCAACCGGAAGCGAGGCTCGCACGCGAAGTGTGCCGAGCCGAGCGGTTCACAAGGCCCCTCCACTGCGCAACGGCGCGGGATCCCGGGCCACCGCGCCGTGAGGAAGGCCGGGCGGGCCGGGGCCCGAGCAGCGAGGATCGCACGCAAAGCGTGCGAGCGAAGCGCCCGAGTCGCGAGGGCCCCGGCTTGCCCGGCCTATCCCCTAGCGCGCAGCAGCCCGGTCGTCCCGCGCCTTAGCGAAGTGCTCCTCCATCCAATCCAGGAGCCGCTTCCAGTGGTCGTGGAAATCGTCCACTCCGCTGGCCCGCCCCGCTCCGTGCCCGCCCTTCATGTAGTTCACCCACACCACCGGCTTCCCCAACCGGCGCAGCGCGTAGTACATCTCGCGCTGGTTCGTGGCGGGCACGTTCCAGTCCCCTTCCCCGGAGAGGAGGAGAAGGGGCGTCTTGATGCGGTCGGCGAACATCACCGCCGAGTGGGCGACGTACTTGTGCGGCTGCTCCCAGAGCGTGGCGCCGATGCGGTCCTGCCCCTCCTCGGCGGCGTTGTAGTTGCGCGTGGTGATCTTCTCGCTGTCCCCGAGGAAGGAGATGATGTTCACCTTCCCGGACACGTTCACGGCGGCGGCGAAGCGGTCGGTCTGCGTCACCAGGAGGTTCACGGCGTACCCGCCGTAGCTCTGCCCGTACACCCCGATCTGCTTCTCGTCCACCAGGCCCCGATCGATGAGCACGTTCAGCGCCGGGGTCACGCCCTTCAGCCAGGCCTCGCCGGGGTAGCCGATCTCCAGATCCACGGACGGCCGGAACCCGAACCACCCCCGCGCCGTGACCAGCTGCATGTTCTCGTTGTAGCCGTTGTCGAAGAACGTCTCGTAGATCTCGGCCACCAGGGGGTACTTCTTCCCGGGCTCGTACCCGGGCGGGTAGTAGACGATGCCGTAGAGACGGCTCCCGTCCACGTCCAGGTACTCCACCAGCTCGCTCCTCCCCAGCGCCACTCCGTCGAGCTGGGGGTTGAGGGTGGTGAGCCTGCGGACCTGCGTGAAGCTCGCGTCGGCGGTGTAGAGCTCGTCGGGGCGGTCGCCGTCGGAGCGGCGGAACACGACCCGGCTCCCGTCGTCGGCGAAGTTCCAGTCCCCGTAGACGTTGGCATCCTTGACGAGGTTCTCCAGCCGGCGCGCCTGCACGTCCAGACGGGCCAGACCCCGCTCCCAGCGATCGCGCTCGGAGATGCTCAGGAACACGTACCGGCTATCCTCGCTCCACCCCTGCACCGCCATTCTCGGGCGCGTTTTCTCGTCGCCCTGGTGCTCCAGCACGAGCTGGATCTCACCGGTGCGGGCGTCCAGGAGGTGGTACCCCTTCTGGGAGCTCACCAGGAGCGCCCCGCCGTCGGGACGCCAGCGCTCGACCGAGTACGAGAGCTTCGTGGTGTCCTTCTCCGACACCGGCCCCTGGTGTGCCTCGGTGAGGTTCCGTGCCGAGTCGGCATCCAGGAAGCGGACGGACACGTTTCCGCGGTCGGTCCAGGCGAACGCGGTCACCGCCTCGTTCCACTGGGGCGTGATGCGCCGCTCCTGGGGGCCCAGCAGGGTCACGGGATCGCCGCCGTCCAGGGGAAGGCGGACCACCGAGTACTCGGTCCCGTCGGCCCGCTTGTACGACGTGCGCTTCGGCTCGGCCTTCACGTACGCCACGTACGACCCGTCCTCGGCGACGCGGGGACCGTCCAGGGCCAGGTCCCCGGGGAGCTCGCGCACGGTCCCATCGGAGAGGGTAACGAGAGCAGGAATCTGGTTTCGGTCCAGGTTCCGCACCCGGTCCCAATCCAGGAACGGATCCCGGGAGTCCTGCACCACCACCGGTCCCTCGGTCATCTCCAGGAAGGCCGCCCGGGCCTCCTGAGCCCATCCCTCGGGGCGGAGCGTCACCAGCACGCGTGTGCCGTCGGGGTGCCAGACCAGCGGGGATGCGGACGCCAGAGCCTTGGGCGTCTTCAGCCGAACCTCCCGCGTCCTCCCCGATGCCGGCTCGTGGATCACGAGGCGCCACGCGTCGCCCTGGAGGAGGAAGAACGCCAAGCGGGTCCCGTCGGGAGACCAGACCGGCGAGCGGAGCTGCTCCTTGCCAGGGTAGACGGCGCGAACCTGGCCGTCCTGGGCATCCACCACGAGCAACTCGCCCAGGGAGGGTGCCACGTACGTGGGATCGCCGTGACGGAAGTGGTCCACGCCCGCCCGGTCCCGGCGTGTCTGGACGGTGCCGGCCACCCAGCGCCCATCGGCGGTGACGTCGGCCACGCGCAAGGTGCGCACGTCCAGGGCGTCCTCGGTGGTGAACGCCCGGCCGCTCTGGCCGGAAAGGGGAAAGGTGAGCGCCAGGCCGGCCACCAGGGTGAGCACCGTCGAACGTCCGAGCATGGAAGCGCCTCGCTTGGAAGATGTGGATCGAGCGCCGGGAGACGGCACGGCGCCGCGGCCAGGAATATGTGGAGGCTACGGGCGGCGGGACAGCGATCCGCGGAGGGGCGCCGGGGGGAGGGGCCCGGCCGCCGGAGACGCCCCGGTACGGCTGGTTGCGGCGCACCGCCAGATGGGGGAGCGCCCTGGCCGGCTCGTCCGCCCAGGCAGCGCACAGGGAGCGCTCCAGGGGCCGCCACGGATCGTACAGGAGGGCCAGGTCGGCACGGCGCACGACCCCGTCGAGAACCGGGGTGAACGAGTGCACGCCCAGATGGAGCACCCGGCGGCCCTGCCGCATGAGCTCCGCCACGTCGCGCTCCACGGCGTCCCGGTGGGGTGCGTGGTACCGGGCCAGGAGCTCGGCCCGCTCCGCCCGGGAGAGAATGCGCGTCCACTCGGAGAACACGCGCGGATGGTGAGGCGAGCGGTTCAGGTCCACCAGGAGGCGGGTCACGGTGGCCGAGCGCAGGGGCGCGCGCAGGCTGCGCGCCAGATCCCTGGCCAGGAGGAGCGCTCCCGGGTCCCACCCCCGGTGCGTGGACAGCACCCCGGCCGCGCCGGCGAAAAGGGGAGCCCAGGGCGCCGGCACCAGGTTCCCCCCATGCTCGCAGGTGACGAGGACCGCCATCCCGCCGGTGATCCGCACGGCGCTCACCGGACGCCGAACGGGTGGTTCTCCTCGAGGCAGGCGCAGAGCCGGCCGTATGCTTCAGCCAGCGCCTCCCGGCGGGGCGCGTCGCCCAGCGCCGCCACCAAACGCCGGGCCAGCGGGCCCTCCGAGAGGATGGTCTCCAGCGCTCCTTCCCACTCGTCCTCGGGGTCGTGGGGCGGGAAGCGGTCCAGGAGGCTCCGCCAGACCTCCTCCGCCGTGCGCGGCGAAGCACCGAGCCCCAGCACCGCCAGGAGGCCGGGAACGTCCACCAGGGCCCGCTCCCCGTCGGTGATGGTGGCTTCCAGGAGCCCGGCCAGCGCCTCCGTGGAGGGGTCCTGCCCGAAGTGCCGCTCGGACAGGGAACCGACGGCCAGGGCGCGCACCACTTCGGTCACGGCTGCCACCACCGCCAGGTCCGCCGACGGGCACTCCTGGGCGTCGATGACGCGCACCTCCACGGTGCCCCGGTCGAACCGGGCGATGGCGCCCCGGGCGTTGGCCCACTCGTGGCGAAGAACCCCCTCCGGGTCGAGGCCCGCCATGTCGGCGTAGATGCGACCCAGGATCTCCCGCTCGTACTGCTCCCGGGTGAAGGCCGGCTCGGGCACCACCCGCCCCGTCACCGACGGGACGCGCCGGGCGTTGCCCCGGTACGCCAGCAGGCGCGCGTCCAGCGCCGGCGAGCGGACGCCGTCCAGATAGGGCGAGGCCGCGGAGATGGCGGGAAGGAGGGGGAGGACGAGGCGGATCGCCGCGTGCAGGCGCGCGAACTCCTCGTCGCCCTGGAACGGGAGGTTGAGGTGGGTGCTCTGCAGGTTGGCCCAGCCGTGGCCGGAACAGCCGAAGATGCGATCGAAGGTGTGATAAACCTCGGTGTACTCGTGAGGCCAGAGCACCGTCTCCTCGTGCGGGTCCATCCACGGGTGGACGCCGCCGGGCATGAGGCGGACGCCCATGGCGTCCAGCTCCTGGATCGCTCTCCGCCAACCTTCGTGGAACTTGGACGCCAGTCCTGAGAGGGTTGGCGCCGGACCGTTGGTCTTCTGCTCCAGCACGTGGAGGGTGAGCTCGTTCGACCAGGCGATGTCGCCCAGCTCCACGTCGGCGCCGGCAGATCCCCCCACCCGGGCAATGAGCACGTCGCACTCGGGCCGCACCGAAAGGGTAACGGCGTCCACCAGCATGGCCTCGATCTCGACGCCGAAGGCCTCGAAGAGCCCCGGCCTAGCGGTGTCGTCCTCCCGCCCTCCGCTCACGCCTGCCGTCCCTCCAGACCCCGGCGGTCCAGGCGCACCCGGAACCAGCGGATGATCTCGTCCCAGAGGGCATCCTTCAGGATCCCGTCCTCGAAGCCGCCGTCCAGGTTCGGGTTGTCGTTGACCTCCATGATCACCACCCGGCCATCCACCTCCTTGAGGTCCACGCCGTAGAGGCCGTCGCCGATGAGGCGCGCCGCCTTGACCGCCACCTCCACCACCGCCTTGGGCGTATCCTCGATGGCCACCGCCTCCACGTCACCGTAGATGGTGTGGCTCCCCCGGGCATGCACGATCTGCCAATGGCCCTTGGCCATGAGGTAGCGCGCCGCATACAGCGGCTGGCCGTCCAGCACACCCACCCGCCAGTCGAAGGCGGAGGGCATGAACTCCTGGGCCACCACCAGTTCCGACTCCTCGAAAAGCCCGTCCAACGCCTCGTAGAGCTCCGGCGGCGTGGACACCTTGACCACACCCCGGGAGAACGACCCGTCGGGCCGCTTCAGGACGCAGGGGATTCCCACCTTCGCCATGACCTCGCCGATGTTCCCCTCGTGGACCACCAGGGTCCTGGGCGCCGGGATCTTGTGGCGCTCGAAGAGCTCGGCCTGGTACACCTTGTTCCCGCACCGGATGATGGACTCGGGGTCATCCAGCACCACGAGCCCCTCCTGCTGGGCCCGGCGGGCGAAGCGGAAGGTGTGGTGGTTCACCGCGGTGTTCTCGCGGATGAAGAGAGCGTCGAACTCCGCCAGGCGGCCGTAGTCGTCGGGCTCGATGATCTCCACGCCGATCCCCTGCCGCGCCGCGGCCCGCGTGAGCCGGCGGATCCCCCTCTCGTTGGAGGGAGGCATGGGGTCGGCCGGGGACCACAGGATGGCCATGTCGTAGCGGGTTTCCGGCGTGCGCGGGGCCACCCGGGTGGGGCGCTGGAAGTAGTCCCGGGCGCGCGCGAGCACGAAGTCCCGGTGCGCCTCGGGGATTTCCGCGCCGGCGATGGCGCGTACGCTGGAGAGCGTCCAGCGCCCTTCTTCCCACGCGAACCGAGCCCGCAGGAAAGGCGCCGGAAACTGGTTGAAGAGCGCCCTGCTCAGGCGGTCGTAACGCTGGGCCACGTTGCGCCCGAAGTAGATGCTCAGGGCGAACTCCTCCGAGCGGAGAGGCGAGAGGGCGCGCTGGATGGTGCCGTCCAGGTCCTCGGACACCAGGCGCACCACGGGCGACATGGAGAGCGCCTGCAGCGTGGCCACGCTGGGGAGCGGCTTGTGCCCCCGGGCGGCGGCCAGGAGCGACACGTAGTAGCCCAGGCTCTGGTACCCGTAGCGCCGGCACACGTTGAAGACGGCGACCCGGCGCATCTCCGCATACTTGGGGTCGGTGAGGTAGGTCCGGGCGGGCACGACCTCCACGCCTTCCATGTCGAAGGGGAAGCTCTTCGGGTTCTCCACCACGATCAGGGGGATCATCCTGCGGCTCTGGCCCCCGGCTCGAGCACCAGGAGGTTCCCGTCGTAGGTGAGAACGCCGAGCATGATGGCGCCGATGAGGCGCACCACGTCCACCCGGTAGTTGTGGGAGCCGAAGGCGTTCTCGAACAGGGGGTCGGCGACGAGGACGGAGTCGGTCTCGGCGTCGTATCCGTGGACCACCACGAAATGCCCGGTGGGCTCACCGCGCACCGAGTCGAACCGGAGCACCCCGCCCTCGTCCACCTCCCGGGTGCACCCGTAGAGGTAGGTGGCGGAGAGCCCGGTGAGGATGGGCCGACCCCGGGCCACGCTCCGGCGGATGAGCCCGGGAGACAGCTCCTCGAAACGGATCCGCCCTCCCAGGGCCAGGAACTCCTGGTACGCGGGCGTGGCCTGGCGGAGCCTTGTGCCCGACTTCACCGCCGCCTGTCCGGCGAGGAGCGCGGTGAGGTCCGCCGCCTCGATCTCGAACCAGGTCGGGTCGAAGACCTCCAGGTTGTAGGTGTTCAGCGTGGCCGCATATCCTCGCCGGAGGGCGTGGATCCCCAGGTAGACCCCCAGCGTGCCGCCGGAGGCGAGGGGCGTCACCTCGGAGATGACCTCGTGCAGGTCCAGCGTCTCGCCGTAGAAGCCGTACACCGCGTGGAGGCACGTGGGCCCGCACGTGGCGTCGTCAGGCTGGGGCAGGATGTCCAGGGTGAGCTCGGCCATGTCGCCGACAAACATAACGTCCCGACGCGGGGCGACACCCGGGGGGCCTTTGGCTGCGCTATGTTCGCATCCGCCCGGGGGCCCGTGGGTCACCCTGGGCGTTCACCGTTCCTGCCGCCTGCGCGGACGGCTACCAGTACGAGAGGTCGTTGAAGATGAAGTAGTAGACCAGCGCCGCGTCCTCCAGGAGCGTCGCGGTCCGGTCGGACCCTTGCCCATTGTCCAGCTCCACGCGGAGGCGCACCGTCGCCGTGTCGGCCTCCTGGGTGCGCACCTCCACGTAGATGCCCCCGGTGCTGGAGATGTCCACCGTCTGGTCGTACGGCAGCGTGATCAGCACCGTGTCGGCCGAGACGGTGACGGCGTACCTCTCGTTGGTGTCCAGGTTGTACTGCTCGTACAAGTCCTTGGCGGTGACGAGGATCAGCGGGTGAGGGGACGTCCCCTGCACCTGCACCCGCACCGACGTGGCCCTGTCCACGGTATCGGTCCCCAGCGAACATGCGGACACGATCCATAGCGCCAGAGCGCCTACGGTGGACCGAGCCGCGCACCTCCTCTTTCTCATCATGTCTCCGGTTCCTCTGCCGGAAGATGCCACCCCCACCACCCCCTCACCATCCCCTTCATCCTCGGGCCGGGAGGCAGGAGCAGAACTAACGAGGGGGTGCCGGCGAAAGGCCGACACCCCCCTCGTTCCGAGTGCCCCGCCAGGGACTCGAACCCCGAACCTACTGATTAAGAGTCAGTTGCTCGGCTGTCGCCTTACTGGCCCACACTCCTTGTGCCACCATGGTTGTCGTCGTTCGCGGGTCCACCAACTGAGTCAGTTGTCACCGTTACCGTCACAGTTGGGCCCCGGAAAATCAGTTTGCTTCTCTAGGATCAAGTTTGAAGTGCAACAGCAGCTAAGTGGCTGAATCATTGTCATAACACTCCGCGGGGGTTCGGAAGCCGAGCCTTTTGCGAGGTCT
>Ga0315541_1002504_pt1 | contig 15323 bp, 15 predicted proteins | sample SalMarSW160190MG_FD_203095 | JGI IMG/M metagenome (GOLD analysis project Ga0315541, IMG submission 203095) | Salt marsh sediment microbial communities from the Plum Island Ecosystem LTER, Massachusetts, United States - Salt Marsh Sediment SW1601-190 ...
TGCTGGCAGGACGCGAACCCTTACGATCCCGCCCGGCATGGAAGGGCGATCCCCTTCCATGTCCCCCAACTCCAACCCACCTCCGCAGCCGCCTGAACGGGGGGAGGTTGACACAGGGTGTCTCATGCCAGGTGGGCTACCCCCCGTCCGGACACGGTTCCGCCTCGGCCTCGGACTCGAGCACCACCGGCCGGGAGGTGCCGAAGAGCCGGCGGACGTCGCCCCACCAGGACCGCCGGCGCACCAGGACGAGCTCGAGGGTCTCGTCGTCACCCATGTCCACTCCCCCGATCCAGACGAAGTGGACGTCGCCCAACTCCTCCGGGCGGGAGATGCGGTACCGGGATCTCCTCCACGCGAACTCCACCCACCCCGCGGCGGCGAAGTCCCGCTCCGTCCAGAGCAGCTCCACGTACCAGCTCTTCTCCACGCGGAAGACGCCGTCACCCAGGGTGTCGCCGCGCTGATAGTACCAAGGGTCGAAGTCCTCCCCCTCGTCGCGCTTGAACGTCTCGTCCAGGGCGTAGTCCACGCCCTCCAGGGCGTCCTCCCGCGCGAGCGACTCCAGGTGGTGGCGCAACTCGTGGGTGAGGGTCTCCCAGAGTTCCTCCCCCCAATCGAAGTCCGGGCTCAGCGCCGCCAGACTCTTGAAAGAGCCCCAGTAGAGCACGACCCGGGAGCGGGTGGTCTCGGGACCCCCGAAGTCCGATGCGTAGTCCTCGGTGACACACTCTCCCAGGGTATAGATGTCGGGAAGGGTGGGATGGGGGAGCGCCTCCCGGCTCACCACCAGGTCGTCGATGCCTTCCTTGTACGATTCGGGGATCTCCTCGTAGGCGTCCCGTGCCGCGCGCTCGAAGTCCTTGAATTTCATGAGCGGCGCGTCCCGCGCAGCGTCACACCGAGGCGAGCTCCGACGTGCAGTGGGGGCACCGCGTCGCCTTCAGCGGGATGGCGGCATCATCACGTCGTCCACGAAGCTCTTCACCACGGTCCCGAAGGCAACCCCGATGATGATCCCCACCGCCATGTCCACGACGTTGCCCTTCACGGCGAACTCGCGGAATTCCTTCACGAAGCCCATGCGTACCTCCCTCGTAGGGTGAGCTTGTTCAGCTGCCGAGCTTCTCCCGGACCCAGGCCACCACCTTGTCCGCGCTCACGCGGATCTGCTCCAGGGTGTCCCGGTCGCGGATGGTGACCGTGCCGTCCTCGTTCGTTTGGCCGTCCACGGTGAGGCACCAGGGGGTGCCCGCCTCGTCCTGGCGGCGGTAGCGGCGCCCGATGGAGCCCGCCTCGTCGTAGAACGAGGGGAGCGCGGCCCTGCGCAGCCCCTCGTGGAGCCTGCGCGCAATCTCGGGGAGTCCGTCCTTCTTCACCAGCGGGAAGACCGCAGCCTTCAGGGGCGCCAGCCTCGGATGCAGAGATAGCACCACCCGCTCCTCGCCCTCCACCTGCTCCTCCCGGTAGGCGTCGGCCAGCACCACCAGGGCGGTGCGGTCCACCCCCATGGAAGTCTCGATGACGAAGGGGATGTAGCGCTCGTTGGTGGCGGCGTCGATGTACTCCAACCGCTTCCCCGAGTACTCCTGGTGGCGCTTGAGGTCGAAGTCGGTGCGGTTGTGGATCCCCTCGAACTCCTTCCACCCGAAGGGGAACAGGTACTCGATGTCGAAGGCGTTCTTGGCGTAATGGGCCAGCTCTTCCTTGGTGTGCTCGTGGAAGCGGAGGTTCTCCGTGCGGACCCCCAGCGACTCGTGCCACGCCATACGCTCGGCCTTCCAGCGCTCGAACCACTCGTCGTCCGTGCCGGGCTTCACGAAGAACTGCATCTCCGCCTGCTCGAACTCCCGGGTGCGGAAGACGAAGTTCCCCGGGGTGATCTCGTTGCGGAACGCCTTGCCGATCTGGGCGATGCCGAAAGGGATCTTCTGGCGCGCCGCGGTCTGGACGTTGAGGAAGTTGACATACTCGCCCTGGGCCGTCTCCGGCCGCAGGTACACGGTGGCGACGGCGTCCTCCACCGGTCCCATGAACGTCTTGAACATGAGGTTGAAGAGGCGGGGCTCGCCGAAGGCGCCCTTCGTGCCGCACGTGGGGCACTGGCCGCCGGCCACTTCGGGGAGGTCGGCCCGGAAGCGGCGGTGGCAGTTGGAGCACTCCACCAGCGGGTCGGTGAAGCCCTCCACGTGCCCGGATGCCTCCCACACCTTCGGATGCATGAGGATGGCCGCGTCCAGCCCCTCGACGTCGTCCCTCTGGTGGACCATGGCGCTCCACCAGAGATCCTTGATGTTGCGCTTCAGCTCCACGCCCAGGGGGCCGTAGTCCCACACCGAGCCGGTGCCGCCGTAGATCTCCGAGGACTGGAAGATGAAGCCGCGCCGCTTGGTGAGCGAAACGAGCTTGTCCATCAGGTCCGGGCTGGGCATGAAGCTCCCTATCCCCTTGCATGTCCGGGGGTTTCGACGTTTTCTGTTGGGTCGCCAAAGCTATCGGGCCCCCCAGGGCCGATCAACGCCCGGCCGGAGAACCCCTGCCGGCTCCCGGGGTAGCCGGGAGGAACCCGCTAGCGGCACGATGCTCCGGCCTCACCGAACTCGAGTGCACAAACCGATGCTGACGTTCACCGACCGCGCCCGAGACGTCGTGCGCTCCTACATGAACCAGAGCGGAGGCGACCTGCAGGCTCTCCGCATCGCCCGCCAGGCCGGGAGCCCCGCGGCCCCGCGATTCGAGCTCAGCCTGGTATCGCTGTCCGAGAAGGAGTCCGGGGAGATCCAGGTGGACGGACCCGGCTTCCCGGTGCTGGTGACGATGGGGGACTCGGATCGCCTCGAGGGAGCGATGGTGGACTTCGTGGAGCGGGTGAACGAGAGCGGCTTCGAGGTCCAACTGGCCGGCTCCGCCCCGACGGCACCGCGGCCCCGCACCGACGGCGAGCCCCAGGGGGACCTAGCCGACCGGGTGCGGGCCGTCCTGGACGCCCAGGTGAATCCGGCCATCGCCGGCCACGGCGGCATGATCTCGCTGGTGGACGTCCAGGACACCGAGATCTTCGTCCGGATGAGCGGCGGATGCCAGGGGTGCGCGCTCTCCCGCATCACGCTCCGCCAGGGTGTGGAGCGCATGCTCCGCCAGGCGGTCCCGGAGTTGACGGCGGTCCACGACGTCACCGACCACGACTCCGGGATGAACCCTTTCTCCGCCCACTGAGGCGGCGGGGCGCCGCCTCGGGGTCGGGCTACCGGAAGCCGGCCCGCCGGATCCGGTCGAAGAGCACCGCCGTCAGGCGCTCGGTGGTCACCTTGTCCAGCGTCCCCATTGCGTCCAGAGCCGCGGTGATCCGGTCCACCCGGTCCCACATCTCCTCGCCCAGCTCCTTCGACTCCGGCACGGCCTCCAGGACCGGGTCCCGGGACACCCCGCCGGCAGCGGGAGCGTGCTCGATCCTCGCCTCGTTGACGAGGAGGAACTCGTGGAGATCGAGGGCTGCGTTCACCAGGTCTTCCATGAGCGCGTAGGCTTCGAAGCGGTCCTCGCGGGTGGAGAGGAAGCCCGAGTCCGCCCTCTCCAGGAGGATGGCCGCCGTGTCGGCGGCGATCCCGGCCTCGGCGAGGCGGGCCTGATACCGTTCGTGGAACACCCGCGTGTCGGAGGTCCGGACTTGATCCACGAAGGCGCCGATCCCCTCCCAGAACGCTTGCACATCGCGGAACTGACTGGCGCCGGCCAGGTAGACGCCAGCCAGCCAGTCGCGGTTCGGCTCGGCGGGGATGGCGAGCGCAGCCTGCGAGGCCCCCAGCTCGTCGAGCATGTCGCCCAGGGCGAGCTCCCCGAGGTCGCGCATCCTGGGAAGGAGCTCGGCGGGGATGGACGGGATGACCACCGCAGGAAGCGCCGGCGCCGCTTCCTCCGCGGGGTGGGCCGCCTGCCTCCCCCGGAGGGCCTTCCATCCGAAGAACCCGCCGGCACCCACCACAGCCAATCCCACGACGCCCAGGATGAGGGGCGCCAGCGACCGGCTCCGCGGGCGCCGCGGAGGGGAGGGACGGTTGCGGGGCTGGGGGCGCTCACCGGCCTCCTTCTGCTCCCCCGCGGCTCCCTCCGCCGCGGCTGCCGCGCCGGCGGAGCGCCGCCGCTTCGGGGGCGCGTCCTCGTCGGCCACGGGGCGCCTGGCCATGTCCAGGGCACCATCGCCGGGAACAGGCTCTGCCTCGGCCGGGGACTCTTCCTCCCTCATCCAGGCCGGTGAAGACTCCGGCGTGAGTTCGGACATGGACGGCTCGAGATCCATCGTGCTGCCGCCCACGGCACTCCCTGGGGAGAAGTCCATGCCGGGTGGCGCCGCAGACGGCTCGGGCGCGGAAAAGGGATCGGGTGCGAGCTCCAGGCCCCCGCCGAAGTCGAAGGACGCCGGCGTCTCTTCTTCCTCTTTTTCCTCTTTCTTTCCGGACTGCTTTGCCGGCGCCGGCTCAGCGGGCATGGAGAAGTCCAGCATGCCTCCCTCGGCCTCCGGCTCGTTCGGCGGGGCCGCCGGGCCGGTCGTGGCAGAGGACGGAGCGGCGAGGGTCAGGTCCAGGTCGAAGCCGAAGGCCGGGCTCTCGGGCTCCTCGGAGGTCTCACGCTCGGGAGCCGGCTCCTCCAGAGACATGAACTCGTCCCGGAGGTGAGGCGGTGGGCCTCCGGCCGGGCGAGGAGCAGGCGGAGCCGGAGGAGGCTCGTCGGGCGGCGGCGCCACCGGGGGCGGCGGAGCCACGAACCCCCCTTCGCCGCCCAGGTCCCGGGACAGCGTGTGGAAGATCTCGTGGGTCTGGGCCGGCCCCCACCGGTCCGCCTGGGCATCGTACAGGTCGGTGTCCGGGCCGATGGCCCCCAGCTCGATGCGCAGGGCCAGCGCATCCACGCTGGGAATGGAAACCTCGTTCCCCTGGGAGTCGATATAGGCAAAGCGCATGAGAGTGCCGTCGTCTGGGCGGTGCTCGGTCGTGACAGCGGTAGTCTACAGGGTAGGCCGCCGACGGGCCACAGCGGAAGGGCGGCGCACTCGCAGAATCCCGAGACACGCCGGCGATGGCGATGCGGCGCGCGGCGAGGAAGGCCCGAAAGACCGTCACCCGCCCCGGCTCAGCGAGGCGGCTCGCCCGACATCGTCCCCTCCGGCTGGTAGACCCTCCGGAACTCCACCTTCCCCATTCGGCCCATGGTGAATTCCACGGCCACGGTGAGGCGGTGCCGGTCCGGCGTGGCGTGGAACGTCTCCTTCACCGAGCCCGCCCCCGACACCTGCCGCGTCACCGACAGGAGGCCGCCCTTCCATTCCGCCTTCGCCTCCACCTCCACGTCTGCCGCCGCCTCGCGCTTCACGCCCTGGCCGAAGGGGAGGATCCACGGCTCCTCCCGGGGATAGGTGAGCACAACCGCCGAGTCGGAGAGGGTGAGCCCCAGGCGGCGCGGGACCACCGTCGCCATGCGCCCGAGGGCCTGGGCCGCCTCGGGGTCCCCGCCCCTGCCGGACACCTGTCCCCCCGACCGCATCCCCCCACCCGGAGCCATCCCTCCCCGCCCTCCTCCAGGCATGCCGCCACCCGAGGGCGGGCGCCGGCCACCTTGGGGCGCCGCCCCGTCCCGGGCCGGGCGTGCCGAGCGCATGGCCTCCTCGGGGTCGTCGCTCTCCGCCTCGTTCAGGACCCAGATCCCGGACACGGTCCCGGACACGGCAGGCGTGATCTCGCCGATGTGCCTCGTGCCCCCGGCGCAGGAGGCGGAGACCAGGACCGCGAAGGCAAGGGCCGAACCGAAGAGGAGGGAGGGTGCGGGAACGGCTCGGGCGGGCATGACGGTCTCCAACGGAGAAGGGGGGCGCTCCGTTCCATGGACGTGCGCCCCCCTCCCGGCGTTAGCACGGTACCCACCCCGCCTACGAGATCACCCGCTCCTTCGGGCGTGCCCGGTGCTTCTCGTAGAGCGCCTTGTGCTTGTTGTCGGTGCTCACCTGCCGGCCGAGGATGAAGAGCTCCAGGACCTGGGTCTGGATCTCCAGGGGATCCCCGTCGGTGACGATGAGGTTGGCGATCTTGCCGCGCTCGATGGTCCCCATGCGGTCCCCGAGTCCCAGCATCTCGGCGCCGTTCTTCATCACTGCCTCCAGCGCCGCGTCCCGGGGGAGTCCGAAGGGCACGGCCATGGCCGCCTCGTAGGGAAGCGTCCGGGAGTCGGAGGAGTTGAAGGTGGCGAAGGCGATCTTCACCCCCGCGGCGTGCAGCTTGCCGGCGTTGGCGTACGCCTCGTCGTAGCTCGGGTCCGAGCCGGCGGGCATGACCTGGCTGGGCCCGAGGATCATCGGGACCCCCTTGCCGGCAAGCCAGCCGGCGATCTTCCAGCCCTGGCTGCCGCCGGTGATGACGTAGCGGATGTTCTGGCGCTCGGCCCACTCCACCGCGTTCCTGATGTCGCGCTCGCCATTGGCCTCCAGCAGGACCGGCATCTCACGGTTCACCACCTCGGCCATGGCCTCGAGCTCGAGGCTACGCTCGGCGCCCGCCGCCAAGGCGGCGCGGTACTGGCGGCCCGCGTCCATCCAGGCGTCGAGGCGGGCCACCTGCTCACGCCACGCTTTCTCCACCTCGCTCCACGGGCGGCTCGCCCCGGAGGCGCCGTACCCGCGCCGGGGGGTGAGGCTGGGGAAGTTGACGACCATGGCCGCGCCGGGGTCGATGGTCATCTCCTCCACCGTCCAGCCGTCGAGGCCCACCAGCGACGCCTGCCCGGCGATGATCCCGCCCCCCGGCGCCGCCATGGTGTGCGTGACCCCGTTGGCGCGGGTTACCGGGATGTGCTCGGTGGCCGGGTGGATGGCCGACGCCGTCTGGAGGTGGGGCTTGAAGTCGCCCTGCTCCTGGCTATCGTTGGTCACCTCCACTGCTCCCACCTCGGTGAGGCCGAGGCCGGTCACCGCGTCGAACATCCCCGGATAGACGTGCTTGCCGGCGGCCTCCACGACCAGGGCGTCCTCGGGGGGCTGCACGTCGGGGCCCACGTCCACGATGCGGCCGTCACGCACCACCACGGTGCCCACGAAGGTCTGCCCCGTGAGGGTGTGGACGGTGCCGCCACGGATGGCGTAGGTCTGCGCCTGGGCCGCGGCGGCGAAGGTGAGGACGGCAGCCAGGGCGGTGAGCGCCCCGACGCCGCTGCGGTGGATCTTGTTCACGGCGTTCATCGGGACACCTCCTCCGGCGCGCGCCGGTGACGCTCCAGGAGCGCCGCTTTCTCCGCGGCGATGGCTTTCTGGCGCTCCATGTCCAACTCCCGGTCGAAGTAGAGCTTCCCGTCCACGTACGTCTGCAGCGGCTTGGCGAACATGGAGAGCGGCGGACCGTCCCAGACCACCACGTCGGCGTCCTTGCCCGGGTCCAGGGACCCGGTGCGACCGTCGATGCCGAGCTGCTTGGCCGGGTTCAGCGTCACGAGCCGGAGCGCGTTCTCCTCCGTCATGCCCCCCCATTTCATGGTCTTGGCCGCCTCCTGGTTCAGGTGCCGCATCTCCTCCTCCGAGTCGGAGTTGATGGAGACCAGGATGCCGCGCTCCTCGGAGAGCGCCGCGTTGTAAGGGATGGCGTCGTAGACCTCCATCTTGTAGGCCCACCAATCGGAGAACGTGGACACGCCCGCGCCGTGGGCCGCGACCTCGTCCGCGATCTTGTAGGCCTCCAGGCCGTGCTCGAACGACCGCACCGTGATGCCGAACTCCTCGGCCACGCGCATGATCTGGAGCATCTCGTCGGCCCGATACGCATGGGCGTGGATCCACCTCTCCCCACGCAGGATACCTGCCAGACGCTCCAGTTTGAGGTCACGCCGCGGCTCCACGCCCTGCCGGCCTCCCGCCTCCCACGCGTCCCACACCTTCCGGTACGCGCCGGCCTCCAGGAAGGCCTGGCGGAGCACGTCCTGCACGCCCATGCGGCTGGCCGGGTAGCGGTCGGGGTTGCGGTCGCGCTTCACGTTCTCGCCCAGGGCGAACTTCACATCCTCCTGGACCCCGCTCATGAGCATGTCGTGGCCGTCGCTCCCCCACCTGAGCTTGAGCACGGCGTTGCCGCCCCCGATGGGGTTGGCCGAACCGTGGTAGATGTTGGCGATGGTCACCCCGCCGGCGAGAGCGTAGAAGACGGCGGGATCACCGGGGTTGATGACGTCGCGGATGGTGACCATGGACGACACGTTCACCGAGCCCTCGTTCACCGCGTCGGTGGCGATGTGGGAGTGGGCGTCGATAATCCCCGGCGTGACCCACTTCCCGGTGCCGTCCACCACCCGGGCGCCGGGAGGAGCCTGCAGGCCCGTGTCCACCTCGGCGATCTTCCCGTCGCGCAGCAGCACGTCGCCGTGGGCAATGGTGCCCCGCGACGCGGTCATGACGGTGGCGTTGCGGATGAGCGTCACCGGGTCGTCCCGGAAGGGTCCCTTGTCCTTCGCCATGGTGATCGGTGCCGTCGCCGGAGCCGACTGGATACGGCGTCCGCGGCCAGCCGCGGGAGCGGATGCCTCACGGGGCGCCTGGGGTGCCGGGACGTCGAAGCGCTCGCCGTCCACCAGCACCGTCTCGACCCGGGTGCCCTCCTCGAGGATGTCGCCGGTCGCCACCACCAGGTTGCCCAGCTTGCCCACCTCGATGGAGCCGAGCCGGTCGGCGACTCCGAAGATCTCCGCCGCCGACAGGGTCAGCGCCCGCAGCGCTGCGTCCTTGGGGAGGCCCATGGCCACCGCCTTGCGCGCGTTGGCCCAGATGTCGGTGGGATCGCCGAGCCCTCCCGAGCTGAACGCGAAGGGCACGCCGGCCTTCTGCAGCTCGGCAGGCGTGGTGGGGGCCCGGTCCCAGAAGCGCAGTGTCGCCAGGGTGGGCTCCGCCTCCGGGTCGTCGTCCTTGGGCGCCTCGGGCCAGTTCAGGTCCACCACCACGGGCACCCCCGCCAGGATGTCCGCGGCGCCGTAGGCGCCCTGCGCCCCGTAGACGATGGGCCTCGTGCCCATCTCCCGGGACGTGGTGATGGCCCGGAGGATCTCCTTGCGGTCGGCGGCGGGGAAGAGCACCGGGTACCCCACTTGGAGCTGGTGCCGGATGGGCTCCAGCGCCGCGTCCCACTCCGGCCGTGGCTTCCCGCGCGGGGCGGCCTTGTAGGCGTCCCAGACCCGGTCGTAGTACTGGGCGTCCAGGTAGAGCTGCTTCAGGTAGGCGAAGCTCCCGAACAGCGAGTTGGGAAACCCGGTGTACGAGCGATCCTCCAGCTTCAGGTGCATGGCCACCGGCGTGGCTACCACCATCTCCCGGGGCCGCACGAACCCGCCCAGGTCCAGGACCGCCGCCTGCCCGGTGACGAGGCCCTCGTCGCGCGTGGTCACCACGGTGGTGAAGCCGGCGCTCCTCCACCTGGCGATGCGCTCGTCGCCGCCGTTCAACTCCTCGCCGGCGCTCAGCCCGCTGTGGGTGCCCGGCCGGTCCTCCGGCCCCCACGAGTGCTTCGACTCGTCGATGGGACCCGCGGGCCCGAAGGGACTCTCCTCCCCACCCGCCCCCGCGCGGCTCCCACGGGCCGTCGGATGGCCCAGGTTCGTGAGAGCATCCACGAAACCGGGGTAGACCGTCTTCCCGGTCCCGTCGATGACCCAGATCCCCTCGGGCGCAGCGACGCCGGCACCCACGGCGGTGATGACGCCGTCCTGCACCACGACGGTTCCCCGGTCCAGGGTCTGTCCCGAGACCGTGACGATTCGAGCCCCGGTGATGGCGTAGTGCCGCGGCACGTCGGGCCGGGTGGGGCGGGGCTGGGCCTGGCCTGTCTGCGGAAGGGCCGCCAGGAGCGCCGAGAGAGCCGCGGCGACGCGGGCGGTCCGGAGCCGTGAGGGCATGGGAGAACCTCCCCTAGGTTGGGATGCGAGACGTCCTGCGGCGCCCGGGGGACGCCGGTCCGGCTACGGCGGGAGGCGAGGGACAATACCCTCGCCCGGCGAAGCGGGCCAGCGGCAGGGTGCTACCACGCCAGGTCGAGGATGACCCCATTCATGAAGCCGCCGTCCTCGCGCTCCGAGGCCAGGCGCAGGAGCGCCTCGAGCTCGTCGTGGTCCAGCCAGATCCCGCCGCAGCGATCGCACCGGTCGATGAGGAGGTTGCGCACCACCTCCTTGCGCATGGGCGTCCCGTCCACCGGGCACAGGCGTTGGCTCTCGGCCTTGAGCCGGATGAGCGCGCCGCAGCGCTCGCACGTGGGAATCCCGTCGAGCACCTCCTTGGCGGGGTGCTCGCGGCAGCGGGCGCAAAGCTCCTGGGTCGACTCCTCGGTCATCCTCGTGCTCTCCGCAGCCCGGCCTTCGCCCGGGTCAGGAAACGGCGCGGGTCGACAGGCTTACGCATGTAGCCGCCGGCGCCCGGTCCCATAACCTCGATGTCGGATCCGAGGTCCGTCACAAAGATAGGTCCGTCCCCGTCCTGCTCCTCCCCACCGATCATCCGCCCAGCACGAACATCATCTGGGTAGGCGTCCAGAACGCGGACACCCCGGCGAGCGCCTGCAGTGCGCGGGCGATAGGATCGTCGGCGGCGTAGCGCACCCAGAGGACGCCCACCGCGCCTTCCAGCGACGGCGGGGGGGCGCCGCCGCCCTGGCCTTGGCCCTGCCCCTGGCCTTGGCCCTGCCCGTGGCCTTTTCCCTGCCCCTGCCCCTGGCCTTGCCCCTGGAACGAGCCGCGCGCCGCCGGCGGCACGATGGCCGTGTAGGCCCACACCCGCAGCGAGGGGAAGGCCAGGGCCGCACCCGAGGGGGCCCCCGCGTCCAGGAGGGACCAGGCGTACTCCACGCCCTTGTAGGAGAAGTCGAATCCCTCGGGCAGGTATCCGATCAGCTCGGCGGGAAGCTCGCCCCAGGCGCCGGCCGGAGGAAGCGCCCCGTGATCCGAGAGGTACTGGAAGGCCGCCAGCCGCACGGTGTGCACATCCGAGACCACCCGCGCCGCATCCGCACGTGCCACCGCCCGCTGGAGCATGGGGACCGCGATCCCCGACAGGATGGCGATGAGCGTCATGACCGTGAGAAGCTCGAAGAGCGTGAACCCCCGACGCCCCACGCTCCGGCCCCTGCCCCGCGGGCTCATCGCGGGGCCCCCGCGGCGTCGGCCACCCGCCCCGTGAGAAGCGGAGGATCCCGGTCACTGACGAACGTGACCACGACGTCCCCGGCCAGGGCCTCCAGAGCGTAGCCACCCTCGGTGCGCCGGTACGTGACACCCTCCAGGGGGGGCGCGACGGCATCCAAGCTCACCGGGTACGCGCCGGTGGCGCGCCGGACGCCTTCGATCTGGTGCGCGAGGACCGTCACCACGCCCACCAACGACCCCTCCTGCTGTTGGAGCGGGAGCGGAGGTGGGCCCGAGCCCGCTTCCCGCACGTTCCATGCCGCCACCCCGCCGGCGGCCATGGCCAGGAGGAGCAACACACCCCAGCGCGAGCGCTTGGGCTCGGCGCGTTCGAAGACCTCGTCCGCCGCGTGCTCCCTAGCCGCGCGGTCCGCCACCTGCTCCATCAGCCTCTGCCGGCGCTCGGCCGGCTCCCCCCTCTCGGCGCTCATCCGACGGGCACCTCCATGGTGCGGCGCACGCCGCCCTTGTCCGAGCCCGCCACCACCCGCACCGAGGCGCCCGGGGCCGTGGGGCGCACGATCCAGGAGACGGTCCTGGAGCGCTCCTTCACCGCCTGCAGGTACGGGTTGGACCCGGCCAGGTGCCCCAGCGTCCTCCGAGGCGTCCCGTCGGTGATCTCGGCCCCCCTGGTTTCGAGGAGCGCCCAGGGCGGGCGCACCACCGGCGCCCGCACTCCACCGTCCTCCCTCGGCTCACCCACCGCGCCCCGATCGGTGAGGGTGGTGGGGAGGTATCCGGCGTTGGAGAGCGTCACCTCCACCCGCCAGGTGCCGTCGCCCAGGGCGGTGACGTGCGGCTCGGTGACCTCCAGGAGCGGTGACTGTTCCGCGATGTAGAGGTACCAGGGCATCTGCTTGGCGGTCTCCGCCTCCAGGTACTCGGGGGGCGGGTTCTGCCCCCAGAACTTGGTGTGCCAGCCGCCGATCTCCACCCTCCCGAGCTGGGGATGGTCGTAGGCCCTCCAGGGCGAGAAGTACCGCCCGCCGAGCTCTTCGTCGTTGAAGCGATGGCTCTCGGCCTCGCTGATGTCGCCGTCGCCGTCATAGTCGGTGACCCATTCCTCCGGCCCGGGGACGAACTCGGGCACCCACCCGATGATCCCCTGGTCCCAGTATGCCCAGGACAGGAGGGTCCCGTAGCGGTGGTCGGTGGGATGGGTGGAGCTCGGGCGTACGGGCCGGCCCGTGGTGCGCGTATACTCCTCGCCCATGTGCACGATGAGCTGCAGGTCGATCTCCGGGAACGTGGAGGGAGTCACGGCGGACGGGAGCCGGTAGACGAAGCCCCCGGACGTGTGCCCGTGGATGATCCCCGCGATGTTGCGGTGGGCGTTGATGAACTCCACCGCCGCCCGGGTCTCCGGCTCGGAGAGGGGGAAGTCGCCCGCTCCCCCCTGGAGGTGCTCCCGCTCCCAGTTGCGGGGGAAGTTGCGGTTCATGTCGATGCCACCGATGCCGTCCTCGTTCAGGGCGCCGTCGCCGTCGTCGTCCACACCCTCCCGCACGACGTCGAAGCGGGGCCCGGGGCGCTCCCGGTCCGGGTCGCGGACCAGGATTCGCGCGTCCGCCGGGTCCAGCACCCAAGCCCCCTGGGGGTTCGAAACGCGCATCTGGGTGATCCACCCGTCCCCGTCCAGGTCCTGGGGCGGGTCCTCGTCGGCCACGCCGTCCTCGTCCTCGTCCATGGGGTGTGGGGTGCTGCGCAGGAACTGATCGTGGAGGAGCGCCAGATCCGAGCCGTCGGGGTTGAACTTGGGCCGCACGTAGACGGCCCGCCGGTCCAGGAGCGCGGTGACGCGGGGGTCCTTCCCGTATCCCTGGAGCAGGTAGCCGACGAAATGCGTAGCCACCGAAGAGGCGGTGAGCTCACCGGAGTGGATCCCCCCGTCCACGTAGAGCGCGGGCTTCTCCGACGCCGGCCCGGTGCTCTCGTCGGTGATCTCCATCACCATGAGCGGCTGGCCGCCCCGGCTGGTGCCCACCGCATAGAGCTCGGTGAGCTCCGGGTAGAGGGCGTGGAGCTCGGCGAGGATCTGGTTCGTCTCGGCGGCGGTGTAGAAGCGGTTCCAGTCCACGCTGCCGTCAGGCCCCACCAGGCTCGCGCCCTGGCCCGCGAGGAACGAGGGCGAGGCGAGGGCCACGAGGAGGGCTGTGGCGCGGACGGCTCTTCGGACCATGGTGCTCTCCGGTTCGGCTGGTTCCCCTGTGCCCGGCAATGTGCGATTTCCCCCGGCTCCTGACCACTCCGGTACCCTGCGGGGGGGCGCCGACGTGCGCTGGCATGGCCCCGGACCGCTTGTGGGCGCCCCCCGGCTCCACCCACTATAAGAGGTTCCTCTCGTCCTTCCCCCACGGATTCGAGGCATACCCTGGCGCACCTCGCGTACCGAGGGCTGACCCTGGTGCTGGCGGCGTTGGCCCTCACCGGCCAGTTGGTCTACCTCGACGTCATCTTCTGGAATGTGTCGGGGCTCGGCGCCCTCGGCGAGAACGAGCTCCACCCGGCGCTCCGCTCCACCGTCGTCACCGGCGCAGTGGTGACCGTGGTGGTGTCGGTGGCGGCGCTCACCCTGGGTTTCCGCTCCGACGGGGAACGGGGCGCGCGCCCCTTCGGCCTGGCGCTGGCGGCGTGGGGCTACCTCCTGGCCTATTCGGGGCTCACCATCCTCCTCGCTCCCGAGCCGGAAACGCCGGCCCGGGCCCTCTTCGACGCCCACTTCCTCTTGGTGGAGGCGCTGGCGCTGACGGCCCTCCTGCGATTCACCGCTCTCTTCCCGGTGCCGCTGAAGCGCGAGGCCATCCAGGACCCGGCCACCCTCAACCCTCTCCTCCAGCCCGCTCAGCACATCCGGGCCTGGCTCCTGTCGCCCGCCGGACCCTGGGTCGCCGGCGCAGGGGCCTGCGTCCTCACCCAGGCCGCCAACACCGCCCAAGGGCGTCCCATCCAGGACGCGCCGCTCATCGTGCTCGCCGACGTCTTCCGCCTCACCGCCCTGGCTGTGGTGGTGCTCAACCTGAGGGCCGCCTTCGTGGCCACCAACACCGAGGGGCGACGCGCCGGGTTCTGGTTCGTGGTGGGCTTCACCCTCCTCCTCGGAGCCGTCGGGCTCCTCCTGGGCGGGAACGTCCTCACGGCCGTGACCAAGTGGGCCATCCCCGGCTTCAACTGGCGCCCCGTGGTCCTGGACCTGGGCGTCCTGGGGCTGATCTGGGGGGCGTGCATGGGGATCTCCTACCGGGGGGCGTTGAAGCCCGGACCCCTGGCCCGGCGTGCCTCCCTCCTGGCGTCCACGGTCACCGTGGCCCTCTTCCTGGCCGCAGGGCTCGAGAGCCTTCTCACCGGCGTGGTGGCGTCCCCGGTCTCCCTCCCCCGGGGGTTCGGCACGCTCATCTCCTTCGTGGCCATGGGACTCCTGTACGTCCGCATCCGGGAGCCCGTGGAGAGCATGCTCTACCGAGCCTGGGCCGACGCGCCCGAGGCCGCCCGGGTGCTCTGACCCCGGAGGCACGGCGTCACATCCCGCCGCCCCCGCTCGTTCCCCTCTGCGAACGGCGACCTCCCCAGGGGGTCGCGGGTACGATCAGCTCGCCCCGTCCTTCGAGACCCGAGCCCCTGACGGCGTGGACTTCGACCAGACCTTCGACGAGCTCTACCCGCCCCTGGTGAGGTACTGCCAGCGGCTCACGGGTGACCGTGACGCCGCCGAGGACACGGCGCAGGAGGCCCTGGTGCGACTCTTCACCCACAAAGTGGAGGGCCCCATCCCGGCGCTGCGCGTGTGGCTCTTCAAGACCGCAACGCACCTCGTGAGGGACCGGTACCGCGTGGACGAGAACCGCCGCCGCCTCCTCGAGGCGAACCCGGTGACGCCGGGTGCCACCGAGGACCCGGAGCGCGCCCTGGAGCGCCGGAGCGACCGCGAGCGCGCCCGCAGGGCGCTGGACCAGCTCGCCGACCGGGACCGGGAGATGCTCCTCATGCGCCACGAGGGATTCAGCTACAAGGAGATCGCCGAAATGGTGAACGTCGCCTCCACGTCCGTGGGCACGCTCCTGGCCCGGGCGGAGCGGCGCTTCCTGGACGTCCTGGAGGGGGGGAGGGAACCGGCATGACCCATCTCGAGGCAG